>Ga0102590_1001213_pt1 | contig 41063 bp, 20 predicted proteins | sample AraplaMF_Col_mMF_FD_76859 | JGI IMG/M metagenome (GOLD analysis project Ga0102590, IMG submission 76859) | Arabidopsis root microbial communities from the University of North Carolina, USA - plate scrape MF_Col_mMF | ecosystem: Host-associated > Plants > Roots > Endosphere | place: USA... | reverse complement strand
TCAGATTTACCCATCCGACTGATATATCCTGCCGGCCGATTGTTGTAAGTTAACGAATTTCATTTTCTCCCGCCTTCAGCGGATACTTTTTATCCTTCCATATAAATGTGCCGGTGGTTTTTCCAGGTAGCACAATTTTTATTTTCCACTTATTCCTGTCAAAAGCATACGCCACGGCAATTTTCCCATCCGGGTGCGGCATCTCGCCACTTACATTGGTCAGCTCGCCCAGGTGCGGCGCTATCTTTATTTTACGGAAACCGGGCGCATCGCTATCGATACCCAGTATGATCCTGAAAAATTCAATATTGGGACTGGCGCCCCAGGCGTGGCAATCGGAACGGCTGTTCGGCAGATCAGATATTTCGGCCCAGGTAGTTAATCCCATTTTGATATTGTCGCGCCATACATCCAGCCATTCCAGGTAATTATTTCCCAAACCGCCTTTTACCAGTGCGAGATGCAGGTAATATTTAAAATAGATGGTGCATTGTGTAAGGGAGCGATCATTTAAAAGCTGTTGGCATACTGCGGGCAGATCCTGCCTGTTTACCATACCGGCCAGTATTGCCAGCGCATTGGCATGTTGTGAATAGACGTCCTTTTCGTTGGTGTCTGCATACAATTTCCTCGCTGCATTCCAGTACTTCGTTCGTATGGTTTGTTTTAACTGATCCGCTTTTTTCTGGCATAGTGTGGCATATCCTGGCATGCCCAGGTTGGATTCCAAAGCAGCTGCCCATTGATAAGCCATCAGCAATTGCAGATCGAGGATGGCGGACGCGCCATCAGTGCCTTTGGGCGGCATGGCAAAATTCCATCCTTTACCGCCTACCCAATCAATGAAATTCCAGTAAGGGAGGTTTTGCAGCGAACCATCGGCTCCCTGGTATCTGCTGAAAAATTGCAGGACAGCGCGTTCGCCTGGTAATTTGTCTTTAATGAGGCTACTGTCGGCCCGGTACATCCAGTAATCGTGCAGCATACCAATATACCACATAGAGAAGGTGGATATGATCTGCGTACTGCGGGTAGGCCAGCGGCTTTGTGTAACGCCTTCGGTTATACGGGAATGGTCCATCAGGTTCAGGGCATTGCGCGCCAGCCGCTCGTCGCCACTGTTGTAATAACTGATCAGCGCCTGTATGCGGGTATCGCCGATGTATTGGAGCTGTTCATAATAGGGGCAATCAAAATAAGTTTCCATCGCGCAGAGGCGGGCCGTTCTCCATCCAATATCCAGGATCTGTTTTATTTCAGTATTGCCGGTATTAAAGGCTGCGTTAAACTTAAAGGGATAGCCGGTAAATACACCGGAAAGATCCTCTATCACCAGCGGCTCGCTTTGAGTGTGCACCGTTACCAGGATATAACGGAAAGTTCTCCAGTAAAGCGTGGTATACAACTGGCCCTTGCTGCCATCGGATACCAGGCTGTCCTTTCGCCCGTTAAAGTCTTTATGTTCCACATCATCCCGGTTGCCTTTGCGGTCGCCATACTTTTTCAGATCATCAAAAAGCGATTCGGCATAGCGCATGGAAATGCCCGCATCTTTGCCCTTGCTGAAGCTTAAGTTGATGTAAGCGTTTGTGAGATAGCTTTGGTCTAAGAGGAAAGAAACCGTGGTATCTGCAGGAATAGTAATGGCTGTTTTAGTTGCAGGGAATGTGGAAGGAAGCGTGATCCCGTTTGCCTTGCGCAAAAGAGGGATGCGTTGATAAGTCAGCTCCATCTGCGGTAATGGCGAAGGCACCAGCATCCAGCCCAGTCCATCGGAATTACCCTTTAAATGACCCTGGAATAAGTTAGCAGCCAATGGCCAGCTGCTGTCGTCAAAATCGATCGCCGTCCAGGCTTTAGGGGATTGGTTCATATCCACGAACTCACCGGTGCTGGCCGCAAAAAAGCCTGCAATCGGCCGTCGTCCCTGATCACGGATGCATTTCCAGGCAGGACCGGTATTCAGGATCTCTTCGTTGGGCGTATTTCCCTGCACGATGAACGCCGTCCTTACGGAGATCTGCGCCTCCGGGCGATATTCGCCTTCGTTATACACCAGCGCCGCTACTACATTTTTACCTGCAACAAGATAAGGCGCCAGGTCTACCGTTTCGTAGTTCCAGTAATAGGTATCTCCCCGTGCAGGTCCTAAAGACACCAGGCTGCCGTTAACATACAACTTGTAACGGTTATCAGCGGATACATGGATGATAAAGCTGGAGGGCTTCACGGCGAGGTCTATATACTTCCGGAAATAATACACGCCGTATGCATTGCCCGGGTCATTGGGCGCCGCAATCCAATTTGCATTCCATGGCCTGCTTTGCGCGTAGTTGATTTGAGTTGGCAGCCAACAGTACACTGCCAGTAGTACAGAGAAAATTTTAGTCATTTAATGCGTGGAATTTAGTCAGGCGTCTAATTTAACCGTTTATCATTTACCCGGTATCCTACACTATCCACTATATTTAGCGGAAGCCCGGAATATTTACGATATATCGTTAAACCTCATTCAGCTCTTATTTATTCAATCCATTACAAATCAACAGCTTAATTCCATGGCATAAGGGTTGCAAATTCTTCTGAAAATACCTGGCATATGTTCGCACTTTCCCAGATCCTTCATGGTCTCTTTGCAGGCAAGAAAATCCAAGCCGATCCAACAGATGTACAAACCGCCCTGGAGCCGGTACATGAGCAAAACGCTACCGAAGGGGCAGAGTTCCTCGATGATTTTATGACGCTGGATGAGCACCCGGATGGTGAAACCAAATAGGTGTACACTTTGTTAAACCAACAACTATATGCACGTAGGCAAATCTTACAAGTTAACCAACTTCCTTTACTGGACAAGAAGAAGTATATACGTACTGCTTGTAGTGGGCGTAGTTCCGGTGTTACTCTACCATCTGGCCGGATTAAAATGGCTGGCCATACCCTGGACCGTAGTAGCCATGCTGGGTACGGCCACTGCCTTTATCGTTGGTTTCAAGAATTCGCAGACCTATAGCCGTACCTGGAATGCAGGTGGCATCTGGACCAATATCGTTAATGGCAGTAAGGCCTGGGCTATTCTCAGCCGGGATTTCCTGCATGATCCTGATACCACGAGGGTATTATATAACCGCCATTTTGCCTGGCTGACCGCCCTGCGTTTCCAATTGCGGGAAGACCGGATATGGGAAGTGATCGATAATATGGCTAATACTGAATACCAGCAGTACTATGCCATCCCTGAGCGCCAGACCACCATGGAAGCCGAGCTGGCAAAATACTTACCGGAAGAGGAGCTGAGCCATGTTTTGGGCGCCTATAACAAGGCGGCGCAGATCTTATCGTTACAAGGCCAGCACATCAAACAGCTTTTTGACAGCCAGACAATAGTACTGCCGCAATTCATGGAAATGCAAAAGGCGGTCAACAATCTGTATGCCCAGCAGGGGCAATGCGAGGCATTCAAAGACACGCCTTATCCCAGGCAGTATTCCATCATGAACACCATCCTTGTGCGGATGTTCTGTTTCCTGCTGCCCTTTGGCCTGCTGCATGAGTTCGACAAGCTGAATGAGGCTGTGACGGGCGTGATGAAAGGATATATGGTATGGTTGGTCATTCCTTTCAGTGTGCTGATCTCCTGGTTGTACACCTCGCTGGAGCAGGTAGGGGAAAGTACCGAGAATCCTTTTGAAGGCAGCCCCAATGACGTGCCCATTTCACAGATCTCCCGGGCCATCGAGATCGAAATGCGGCAGATGATCGGAGATGAGGTATTACCGGCGCCCTTAACGCCTCAGTATGATATCCTTGTGTAATGGAAAAAAAGTTGGGGGAACTTTGTCCAAAAACAGCAATCCGGTTGTTATTAGGGTATGAAACGCTTTTAAGATGGAAAACAGGAAACATATTGTTGTGATCGGAGGCGGTTTTGCCGGGCTTAGCTTCGTTAAGCATCTGTATCGTAACGGGCACTATTCGGTGACGGTGGTTGACAAGAACAACTATAACTACTTTACCCCGCTCTTGTACCAGGTAGCGACCAGCTTCCTGGAACCTTCCAGCATCAGCTATCCTTTCCGGAAGCTGTTCAGGAAAAAGGATATTGCTTTCCGCATGGCGGAACTGTTAAAAGTGGACACCAGCGCACAGCGGCTATACCTGAGCGATGGCGGAACACTGGATTATGATATACTGGTTTTTGCCGCAGGCTCGCGTACCAATTTCTTCGGCAATGAAAAGCTGCGGCATAATACCTTCTCCCTGAAAGGGATCGACGATGCGCTGTATATGCGCAACGAGCTGATCAAGACCATGGAAAAGGCTGCCAGGGAAACAGACCCTGCAGAGCGCAGGCGCTTACTCACCATCGTAATAGCCGGTGGCGGGCCTACCGGCGTAGAGGTGGCCGGCATGCTGGCAGAAATGAGAAAATACATCCTGCTACATGATTACCCGGAATTAAAAAATGCCTCCGGCGACATCTACGTTATTGACGGCGCCCCTTATCTGCTGGCGCCCATGAGTGATAAAACCCATGAGGCGGCCTATAAAGAGCTGCACAAGCTCAGGGTAAAGATCAAGCTGAATACGCATGTAAATGGCTTTGAAAATGACCAGGTGCTGCTGTCTGACGGTACTATCATAGAGGCTAAGACCCTGATATGGGCTGCCGGCGTCATTGCAAATACATTTGAGGGCATCGCGCCCGAAAGTATCGGTAAAGGCAACCGGATGATCACTGACGCCTTTAACCGGGTACAGGGTTATGATAACATTTACGCGATAGGCGATATCAGTATACAATTTACGGACAAGGAGTATCCTAAGGGGCATCCGCAGCTGGCGCAACCTGCCATCCAGCACGGGAAAGCCCTGGCAAAGAACCTGATGCGCATGGCAAAGGGGCAGGAACCGAAACCGTTTAAATATTTTGACCGGGGAGATATGGCGATTATTGGGAAGCAGTATGCAGTAGCCGACCTTTTTAAGCACAAAGTGCATTTAGGCGGTCTCTTAGGTTTAATGAGTTGGCTTTTTATACATGTGGTCTCCCTGGTCAATTATAACAATAAGATAAAGACATTGTATAACTGGGCGGTGGCATATGCTACAAGAGACCAGGCATTAAGAATGATATTCCGGTCGGAAAACCAGGAAAACCGTCGTTAGTTATCTACGGCATCAATGCAAAGGCCAGCTTCTCCGGAAGCTGGCTTATTATGTTGCTACTTCAAACTATTCTATATGATAAACTTTAAACAATTCTTTCGTTCTTCTATCGGCAAAAAGCTGATCATGTCGATGACGGGCCTGTTCCTCTGTTCGTTCCTGATCGTTCACCTGGGTGGTAATCTCACTTTGTTTGCCGGTGATGAAGGATATACTTTCAATATCTATGCACATTTTATGACGCATTTCCCGCCGGTTACCGTTATTGCTTATGGCTTGTATATATCTATCCTGATACATGCGTTCTATGCGCTGATCTTAACGATCCAGAACCGGCAGTCCCGCCCCGTAAAATATGCTATTGCTCCGAAAACGGATGTGAAATGGGCTTCCCTGAATATGGGGCTGCTGGGGAGTATTATTTTTCTCTTTCTTGTTATACATATGAGCAATTTCTGGGCACGTTACCTGTTTACAGACATTGGCTTTATAGAGTACAGGAAGGACCTGCTTACGGGCGTATTAACAGCTGCTGAATACAAACCGGCTTCTCCTCATTTTGTGTATGCCGTTACTACAGAGAATAACGTGGAGATCGTACGCGTGAAGAACCTCTACGGGATTGTAACGCATAGTTTCAGCCTGCTTTGGTATGTGCTGTTATACCTGGTGGCGATGGTGGCAGTTGCCTATCATATGTATCACGGGTTTCAAAGCGCTTTCCAAACGGTAGGGCTTTCGCATAGGCGATATGTGCCGGCTATAAAGTTCATAGGCGTGTGGTTGTTTGCGGTGATCATTCCAATAGCGTTTGCATCAATGCCGATCGTGTTCTATATTAAAAGTTTGCTTTAACAGGCGGTTCATAAAAAGCAACGAGCCCGTACAATTGTACGGGCTTTGCTTGTGCTTCTATTTTTCAAATTTCCAATACCACATCAGGCTGCGGTGATAGCCATACGAACTTCAACAATAGCGCCATACTTAATAATCGGACAACCTTTTGCGATCTCTACTGCTTCATCATAGTCCTTTGCCTTGATCAGGAATAATCCCCCGATTGATTCCTTTCCCTCAGCGTAGGGACCGTTGTATACATGATCCTTTGCCTTTTCATGTTTGATCACACGCCCGTCAACATCCCAGCGTTTGGGAGGAGCCACCAGCCTGTCCTGCGCAGCGATACCGGCTATCCACTCCTGGTAGGGCCTGAGGGCTTCTTTCATTTGTTCCGGACTGGGAGCCGGGTTCGCGCTGGTCAGATCCCGGTAGATCACTAATAAAAATTCCTGCATAATATTCTTGCTTTTATATGAATAATGAGGGCTCGTGGTGTTGTACTTTCAGACTTGCCAGGCGTTGATGTGTCGCTGCGTTATTGACCGGATGTCGCAATCAGATTGCGCCGGCGTTAGGAGGAACCTATGCGCGAACGGGTGGAAAGCGCAAACCATATACAATAGCCGCAACGAGCTGACACCCGTCATCTTCGTTACAAGCATCGCATGGCAGGTCTTGAAAGTATGCGTTGGATAGGTGGCCGCTTACACCTTTACAGGTTGTGCGGCGAACCATGTTTCGAAGTTGATCTTGCCAAGGTGGGCATCCGGTCCGGGAATCAGTGTGTCCTTTTCCAGTATTGCGCCGAAATAGTCGGCTGTATCATCTGTAATTACAGTGCGGGCATCATTAGTTTTTTCTAAATAGCTTTCTACCAGGTCTGCCATGCTGAATTTATCAGGGCCTCCGATCTCAACGATGCGGTTCTGGGGCGCGCCTATTGTAACCTTGGTCATGGCATCGGCTACATCGTCTGATGCGATCGGCTGAATAAAAGCAGATGTCATGCGGATAGTTGTAGCCGGTCCTGCTGCTTTAACGATACCGCCCAGGAACTCGAAGAACTGTGTGGAATGCACAATGGTGTAGGGAAGGCCGGATGTTCTGATCAGGTACTCCTGTGCCGCCTTTGCACGAAAATAGCCACTGTCCTGCAGCCTGTCTGTGCCTACTACGGATAAAGCGATGTGATGTTTAACGCCGGCTGTGCGTTCTGCCGCCATCAGGTTACGGCCTGCGGTGTCAAAGAATTCCATCACTGCCTTATCTTCAAATGAGGGAGAATTGGCCAGGTCTACTACTACATCTGTGCCTGTCATTACCTCTGCGAGACCTTCTCCGGTGATGGTATTCACGCCGGAAGCCGGTGATGCTGCAATAACTTCATGACCCAATGCGAGCAGCCTGCTCACTGTTTTCGAGCCTATCAGCCCGGTACCGCCAATGACTACTATTTTCATAATCTGGGTTTTTAAGTTGCCTTTGGAAGGCAGTAGTTAGGAAATTGGTGTTTGATATCCGGTTATTAACTGGCAAGGCGGATGCCATTTGTTTAATTATATTATCTTCAAGTACTTACGTAAAGAGAGGCTGTTTTGTTTTCACTGTATTAAGAGAATTGTTCCGGTATTGACGAAATATCGTTACTTAGTGAAATAGTCTGCCTTTGAAATGCCCAGCTTCTTCATCTTTGAGTGAAGCGTGGTGCCAGGGACTTCGAGTATTTCGGCTGCTCCGCCGGTACCTGATATTTTACCGCTGCATCTTTTCAGGACACCAATGATATGAGCTTTTTCCATCTGCTCCAGGGTGCCGTTTCCATTTGAAAGTTCTAATGAAGATCCTCCGTTGTATCCGTTGCCTGCCAGATGCTGGCGCCCGGGCAGATGGATCTCTGAGAGCGTTTGTCCCTCACACAGCAGGATGCTTCTTTCTACCAGGTGTTCCAGTTCTCTTACGTTGCCGGGCCAGTTGTAGCTTCTTAATTCCTGCAGTACCCTGGCTGATATGCTGGTTACCCGTTTGCCTATATTCTTGCTGAATTTAGCGAGGAAGGAATATGCCAGCTGCTCAATATCTTCGCGGCGTTCTCTTAAGGGCGGCAGATTAATGGGGAATACATTCAGCCTGTAGTAAAGATCTGACCTGAAACGGCCTGCCTGTACCTCCGCTTCCAGGTTACGGTTCGTGGCGGCAATGATACGCACATCCAGCTTAATGGTGGTTTTGCCACCGATCCTTTCCAACTCACGTTCCTGCAATACGCGCAGCAGCTTTACCTGCAGTTCCAGGGGCATTTCGCCTATTTCATCCAGGAACAGGGTGCTATGGTTGGCCAGCTCGAACTTGCCGATGCGTTTATCTATTGCGCCGGTGAAGGCGCCTTTTTCATGACCGAACAGTTCACTTTCTATGAGGTGGGCGGGTAAAGCAGCACAGTTCACTTTCACCATCAGTTTATTCTTACGCGAAGATGCGTTGTGGATCGCTCTTGCGATCAGCTCTTTACCGGTGCCTGTTTCTCCCAGTAGTAACACGCTGGAGTTAGTATCGGCCACCTGTGACATCAGGTGGTATGCCTTCTGCATCTGGGCTCCGCTACCTACGATCTCTGAGAAGTTGTAGATGGTTTTGATCTGTTCTTTCAGGTAGTCGTTCTCCATCTCCAGTTTTTGCTTATAAGCCAGGACCTTTTCGTTAGCACGGATATTGGAGATCGCCACGGAGACCTGTGCGCAGATCCCTTTGAGGATAGTGCTATTGATCTCGTTGGTCAGCAGCCAGAGTATTCCCAGGTTTACATCGCCTACCCTGAGCCGCGTACCAAAGGCACTCGTTAACCCTGAATCCTTCCATAGCTGCACAAAAGAACCATCGTTCATTTGTACCTCCTTTGCAACGTTGAAGATAACCGGGTCCTCACTGTTCAATACAATGGCGCTCCGTTTTTCATGGATGTCGTAATTCTTTGCAGCCAGCGACAGAAACAAGCTACGGTCTTCGAACCTGGTTTCATCATAGACATAAGCGCTGAGCGTGACGTCGTCATCTTCTATGATCCGGATCATCACCAGCTTTGTGTTCCATATTTTATCCAGCACGCGGGAGATGGCCTGTTTCAGATCATCTTTTGTGTGCACCCTGGATATATCATGACTGAATTCCAGCAGGAAGGATTGTTCTGTTTCCCTGCGCAGTATTTCTTCGTTGGCGATGATGTTATGCATGGCAACAGAGATCTGGTCACAGATGCCCTGCAGCAGGGGTATATTGATGTCGTCTACACCGAGCCACAGAATGCCAAGGGTTTTGTCGCCGGTGCGTAAAGGCGTTCCCACCATGGTTTTGATTCCCATGCTTTTCCAGGATACCAGGAAGGGACAGACGGTTCCCCGGTTGATCTCCGTAGTGATACTGAACAGGAGCGGGATCTCACTTTCAAGCACCCGCTTGTGCAGTGCGTTATCCAGCAAAAATTCATAGTTTTCTGTAATGGTGCTGCCGTCATGGATATAAGCATTGAGTGTGCCCTGCTCTTCATTGTTCTTCACTATCAGATACCCAAGCGGCGGATGCAGTTTCTTCAGGCATTTACTCACGGCATAAGAAAGGTCGTTCTTGCTTCTTACGGCTGCAATATCGCTGCTAAAATCCAACAGGAATGATTTTTCGTTTTCCCGTTCCCGTATTTCCTCGTTAGCGGAAATATTACAAGCCGCCGTGTAAAGCTGGCTGCAGATACGTTGAATGATATTAGTGGCTTCTTCTTTAAAGGTGCCCGGTTTATCGGCAAACAGGATCAGGCTGTATTTAGAAGAGCCATTGCAGCCCAATATCTTTACGATCATCTCCCGGGCGCCCGCTTCATAATGCAGCTTAAACCACAGCGGTGTTCTTTCAAGATCGAACAGCTGCATGTCAAACACCAGCGGTTTATAGTACAGCGAGGCGATGTCATAGATTCCATCTTCGGTAGTGGTAGGGATGGAGAGCGCGTTACCGGAGTCGGCCAGTTCCATGAGCCGTGCTTCTGCATCTATCAGCCAAGCCTTGTAGTGGTCTGCAGATTCATCCATGACGGTCATCATGCCATGCGAGAAGCCAATGACCTCGCGGAGGCTGGAGCTGATGATCTTCAGCAGGTCCTGGCGGTCTCTCACCTTTACCATTTCATTGCTCAGTGACAGCAATACTTCATTAAGCCATTTTTCGTGTGCTATCTCTTCATTCTTGATGATGTTCATTACTGCATTGGAGATTTGTAAGGCAAGGTTGCCGATGATCTGTTTGAATTCGCTGCTAAAGCTGATCGTATCTTTGGCGTACATATGGAGAAAGCCGAACGTTTGCTCCCTGTTTTTCAGGGGCGTCATTAAGATCTCTCTTATTCCTCCTTCATAGTTGACTCTCAGGTAGGGGGGGCTATCCGGCGCGTCCATAATATCCTCCAGTATGAAGGCGGAGGGTGCGTTATTTGATAATACCTCCTGGATAAAAGGCTCATTCAGGGAGAAATGTCCCGCCACCATGTTGGGATACTTTGGGTGGTCCTTAATAGCCGATGACGCATGATCAAGCAGGAAGGGTGCATAGGTCTGCGCTTCCTGCTCAATCAGCGTAACAATGGTGTGGGAGAAAGGATAAAGTTCCCTGATCCTGGATGAAAAAAATCTTAACAGATCGTCCTTCTCCCTGATCTTGGTAATATCATCCCCAAGCGCCAGTAAGATCCTGCGTTCTTTTTCCAGGGACTGGATCCGCTTATCCGGCGCGGTATTACCGTTATTATTTATCGTGTTATTTATCTTGTTCATGCTGTGGGATTGACAGATGGTTTGCGATTAACGTCATAGGTATAACAACCGAGAACCGAAATGTGGACAATCCCGTTAAATTTTTTTTCAGCGCCTGAACAAGCTATTAGCGTATTTAATAAGTTAAAACTTTCTGTTACGTATGTTTTACGGCAAAGCCTGTCAGATAAACAGCTGACAGGCTTCTTCATATAATAGGGCATTTCAGATCTGCGCTTCGCTTATTTTACGGCTGGCGGGCCTGAGCATCCATGAAAGTACAATCAGGGCCACAAAGGTTATCTGGGCTATTACACCGCCGATGCCGTCGCCGCTAACAAGGTGCGAGATCAGGGCGCCGGTCATCAGGAAAAAGAAGCCCGCATAGGCCCATTCTTTTAAGAGGCGGAAACCAGGAAGCAGCAGCGTCAGCACGCCGAGGACTTTCCAGGTACCGAGGATGGTCATCATGTAAACGGGGTATCCCAGGTGGTGGAAGCCGTCTACAGTTGATTGGGCATGGAAGAGCTGGGCAATACCGCCGGACAGCATGCCGGCTACGAGTAAACCGGTAGAGATCCAATAAAGGATGGTTTTGGTTTTCCCTGATGCGTTGTGTGTAGTTGTCATTGTTAGTGTGTTTAGTTAGATACTGGAATAATGACTGAGGGGAGGGGAATTGGACAGGGATGCCAGGATTTTTTTTCAAATCTTAAACAATGCCCGGGTATCTTAAGGAATCATCATTCGATAATTTTGTTTATATTTATCATAACCAACAATTCCAACGTTATACATTTACTGATGCGCCAACTTAGACGTTTCCCCCATTTTATACCGCAGCGCCGGCCGCCACCTGCGTAGCATTTCTCCATCCACCGACCATAGCCTACTGAGATCCACTTATGTCTTTCCCTGCACCTAAGTAATAGCAATACTCGTCATGTTATTCACAAGAGAAAGGGTACCAGATAATGTCTGTAAAACTTAAGTGTATCGTTTGGCTGTCCGGCGTACTATTATGCCACTTAGTAAAAGCGCAGTTACCTCAACCAGTTCACGGCCCCTGCGGCGCATCAGCTACCATCGCAGGAGTGGTGAACACTTATTACCCCGCACTGAACAATGTAAACACTGGCGATCTTATTATTGCTCTTGGGCCTTCTATCGGCAATACCAGTCCACTGTTGCAGGGCGAGCGCATACTGATCATCCAGATGCAGGACGCTACCATCAATGCCGTTAATTCACCTGCCTATGGTGGTAACGGAATAGATGGCAACGGATATATTGACCTTGGCTATTCCGGGCAATTCGAATTTGCTGAAGTAGGCAGCTTTATCGGCGGCATCCTCACCCTTGCAACCCCTTTGCAGTTCCCTTACCGGGCCGTTAGCGGCATCCCTAACCGGAAATCTTCTTACCAGGTGGTACGGGTACCTACTTATACCAACGTTATTTTGAGCGACACTGTAAAAGCAGCCGCATGGGACGGGGCCGCCGGGGGAATTGTAGCCTTTCATGTGTGGCAAACGCTGGATATGAACGGAAATGAGATCACCGCCACCGGACTGGGCTTCAGGCCCGGAAAGATCAATTCTGCCGGTGGGGCCTACAATCTCCAGGATTATGTACGTGTTACCTACGGTAGCTTCGGCGAAAAGGGAGAAGGCATTGCAGGTACACCGGAGGGCACTTATGCCGCTACTGCGGGCGGCTATGAGAATGGCAGCTTTTCAAGAGGCGCTCCTGCCAATGCAGGCGGTGGCGGTAATGCACACAATTCAGGCGGTGGCGGGGCCGCTAATTTCGGTGATGGAGGTAAAGGCGGCTTTCAATACTCCGGCCCGCAGGATGTGGGCGGACGTGGTGGAAAAGGCGTGAAAACAGCATTGCCCGGCCGCGTTATCATGGGCGGCGGCGGCGGTGGCGGTCATCAGAATAACAATGCAGCCACCGGAGGAGGAGCGGGGGGCGGTATTATTATGATCACAGCGAATAGTATTACCGGAACGGGCGCCTTCACTACCAACGGCATCAGCGCAGGGCCTTCAACAGACGATGGCGCTGGTGGCGGCGGAGCCGGCGGCAGTATTGTCCTGGCCTACACCGGTGCATTACCAGCTGGTTGTAGCTTCTCTGCGAGAGGTGGCAATGGCGGTAATGAAACATTCCTGGCCCGGCATGGTTCCGGCGGGGGAGCCGGAGGGGGTGTGATCATTACCAGCACCTTCGCTCCTATAATAGATGTTGCAGGCGGTATTCGCGGACTTTCCAACGGAACAGAATGGGGGGCGGTAGACGGAGAAGCGGGCACGGTCATGAATACAGATCTTACACCGCTCTTTCCTACCAGCACAACATTACCGGTACTGGAGGTAAAGCCGGATACTACCGTTTGCGCGCCCACTACAGTTGATATTACCAGCCCGGCCATTATTACCAACCGCGGCATAGGCCCGCAATATGTCTTGAGCTACTGGACCGACGCCGTTACTACTATTCCTGTAACCAACCCGCAGGCCATTAATCAATCAGGCATCTACTACATCAGGATATTCAATACCAATACAAGATGCGAGCGGGTAGCGGCGGTACAGGTTACGGTGAACCCACAGCCGGTCATCACACTCGGGACTAATGATACCAGTGTTTGCGCGCCTACAAGGGTGGATATCACCAGTCCTGCTGTCATCGCCAGCCGGAGCCAGGGACCGGAATATATGCTAAGTTACTGGACGGATGCGGCGCTGACCATTCCTTTGGTGAATCCGCGGGCAGTTGATCAAACGGGCAGATATTATATCCGGCTGGTCAATACCAATACCGGATGCGATACGGTGACATCAGTACAGGTTACCGTTCACCCATGGCCGGTGCTGACATTACAAACCAACGATACAGCAATTTGTGCGCCGGCTACGGTAGATCTTAGCAGTCCAGGAATCATCAGTTACTACGATCAGGGGCCACAATATGCATTGAGCTTCTGGACAGATGCAGCTACTACCATTCCCTTACCAAACCCACGGGCTGTTGATCAAACGGGCACTTACTATATCCGGTTGGCCAATACCATTACCGGATGTGATACGGTGGCGGCGGTACAGGTTACTATTCAACCGCAGCCTATATTAACATTAAGGGTAAATGATACGACTGTTTGCGGAGCAACACCAGTTGATATGACCAGTACTGCCATCATCGCCAACCGCAGCCAGGGCCCGGAATACGTGCTAAGCTTCTGGACGGATGCCGCCCTGACCATTCCCTTAGCTAATCCACAGGCGGTAGATCAAACAGGCAGATATTATATCCGGCTGCTCAATACCATTACAGGATGCGATACGGTGACGTCAATACAAGTCACTATTCATCCGCAGCCTGCATTGACATTAAGGGTGACCGATACTACCGTTTGTGCACCTACGACAATAGATCTTACCAATCCGGCATTCATTGCCAGCCGCGACCAGGGAGCGCAATATGTACTGAGCTTCTGGATGGATGCCGCTACTACTATCCCTGTAGCGAACCCACGGGCTGTTAATCGCTCGGGAACGTATTATATCATGCTTGCCAATACGGGTACCAATTGCGGGAGAGTGGCGTCTATACAGGTCACTATCCATCCACAACCCGTATTAACGTTGACGGCTACTTCGCCTTCGTGTGCGGGCAGCAGCAATGGCATTATTATTCCTGCTCCAACTAGTGGTACGGCTCCTTACCAGTATAGCAGCGACGGAGGGCTTAGCTGGCAGGACACCATAGCGGCCAGCCTGCCAGCCGGTGCTTACCACATCATCGTAAGAGACAACTATGGTTGTGTATCATCACCTGCATCTGCCGTGCTGAACGATCCGCCTGTGCTTACGCTCAGGGAGGATGCCAGCGGCCATGCAAATGTGACGTGTAACGGTATCAGCGATGGACAGCTGCAATTTGTAGCTGCAGGAGGCACTAACGGATACCTGTACACGATCTTGTCTTCAGCAAGCGGAGAGATCAGTAATAACCACGGCCGCTTCACCGGACTGCCAGCAGGGGTTTATACTGTAACCGTGACAGATGGGGCGCAATGCAGTCAGCGCATGGAAGCTGCTATAGCCGAGCCTCCGGTACTGGCAGGAGCATTGGTATCCAAGACAGACCTGGATTGTGACGCTCATCCCAGGGGCAATATTACGCTTACAGCCAGCGGCGGCGTACCGCCTTACTGGTTCAGCATTGAGGAGAACAGCTGGCAGCGAGACAGTGTATTCACCGGATTGGGAGTTGGGGTATATGCCCTTAGCGTAAGAGATGGAAATAATTGTGTTACTGTGCCGCTGTCGGCAGAGATTGATATAGGAGACGAGTGCGAAATGTTCTTCCCATCGGCATTTTCGCCAAACGGAGATGGGCTGAATGACCTGTTCCGGCCGAAATACTATAAACGCATCAGCAATTACCGTTTGACCGTTTACAACCGCTGGGGATCTTTGATCTTCCAGAGTAATGATCCTGCAAATGGCTGGGATGGCCAGTTTAAAGGCGTATTAGCAGAGACGGGCACATTTGTGTGGATGGCTACTTTTACGGATAGGAGCGGACAAGCGCGGGCGATGAAGGGAACGGTTACATTGGTGAAATGATCCATCATAGCGCTGCATCTTCTACCAGCTGCTGCCTGCGCCGCCACCACCCGAAGAGCCGCCGCCCCAGCTGCCGCCTGAAGACGAGTCAGAGGAACCGGAGGAGCCGCTTGAACTGCTGCCGGTAGCTGGTATGGAATATGTTTCTGTCTTCTTAAATGCACAGTAGCCGCATGCATAGTATTGGTATCCCCAACCGGAGCTGGAGGATGTGGCGGACTGCATCACTGCCTTATGGGTGGGCTGGAGGGTTTTATGTGTGCACTCCGGGCAGGCGCTTGCATTAGAGGAATCGTTGTCGTAACCATAAATCAACATGGTATTGCAGCCGGAGCATTGCCATACGTCGTAGTCTACTGAACCAATCGTTTCTTCTACCACCTGGTATTTTTGCAGGAACGCATCATCTGCTTTTTCATCGATACGCTGCATAATATCGTTGCAGGTCTGGCAATAGTAAGGATCGAAGCGCAGCCGCTTGAGCCGTGTGCGTACCGAACGGAAAAAGGCCAGCATAGGCAAAGGAAAGAGAATGCTTAACAAGACGTGCGGTTTCGCTTTCTTCCAGGTAAGATAACTGTTATAGCGGTCAAGGTTAGCAGACAGGTGGGTGGCGCTTTTGTTAACCTTGTTGGCATACACACACCAGTAGAGTACCCAGTGGATATAGATGATCAGCGCTACGATGCCGAAGCCGAATGAAAGATCGGTGAAGTTCAGCAGGGCAAAAATGCTTACGAAGGGCATAGCGAACAGCCATGCCCAGTCCATCCATCCGGGACGGTAGAAGGAGTTGGCAGTTGGCGCCTGGCTGTTGGCGGGTGTTTTCTTTTTACGCAGGCCGAAGAAGAAGAAAATATTGCCTATTACAAGGGTGATAAAGTAAAAGATAGCGCTGCCTTCGGCGGGTATTTCACGTACGGGTGTTGCCGGCTGCATAATGCCAACTGCCGTATTGTTTTCCTGGGCAGGAATGATTTGTACATCTTGTCCGCGTAGTACGGAGACCACTGCCTGCAGGCCCTGGATCATGCCGTTATCGTAGTCCTCCTGTTTGAAATAGGGCAGCATGATATGCTGTTGGATGCGGAAGCAAACTACATCGGGAAGATCGCCTTCGAGGCCGTAGCCTGTTTCGAATTCGATGCGGCGTTGGTCATTTACAAAGAGTATCACCAGGCCGTTGTTCTTTTCGTGGTTCCCGGGTTTCCAGGTACTGAATATTTCATGGGCTATGTCTTTTGGGACCTGGCTGCCGATGGTTTTGAGCAATACAACGGCTACCTGGGCACGGCCGGAGCGGTCGAGGCTATCGAGCAGCAGGTTCAGGGATTGTTCGGCAGCGGGGGAAATGAGCTGATCGGGATTGGAAACGTGATGACCCTGTCGCATGGGATCGGGGATCCGGGCAACGCTGAAGCTTTGCGCGGCAGCAATGTGGCAGGCTAACAGCAGTAGTACCGATAGGTAACAGCGGTAAAAGGGATGTTTAAGGGATCGCATGTAGGTTTTGCAGCATTAGTGCGATGCAAAAATGCGAAAAAAATGGGATTGATAAGGAGGAGGAGATATATAAATCTCACTAAGGGCTGGTATTACTATCACTAAGTCCTTGTATGGCTACCACTAAGCTTCCTCCCGGCTATTACGAGGAGTAAGCGCCTGGTAAGCGGCCAGTAGAAGCCTACTGTAACACAAGGCTTTCTGGAGGTGAGGTGGAGTTGATCGGGAGTTCAGCTGGGGATGAAACGGAGGAACATTTGAGGTCAGAAGTTTGAGGTTTGAGGTTGGTTGGAGGTTGAAAGTTCAGGATTCAGCGCCGGGCGAATGAGAGGGAGCCGGTTTATAGGCGTGGAAAGGGTGATTTTGGGAGCTTGGGGTATAGATTTTCCGTGAGCTGGGCGCTCGGGACGATGAAAGGCTGTAATGTGTTTTTTAGTGCGGCTGAAGACCCTGAGGAGATTGCTTCGGCCCGGCTCTACACAGGGCTCTCAGTCTCCCGACTCCGTCGGGACAGGCTTCGCAATGACGGAGGAGGGAGACCCATTTGCCCCGTCCTTTGCAATGACGGGAGGGGAGACCCGTTTGCTGCTGCCCCGGTGCGGCTGCGGAAGACTAAACGTTTACGTGTCGTCTTTGTAAGGAATGCTGTTGTTGTGAGTTCTTCCGCAGGTACGGCGATGCAGATCACATCGGCAGCCATGTAACGGCGGTCGCCGGAAGGAAAGAGGACGCCGTTGCAGGATTTACAGGAGCGATACTGAAGTGCCACTATGAGTGTGCCTTCACCATCGACCGGGATGCTGAGTGCCATACCGTTGAAGGGCTCGTCCCCGTTCAATTCGATGATGGCGGTAGAGACCTCAGTGCTGATCACCCGGTTTTCGGCGAAGCTGATGCGGGTGGCGATGAGGCGTAGCTCTACATGTGTGTTGTTTCCTTGCGGAAGGAGCTCCTGGGCAGGGATGTGCAGGGTACCGTTTACCGTGAAGACAGGCGGGATCACAAACAGCTTTTCAATGCCGGTATGGCGGTTAAAATGGAAGCCCTGAAGGTTCGGGAACTGATCAGGACCTGCCTGTATAAAGAGCTTGTTAAGGCGGTTTACGAGGGTGCCGTCGTAACGCATGTCCAGGTAGGGGCGGACCGCTTTACGTATCAGCTTTCCTTTCCGGCTGGCCATGCCGAAGCGACGGGCAGCACGTTTAGTGGAGGCTGTCTGTCTTACTTTGTCCGGCATGCTACGGAGGAAATATTTACCATTCCTGCGATAGCCTATGACGTTGTCCAATCTGCCGGTGAATTTGAGCACACCTGTTTGAAGCGCCATAACAATACTTTTCAGTGAAATTACAGGATCTCCGGATAATGGCAGTTGATCCAGATCAATTTTGGGAAAAATAAAGCATCAGGACGCTGGCGCGGCTTATTTTTTATTATTCAGGTACCTTTCTATGGCCAAACCTACCGTATAGGATTCTTCGGTTTCCTTATCCATTCCGGCCTCAAACCAGTGATTGGCGCCTTCATTATCCTGTATGAGCTGGATCTGTACTTTTCGCGGGGGAAACTCTACCGAAAAGTGGTTTTCCGGATCTTCTGTCACCTTGATGGTGCCCTGATAATATGGAACCTGAAATGTATGCATAGTTGAAAGATTTAAAACGTCTTTTTGTGCCTTCAATATTCAGACCAAAGGCGGAAGAGCTTCCGCCTTATTTATAACGTTTTAAGGGCCGATCCTGTTCTGGAACAGAATGGGGAACCCATCAGAAAGCTTCATCTATCATTTCCTTATTGAGCGCAGCCCCGGCAAAGGAGCCCATTGCAACGGCATTGGCCACCGAGCGCATGCCGCTGGCGTTATCGCCGCAGGCATACACGCCCGCGATTGTAGTGCGCTGCATGGCGTCTATTTTCAGCAGTTTTTGTTCTGTGAGCTCGCAGCCCAGCGCAGCGGGAATGTCTGAATGCTGTTCGTACTGCGGTCTTGCATAAATGGCTTTCAGCGGGAAATCAGATCCGTCTTTGAAGCGGATGCGCTGCAGGTAGCCTTTATCGTGCTCAAAGCGGTCGATCGCCGTTTCCACCATGTTGATATGATGACTGCGGATCTTTTCCGCCTGTTCTGCTGAAAGGGTGGAAGGGCCGTTGGTGAAGACGGTAAGGTCTTTGGTCCAGTTGCTGATCAGTCTTGCATACTCAAAAGCGCCGTCGCCATTGGCCAGGATGCCCGTGCGTTCGTGCTTTACCTCGTAACCGTGGCAGTAAGGGCAGTGAATGGCGGTGATGCCCCAGCATTCGGCAAAGCCTTTAATATCAGGCATGATGTCGCGGATGCCCGAGGCAAATACCAGTTTCTTTGCGGTGAAGCGATCACCCGCCTGGGTATGGATCTCAAAGCCATTTTCTGTTTTAGCACCGCTGATGGCCAGGCCTTCGTGGAAGCTAACAGTTTTGTAATCAGCTACCTGCGTTTTAGCCAGGGCGGAGAGTTCCGCGGGTGTTTGTCCGTCGCGGGTCAGGAAATTATGTGAATGCGGTGTTTGGCGGTTGCAGGGCTTCCCGTTGTCAATTACCAGTACATTTCTTAAGGCGCGGCCAAGGCTCATGGCTGCGGAGAGGCCGGCATAGCTGCCGCCGATGATGATCACGTCGAAGGTCATAAGTCAGTCGTTAGTTACTAATTATCAGTCGTTAGTGGTTGGCGCAGACGAGGGTCGTTTCAATCCCTATCGACTAATGACTAACCACTAACGACTTTCAAAGATAAGTATTATCGCAACACCGTTGCAAATAATTTTGGACAAGAACGGGTATTGCAGCATTTACCTAAAATGGTATATTTAAGCAGATTTAGTGAACAATACATGTTGAAGAGATACTATCTACAGATTCCACTGTTATTATTACTGCTGCACGTTACTTATGCACAAGCGCCTTCCTATGAGTTTTTCTCGCTGAACATTAACAACGGGCTTTCCAACAACCAGATCAACGCTATTTACAGGGATGCGCGAGGCTTTATGTGGTTTGGCACCATGAGTGGGCTGAACCGCTATGATGGCTATGGTTTCAAGATCTTCCGGCACAGCCAGGGAGATTCCCTGTCCCTGAATGATGATTATATTGACGGTATCTATCCCGCGCCGGGTAAGCGCCTGTATGTTAAAACGCGTAACGGGGATAACCTGTACGACCCGGTGAAGGAGCAGTTTTCTGATGCGGCGGTATGGCTCCGGCAAACCAAGCTGCCCACTTTGGGCGTGATCTGTATCCGCGAGGCGGGTAAAAGCTGGTGGGTGGGCTACCCGGATTCCGGTTTATACAGGGTAGATAGCGGCCGCCAGGCGCAAAAAGTAGCATTATCCCATCAGGACGCAAAGCTGGCAGACATCTGCCAGATAGGGAAGGAGCGTCTGGGCGTATTGTACCTGGACGGTTACCTGGAGATACTGGATGTCCGCAGCGGAAAGGTTATTACAGCTACAGATGAGGTTACCGGGTTTGTAGATAAGGAACCGCTGTCAGTACGCCTGTTTACAGATGCCCAGGAAGACCTCTGGATCTATATGCCGGGCACTGATTTCGGGGTAGTGTATTATAGTCTGTCTACCGGTGTAATCAAAAAACTGTCCAGCAAGAACAAGGTATTGAACAACGATATTGTGAACAGCATTGTGCAGGACAACCAGGGATTCATGTGGATAGGTACCGATCATGGCGGCATTAACGTGATCAACAAAACAGATTTCAGCTCCCGCTTCCTGATGAACCGGGAAGAAGATGCCAGCAGCGTTGCAGAGAACGCGATCTACGCCATGTTCAAGGATCCCCTGGGCATTATCTGGTGCGGCACTTACAAAAGAGGCCTCAGTTATTTTGCGGAGAATACCAAGAAATTTGGCCTGTACCGCCATAAGCATGCGGATATTAAAAGCCTGCCCTATAATGATGTGAACTGTTTTGCAGAGGATAAAAAGGGCAACCTGTGGATCGGCACCAATGGCGGAGGGCTGATGTACTTTGACCGCAGCAGCGGCGCCTTTACCCGCTACCAGCATGATCCCGCTGATGATAACAGCATCAGCAACAATGTGGTGTTAAGCCTGTATATAGACCGTTACGAAAACCTGTGGATTGGCTATTATTTTGGCGGCATGGATTTCTTCAGTAATGGCAAGATCACCCATTACCGTCATGATGACAATAATCCCAATAGCCTGGCGAACAAGACCGTCTGGAAAATATACCGCGATCAGCGGAACAATTTCTGGGTAGGCACCCTTGGCGGGGGACTGGACCGCTTTGATCCGAGCAATAATATCTTCTACCATAACCAGGTAAACCTGCCGAATTCCGTTCACAGCGATTTCGTTTCTGCCATGACAGAAGACAGGGATGGCAATCTCTGGGTCGGCACGGCCTACGGTATTGACGTGCTGGATAAGGCTAAAGGCATTTTTGTGCATTACCTGGCGGCTACCCACCAACTGGGCAATGATAATGTGAGCTCCCTGCTGCGGGACGCCAACGGCAACCTGTGGGCAGGCACCCGGGATGGCCTCAGCGTGTTTGATCCGCAGGCGCAGCGATTTCATACATTCCGTATGATCGACGGTTTGCCGGACAATAACATTATGTGCATCCTGGAAGATGATCAGCATCATCTATGGGTAAGCACCACCAATGGCCTGAGCAAAATTACTGTCAAACAGACAAAAGAGGGCATCAGCATCCATTGCCGGAATTTTGATGAAGAGGATGGGCTGCAGGGTAAGGCTTTCAATATCAATGCTGCCCTGAAACTGCGTACCGGCGAGCTGGTATTCGGAGGGGCGGATGGTTTTAACATCTTCCGGCTGGAGGATATACAACAGCATAAAGAGGCGCCGCCACTTGCCTTTACCAGTCTGCAGTTATTTAATAAGACCATCGGTGTGAACGAAAAGCTGCACAATCATGTGATCCTGCCTGCCGCATTGCCAGAGATCAGGGAGATCACACTGCGCCATTATGAAAATGATTTCTCCATTGACTTTGCGGCGCTGAGCTTTATTAATGCAGACAAGAACCGCTATGCGTACATGCTGGATGGTTTTAATAAAGAATGGCAGACAACGGATGGAAAATCCAGGCGGGTAAATTATACCAATGTACCGCCGGGGGATTATATCCTGCGTTTGAAATCGGCCAATGAGGACGGTGTTTGGAATGAAAAGGGAATCTCCCTGCAGATCAGGATACTGCCGCCTTTCTGGAAAACGCCGCTGGCATATTTTATATATGCCCTGCTGATCTTCCTGGTGCTCTTCTTTTCCCGGAAGATGGTGATCCGGCGGGCGCATATGCGCTTTGCCCTGCAGCAGGAAAGGACGGAGGCACAGCGTCTGCACGAGCTGGATATGATGAAGATCAAGCTGCTCACCAATGTAAGCCATGAGTTCAGGACACCGGTATCCCTTATACTGGCTCCGCTGGAAGAGCTATTAAGAAATATCAGAGAAACAGACCATCAACAAAAGTTGAAGCTGGTGCGCGCCAATGCCAAGAGGCTGCTGAACCTTGTGAACCAGCTGATGGATTTCCGGAAGATGGAAATGAAGGAGCTCAAGCCAGACCTTAGCAGGGGCGATGTGGCTGTTTTTGTAAGAGAGGTGGTGCAGTCTTTCAATGACCTGGCAGAGCGGAAGCAGGTCTCGCTCTCTTATCAATCGGATTGTGAGCATTTACATACCTATTTTGACCACGACAAACTGGAACGTATACTGTTCAACCTTCTGTCCAATGCTTTTAAATTTACCCCCCAGGATGGGGCTATTACGGTGAACGTACAGGTAACAGCATCCGAAGGCAAAGCCTGGATGGAAATAAAAGTGGAGGATACCGGTATCGGTATTCCCAAAGAAAGGCAGGATAAGATCTTTGAGCGTTTCTTCCAGAGCGATGTGCATACGGCCCTGGTAAACCAGGGCAGCGGTATAGGGCTGGCCATTACCAAAGAGTTTGTGAAGCTGGCCAATGGAACCCTGACGGTGGAGAGCGAAGAGAATAAGGGCAGCTGTTTTACGGTAACACTACCGTTTGAACTGTCGGAAGCCCCGCCGGATGCTGAGCATGCAACATTTGATACCCCCCGGGAAGTAACATTACCTGTTATGCCGATGGTATCAGAAAGAACGGAAAGGAAGGAACAGACCATCTTATTAGTGGAAGATAATGATGATTTCCGCTTTTACCTGAAAGAGAACCTGAAGGCTTTCTATGAGATCATAGAAGCGCCGGATGGTAAGGCGGGATGGCAGAAGGCATTGTCGGCCCATCCGGACCTGGTGGTAAGTGATATCAATATGCCGCAGATGGACGGCATGGAGCTTTGCAAGAAGATCAAGAATGATAACCGTACCAAAAATATACCTGTTATATTATTAACGGCCATGGCAGGAGAGCAGGAGCAGCTGCAGGGATTGGAAGCCGGGGCGGTGGATTATATGGTGAAGCCTTTCAATTTTGAGATCATGTTGTCGAGGGTGAGGAATATCCTGAACAGACAGGTATCGGTGAAATTAGTAGTGGGTCAGTCTGCAGGGAGCAGTGGGCAGTCGGTATCGGCGGATGAGAAGTTTTTGCAAAGGGCGCTGGAGATAGTGGAGAAGCAGTTGTCTAATGCGGATTTTTCTGTGGAGGAATTAAGCAGGGAGCTGTGTATGAACAGGGTATCTGTTTACAGAAGGATATTTTCTATTACCGGGCAGACGCCGGTGGAGTTTATCAGGACGGTGAGACTACGAAGGGCGGCGCAATTGTTGGCGCAGACGGAGATGAATGTGACGGAGGTGGCGTATGAGGTAGGGTTTAATAATCCTAAGTATTTTGCGAAGTATTTTAAGATAGCGTATAAAATGCTGCCGTCGGCGTATGCAAGTGCGATGAGGAAGGTTTGAGACGGCATTCTGCATTAGTAGAGCAAACGGGTCGTCAGCAACCGCCATTGCGAGGCTCTCAGGGCCCCTTGCGGGGAGCCGGGCCGAAGCAATCTCCAAACGGCAAACTGCAAGCAATAAATGTAATCATCACCATCTGCCGTTTGGAGATTGCTTCGTCGCTCCATGCGCACTTGTCTCTACAGCTCTCCCGACCCTGTCGGGACAGGCTTCGCAATGACGGTTGCTGAAGACCCTTAAATTTACCCCGCAACCATTCCTCCCCCAAAAAGTAACATTCCATACCCCCACTGCAACATTTTAACCCAAAGGAATAAACATAGCGGTACCATGATTATCAACGGCTAAGGATACTTTTATCTGGTCGTTAAGGGGGAACCCTTCCACTTATGAAATAATACAGTGAACAAGTAAACCGAAATCTATCAGATCGCTCATTTTTTAAAAACTCAATTTTCCACGTATGCAAAAAGCCAATTACACAGGGAGATCGTACCTGCTAATGTGGGTAATGATCGCTGTTTGGGCATTCGCTATGCCTGCACAGGCACAAAATCCTTCCGCTGGGGGCGGAGGGCGAAAAATTTCCGGTACTGTTACCGTACAGGGTACCGGAAGACCTATACCGGGAGCGGCTATTATTGTAAAAGGGACAAAGCAGGCCGTTGCTTCCGATGAAAATGGCAATTTCACTATCCAGGCCGAACCTGGCCAGATCATCAGGGTTACATCCCTGGGATTTTCACCCAGAGAGATCAAGGCAGGAGCTTCAGGAACGATCAACATCATCCTGGACGAAGACTTACGTCAATTAAATGATGTGGTTGTAGTAGGCTATGGTAAGATGAAGAAAACGGACCAGAGCAGCGCCCAGGTGTCTATCAGTTCTGCGGATATCAACCGCACGGTGAACACTACCATCGATCAGGCCTTGCAAGGAAGGGCTGCCGGTGTGTATGTGACACAAAACTCCGGTCAGCCCGGTGGCGGCATCTCAGTGAACATCCGCGGGGTGAATACCTTAAGCGGCACCAATGAACCGCTCTATGTAATAGACGGTGTGCAGATGCAGCCCTCTACCGTTTCTTACGGGGCCACCAGCTCCAGCAACCCGCTGGCAGGCATCAACCCGTCAGATATCGAGTCTTTCGAAATCTTACAGGGACCTTCCGCTACCGCGGTATATGGTTCCCGAGCTACCAACGGCGTAATTCTCGTGACCACAAAAAGGGGTAAGGCAGGACAGATCAAACTGGGCTACAACTATTTGTATTCGTTGCAAGACCGGCCGGACGATCTGCCGACCATGAACCTGCGCCAGTACGCAGAAATGAACAATGAGATCGCAGCGCTGCTGAACCGTACACCTACAGCGGAGTTCCAGAACCCCGCCGTACTGGGAGACGGTACCAACTGGCAACGATCATTGTTCAAACAGTCGCCTTTGCAAAAGCACCAGGTAACGATAAGCGGCGGATCGCCCAACACCACTTACTATATGTCCGGCGAGTATCTCAAACAGGAAGGTGTGGCCATTGGCTCCAATTTCAACCGTTACTCCTTTCGTTTGAACCTGGACAACCAGGCAACCAAATGGCTGAAGCTGAGCACATCGCTGAACTTCTACCAGACGAAAGAAAAGCTGGCCTCAACCAGTGAAGACGTGATCAGGAATGCGATCAACCTGGCACCAAATGTGCCGGTGAAGAACCCGGACGGAAGCTGGGGCGGTGCTACCACCAACGAATTTGGCGGCAATGCAAAATATGCTCCCCTGAACCCGGTGGCCATCGCCAACCTGGTGACCAACAACTTTAAAAAGACAGGTGGTCTTGGCGGCGCTAATGCAGAAGTGGCTATCATAAAAGGATTGACTTTCCGTACCAGCTTTAACGGCAACTTTGAGTACGGCGATGGCAGTAAGTTTATACCTACTTACACGCTGGGGTATATCACCAATGAAAAAGCGAGCCTGGCCATCAGCAATACCAGGAATTTCTACTGGAACCTGAACGAACTGTTACAATACAATACCGAAATAGGCAAACACAGTATAGGCGTAATGGTGAGCCATGAAGCACAGGCCTGGAACTCGCAGGGCTTCTCTGCTCAGCGGACCGGGTTTGCCAGCAATGATATTCAATCACTGAATTTGGGGGACGCAGAGGGACAGACCACCGGTAGCTATAAAAGCTCCGGCGCGCTGGAATCTTACCTGGGTCGTATCAACTATACCTATGACAACAAGTACATCCTGCAGCTGGCCGGAAGGGCCGACGGATCAAGCAATTTCGGACCGGAGAACAAATGGGGCTACTTCCCTTCCGTGTCAGCGGCATGGAGAATTTCACAGGAGCCGTTCATGAAAAATGTCGGTTTTATCAATGACCTGAAAATCCGTGCAGAATACGGCACCACGGGTAACACCGGTAGCGGCGGCGCACAGTATGCCGCGCTGAATGCTGTTACCACACCCTGGGGAGCAGGCTTCCGTACCGGCCAGTATGGTAATGCCGGTATTAAATGGGAGTCTACTGAAACCAGGAACATCGGTTTTAACCTGAGTGTACTGGGAGACAGGATACAGCTGGAAGGTGATTACTATGTGAAGAAAACCGATAACCTGCTGATGCCTAACCCGCTGCCTGCATACATGGGCACACAGGGCGAAGGCGGCATCAATCCACCGGTCGTGAACATCGGCGCCTTACAGAACAAGGGTTTCGGCCTTACGCTGAATACTGTAAATATTAATAACAAGGCAGGGTTTACCTGGAAGTCCAATTTCAATATTTCCTCTTTCAAAACAAAGATCACGAAGTTCTATTCTGATGCAGCATTTCTGTCGAAGTCAGCCTGGTACATGAACAACTTTGCTGAACGTTCCGTTGTAGGTGAGGCGCCGTGGCAGTTTTATGGGTATGTCGCTGAAGGCATCTTCCAATCTGAAGATGAGATCACTAAAAGCGCCATCCCCACACAGTCAGACGGCACCCGCCTCCCGGTACAGAAAGACGGGGGTGTATGGGTTGGCGATATCAAGTATAAAGACCTGAATGGTGATGGGGTCATCGATTCAAGGGACCAGACCTTTATTGGTAATCCCTGGCCCAAGCTCACCTTTGGCTTTACCAATACCTTCTCTTACAAAGGCTTTGACCTGAGCATACTGGTAACCGGCGCACAGGGCAATGACATCTACAATTACCTGCGCTTTGAGAACACCAATCCTAATAACATCAACCTGGGAAGGAACCTGCTGCAGGAAACGTTTAATTATGCACGTGTAAACGCAGACGGCACGCTGCAGAACCCGGGCACTACCGTACCCAGGATCGTAGGCACCGATGTGAATGGTAATGGCAACCGCTTCACCAACCTGTTTGTGGAAGACGGTTCTTATATCAGGATCAAGAACGTGCAGCTGGGTTATACCATACCGCGTTCGCTGATCAGCCGTCAGAATGTGGTGAAAGCCATTCGCCTCAACATTGGCGTGCAAAACCTGCACACCTTTACCAAGTATAAAGGCTATGATCCTGAAGTGGGCGCCTACCTGGGTAAAGAGGTACAGCTGAACAGCCAGTTCATTGGCGTGGATGCAGGCCGTTATCCTTTAACCCGGCTGTATACCGCCAGCGCAGCAGTTGATTTCTAAACACAAAAAGCACACATCATGAAGCAACTTCGTTCTAAAATATATCTGACAGCGCTGGCATTCTGCGGGATGCTGAGCAGCTGCAGCAAGGATTTCCTCAACAGGCCGCCGGAAGACGCCATTGTAGATGCGAACTTTTATCAGTCTGCAGACCAGGTGCTGGCCGGTACAGCGCCGCTGTACAATATTGTATGGTTTGCTTACAACGATAAGGCATCGCATGGCATAGGAGATGGAAGGGCCGGCATTCTGATGTCTGGTTCCTACCAGGTAGAGAACATTCGAATGCAAACAACGGATGTAACGCCGGAAGTGTACAGTTCCTGGACTGCGTTCTTCAACGTAGTAGCCCAGTCGAACATGGCGATCAGTAACATTACCAAATACACCGCGGCTTCCGTACCGGATAATATCAAACAGGCAGCTATCGGGGAAGGGCGTTTTATGAGAGGCCTAGCCTATGCTTACCTGGTGCAAAACTGGGGACCGGTGCCAATCATCGTTGATAACAATGTACTGTTGACAGATACATCTATTACAAGGAACACGGTGGAGTCTGTATGGGAGTTTATCATCCGTGATCTTCGCTTTGCTGCGAACAGTCTGCCTGCAACGCCTTTGCAGAAAGGCCGTCTTACTAAATGGTCTGCTGAAGGCATGCTGGCTAAAATGTACCTTACCCGTGCGGGTGTAGGCGGCAGCGGTACCCGCAAACAAACAGACCTGGATAGTGCTGCGTGGTTCGCCAAAGACGTGATCAGCAACAGCGGCGCTACGCTGATGAGCAATTATGAGGACCTGTACCTGATGAAGAACAACAATAACTCAGAAAGCCTGTTTGCATTGCAATGGAAGTACGATGGCGACTGGGGCACACAGAACAGCGTACAGGCCTTCCTAGCCTATGGTTCTGAGATAACCGGCTTTGGCGACGGTTGGGGCGGTGATCTTGGGGCTTCCTATGATATGCTGAAACGTTATTCAGCCAATGATAAACGCCGTAAGGGTACATTCATGTACCCCGGGGATCATTATACTTATATCCACCAGGCGGTAGATGATCCGAATAATCCCGGTAAGAAGATCATACAGGAACTGCAGGTGCCCTGGAACTTTGTAGGCACAGAACGATACAATACCCGCGCCTGGGTGAAGAAATATGTAGTGGGCCGTCCGGAAGACAACGATGGCAAGGTAACACAACAGCATACCGAGATGAATACTTATATGCTGCGCCTGGCGGATGTATACCTGCTGTATGCGGAAGCACTGATGGGCAATGCCGCCACCACTACCAATGCAGAAGCGCTGAAATACTTTAATGCGGTGCGTACCAGGGCAGGACTGGACGCAAAGACCAGCATCAGCGCAGACGAGCTTTTTTATGAAAGAAGACTGGAACTGGCTATGGAAGGACAGGCCTGGTATGATATTGTGCGCCTGCACTATTACAATCCTACCAAAGCGCTGTCTATACTGAGCCAGCAGGACAGGGGCACTTACCGTGTAGTACCGAATACTGCCACCAATGCCACTTCGTGGACCGTGACCTCTGACACGCCGGCCATGTATCCTGTAACGGAAAGCAATTTCTATTTGCCTTACCCTGCAGCGGAACTAACGGCAGCGCCTAATCTCCGTAAACCGCCGGTACCTTACCAGTTCTAATTTAAAAACGAAAACGTTATGACTAAACATATTCTGATTGCCGTTATGTGCTGCCTGCTCTTCGCCTTTTGTAAAAAGGATGAAGTATCCGCGCCGCCGGTTGTTAGCAGCGTAAGTCTGCTGGACCCTGCGAAACAAGACAGCACTTTTAAAGAAACGCTGCCCGGCACGTTAATACTGATCTCGGGTAATAACCTGGGCGGGATCGTTAATATCTACTTTAACGGGCAGACTGCTTATTTCAATCCGACTTATAATACCAATACACACCTGATCGTAACGATCCCCTCTACGGCGCCAACGGAAGCAACAGATCCGAATGTGCCTAACACGATCCGTATCGTGACCACGCATGGGGAAACCAGTTATTCTTTTGTGCTGACCATACCGCCGCCTGCCATTGAATCCATATCGAATGAGAATGCCTTGCCGGGCGATTCGCTGATCATCTGGGGCAGCAGCCTGTGGCTGATCGACAAGATCATTTTCCCCGGCGGCAGAGAGGTTACCAGCTTTAACACTGATGCCAGAGGCTACAGGGTAGGATTGATCATGCCTGACCTGGGCACTGATACGGGAAGGCTCATCATACAGGCCAAATATGGCACTGCCAAATCAGACGGGCCATTAAATGACCACCAGAGCGGGGATGTGATCAGCAACCTCACAAACGGGGAAGCGGGTGAACAATCTGTATTCAACTGGGCATGGTGGGGAGCCAACCGCACCAATGACGCGGGCTTGTTTCCAGGCACCAGGGGCGCGTACCTGCAGAATATCTTTGGCGGTGTAGGCGCTAATAATGGCGCCTGGTGGGACGGCAACAGGTCTGGCAACTTTACGGAGGTGAAGACAATCTTCGATGCCAGCATTATGACCAAACAGGCATCTGACTATGCGCTGAAATTCGAGATCAATACCAAGGAACCCTGGACAGCAGGTATCAACGTGCTGCGTTTAGGTGACAGCTATGCCTACCGCTTCATGCCATGGGCCAGTGCCACCGGAGGCGTATTTGATACAGACGATAAATGGCAGACCGTTACCGTCCGCTTGTCTGATTTCAAAAAAGCAGATAGCGGAAAAGAAGGTACCGGCGCCAATGCCGCAACAATGGCCGACCTGTTAAAGGCGGATGGCGTTGTGGCCTTTACCTATCGCTATATCACCGAAGATAAGGCGGTAGACGTGCATAACACTGCATACGACAATTTCAGGATAGTCAAAATCAAATAGCACACAAAACAGTGGCCAATGAAAAAAATAACAGGAGTTTGCTTGTCATGCATGGTGTTAATGCTCGCAACAGCTTGCAGCAAAAAGAAGCCGGACAAATATTCGGGTGATGATGGTGAAAAAGACACTACGGGTACGGTGGTAACAAAGCCGCAAGACCCGCAGACAGCTGCCAGCATCGGTTTTTTCCTTGAAGGATGGAAGGAGCGGACATTTACAGCCCCTGCTGCCACTGAAACAACAGCGCCGTCATCGGCTGCGTACACTGTAACCGTAGATGCGTCGACGGTCCTTACCAAAATCTCCCCCGCGCTCTTTGGCAACAACAGTAACCTGTATATGAGCCAGATGGTGACTGAGCCAGCATTGCTGGGTCATATCACGAACCTGCACCCGGGCATTATCCGCTTTCCGGGCGGTAACCTGAGCAGCGTATACTTCTGGAATGTCGCTTCCGGCAATCCACCTGCGGATGCCCCGGCACAGATCCAGGACGCCAATGGGAACAATATGGATCCCGGTTACTGGTGGGGCGGTAATACGGCCGGATGGACATTATCTCTGGATAATTACTACAGCATGCTGCAGCAGACCGGTAATGAAGGCATCATTACGGTGAACTACGGCTATGCCAGGTATGGTACAGGCGCCAACCCGGTAGCAGCTGCCGCACATCTTGCCGCCGAATGGGTACGCTATGACAAAGGGCGTACCCGTTACTGGGAGATCGGCAATGAAAGCAATGGCACCTGGCAGGCAGGTTATCGCATCGATGTTTCGCAGAACAAGGACGGCCAGCCGATGATCATCACCGGCGACCTGTACGGACGTCATTACAAGGTATTTGCGGATTCCATGCGTAAGGCAGCCAGTGAGACAGGCAAGACCATCTACATTGGCGCACAGCTGCTGGAGCATGAACCGGCTTCCTGGGCCACGCCAACCGATAAGGAGTGGAATAATGGCGTGTTGAAACAGGCTGGCAGTGTGGCTGATTATTTTATCGTGCATAGTTATTACACGCCTTATAATACCAATTCCAACCCGCCGGAGATCCTGGCATCTGCAGGGACGGTGACGAAGAACATCGCTGATTATGTAACAACATCTGCATCTGCAGCGGGTGTTGCGATGAAGCCTATAGCGCTGACGGAGTGGAACATCTTTGCGGTGGGATCACAGCAGATGGTATCTCATGTAGCCGGTATGCATGCGGTAATGGTATTGGGAGAGCTGATGAAGAACAAGTTTGGTATGGCCAGCCGATGGGACCTGGCCAACTCCTGGGAGAATGGGAATGATCACGGGCTTTTCAGCCAGGGCGAGGCTGCCTCAGGAGAAGCCAAATGGAGCCCCAGGCCGGCGTTCTATTATATGTATTTCTTCAGCAAGTTCCTGGGCGACCGTTATGTAAATGCAAGCGTGTCTGACAGCAATGTGAATATTAACGCGTATGCCTCAACGTTCACTTCAGGACAGGTATCTGTTACCCTGGTGAACAAAGGTACGACTGCCCGCAATGTGCAGCTGGCGTTCAAGAATTTCAATCCCGGCAAGCGATTCTACTGGTATGTGTTAACCGGAGGAGATGGCAGCGCCAGTTTTTCGCGGAAAGTGCTGGTGAATGGCAGCGGGCCTTCGGGCACAGCCGGCGGACCGGCTGATTATACCACTTTAAAGGCTTACACGGCCAGTGCACAATCAGGCATCCGGGTAACCTTGCCACCCATGTCTGTAATTTGTATGGTCGTGGACAAACCATAAGCCCTGTGTAGATAGCGAAAAGGGGGTGCTCTTCCGGGCGCCCCTTTTTTTTAGTTGGCAGTTGACAGTGGACAGTTGGCAGTTATGATCATTCCGTGCGCAGGCTTTTTACCGGATCAGTAAGGGCAGCACGGATGGCGAGGTGGCTGACGGTGGCTAGTGCAATTACTACTGCGATAGCGCCGGCCAGCAGGAAAGTAGCCCAGCTGATATGGATGGCATAGGCAAAGTTTTCCAGCCATCTTTGTAAGAGGTACCAGGCTATGGGTGTGGCAGTCAATAACGCGATCAACACCAGCATAATAAAGTCTTTATTCAGCATGAGCACGATATTGCCTACGCTGGCGCCCAGCACCTTGCGGATGCCGATCTCTTTTACGCGCTGACGGGCAGTGAATGCCGCCAGTCCGAACAAGCCCATACAGGAAATAAAGATGGCAATGATCATCGCGATATTAGCCAGGTTGGAGGTACGCCGTTCATTCTCATAGAAGGAAGCAACAGTAGCATCGAAGAAGTCATAGTGGAATACTTCATCGGGATATGTGGATGTCCAGAGCTGTTTGATCTTTGCCAGGGTAGGCTCCTGGTTGCCCGGGCGCAGCCGGATATTGATGCACCAGGCAAACTCTTTATTGGTACTGAAGAAGGTGGGCGTGATAGGCCTGTGCAGGGATTCGAGGTGGAAGTCTGCCAGCACGCCGACTATCGGGTACGACACCGTATGCGGGCCTGTAGCATCCACTTTAAAGGTTTGTAATGACTGACCGATGGCAGCTTCGGGAGATGCGAAGCCCAGCGCTTTTACAGCCGTTTCATTGATCAGCAGCTCACGGGCAGTATCAGCAGCCTGCAGGTTACGGCCAGCTTTGAGCTTCAGCTGATAGAGGGAGGTATAAGCTGTGTCTACCCATATCGGCTGGCAAGCTACGTGCACATCCTTGTAGGAGAGCGGTAGTTGAAAATGGCCTACTGCGGCAGGCGTACCATCACTCAGGCTGACCATTTCCACACCGGGCAGCTGACGGATCCGCATGGCCAGCGCATCATGTCTATTGCGGGGAGCACGGTCTTTCTTATCGATGGTGATGATCGCTTCACGTGCAAAGCCCATGTCTTTATGCAGCATATAGCGCAGCTGGTTGCCGATGATCAAGGCTGCTATGATGAATACTAAGGAAACGGTGAACTGGAATACTACCAGTCCTTTGCGCAGATATCCCCGCTGGCGGCCCAGCTGACCGGACTTTCCTTTCAGGCTGAGCGCTGGCAGAAACCCTGACAGCACCTTTGCTGGATAAAGGCCGGACAATAGTGCGGTGACGATAGTGATCAGCAGCAGGAAAAGCAGGGTAGCGGGCTGGAAGATACCAGCGCGTACGTCGCCCGGTAAGAATGATCTGAACGCTGTAAGCAGCGGCTGCAGGCAGATCAGGGACAGGATCAGGGCCAGCAGGGTAAGCACAAAGGTTTCACAGAGGAACTGCGCCACCAGGCTGCTGCGTTTACTGCCCAATACTTTACGGATACCTATTTCCCGTGCCCTTTCAACAGATTGGGCGGTAGACAGGTTGATGAAATTAACGACGGCAATGAGCAGGATAAAGCCGGCGATCAGCATCAGGGCATACAGGGCAGGCAGATGCGCCTTGCGGGAGTAAAGGTCCGGATAGCTGCTATTGAAATGAATGTCTGTTAAGGGCTGGAGTTTGAATACGCCTTTGTTCTGCGCCTCTTTAGGCACATGACGGCTGGTGAATGCAGCCAGGCGGCTGTTGGCCTGTTTTGCAGAGATATTGGAAGGCAGCTTAACAAAGGTCTGGAAGCCTATACCGGCTTCCCCCCAGCGATCGAAATGGAACTCATTCCCGAGGAAGCTGTGGTGGTGGTCAGCAGTACTAAAGGAAATAAAATCCCTGAAAGAGAGAATGGTATTTTTAGCGGGATCTTTTACAATGCCCGTTAGGGTTAGGGTCAGGGAATCGTTATAAATAACGCTGCGGCCAATCAGCTTTTCCAGGGGCTGCTTACCGAAATATTTATAGGCCTTGCTTTCGGTCAGCACCACGGAAAAAGGCGTGTTGAGCGAGGAGGCAGGGTTGCCAAGCAGCCATTGGTATTTGAAGACCGAAAAGTATTGGGGGTCAGCGATGATGATGTCTGATTGCTCTTTGCCCCATTGGGGATAGTCGAAACGTTTTTCTATGCCGTTGTTGCCCGGGATGCTTACTTTGGCTTCGTAGTTATGAAAGAAGGCCAGGTTTTCCATACCGGCCACTTCGTTCTGCAGGGCTGCAGGCGCGGGATCAGGAATGGATCCTTCTTCCCAGACAATGCGATAGATGTGCTCATGACCGGGAAATCCCTTTTCGTAGCTCAGCTCAAAGCGAACTACCAGGTAGATGACCAGGCAGGCACTGATACCGAAGGCCAGGCCGAGGATATTAATGATGCCGGTGACTTTATTCCGCAGGAGATTTCTCCAGGCAATTTTGAAATAGTTTCTGAGCATAGTAATCAAAAATATAGCTGATAAGCTACTAATGTGCCTGATATTATCCGGCTAGCTGCCAGTATCAAACATTCACTAAAATAACGATATATGTCCGATTTTGGATAGGGTATGTCCGGTTCCGGTCATTATCGCCCGGAAAGAAAAAACCCGGCCAGACGACCGGGTTCGTTTCTCTCTCTATGCTTCGTAACTCAACACCCTCTATTCTGTTGAGACGAATACTTTATACCTAGCTAACAATCTTTCTACTTTGCGGATATCACAATTCCTTTCTTAATGACCGTATTGCCAACACTCAGCCTGTATGCGAAGGGCACTCTGTTTGGCCTCGGCACATTATAGAGGATCTCTTCATTACTGCACTGGCTCACTGGTCTACGGATCTGCATGAGCTCTTCTCCGAGCAGGTTCCAAACTTCCAGCAGTGCTACACCGGTTACCGGCGCTATAAACCGGAAGTATACTTTATTCGTATAGGGGTTCGGGTATACGCCCACAACCTGCACAGTGCCAGCACATGTGGGGGTTGGTACCGGGGCGATAGGTGCTGCCACGCTACTAGCCCATCCGTTCAGTATACGGCAGCCGTCAAATCCATTGTTGATCGCTTCTATGGCCTGGGTGATGTTACCGGCATTAATGTCTGCCGGGAATTCTCCGCCGAGGGCCCTGTTGGCCAGGTTAAGCAGGCCCTGTACGGTGTTTTCGCCTGTTGCGCTGAGATAGGTGACCACTGACCTCGGCAGGATGTATGCCTGCACTGAGTTGACAGCTATACCGCTTCCGCAGTAGGTTTCCTTAGCAGTGAACAGCGAATCGCCTGCTATCCTTAATTCAGCCAACCGCCTGCTGTTGTTGATGTTAAAGAACAGGGTCATTGTCTGCGTCAACAGCCGGTTCTCGATCGCTCCATAGTTGCTCCTGCTGTCGGATAATGGAACGTTATTCCAGGTGTTGGGCTTCATATAGGTAGCATAGCCTTTCAGTGCGGCCGGTTTGCCATCGCCGCGCAGCATTTCGAATATGGCGTCACCGGATACATCGGCCAGGTGCAGTGTAAAGAATCTGCCAGCAGCCCAGCTCCCGAAGTCGGTTGAATCGCCCGCTTGCCTGTCCATTGCGCTGATCATGATCTGCCTGGAAGTGGTGGCATCGCCGCCGTTCACGCAAACGGATGTATCGGGCGTAGCGTAGAAGCGCTGGGTATAGGTACAGATACTCTTGTCGCAGCAGGGGATCGTAATGGCCTGTTTTACGGACGTTACATTACCGCATGCGTCTGTTGCCTGCCAGGTGCGTGTTATCACCTGCGGACAGTTTGCGCTGCTGTAGTTGTCTGTGTATGTAACGGTGAGCGCCTGTTGGCTGTTATCTGTGAACACCGGTTCATCGAATGCAGGAACGGTATTACAAGCCTGGGTTTTGTCTTGTCCAACATTGGCAGCCACCGGTGCTATGTTATCATTAACGGTGATGGTCTGAATCGCGGTGTCTGATCTGTATCCGCAATTGTCTGTTGCCCACCATTTACGGGTGATGATGAATTTATTCACGCAGGAGCTGTCTGTTACAGCCTGTGAGAAGTGCACCGTAGCGGCGCTGCAATTGCCTGTTGCCTGCATCAGCTGCGGAGCCGGGATAGCTGCGATGGAGTTCACGGTCATATTTTTTACCGAACCCAGTAGCGTTACTACTCCGGAGGGTTTGATATGGATCATTTGCGTGATGAAATCACTATTGCCGGAGGCATCGGTGAATGTCCACTTACGGGTGATGGTAGAGTCGCAGGCGGAGCCCGAGCCGGTTACGGTGTAGACAGGCTGGAGAGCGCCATTGCAATTGTCGGCAGCTGTTGGCGCCGGTGCAGGGGGCACGTCGTTCAGGCACTGTACGTTGATCTCCCTGGTAAAGCCGGCTGTGATTACCGGTGCGGTAGTATCCTTAATGCGGATGGTTTGTGTTACCACAGAACTGTTACCACATGGATCGGTGAAGATCCAGGTACGGGTGATGGCAGAGTCACGAAGGGTACCGGCGCCCTGTTCAGTGAACAGGGGTTTCATGGCTGCATGGCTGTTGTCGACAGCTGTAGGTACAGGTACTGATGGTATGTTGCTTACACACGCTACAACGATATCCTTTTCGAAGCTGGCAGTGATGACCGGCTTCACGTTGTCATTGATGTTGATCACCTGGGTGATGGTATCGGAAGCGTTGCCACAGGCGTCAACCGCCCACCATTTACGGACCAGGGTGAGCTTACCGGAGCAGGTGCTGTCAGTTGTTGTTTGCGCATACTGCACTGGTATTTTATCACTGCAATTATCGGTAGCGGTAAATACGGCCGGTGCAGGGATCTCGTAGATGGAGCTGATATTGACTGTATTGTTCACTGTACCAGCCAGCACCGGTGCGATGTTGTCTTTAATATGAATGGTTTGGGTAACGAAGTCGCTGTTGCCGCAGGCATCAGTGAATGTCCAGGTACGGGTGATGGTGGAATCGCAAGCGGAACCGGCGCCTGTTGCTGTATACACCGGCTGCAGGTTGGTGTCGCAGTTGTCGGTTGCTGTAGGCGTTGGCACAGCAGGGATGTCCTTCACACACTGTACGTCAATTGTTTTAGTAAAGCCGGCCGTTATCACCGGCTTTACGTCATCATGAACCTTTATTACCTGTGAAATAGTATCGGAAGTATTGCCACTTGCATCTACCCCCCACCATTTACGGGTAAGGGTGTACTTATTAATGCAGGTGCTATCGCTTGTAAGCTGGCTGTATTGCACATTTACCTGTTGGTTACAGTTATCGGTGGCGGTGATGTTAGCGGGGGCAGGGATCTCTTTGGCGCAGCTCAGATCCAGGTTGCTTACGCTACCTGCCAATACAGGAGCAGTGGTGTCTTTGATGTGGATGGTCTGTGTTACGAAATCGCTGTTGCCGCAGGCGTCGGTAAATGTCCACCTCCGGGTGATGGTGGAATCGTAAGTATTGCCATTGGTCACTTCGGAGTATACCGGTGCAATATTGCCACTGCTGTTATCCATAGCCGTTGATGTTGGTATTGGCGGTGCCTGTTGGATACACTGTATGTTGATCTCTTTTTCGAAGTTGGCGGTGATCACCGGTTTAATGTCGTCGTTCACAACAATTACCTGGGTAAAGGTGTCGGACACATTGCCGCAGGCATCTGCTGCCCACCATTTACGCACCACGGTATATTTGTCTGCACAGATCCTGTTGATGATTGATTCATTGTAGCGGGCCGGGAGCCTTCCGTTGCAGTTGTCGCTGGCGTCGAAGATGGCAGGTGCAGGGATCTGAGCCGGAGCGCTGACATAGATAGTGGAAATAGAACCTGTAAGAGCGTTGCTGGTGGTACCTATGAGCACCGGCGCGATGGTATCTTTAATATGGATCACCTGTGTGACGAAATCGCTGTTACCGGAGGCATCGGTGAATGTCCATGTACGCGTGATGGTAGAATCGCAGGCGGAGCCGGCGCCTGTTTCGGAGTAAACAGGTTGTATGGATTCATCACAGTTGTCGGTAGCGGTTGGGGTAGGAGCAGCAGGCACCTCCTTCAGGCATTGTATGTTGATCTCCCTGGTAAAGTCGGCGGTGATTACCGGTTTCACGTCGTCGTTGATGGTGATGATCTGTACCATCGTATCAGAGGTGTTACCACAGGCATCGGTTGCCCACCATTTACGGGTAATTGTGTATTTGCTTACCCGGGTACTATCGGAGGTAGTCTGGCTGTATTGTACGGCTACATTTTCATCACAGTTGTCGGTAGCAGTGATTTCGGCTGCGGCAGGAATATCCTTAGCACAGCTGATGTTGATATTAGATACACTGCCCACAAGAACAGGGATAGTGTTGTCTTTTATATGAATAGTTTGCGTAACGAAATCACTATTGCCGGAGGCATCGGTGAATGTCCAGGTACGGACAATGGTAGAATCGCAGGCGGAGCCGGATCCTTCTTCGGAGTAAACCGGCTGTATGGATTCATCACAATTATCTGTAGCGGTTGGTACAGGAGCAACAGGCACCTCCTTCAGGCACTGTACGTTGATCTCCCTGGTGAAGTCAGCGGTAATTACGGGTTTCACATCATCATTGACAACGACGATCTGGGTGATGGTGTCGGAAGTATTACCACAGGCATCAGTTGCCCACCATTTGCGGGTAAGGGTATATTTATTTACAGCTGTACTATCGGAAGTAGTCTGGTTGTATTGTACGACTACGTTCTGGTCGGCATTATCGGTAGCTGTGATGTCCGCTACGGTGGGGATGTCCCTGGTACAGCTGATATTGACGTTGGACACGCTACCCACCAGTACAGGCGCGGTGATATCCTTAATGTGGATGGTTTGCATAACGGAATCGCTGTTGCCGGAAGCGTCTGTGAATGTCCAGGTGCGGATGATAGTAGAATCACAGGCGGAGCCGGAACCTTCTTCGGAGTAAACCGGCTCTAGGGAATCATCACAGTTGTCTGTAGCCGTAGGTGTGGGTACAGCAGGAACCTCCTTCAGGCTTTGTACATTGATCTCTTTAGTGAAGTCAGCGGTAATTGCCGGTTTCACATCATCATTAACAACGATGACCTGGGTCATGGTGTCTGAAGTATTACCACAGACATCGGTTGCCCACCATTTACGGGTAATGGTGTATTTGTTTATGCTGGTACTGTCGGAGGTAAGCTGGCTGTATTGTACTGTGATGTTTTGATCACAGTTATCGGTAACGGTGACCTCGGGAATTGCAGGAAGGTCCTTTGAACAGCTCAGCGTTTGATTAGCCACTGTTCCTGAAAGTACCGGTGCAATGGAATCTTTGACCTGGATCACTGTGGCGCAGGTGTCTTTGGCGATACCGTTAGATGCAGTAGTGACCAGCTGCAGATTGTAAGTTCCACAGGCGTTATCTGCCTTTACAGCAACAGACTGGGTATTATTAGCTCCAATGATAGTTGCACCGCCGGAAACAGACCATAGCCAAGCGCTTACGTTGGTATCAGGACCGGTGTAGGTATTGGTAGACCCCGGACAAACAGGATCGGCGCCGCTTATAGAGCAGGGAGGTTTTACATGCCGGGTGACCGTTATGACCACGGTATCCGTTCCTGTACACCCAAATTGGCCGGTGGCTGTAACAATGAACTGAAAGATGCCGGTTGACGGCGGGGTAAATACCGGGTTGGCCGTGTTAGCGTTACTGAGGTTTGCAGCGGGGCTCCAGGAATAGCTGTAGGTATCGCTGCCACCGCTTGCGCTGGCCTGTAAAGCGGCTGTTTCAAGATCTGTTATGCTTTGATCTTCGCCAGCGTTTGCAGTTATTTCACCAATGGTAACGGAAGCGCCGGGTGCAGCATCTCCATTTATAAAACAGGTATCACTGAAGCCATCCCTTGTAACAATCAGCTGAAGGTTAAAAGTACCTATTGTAAACCCGGAGCCTATGGGTACTACCTGTGCATTGGCCGCGGTGGGATCGGCGATCTTTGCGCCGGCGGTATTGCTGCCTGTGATGCTCCATAAATAAGTTAAACCTGCCTGATCATCCACAGTAGATGTATAGATCAGAGAGGGAGTGGCCGTACAGGCATTTAAGGGACCGGCAGCGGAGGCAATGGGCGGGATATATACCGCATCGGTTTTTACAGATTTGTCCTGGTTTCCTACGCTGATGGTGACGCCATCAACGATCCAGTATTTCAATCGCGTGTGGTAAGGCGAACCATTGATGGAGGAGGCGGAATGTGTTTCGCCCGTAAGCGGGTCCTTCCCCCAATCCCCGGCAGCTGCCAGGTGGCCGCCCCAGGCCAGCACGACGGTGGGTGTTAATGCGGTGAAAGTAATCTCGACAATTGTCTCTGATGCAGCCTGGTTAAGCGCGCCTTCTGAAGCATAAGTGACATTGGTGATGTCTGCATTGAAACCGGTAAGTACCCTTTTGTTTGCAGGCAATGCGTTGAAGCTGGCAGTCGGCATGCCCGACACATCAGCGTTAGCGCTTGAGGGAGCCGGGATGGGATATGTATCAATGGAAGTAAAATAGGAAGCGGGAAACCCGGCAATGTTCATCAGGGGATCTACTGATTCGACAGGATGATTAAATATCCCATGCGGTTCGTATCGCTCATATTGTGTGAGATAGTCCATTGCATTCTTTCCGTTAGAACGCACGTCATAACCTATTGCTATTGTGTAGCTCTTGTTTACTGTGAGATCACTCAATATGCCTCTCAGGGGAATAGAGTAGCCTTCCAGGAAGTGCGCCTGGTTGACATTGAGATTACCGTTGACCCAGTCTGCAGGTGATACCGGC
>Ga0102590_1001210_pt1 | contig 41235 bp, 44 predicted proteins | sample AraplaMF_Col_mMF_FD_76859 | JGI IMG/M metagenome (GOLD analysis project Ga0102590, IMG submission 76859) | Arabidopsis root microbial communities from the University of North Carolina, USA - plate scrape MF_Col_mMF | ecosystem: Host-associated > Plants > Roots > Endosphere | place: USA... | reverse complement strand
AGAGCTGCACCGCAGCCTCGATCGCCTCATTGGTGTACTTCAGGCGGTGGTAGTCCTCGAAGTAAGGCTTGAGGCCCTTGAGGATCGCGATGGCGTCCTCGACCGTCGGCTCGTTGATGTCGATCTTCTGGAAGCGCCGCACCAGCGCGCGGTCCTTCTCGAAGTGCTGACGGTATTCCTTGTAGGTGGTCGAACCCATGCAGCGGATCGTGCCCGAGGCCAGCGCCGGCTTGAGCAGGTTCGAGGCATCCATCGCCCCGCCCGACGTCGCGCCCGCACCGATCACGGTGTGGATCTCGTCGATGAACAGGATGGCGTTGGGATGCGCCTCGAGCTCCTTGAGCACCTGCTTGAGGCGCTCCTCGAAGTCGCCGCGATAGCGCGTGCCGGCGAGCAGCGTGCCCATGTCCAGCGAGAACACGGTGGCGGCGGCCAGAACTTCCGGCACCTCGCTGTCGACGATGCGCTTGGCAAGGCCCTCCGCGATCGCGGTCTTGCCGACGCCGGCTTCACCCACGAACAGCGGATTGTTCTTCTGCCGGCGGCACAGCACCTGGATCGCGCGGTTGATCTCGGAATTGCGTCCGATCACCGGATCGATCTTGCCGTCGCGCGCCTTCTTGTTGAGGTTGACGCAATAGGTCTCGAGCGCCTCGCCCTTCTTCTTGGCGTCCTCGTTGCCCTTGGTCTCGGTCTCCTCGTCGACGCCGCGCACGGGCCGCGCCTCGGAGACGCCCGGCCGCTTGGCGATGCCGTGGCTGATGTAGTTGACGGCGTCGTAGCGCGTCATGTCCTGCTCCTGCAGGAAGTACGCGGCATGACTCTCGCGCTCGGCGAAGATCGCGATCAGCACGTTGGCGCCGGTCACCTCTTCGCGACCAGACGACTGAACGTGGATCACCGCGCGCTGGATCACGCGCTGGAAACCGGCGGTCGGCTTGGCGTCATCGGCGCCGTCCGTCACCAGGTTCTCGAATTCGGTCTCAAGATAATTGACGAGGCTCGTGCGGAGCTTGTCGAGGTCGACGCTACAGGCGCGCATGACGGCGGCTGCATCGGAGTCGTCGATCAGGGAGAGCAGGAGATGCTCGAGCGTCGCGTATTGGTGATGACGCTCGTTTGCGATCGCCAGTGCACGATGCAGGGATTGTTCAAGGCTTTGGGAAAAAGTCGGCATTCGCGTCCTCTATGGCCCCCACCATCATGGTCGTGATCGCCCGGTCAGGCAACAACAACCTTTGTCACACATAGTTATACAAGACCGTCGCGAAAGACCGGTTCCGCGACTGGGCAAGCAACACGCCTGCGGTATTTTCGATGCAAAACCCGTTCCGATTTGGGCAGAACTACCCATTTGGGCAGGGTTGAAACTGGCGCGATGTTAGCGGGATCGTGCAGCAGGATGTGCTGCCATCACACGGCACACGAACAGAACCACTCTAAAGAACGCGAACGCGCGATTACTTCTTTTCCATCACGCATTGCAGCGGATGCTGGTGCTTGCGGGCGAAGTCCATCACCTGCGTCACCTTGGTCTCGGCGATCTCGTAGGTGAACACGCCGCACTCGCCGATACCGTGATGGTGAACGTGCAGCATGATCTTGGTCGCCGCCTCGACGTCCTTCTGGAAGAACTTCTCCAGCACGTGGACGACGAATTCCATCGGCGTGTAGTCGTCGTTCAGGATCAGCACGCGGTACAGGTTCGGCCGTTTGGTCTTCGGCTTGACCTTGGTGATGACAGAAGTGTTCGGACCCGTCGGGCTACCGGAACGGTTCTCGTCATTGCTCATCCGGGGAGCGACGGCGGCGGTGGCCGCGGACAGGTCGAATCTGGAAGACAATTGCGGCATGGCTCAGGCGTTCAAATTCCCCACGGAAGCGTATGACGGTTCGCCGCAGAGCCCCAGGCTTCGGAGCTTCACACTGGCGCGCCGCCTCGTTGGATCGCCGCTTCCAACCGGTCCGGTCCAAGCCGTATCGGTCGTCAACAATATGGGCCCGCCCCCCCTTCGCCGCAAGCGTGCGAAGGTCCGGCCGATGCGGCCACGACGGTCCCGATTCCCGATCCGGACGATCCTCGGCGAGGTTAATCAATCCGGGCCGGTTTGACAAAAATTTCCGCGTCACATGGTTAGAACGTATTGATCAGGAACCGGTTGGCAACCGGGCTGCGACGGTTTCGCGCGGAATCATCTCCGGATTTTTACGGTCCGGACCATCGCCTTTGAATCGCCTGGAAGACAGTCGGCGAGCATCAGGGCCGACGACCATCATGATCTGCCTGCTCGTTAACCCGGCAGCGAACCGACAACGCGCGTGCCGCGACATTGCGCGCTGCCGACCGGCTCGACCTGAGCAACGTCGAGCGGAGCGCGCCGGTCGAGGCCGCGCTCGGCCCGCCGGGGACGATCCATCGCGACAAACAAAAAGCCCGGCTGTTCAGCCGGGCTTTTGCTTCCAGATATCCGGAAAGGGATTAGTTGGCGGCCGGGGTGAACTTCGACACGACGGTCTCGACCGGCTTGAACGCCTGCTTGGCGAGGTCGCTGTAGAGGCCGGCGATCTTCTGCGACTCCGCAACGAAGGTCTCGTAGGCGGAACGGGCAAACTCGGTCTGCGCTTCGACGGCCTTGTCCAGCGACTTCACGCCGGACAGCTTCTCGACGAAGGACTTGGTGTCTTCGAACGACTTCTTGGTGTAGTCGCCATAAGCGCTGGCGATCGCCTGGAGGCCGTGCTGCACGGAGGTCGCGGAGGCAACGCACGTCTCGAAGTGCTCTTTCCCGTAGTTCTGGAAGTCTTCAACCTTGAACATTTCGGAATCCTTTTCCCTGGCTCTCGTCGGGAAGCCCCGGCTCCCTGACCGTGCCCATAATTAGTGCAACGCACAAAAAAGTCAAGAATCTTGTGCGACGCACAAAACTCAATGCAAATCGCTGAGATTCCCGGGGTTTCCCGCAAGGGTTCCTTAAGCTTTTGGAAACCGCGGCGCCCTACCCTGATTCCCTGGACGTGTTCAGCTTCCGCAATCGGTTAAAAGCCGTTTGAGAACATCACCTTAGCCAGAATAGCGGCTCAGGCCCAACGTCCCCCGCGGCGAACACCAGCGGAGGGACAGCCTGAGCAGGTAATGATCCCGGGTCCCATGGGCACAATTTCGCCTCACGAGCCGGTGATCAAGTCAGAAACGGGGACGGGGTTCCATGCTTCGTAAAAACTTGTCTTCCTCGCGCTTGGCGCGGGTTGGCGTTTTCGGGCTTCTTACGGTCACCACCGCAGTCATCTTCACCACCGATGCTGCCGAGGCGCGGCGCCACCGGCGGCATTACGCGCACCACCGGGTGCAGCGCGACGTATCCGAGAGCTCCAGCCCGAAATTCGCGTCCATCATCGTCGACGGTAATTCCGGCGCGGTGCTCCAGTCGAACAATCCGGACGGAATCCGCCACCCCGCCTCGCTCACCAAGATCATGACGCTCTATTTGCTGTTCGAGCGACTGGAGTCCGGCAAGATGAAGCTCGACACCGAGATGCCGGTGTCCCAGCACGCCGCCGATCAGGATCCGACCAAGCTGAACCTGCGTACCGGCCAGACCATCCGCGTCGAGGACGCGATCAAGGGTCTCGTCACCCGCTCCGCCAACGACGCCGCCGTGGTCATCGCCGAAGCGATCGCCGGAGACGAGGACGACTTCGCCCAGATGATGACGCGCAAGGCGCGCTCGCTCGGCATGTCCCGCACGGTCTACCGCAACGCCAACGGCCTTCCCAATGACGAGCAGGTCACGACCGCGCGCGACCAGGCCACGCTCGGCCGCGCCATCCAGGAGCGCTTCCCGCGCTACTATCGCTATTTCGCTACCTCGACGTTCAACTGGCGCGGCCAGTCGATCCGCAACCACAATCACCTGCTCGGCAGCGTGGAAGGCGTGGACGGCATCAAGACCGGTTACACCCGCGCCTCCGGCTTCAACCTCGTCAGCTCGATGCGGCGCGGCAACCGCCACTTGATCGGCGTGGTGCTGGGCGGCCGCAGCGGCGGCTCGCGCGATGCCATCATGCGCAATTTGCTCGCGGAGAACCTGGAGAAGGGCGCGACCACCCGTACCGTCATCGCCGTCACCGAGCGGAACGGCGGTGACGCCTCTGCCGAGGTTGCCGATGCGTCGGATACGCCGGCGCGGCCCGCTGCGCCGGTTCAGGCCGCCCCTGCTCCCGAGTCCGCCCCGTCCCGCCTCGCTGCGCGCCTGTCGACGCTTGCTGCGGCGACGGCTGCGGTGCCGCCGGCCCCGCCCAAGCCGGAGGCCAGCAAGCCCGAGGTTCGGCCGACTGAATCCAAGATTGAGCCGGCGCCGCTCACCAATGGCGTGATCTCGAGCCAGCCGCTCTCGATCATCCCGGGCTCGTCCGAACCGATGAAGCCGGTCCGGGTCAAGACCGTTCAGGTCAAGGCCGGTGCCGTGAAGGTCGCCTCCGCCGCCCCGGCCCAGGTTGCTCCCCAAGTCACCAGCACGATCGCTTCCCGCTCCGACGTCGCGGAGACCTCCGGCGCCGTCGTCGCCCGGGCCGACCTGATCAACAAGCCCGAGCCCCAGAGCCAGCCGGAAGCGCCGAAGGCGGACCTCGCCCGGGCCGAGCTGCCGCGCCAGCCGGCCGGCTTCGGCACCGGCAACGGCATCCTCGGCGTGCTGCCGGCCGCAACCGCCTCTGCGCCCGCCCCGGCCGCTCCGAAGCTCGCCTCCGCCGATCCGGCGCCGCAGCCGATCCAGATGAGCGCCACCACCAAGCCGGCCGTCACCCATAGCGGCTGGATCGTCCAGGTCGGCGCGCTCGAGAGCGAGAACGAAGCCCAGCAGCGCATCGACGCCGCGCGCAGCTCGGCCCGCGGCCTGCTCAGCAAGGCCGATCCGTTCACCGAGCCCGTCCTCGCCAAGGACAATCGCAAGCTCTACCGTGCCCGCTTCGCAGGCCTTGAGCGTGACCAGGCCGAAGCCGTCTGCCGCGCCCTGAAGCGCGCCGACATCTCCTGCATCACCGTCCGCAACTGATCTCTCCCATCGCTTCGAAAAAAATGCCCGCGCCTTGCGCGGGCATTTTTGTTTTCGGCATGCGCGGGAGCCTGTTCCGCGACAACCTCTCGTCAACGATTTACGGTTAAATTTTTACTCAAGGGATCGACCACGCCGACAATGGCGGGCATCGGGCGAGAACAGAGCAAACGGAGCTCACGCGGGTACGGGCGTTTGTAGCGTGGTGCCGGAGTTAGCCGTTATGCGTGCGAAGCAGAGTATCCTTGGCCTCGTTTACCCGGGCAGCGAGATACGTCGAGCCCCCCTGGTCGGGATGGAGTTTCTTCATCAGGGACTTGTGAGCCCTGCTGATGTCGTCACGCCCCGCGCCCGGCTGCAGGCCAAGGATCTGATAGGCTTCCTCCGCCGTCATTTTGCCGCTCGCCGCCGTACGGCGCTGCCCCCCTGCCGCATTGCCCTGCGCGTTCTGACGCCAAGCGGGAAACCGGCGGTCCAGATAGCTTTCAAGTAAGGCCACGCTCTCGGCGTCGAACGCCGGGACCATCGCCAGCAGGCCGGCGAGATCGAACTCGTCGAGATCGCGCCCGGCATGAGGGCCGGCAATGATCTGGCCGCCGAGCCGGCCGGAATCGTGGTCCAGCCGCATGTCCAGGAACGACGAGCGCACCCGCGAGGCCTGACCGGTCGGGCGCGCCGCGCCGCCGCCGAACAGCCCGCCGATATTGCCGAAGCCGGCATTCGCCAGCGGCGTCCAGCCGAGCAGCCCGGCGCCGAAAATCCCGAGCGGGATCGCAACCGCAAGCTCGCCGCGCAGGCCCGTGAAGGCCGCGACCGCCAGCGCCACCACGCCGCCGCCAAACTTGATGGTACGCGCCAGCACCGCCGGATTGGCCGAGCGGAACATCTGGAGCAGCAGATAAAGCGTGATAACGGCGACGGCGCCGGCGATCAGGGTCATGCCCGGAATATAGTCGTCCTCTTGTCAAAAAGCATGGCGTCCTTGGCCCGCATCCCCGATTGGTGGATGACACGGGAAGCGCGTTTGCCGATAAGCGCCCGGCCAGATCAATCCGGCCTGCGCCGCAAACGACAGCCTCGTCAGCATCCGTAGGAAGGTGGGTCAGGTTTGGGGGAGACCATGAGCAACGGATTCAAGGCGCCGATGGTGCCGGCTGCCTTCTTCGGGATCGTGCTGGGGCTCGCAGGTCTCGGCAATGCCTGGCGCGGCGCACATCAGGTCTGGCATTTGCCCGCGATCGTCGGCGAGATCCTGCTCGCGCTCGCGTCGATCGTCTGGGCCGTGCTGCTCGCCCTCTTCGTCCTGCGCTGGATCTTCGCGCGCACCGTGTCCCTCGGCGAAGCCCACCACCCCGTGCAGTGCTGCTTCATCGGCCTCGCCGGCGTCTCCACCATGCTGATCGCGATCGCCGCCGAACCCTATTCACGTCTCGCCGCCGTCATCCTGTTCGGCTTTGGCGCGGCGTTCACGCTGGGCTTCGCGCTGTGGCGGACCGGCCTTTTGTGGCGCGGCAACCGCGATCACACCGCGACCACGCCCGTTCTGTACCTGCCGACCGTTGCCGGCGGCTTCGTCACCGCCGCGGTCTCCTCGGCTCTCGGCTACCCCGATTGGGGCCAGCTCGCCTTCGGCGTCGCATTGTTCTCCTGGCTCGCGATCGAATCCGTGCTGCTGCACCGGCTCTACACGGTTGAGACGCTTCCCGTGGCGCTGCGGCCGACGCTCGGCATCCAGCTCGCGCCACCCGCGGTCGGCGCCGTCGCCTATCTCGCTATCAACGGCGGAGTGCCCGACCTGGTGACGCATATGCTGCTCGGCTACGCGCTGATGATGGCCCTGCTGTTGCTCCGTCTGCTGCCGTGGATCATGGAGCAGCCGTTCTCGGTGTCCTATTGGGCCTTCACCTTCGGCGCCACCGCTCTTGCGATCGCACCGATCCGGATGGTCGGGCATGGCGAGACCGGCGCGATCGCGCTGCTCGCGCCCTGGCTGTTTGCCGCCGCCAACATCGTGGTCGGATTGATCGCGCTCGGAACGCTGCGTCTGATCCTGCAAGGGCGGTTGCTGCCGCCGGTCGCAGCACCGCCGCCGACGCAAGCCGCGCCTGCCTGAGCCCTACTTCATCTGGCCGATCAGCATCGCCGCGCCGCTCACGCTTCCGGCCAGCTTCAACAGCGCCTCGCGGCCGCCGGCGGCATAGGCTGCAGCCGCCCGCAGCAGCTCGCGCAGCTGCGCCGCCGCACCCGGATCGAACCGGCACCAGGCGCCGCCGGTCAGACGCGCGATCTCGCGAAAGGCCTTTTCGGCGACGGCGTCATGGCCTTCCTGAAACAGGAAGACGGGCACCTTGAGCATGCCGAGCTCGCCGGCCCTGGCGCAGAGCTCGTCGACATTCTCCTCCATGGCATCGCCGACGAAGACGACGGCGCGCACGCCGGACGCAACCGCCTCGCGCCGCGCCTCGCTCAGCACCTTGCCGATCTGGGTGTCGCCGCCGCGGCAGTCGATCTTGCTCATCAATGTCGCCAGCCTGGCGCTGTCGGAGATCCACCCGGTGGTGCGGCACTCGTTGTAGCCGCGGTAATATACCAGGCGGATGTCGAGACTGCCGAGCGCCGCTGTCTCGCGAAACATGTCGGCCTGCAGCGCGCAGGCCATGTCCCAGGTTGGCTGCCGGCTCAACGTCGCATCCAGCGCGAAGATCAGCCGTCCTTTCGCGCCGGGCGCATGCGGTGACAGTGCGCGGGCCCTGGCGACGAAGGCGGCAATGTCTTCCGACGTCGACGCGCCGGCTTGCGGCACCGTCCCGCCTGCCTTCGTCGAAACCGCATCACCGCGCGGCTTGATGGGTTCGCCCGACATCGCTGCTCAACCAAGCTGGGCAACTAATGTGGTGCGCGCGAAGAGCCCGGTCAATGTGCAAAGCCTCCGCGGGCGGACGCCGGCGGAGGCTTTGCAGTCGGTACGGATGATGATGGCGACGTCAGCTCTTGGCAGGCGCCATCAGAGCGACCGGGCCGGGCTCGAGGATCTTGGGCGGCGACGATTGCGTGTCGACCGGCGCCAGCTCGCTGTCCGTCGTGCTCAGGAACTTGTCGAGCATGCTCTGGATCGAGTTCTTGGCTGCGTCCGGACCGGTGTCGCGCATGTCGTTATGCTGGAATTCGGTCTTCACGACCTGGATGCCGGCCTTCTCGCATTCCTCGTCCGTCGGGATCACGCCCGCATCGGTCTTGAACTGCGGATCCTGGGAGCGGAACGACAGGATCTTGAACTTGCCGGCGGTGACGAAGGGCACGCGCAGATTGTCGAGCGTGACGACCTTCTTGACCTCGTCCGGATATTGCTTGGCGAAATACATGGTGATGTCGCCGCCCATGGAGTGACCGACCATCGTCACCTTGTCGTAGTCGGCGTTGGGCTGAACCTTCTTCATCTCCTGCATGGCGAGATGGATGTTGGCGACACCGCGCAGGATCTGCGGCAGCCGGCCGACATAGAGTTCGCCGGGCTTGGTCACCATCGGAGGATCGGTCGGCAGGTCATGCTGCGGGCTCACGACCATGTAGCCGCGCGCAGCGAAGATGTTGGCGAGGAAACCGTACTCGGTGTTCTTGACGGTGTTGCCGTGATTGATGACGGCGACCGGCAACGTGATCATGCCGGCGTTGGCCTGCATTTCCTTGTCGCGACGCACCGCGATGTCGATAGGCACGGGACGGTTGTCGCGCGAAGCGTCGTAGAAGGTGATGGTCTCGTGCCTGATGGCCCACTTGCTCGCCGTGAAATAGGCGATGCCGCAGAGGGCACTGACCGAAACCAGAACGGCAATTCCACGCTTCATTTTCGTCCTCAGCCTCAGGCTCTTGTGGCCTGAATACCCTGTTGAAAATCGTGTTCTTCCGAGGCTCTTCGGCCTCTGGTCGCCTATTCCCTAATATATGTCACAGCCGCGTGACAGGAAGGCTAAATTTTGTGAACCATCAGCCCTTTCATTGTGCGGCGCACTCGTTTCGTGGGCACCCCGTTCTTTTACGGCTACGTCAGGGTGCAGGTCACCATCGGACGCAACCAGTCGCGATGGGGTTCAATTTCGCAGTAAACATGGGGTGAAACGGCCGAACGCCAGACTGGTTCCGGCAGGAACCTGCTGCTTTTATCGATCGGAAGTAGTCATATACCGCCTCAGGCGCCGAGGATGTCGTGAACCTCGAGCGGCTTGTCGACCTGGCTGAACCACTCGGCGCGATTTGCCGCACGGCGCCGGCCGCGCTCGTCGAGCGGCAGCTTGAGCTGGCGGAGCAGGCTCGTCACCTCCTCCCGCGCTGTGAGATGGCCGAGATTGGGCCGCATGCCGAGCGTGGCCTCGTCGATCTCGTCGAGGGCGGTCAGGCCGCGCGGGAAGAATTCGCGGTAGACGACGCGCTCGGCGAAGCCGTCGACATAGCGGAAGCCGAGCCGCAGCGACAAATCCTTCAGTCCGTCGGCGACGAGCTGCTTGTTGCGCGAGCCGAGCATGGACAGGCGGTTGCGCACCACGATCCAGTCGGTGCTCGAGCCGTCGAGCTGACGGCGCTTGCGCCTGACGTCCCGCACCATCTCGGCATAGTGGCTCTCGCCCGTCACCGCGTAGCTGGCGGGATCGACGGTGCCGAGCACGTCGAAATCGAGGAAGCTGTCGTTGATCGGCGTGACCAGCGTGTCGGCCATCGAATGGGCGAGCCGCATCAGGTAGCTGTCGGTGCCCGGCGTATCGATGACGATGAAATCGAAACTGCTCTCGACCGCCGACACCGCCTCCATGAACTGCTGGAACTCGGAGTTCTCGTTGTCGGCGATCTGCATGGTCTCGCCGAGCTTGATGCAGCGGTGCACCGGCAGCTCGAGGTCGAGCTTGGTGCGGCGGGCCCAGGCGGCGCGGTTGTTGATGTAGTGGGTGAAGCTCTGCTGGCGGCAGTCGAGGTCGATGGTGGCGACGCGCTGGCCGGCTTTGAGAAGCGCAACAGCAATGTGCAAGGCGGTGGTCGATTTGCCAGAGCCGCCCTTCTCGTTACCAAGCACAACGACGTGCGCCGAGCCGGATTGGCCTTGGCTAGCCTGCACAAGCATGGCGATCCTCAACACCCCTAAGCAATATCTTCGAGTTGGCCGCGTCTGCGGTCAAGTGAAATGCGTGACAGGAAATGCAAATAGCAGTGCGCCGTTCTTCATCATGAACAGCGGCGCCATCGTTCGTCCGTGATCCAGCCCACAATGTCGCGACGCGCTGCGCGGCCTTGCGCGGGATGCTGTGCCGCATCCGCATGCATGGCGTCCACGACTGCTGCTTGTTAAGGTTAGCCGGCCGCGCGGCAAGCCGCGCCCACCGATCCCCCAGCCCCCGAGTCCTGATGTCACGAAGCCCCCTGATTGCCCGCACGGTCCCAAGCCTGCGGCGCGCCACCGACAATCTCCGCAAGCGGAAGGCCACGATCGCGCTGGTTCCGACCATGGGGGCCCTCCATGACGGGCATGTGTCGCTGGTGCGCCTCGCCAAGCGGCGCGCGAGCCGCGTCGTGGTGTCGATCTTCGTCAACCCGACCCAGTTCGCTCCGACCGAAGACTTCGGCGCCTATCCGCGCACCTGGAAGTCGGACCTCGCCAAGCTCGCCGCCGAGGACGTCGACATCGTCTGGCATCCCGGCGTCGAGGCCATGTATCCGCAGGGCTTTGCGACCCGTATCGTGCCGGAGGGGCCGGCGCTCGCCGGCCTCGAGGATCGCTTCCGGCCGCACTTCTTCGGCGGCGTCGCCACCGTGGTCGGCAAGCTGTTCACGCAATGCCGGCCGGATTTCGCAATCTTCGGCGAAAAGGACTTCCAGCAGTTGCGGGTGGTGACGCAGATGGCGCGCGACCTCGATCTCGGCGTCAAGGTGATCGGCTCGCGCACCGTGCGCGAGCGCGACGGGCTCGCGATGTCCTCGCGCAACGTCTACCTCTCGGCCGAGGAGCGTCAGACCGCCACCGTCCTCTACCGCGCCATGAGGGACAGCGCCGGACGGATCAAGGCGGGCGAAGCCATCGCGCCGGCGATGGCGCGCGGCGCCGGGACGATCAAGGCGGCCGGCTTTGCGCTCGACTATTTCGAGGTCCGTCACGCCGAGACGCTGGCCGAGGTCACCTCGCGCAAGGACGGGCCGCTGCGGATCCTCGTCGCGGCCAAGCTCGGCACGACGCGGCTGATCGACAATATCGCGGTTTAGAGCAGCCCGAGATCGCGCAGCTCGCGCCGCATCGGCTCGGGCATCGCCGCGATCGAGCCGGCGGCGGACTTGCCGAGATCGGACGGCACCGAATCGTCGGTGAGATAGCGCCAGCCCTGGAACGGGCGCATCGGCCGCGGCGAGACCGGGATCACCTTCGGCTGCATCACGATGCGGCAGCGTCCGATGCCGTCCTTGTCGCGGAACGGCTCGATGCCGATGATCTTCTCGCGCGCGGCGATCTCGCCCTTGATGACCCAATAGAGCGAGCCGCCGCCGAGGATTTCGGCGTCACGCTTGGGCACCATTCGGGTGATGTGGATGTGATGTTGCGGCAGACCCTTCTTCTTGGCGGTCTGCATCCGCTCGGCCACCCACTCCTTCAATTCCTTGACGGAGTCGCAGCCGACGGCGAGCTTGATGAGATGTAGCGGCATGCCCCAGCATTAGCCGGGCAGCCACGCATTTGGAATGCCGAACTACTCGTTATCCGCAGCCGCGGGAGCGGCCGCTGCGGGCGGCGGCGCGAGCGGAACCGGTGCCGGAGCCGGGGCACGCGCGGCCTTCGGCGCCGGCGGCTTCTTGGCGGCCGGTGCCGCGGGAGCTGCCGCCTGCGCGGAGCTGGCGGCTGGCGCACGCGCCGCCGGCGCAGCGCCACCGGCAGGGGCCGCCTGGCGTGTCGCCGCGGTGGGCGGCTCCGGGTTCATGATGCTCACCGGCGGTGTCGACGACGCGCTCGGGAATTCGGCATTGGTCGGCTTGCCCGTCGGCATCGAGGGCGGCAGCCCGGCGAGCGCAGCGGTGGCGGGCATTGCCGGCACCGGCGCGCCTGCGGGCGCGTTCCAGATCGGCGCGTAGCGTGCGACCAGCGTATCGTAGAGATGGGAATCCATGTTGGCGGCGACCTGCTGCTGATCGGTCAGCGAGCGAAAGGCGGCGCAATCGAACTGCGTGCATCCGTCGCGGGCGACCAGCACCTGCGCGACGAGGCCGTAGCGGTCGCGCTCGAGCGCCTTGCGCAGGACCTTCATGTCCAGCGTCAGGCTCTTGTCGGCGGTGGCAGCATCACCGAGCGCGGTCAGCCGGTCGATCCGGGCCGCGGTATAGGCGACGGCGGCCGCCGCGGTTTCAGGCGCGCCGAACAGTGCCTTCTCGCAGCCGGCGGCCACGGCATCACCGGCGAGACCATCGAGACAGGACAGCGCCGGCAGGCTTGCGGTGACCGCGGCCTGCGCACGCGCCTCGGTCGGCGCGTCCTCTGCGCCCGGCCCGTAGACGCGGACCATGGCGGCCCCCGCGATCGCGATGGACAAGAGCGTGATGACGGTCAACGCGCCGTTGGCGACCGACTTCTCGGCGCGCAGCAGCGTGAACAGCAGGATCAATCCGAAGAATCCGGCCGCCGCCAGCGTCATCCACATCGGAAGGGCCGGCGAGCGCCAGATTTGGTCGAACGAAGAGGCCGATGCCCAATTCATGCGCGACGTCCCCTCACGCGAGCAAAGAGCGGATGGTCAAGCGAGCACCGCGAGTCGGCAACTGCCCCCGCCTCACCTTGTGAAGGCGAAGCGGGCCTTTTAACGGCGAGCAAAGCAAATTCGTCCGCGAAAGCAATGGGCGCGATCGTCGGCGCGTCAGGAGAGCGCCAGCTGACTTTCCTTGGCGACCCGCTCGAACGCTTCGGTGGAGCTCTTGATCCGGTACTGGCAATCGTCGCCCTCCGTCGGCAGCAGGCGGATCACCTCATACGAGCCGCTGGCAGCGGGGCGCGCGACGTTGCTGGCCGTGAACAATACGCGCGTTCCAACGGGGAATTTGTGCTTCAACACCCTCTCCATTACTCAAACAACGCCTGCCTCGCCCATGGTCCCACTGCGATGGCCGGCCGGAAACCCGTGTGCTGTATAGCACGCATGCGGCGTTTTTGACCAGTCTCATGCGAGCCCGGTAAATATACAAATCAGTAAGTCTTTTCAGGACGATACCGAGCCCCGCGGGCCGCGGTAATACCGCTGGAACCGGCTCCCTAGGCCGTGCGGGGCAGATGCCCCTGCGGGCTGGCCTGGTCCACCGCCTTGGGCAGCTCCTGAGCCAGAATCTCGCCCAGCTGGTCGACCGGGATGTTGTAGCGCGCGGCGAGCTGGCGGACGGTGTCGCTGCCGAGCACTGCACGGAGCTGGTCGGCCGAGATCGGCAAATTGTGGCCGCTGCCGAGCCAGGATTTGACCTGGTCGCCGAAGCCGGCCTGCTGGAGCTTGGCGACGATCGCGCCGAGGCCGCCCTGATTGTTGCTGCCGAGCACTTCGTTCAGCACGGCCGGCAACACGGAGGCGCCGAGCTGGCCGAGTGCGCTGCGAAGCGCGGGATTGTTTTCCAGCGAGTCCAGGATTCCCATGGCGCCCTCTCCCGAGCCTTGGTTGCGGTGGAATTGAGCGCCGCCGGCTTGCTGATCGTCAAGCGGCGCCCGATCACATTCGCGGGTTAGGCGTCCTCGAACTTCGCGATGACGAGCGTCTCGGCGAGGCCATCGCGGGTCCATTCCTGGAACGCCGGCAGCGCCATCATCGTCTCCATGTACGCCTTGGTGTCCGGCGCAACGTCGATCGCATAGGTGCGGAAGCGGTGCACGACCGGCGCATACATCGCGTCCGCCGCGCCGAAGCGGCCGAACAGGAACGGTCCATTGGCGCCATGGCGCGCGCGGCACTCGCGCCAGATCTCCTCGATGCGCGCGATGTTGGCCTTGGCGTCCGCCGACAACGCCACGGCGCGGATCGGGCGATGCAGGTTCATGCCGCATTCGCTGCGCAGGGCGACGAAGCCGGAATGCATCTCGGCGCACACCGAACGGGCATGGGCGCGGGCCGCGGCGTCGTCGGGCCACAGCTTCTTCTCCGGATAGCGCTCGGCGATGTATTCGATGATGGCGAGCGAATCCCACACCGTGGTCTCGCCATCGACCAGCACGGGCACCTTGCCGGCGCGGCTGAAGGACAGGATCTGCTGCTTGTCCGCGGGATTGTCGGTGTAGAGCGGGATCACGGTCTCCACGAACGGGATGTCGTTCGCGCGCAGCGCGAGCCAGGGCCGCATCGACCATGACGAGTAGTTCTTGTTGCCGATCGCGAGCTTGAGCGTTGCCATGTCACTGATCCCTTTGAAAGTCCGCCTGGTGCGGCTGCTTTTAGCGCCATCGCCTGCCGCCAATCAATCGTTGCCGCGCCCGGACATGCGTGGCAATCGTTGCGATCCCCGAAGGAGCAAGTCATGAGCAGGCACTGGGTCGACATCACCGCGGTCGGCTTCTTCATCATCGAATGGCTGGCCTATGCCCTGACGCTGGAGCATTCGGCCTATGGCCGCAACAGCCTGTCGGCGCGCATGAACCGCTATCGCGAGGTCTGGGTGCGCCGCCTGCTCGACCGCGAGACGCGCATGGTCGACATGCAGATCATGGCTTCGCTGCAGAACGGCACCGCCTTCTTCGCCTCCACCAGCCTGTTCGCGCTTGGCGGCGCGCTGGCGCTGCTGCATGCCACCAACGACGCCATCACGATTCTGAGCAAGCTGCCGGTCGACCTCAGCACCTCGCCGGCGATGTGGGAGCTGAAATGCGTCGGCCTCGTGCTGATCTGCGTCTACGCCTTCTTCAAGTTCGCCTGGGCCTATCGCCTGTTCAACTATGTCGCGATCCTGTTCGGCGGCATGCCGCCCGCCTCGCAAGCCGACACGCCGCGAGCCGAGGCCCATGTCATCCGCACCTCGCGCGTCTTCGAATCCGCCGGCCGCCATTTCAACCGCGGCCAGCGCGCCTTCTTCTTCGCGCTCGGCTATCTCGGCTGGTTCGTCAGCCCCTGGGTGCTGTTCGTGACCACGGCCGCGGTGGTGATCGTGACCTGGCGGCGGCAGTTCGCATCGAGTGCCTGGGCCGCGATGGCGCCGGAGGTGATGGATGGCGATGATGGCGCGGTGAAGCGCGGTCATTGATGCACCCGTGTCCCGGACGCGCTGCAGCGTGCAACGCTGCTGCGCGGGAGCTACCCGCCAAAATCCCGCGGGCTGAACGGCAGGTCCATCACCTTCCACTCCCCGTACAGATCGCGCGGCAGCATCTTGTAGGGCTGGCAGGCCTGGAGCGCGCTCATGGCAGACTTCACGATGGCCACGCCCTTGGCGGATGGCGGGGCCGCCATGAGGATCGGCTCCCGCGCCAGCGTGCCGTCGGTGGCGAACACCGCACGCAGCTTGATGTTGACGTTGTCGGTTGGATCGACCCCAGCCGGCAGTTTCGAGCAGCTTCGCAAATGCCGCCGCAGCGCGGCGACGACTTCGGGCGGAAGCTTCGCGGCGATGGAATCCTTGGAGTCTCCCCCGTCGTCCTTGGGCGCGTCTTTCGGCTCGGCCGGTAGTTCGGGCGGTAGGCCCAGCATCACACCGTATTTGACGGTGACGTCGGGCTCCGGAGCCCGAAAGGCCGGCGGCGGCGCGGCCTCGGGCTGCGACATCGGAGGCGGCGGTGGCCGCGCTGCCTGCGGTTGCGGCATCGCCTGGAGCGGCGGTTGCGGGGTCGGCTGAGGCGGCTGTTGCGGCTGTGCGTTGGCCTCGCTCGGCTTCGGCGCGGGTGACGGCTGCGGCTGCGACTGCTGCTGCTGTGGCTTCTGCTGCTGGGGTTCGGGCGATGGCTGCGCTGCAGCCTGCTGCTTGGCCGCCGGCTTCGACGCCGGCTCCGACTTGTCGGTGGCATCGAGCTTCGGCAGCTTCAAATCGGGGAGCGGCTCCGGCGGCTTTTCCTTGGCCTCTTCCTTGGCCTTCTCCTCCGCTCGCGCCTCTTCCTGCTTGACCTGCTCGGGCGTGACGATGTCGACCGCAACGGTCTCGGGCGCTGCGGCGTGAAACGGATGGACCTCGCTGATCACGATGATCAGCGCCACGAGCGTCAGATGCGCAATCGCCGACGCCGCAATGTCCGTCCGTATGATCTTCCGCAGTTCCATCGACCGATCTTGGGTTGCCGTCGCGGTCCTAGCATACCCCAGTCCCCTCTCAATCCCATTTCGGCGCGAAGCCGAAATCGGTCAGCCGGCCCCTCGGGCTGGCCAGCGCGGCGATCTGCGCCGTCTCGTCGTCGGAGAGCTCGAAATCGAAGATATCGATGTTTTCCGACAGGCGTTCGACGCGCGAGGTGCGCGGGATCGCCGCAACATTCTGCTGCACCAGCCAGCGCAGGCAGACCTGCGCCGGCGACTTGCGATGCGCGCGACCGATCGCCGCGAGCGTCTGGTCGGACTTGATGCGGCCCTTGGCGACGGGGCTGTAGGCAACCAGCGCGAGGCCATGCTGGTCGCAGGCCGCCCTCACCTTCGCCTGATCGAGATAGGGATGGTATTCGACCTGGTTGCAGACCAGCGGCTCGCCCGACAGCGCGACGGCCTGCTCCATCAGCGCCACCGTGAAGTTGGAGACGCCGATATGGCGCGTCAGGCCCATGCGCTTGGCATGCGTCAGCGCGCCGAGCGTCTCCGCCAGCGGCACATGCGGATTGGGCCAGTGCAGCAGCAGGAGATCGACGCTGGGAAGCCGCATGCGCGCCAGGCTCTCCTTGACCGAACGCTCGAGGTCGTGGGGCGCGAAATGGTTGGTCCAGACCTTCGTGGTGAGGAAGACGTCGTCGCGGCGCACGCCGGAGGCGCGCAAGCCGTCACCGACCTCACGCTCGTTGTCGTAGACCTGGGCGGTGTCGATGTGGCGATAGCCGAGCCGCAGCGCCTGCTCGACCACACGCGCGCAGGTGCGACCTTCCAGCTCCCAGGTGCCGAGCCCGATTGCGGGAATCCTTGCGCCACTGGCCTCGACGAACAGCATGAGGAATCCTCTCTGTTACGGCAGCCCCGGTCGCGATTATGGACCTCGCCCGTCATGGTGCCAACGGACGTCGGCGGCCGGCGGGCCGGATCTTCAGCGCAATGCTAACAGGAGGTTCGTATCAGACTTTGGCGAGCGCCTGGAACACGGTGTCGGGCGCGTGCGCGATCACGGCCAGCAGCGCGCGGGCGGGTCCGCGCGGGGCGCGCTTGCCCTGCTCCCAGTTGCGGATGGTTTCGACGGGAACGCCGAGCTTGGCGGCGAACTCCATCTGGGTCAGGCAGGCGCGGCGGCGCAGATCGCGCACCGCGAGCGAGCTGGTGTCGGCAGGCGCAGCATGGGCCGCAGGTTCGCCCGTCAGCGGCTGGACCGGAAATTCCTGTCCGTCCCGCAACTCAACGACCCGTCCGTCCGCCTTCAGCCGCAACCGCATGTCCATTCCCCCAAGCGGACACGATGATGCGGCAGGTCGCTTAAGTTCGGATTAAAGATGGACGGGCCTGGTGCCCGGACGCGGCGCAGCGCGCCCGGGACGCGAAAGTGAGGAGGGTCCGTTACCTATCCACGTCATTGCGAGGAGCCCTTGCGACGAAGCAATCCAGACTGTCGCCGCGGAAGAATCCTGGATTGCTTCGCTGCGCTCGCAATGACGAGGAGAAACCCCTACTTCAACCCAAACCACAGCGTCGCAATGCCGAGGAAGGAGAAGAAGCCGACCACATCCGTCACCGTGGTGACGAACGTGCCGGACGCCACGGCCGGGTCGGCCCTGACGCGCTCCAGCGCCATCGGGATCAGGATGCCGCCGAGCGCGCCGGCGACGAGGTTGCAGATGATGGCGAGGCCGATGACGATGCCGAGGCCCGGGATCTTGAACCAGGCCACCGCCGCGATGCCGGTGATGACGGCAAAGGCAAGGCCGTTGACGAGGCCGACCAGCAACTCGCGCACCACCACGCGCCAGGCGTTGGAGGAGCCGAGCTCGCGGGTCGCGAGCGCGCGCACCGCCACGGTCATGGTCTGGGTCGCGGCATTGCCGCCCTGGCTCGCCACGATCGGCGCCAGCACCGCGAGCGCCACCATCTTCTCGAGCTGCCCCTCGAACAGGCCGAGCACGGAGGACGCCAGGAACGCGGTGGCGAGGTTGACCAGCAGCCAGTTGAAGCGGCCGCGGGCGATGGTGAGGAACGTGTCCGACAGCTCTTCGTCGCTGGTGACGCCGCCGAGCGCCTTGAGGTCCTCGTCGGCCTCCTCCTCGATGACGTCGACGACGTCGTCGACGGTGATGACGCCGACAAGGCGATCCTGGGTGTCGAGCACGGGGGCCGCGACGAGATTGTACTTGCCGAACATGCGCGCCACCTCCTCCTGGTCCTCCAGGACGGAGACGCGGCGGCGGTCCTCGTCGGTCAGCTCGGTGAGCGGCACCGGGCGGCGGGCGCGCAGGAGCACGTCGAGCGGGACTGCCCCCTGCCAATGCTGCTCCTTGTCGACGACATAGATCTCGTAGAAGCGGTCGGGCAGATCCGGCGTCTCGCGCATGTAGTCGATCGCCTGCCCGACGGTGAAATCCTGGGGCACCGCGATGAACTCGGTCTGCATGCGGCGGCCGGCGGAGTTTTCCGGATACAGCAGGCTGCGCTCGAGCGCGACGCGCTCCTGCAAGGGCAGCTTCTCGAGGATCTCCTCCTGCTCGGCCTCGTCGAGGGTCTCCAGCAGCTCGACCGCATCGTCGGATTCGAGCTCGCGGACGCCTTCGGCGACGGTCTCCGGCGGCAGCTCCTCGAGGATCTCCTCGCGGACGCTCTCGTCGACCTCGTTCAGAGCCGAGAAGTCGAAGTCGCGCCCCGTGAGCTCGACCAGGCGGACGCGGTCGTCGGGCGCCAGCGCTCCGATCAGGTCGCCGAGATCGGCCTCGTGCAGCTCGGCGACGCAGGCGCGCAGCGACACACTGTCGCCGGCCTCGATCGCATGCGCGATTTCCTCGACGAATTCGTGCCGAATTTCGCCGTCTTCATTGCGCATCGGCACGTGGTCGAGTACCGAATCCGCGGCGGATGGGGCACCGTCCATATGTTCATCCATGGCGCGCCTCGCCGTTTGACAGGTTGGAACGAGTGGTCTGAGCTGATGGTTCAGGCAATACCCACAAGGCGACTCCAAGCGCAATGACAAAGATGCTTCGGCTGAAATGGACATCGATGTCGGCGGGCGCGGTCCTCGCGGCCCTCACCGGCATTGCCTCCGCGGGGGCCGCCGAGTGTCCGCGCAAGGACGCGCTCGGCACCTCGCGTATCCTGAGTGTCGACGCCAAGGCCACGCCGCGTGTCGGCCTGAAGAGCTTCCCGCAAACGCTGGCGCTGGCCGATCACGAGGTCGTGCTGACCTTCGACGACGGCCCGCATCCGCCGACCACCTCGAAGGTGCTGGCGGCGCTGGCGCAGGAATGCGTGCGCGCGACCTTCTTCCTGATCGGCTTGCACGCCTCCGAGCACCCCGAGATGGTCAAGCGCATCGCGCGCGAGGGCCACACCATCGGCCATCACACCTTCTCGCATCCGTTCATGGCGCGGATCCCGTTCGAGAAGGCGAAGGGCGAGATCGACCGCGGCATCGCGGCCGACGAGACGGCGCTCAACGGGATCTCGACCACGACGCCGTCGACGCCGTTCTTCCGCTTCCCCTATTTCGAGGGGACGCAAGCGCAGCTCGATCTCTTGCAGTCGCGCGGCATCGTCGTGTTCGGGGCCGACCTCTGGGCCAGCGACTGGAACGAGATGACGCCCGAGCAGGAGTTGAAGCTGGTCACCGAGCGCCTGGCTGCGGCCGGCAAGGGTATCATCCTGTTCCATGATCCCAAGGCGCGCACGGCAGCGATCATGCCGGCCTTCCTGCGCTATCTGAAAGACAACGGCTTTCGCGTGGTTCACGTGGTCCCGGGCACGTCACAGAAGAGCGCCGATACGCGCTGATGCCGGAATGTCACGCCGGCGCAAAATGGGGTGATTTTGGCCCTATTAACAGTCCGTTCATGCTACGCCATGCAAAGATGGAAGGGGACTTGCGCCTGAACCGTTTCGGTGCAGCTCCGACCTAATGATGGCGGCAGTCGCGCATGAGGGCAGACCGGGTTCATGATCGGAAGTAGCGTTGTGGTTCGGACGCGATCGTGGATCGTCCTTCTGGGATTGCTGACCGCCGGTGCACCGGCGGCCTACGCCGCCGATTGCCCTGGCCATCCGGACGCGCTCGGGACCTCCCGCACCCTCGTCGTCGATCCCCGCGAGCATCCGCTGATCGGCACCATGCAGTATCGCGAGACGCTGCCGCTGAAGGACCACGAGGTCGTGCTGACCTTCGACGACGGTCCGCTGCCGAAATATTCGAACCAGATCCTCAAGATGCTCGACGACGAGTGCATCAAGGCGACGTTCTTCATCATCGGCCAGCAGGCCAAGGCGAACCCGGAAGGCGTGCGCAAGCTGATCGCGGCGGGTCACACCGTCGGCACCCACAGCATGGACCATCCGCTGACGTTCGACCGGATGCCAATCGAAAAGTTCGAGCCCGAGATCAACGGCGGCATCCAGTGGACCACGGCCGCGATGACCGATCCGACCAAGCTCGCGCCGTTCTTCCGTATTCCCGGCCTGATGCGCGCCGAGGCCGTCGAGAACTATCTGATCTCGCGCGGCATCCAGGTCTGGAGCGCCGACTTCCCGGCCGACGACTGGCGGCACGTGTCGTCCGACCGCGTCTATCAGCTCGCGATGCAGCGGCTGGAGGCCAAGGGCAAGGGCATCCTGCTGCTGCACGACATCCAGGCGCGGACGGTGGCGGCGTTCCCGAAGATCATCCGCGACCTCAAGGCCAAGGGCTATCGCATCGTGCATGTGGTGCCCGCGACCGCGGAGCGTCCGGCGACCCCGACCACGCCGGTGGAATGGCTGCTGCATCCGCCGACCGAGACCACGCCGATCGCGCGCTGGCCGCGCGTGCCGGGCTTCGTGTTCGCGCAGACCCAGACGCTGCCGGCGCCTTCCCTCGCCGACCTCAACGCGCAGACCGGGCATCAGCCGCTGCTGGCGCGCCGGACCAGGGCGCAGACGGATGTCGCATCGACCCTGCCCGTTCCCGGCCGCGATCTCTTCGCGATCCCCGAGGGATCGGTCGAGGTGCTGCTGTCCACCAGCTTGTCGCGGCGCGCGGCGACACGGCTCGCCATGGCGGCCGAGACGCCCCGTGCGAAGGCCGCAAAAGGCAAGCCCGGCAAGCCGCACGCTGGCCGGACCGCGCATGCGGCGCCCGCTGCCGCCAGGCATGGCGCGCAGGCCAAGAACATCGCCCCCAAGAGCACGTCCCACCCGACCCGCGTCGCGACCAGTGCGAAGAAGCGCGCCTGAGGCGCGACTTGCTGGCGCGTCAGGCTGCTGTCAGGTGATCCCTTCGGAACGCCGCTGCGTCCCTTACTGCCGGAAGATGGCCGCGACGCAGAGCAGCACGATCAGTGCCAGGAAGAACAGGTCCATATAGGATTTGAGCTCGCCGTCGCGCCGCAGCCGCGCGACATCGGCCACGACCTGCTTGCGCGCATTGGTTCCGCCCGAGCCGTCGTTGATCGGCGCCTGGAGCCGCTTCGTCTCGGCTTCCAGCTTTTCGATCTTCTGGTAGAAGTAGAACGCCCGCAGCGTCGAGGCCGCGCGCATGCCGGCATAGACCAGCACCAGGATCGCGATGATCGCCCGGTTCTGATATTTCTCCATGAAGTTCAGGCTGAAATACACCATCGCCATGAAGGCGAAGTTGGTGACAAAGCGGTAGACGAAGCTGAGAAAGACCATGCTGGCTTGAGCCTTGAGGTGCGCAACGGAAAGCGTGTCGCGAGCGAGTGCGGGGTCAGGGAGGCCCGGGCCGGAACTGCCGGCAGGATCCCTGCAGGCGCCCGTCTACGCCAACAATGTTTCAACAAAGATACCAGGGCCCGGCAATTTGCCGCCTTTTAGCCAGCGCCCCTCCCTGCCGCAACGGCTCAATGGCGATTTGGCTGAAGTCGCGATAGACTGGGCAGTGCCGCCATATCTGGGGTCTGCCGATGCCGAAAAAGGGAATCACGGGCCACGACGAATGGGTTTTGACCGAGGCCCTCGCGACCGCGCTGGTCGCGCTCGAGCAGCTCGAACCGAAGCACCAGCCGAGCGCGCATATGGATGACATCCGCAAGATGCTTGCGAACGGCAAGGAGGCGTCGGCCGTGAGCCTGCACCTCGCCCAGGCCAAATGCCGGCTGTTTCCAGAGTCGGATCCGCTGGAGATCTACAGGGAATACGGCATCGGCGACGAGTATGGATGAGCGCGCCGGACGGCGATCGGGCTCAAGGCCCGCCGGCGACTGATCCCGCGATCACCATCACCAGGGCGGCAAGGTCGATCCTGCCGTTGACGGTCAGCTCTTCCGAACGGTTTGCATCGCGCGCCCCCTGGACCTTCAGCGCTTGCGGCCGGTCGGCCGCCTGGCGTTCCAGCTCGCCGACGATGGCTTCCCGGAGTTTCTCTTCCAGCATGGGCTTGTCCTCAGGCCGCCATCGCGCGGCAGGATTGGGCGCAGGAACGGCACATCGCAACGCATTCGTCCATGCCGCCGATCCGCTCGCAATCGGCGGCGCATTCGCTACAGATCTCGGCGCACTCACCGCAGGTATGCCGGTGATGCGGCGTATTGATCAGCATGAAATGCGCGGCTGTCCGGCACATTTCGGCGCAGGCCATCATCAGGCGGAAATGCTTGGGCTCGACGTGCTTGCCGCCGGTCTCGAGGCAATGGTTCATCGCCGTGCTGAGGCAGGTCTGATAGCAGCTCATGCACTGCGCGATGCAGCGCGTCATCTCTTCCGACTGAGCCATCGGCTCTCTCCAGTTGCACAGCGGTGCCGCCCCCGCTCAACCAAGGCGAGGCGCAGTCATTCGTTCCTGGTTCAGAGGCGATTGTGAGCCAATGCGGCACGCAGCCTATTTCGGATTGGGATCCTCAAGACCGGCTCCGGGTTCCCTAAGGCGCCCGGCCCGCGCAAGGTGGACCGCGTTGCCGAGTGCGCGCGCCGCATTCACTACCTCCTGCTGGAATTCCCCGTCATCATCGAGCGCGGCGTGCGAGGTAGCGTACGGCTCCATGTAGCCGAGATAGCCGTCGAGTTCGGCGAAGCGGCCGGCCGAGATCAGCTGCATGTCGGTCAGCCAGTCCGACAAGGCGCGGCGCACGCCCTCGGCACCGACGGCATCGCCATGCACGACGACGCCGAAATGGCGGCCGGCGAGATGGCGCGGATAGGGCCAGCCTTTCAGCTCGATCGCCTTGGCTTCATCCGCCTTCTTGCCGTGGGTCGAGGTCGGATCGGGATTGCCGCCGTCGGCGCAGACCATGCGGTCGATCATCGCCTTCAGCCCGGACGGCACGTGATACCAGTTCACCGGCGTCACGATCAGGATGCCGTGGGCGGCAACCCACAGCGGATAGATCTCGTTCATCCAGTCGCCGGTCTGGCCAAGCGAATAATTCGGAAAGCAGCTGCACGGCCAGTGGCACAGCGGCATCGCCGTTCCGACGCAGGACTTGCAGGGATGGATGCTCTTGCCGAACTCGGAGGCAAGGCGGGAGAGATCGAGGATGTCGACGGCAAATCCCATCTCGACGAAGACCGGCTCGGCCAGCTTCACCAGCCGCCAGGTCTTCGACATCTCGCCGGGACAGGTGTGCTCGCTGCGCGCCGAACCGTTGATGACGAGGATGCGCGGCGTCTCGCCGGCATCGTCATGCCGCCGCTGCGCCGCCAGCACGGCGGCGCGTGCCTCCAGCCAATCGACGGCGAGATCGTAGTCGGGATCGGCGAATCCACTGCCCGCCTTGCGCGTCAGCGGCGCCTTGCGCGAATGGCTGTAGGCGTCCCAGGCGGCGCTGACGATTGCATCGAGCTCGCGCTGGAGCGGAGCGAAGACGGGATCGACGAACCGGCTCCGGTAACTTCTCTCGAACTCCGCACGCGACAGCCTGACGGGCGGCATTCCCTTGCGAACGTCGACTTCCGTCATGCCGGCTCCTCACCAATCGGTCCTGCGACCAACTTGAGGTCCGGCTCACAGTTCCAATGCGCGCGACGAGCCGGGATGAAGACATCGTCCCTACTCGCGCCAGAACTCCGCCAGTTCCTCCGCGGTCACGAGATCGACCTGGCCGTGAAAGCGGGTGCGATACATGGTCATCAGCGCATCGTGCCCGACGTCGGATGAACTGCACAGCGCGTCCTCGACGATCACGACCCTGAAGCCGAGATCGACCGCGCTCAGCACCGTCGACAGCACGCAGACATCGGTCTCCGCCCCCGATATCACGACCGTGCCGACATTCTTGTCCAGCAGCGCACCGGCAAGGCGGGGATTGCTGAACGCCGAATAGGCCGGCTTGTCGACGATTGCGGCCGGCGGAACGAACCGCTGCAAGGCCGGCACGAGCTCGAGCGCGGATGGCGGCAGATGCTTGCGGGTCGCCCGCTGCCAGCGACGAAAATAGCTCCGCCACTGGCCGGGACGATCTTCCGGATCCTGTGGCGTGATGAAGCGCGTGAAGACCGTCCTGGCCTCGTGGCGCGCAACGATCGCGGCGATGGTCGGCAGCACGCGGTCCATCCACGGTGTCGCCCACAAGCCGCCGGGCGCGAAGATGTTCTGCATGTCGATGCAGAGGTGAACGGCGTCCCTGATGCCGGCAACCTCCGAGGCGCTGTCTCTCATCGTGCTCCACCGTCAGGCGCATGGCCGCGGCATCTCTGCGGCGAAATTCCTGACGGCAATGCAATGCCGACGGCCCTCGTTCCCTTTGCGGCTGGCTGCGATACGTGAAGCGCCCTCGCACGGAACTCGGGCGGCAATGCCTCATCCGCGAGGCGCGCGATTTCAGCCGTACTGCTGCTTCATGTATTTCAGGTAATTGCCGAGGTGGTGCTGCCAGAAATAATCCAGCTTCTGGCATCCCGGCGTCCCGTCGCTCGGATTGCCGCCCGGGGTGGCGAAGAGCGGCAGCAGCGCGCCGGCGTCTGCATAGTTCAGCGAAGCCTGAATCTGGTCGAGGATCTGTTGGATCGCATCCGAGATCGTCGATCCCGTGATCGGTGCGGCGGTCGGCGCGCCGAGATCGGCGGCCTTCAGATGGATCGTCTCGGATCTAAGCCCCAGAGAAAGACTATCGACGCGCTGCTTGAGCCGTCCCACCGCATCGTCGCGAACGCGATTGACCGCGCTCTCACCGTCGGCGGCCACGCTGCCGAGCGCAATCATTGCCTCGGGATCGGGATTGCCGCCGAACCCACGCAGCGGATTTGGCGTGTTGAGGTCCGATATCCACTCCAGGGCAAACGGCGCCTGCGGCACCCAGTCCTGGGTCGACGTCACCGCCCAGGCGTTTCCGTCGACCGCGGCAAGCCGCGCGTAATCGTATGCGTAATGATCATTGCCGGCCTTGGCAGGCGCGAAAGTATAGGTCTTGTAGGCCGGCCCCTTGAAAGCATCCGTCGAGTGCCGGACCAGCGAGGTGAGCAGCGTGGCAATCGAGGCACCCTGGCTGTGCCCGGTGATGTAGACGTTGTTGCCCTGCTGCGCGAGCAGCGCCAGGGTCACGAACAACGGGCTGTTGGTGGTGAACAGCATGAGCATCAAGCTCAGAGCGAAGCCCGAATGCACACCGGCCCTTACCGCGCTGTCCCCCTCGTCTCGGGCGAGGTAGAACGGCAGCGAGATCGGACCGAGCTTCACGTCAAAGCGCGCGTTGATCAGGGGGAACAGCAAGTCGGCCAACACGCTCGCCGCACTTGCGACCGTGCCCCGTACTGCGATCGCGTATTGGGTGGTGTCACTCTGGTTCTGCCAGACCTGCCAGTAATTATCCAACAGCGTGGCACTCGTTGGGGTGAGGTCCTTGCGGATCGTCCAGTTCGCGCTTGGATCGGGCACGGAGGGAACGCCGCAGGTCGCGACCACCTCGGTCAGCGATGGCGTCCCGGCATAGGCATGCTGCGCCATCTCGAGCAGAAGCTGCGCCTCCGCGAATTGGAATCCCGGCTTGAACGTCATGCTGCCCTCCTTGCAAAGGTGCTCGGCTCCGGCCGCTCGTGTTCGGACGCGGAAGCCAGCAATCGATATCTCGCATCTCACGGAGTTGATCAATTATAGGGTGTGTTAGCACACGATTGCAATAATAAGATGTCGCGACCGGAATCCCTGACAGGCACTTTCAGGAACAAATGCGTGAGCCGGGAGAATCCCGCAGGCCGAAACCGCGGCGCGTCCATCGTTCGGGATTCGGCGGCACGTCGACTGCGGCGATCGACGATCTCAATCCGATTGGGCTTTGCGAGAAACGACACCAGGCATCTGCCGGTGGAATCGGCTTGCGGCGCTTCCCCACGGGGCGTAGCTTTCAACCCTACGTAGCTCATTCGAAAGCATCTATCGGGTTCGGCCAGGCGGGAGAGAGCAATGGCGGATGTCCCATGGCACCTTTCCGGTGACTATTTCGAGAATTGCAGTTGCAGCATCGTGTGTCCCTGCCTGGTGTCGGCGGCACCTCCATTGACCGCGCGACCGACCGAGGGCTTCTGCAACGTGCCGCTGATCTTCCACATCGAGAGCGGCCGGTATGGCGATGTCGCGCTTGATGGGATGAATGTGCTCGTCATCCTCCACGCGCCCGGGGTCATGGCGGACGGAGATTGGTCGGTGGCCGCCTATATCGATCAGCGCGCCAATGATGAGCAGACCGAGGCCCTGGCTGCAATATTCACCGGCAGTGCCGGCGGTCCGATGGCCGCGTTCACGCCGCTGATCAGCAAGAACCTGGGTGTGCGGAAGGTGCCGATCACGTTCCGGATCGACGGCAAGACGCGGTCCGCGGAGATCCCCGGCATCCTGCACATGTCCGTCGATCCCTTGCCGACCATGCATCCGAGCGGGGAGATGTGGGCGAACATCGGCCATCCGGTCAGCCCCGACGCCATGGTGATGGCCGTCGGCGCCGCCGGCAATACTTTCAGCGATCATCGCATGCGCTGGGATAATTCCGGCAGGAATGGCCTCTATGCGCCGATCCGCTGGTCGAACCAGGCGTGACGTAAACTACCGATACCGGCCTGCATCAGGACCGCCAACGTCGCTCGCAGATGACGGACAGCCCCCTGGAAACCGTGCTGAGGCGCGATCGCTGGATCGTCGGCGGCGCGATCGGCCTCCTTGTCGCGCTGGCATGGAGCTATGTGCTCTGGCTCGCCAACGACATGGACATGGGCGGCATGGACATGACCGACTTCCGCATGATCCCGGCCGGGATCGGAATCATGCTGCCGGCCAATGAGCCCTGGCGAACGATCGAGTTCGCCTATGTATTCCTGATGTGGGCGGTGATGATGGTCGGAATGATGGCGCCCTCGGCCGCGCCCATGATCCTGATGTACGCCCGCGCAGGCCGGCAGGGCAAAGCGCAAGGCAAGCCGTTCGCCGCGACCGGCTGGTTTGCGGCCGGCTATCTCCTCGCCTGGTGCGGCTTCTCGCTGGCAGCCACTTTTGTTCAATGGGCGATCGAGCGCGCAGCCCTGCTGGATTCACGGATGGCGATCGCGAGCGGCCTGCTCGGCGCAATCGTGCTGATCGCAGCGGGTGTCTATCAATGGACACCGCTCAAAGACGTCTGCCTCGCCCAATGCCAGTCGCCGTTTCTGTTCCTGATGCGCCACGGCGGCTTTCGCGGCGACCTGCGGGGCTGCCTGCTGCTGGGCTTTCGGCACGGAGGCTATTGTGTCGGCTGCTGCTGGGTTTTGATGGCGCTGTTGTTCGTCGGCGGTGTGATGAACGTGCTCTGGATCGCGCTTCTGTCGCTGCTTGTCCTTCTGGAAAAACTGACGCCGATCGGACGCTGGATCGCGCGCGGTGCCGGCATTGCGAGTGTGGCCGCGGGCGTCTGGCTCCTGTCGTCCTTGCCGCGGTGATTTGCGGGGCGCGGACGCTGATCTCCGAAGAAGAAGCCGCGCCTCGCATGAGTCCCACGGAGCGACTTAACTGCCGCTGGCAGGAGGCGAATCCCGAGCGGGACTTTATTAAAGAAATATCAGATGCTTAATCAGGGTATTGGTGCGCTCGGAGGGACTCGAACCCCCACGGTGTTACCCACTGCCACCTCAAGGCAGCGCGTCTACCAGTTCCGCCACGAGCGCAAGAAGATACCGGCCTGAGGTCGTTGGCTGGCCGGATCAGCGGCCGCCGATCTAACAAATCCATCAGGGGGATACAAGCCTGCAGAGGCTCTGAATTCCACAAGCTTGGCAGGAAACTTGGCAAGAAAATCGCGATCCCTGCCCGGATCGGTCCTATCGGCTGCCGAAGCCCCGTCAGGGACCTCGCCGCTACCGCGTGCCCGGCGCGCTACCGCGTCCCCTGCGTGCGCGGCAGCATCTGCTTGACCTCGACCGCGATTCGGTTGCGGTCGACCAGCACGACGCCGGAGGCGACCGGCAGGTTGTTGGCCAAGACCTTGACCTCGTCGGCCTCGGTTGCGTCCAGTTCGATGATGGCGCCGCGGGAAAGACGTAATACTTGATGGATCGGCATCGTGGTCGTCCCGAGGACGACCATGAGATCCACGGTGACTTTATCGAGAGTGGGCACTGTCAGGACCGCCGCAACTGGAGACTTACGCCAAGGACTTGGCATTTGCTCCCGAGATGATCACCACGTTATGGTTAGCCAATGGTTAATTCGCCTCAAAACCCCCGCCAAGAGCTCGATTTGACGTCGTTTTCCGCGTCAGGCGGCGTGCCCGTCGAATGGCGCATCTCGGACGCGCCCGTGCCCTATCCGGAGGCCGTCGCCGCCATGGAGGCGCGAGTCGCAGCGATTGCGGCCGGCGAGGCCCCGGAACTGGTCTGGCTGCTCGAACACCCCCCACTCTACACTTCCGGCACGTCAGGCAAGGACTCGGACCTGCTCGATCCGCGATTCCCGACCTTTGCCACCGGGCGCGGCGGGCAGCTGACCTATCACGGGCCCGGCCAGCGGGTGGCCTACATCATGCTCGACCTCAAGCGCCGCCGGCCGGATGTGCGGGCCTATGTCGCGAGCCTGGAGGAGCTGATCCTCAAGACGCTCGCCGCCTTCAACGTCCGCGGCGAGCGGCGCGAGGACCGGGTCGGCGTCTGGGTCAGGCGGCCCGACAAGGGACCTGACTACGAGGACAAGATCGCGGCGATCGGGGTGCGGCTGAAACGCTGGGTCTCGTTCCACGGCATCGCCATCAATGTCGAGCCGGAGCTGTCGCATTTCGCGGGCATCGTGCCCTGTGGCGTTGCCGATCCCCGCTACGGCGTCACCTCGCTGATCGATCTTGGCCAACTCGTGACCTTGGCCGATGTCGACGTCGCGCTTCGGCAGGCCTTTGAAGAGCTGTTCGGACCGACCAAAGCGTTGGTGCCTGAAGCGGCGATCTAGCACTTTTTCTGTTCGAGCCCACCGCGCGTCCTCCGTTCGCCGCGGAATCGGCTATGCTCGTTTCAGGCGCCGCCCACGCCTCCCCCCTCCGCCGGGAAAGCAGACCTCATGCCGGGCGAGTTGATCATCGAACCGACTGTTCGAGCGCCAGGCATAAGGAGGGATTGCGTTTCTGCTCGCAATGGGAGGTTTTGACGATGAAGCTTTCTGCGCCGATCTATCATCTCAAGCGAAAAGCAAAGCGCCTGTCCCGCGACGCCGGCATTCCGCTGCACGACGCGCTCGACCGCATCGCCGCAACGGAGGGGTTTTCCGCCTGGAGCATGCTCGCGGCGAAGGCCGCTGCCATGACACCGGCCAATCGCATGTTTCCGCAATTCCGGCCCGGTGACCTCGTGCTGGTCGGCGCGCGGCCCGGTCAGGGCAAGACGCTGATGAGCCTCGAACTGGCCGTCGAGGCCATGAAGTCGGGCCATCGCGCTGCGTTCTTCTCGCTCGAATACACCGAGCGGGACGTGCTGGAGCGCCTGCGCGCGATCGGCGTCGAGCCGGCGCAGTTCGCTGAGCTCTTCGAGGTCGATTGCTCCGACGCCATCAGCGCCGACTACGTCGTGAAACAAATGGCTTCGGCGGAGCGCGGCACGTTCGTCGTGATCGACTATCTGCAGCTGCTCGACCAGAGGCGGGAAAACCCCGATCTCTCCGTTCAGGTGCGCACGCTGAAGTCGTTCGCGCGCGACAGGGGTCTGGTCGTCGCCTTCATCTCGCAGATCGACCGGTCCTACGATCCCGCTGCCAAGCCCTGCCCCGACCTCGACGATGTCCGCTTGCCGAACCCGCTGGACCTGACGCTGTTCGACAAGACGTGCTTCATCAACAATGCGGACGTTCAGTTCCGGGCCGCAAGCTGAAGACATCGGGCCGCGGGCGAGAAGGTTCACCCGCGGCCTGCAACATCACGCCGCCTGCAGCGCGACCTCGAGCTTGCCGGCGATGTAGCGCCGCTCCTGGGTCAGGCCGCCGAAGCCGTAGGCGTCGCCCTTGACCTCGTCGACATGCAGATAGGTCTCGGGATGCAGCGGGCCCAGGATCTCGGCCATACGCTTGAACATCGCGGCGAGATAGGCCGCCTTCTCGTCCTTGGTGTTGGTGCCTTCGCTGACGTGGATGTCGATCCAGTAGCTGGCGAGCTTCTGCTCGGCGAGCGACTTGCCGCCGGCGAACCAGTCGTTCGCATCGACCGACTTCACGATGATGGCGGTGACCTTGGGATCCTTGTGCAGGATTCTTGCGGTGAGCTCGGACACGGCGCTCGCGATGTCGGCCTTCAGCGAGGGCGACTGGCGCGACGAGGTGTAGGATACGGTGATCAGGGGCATTGTCGTTCTCCTCAGGATGTCGCGCTGCTTGCGCGGCGTTGGTGAGAAGCTAGACCTTCCCTCGTCATTTTGGTATCTTATCTCTGTTTATACCAGTGATAACGATACATAATGATAGCAACCCTCGACATCGCCACGGTCCAGGCCTTCCTGCTGGTCGCCGACCTCCAGAGTTTTACGCGTGCGGCCGAAGCGCTCGGCACGACGCAGGCCGCGGTCAGCCTCAAGCTGCAACGGCTGGAAACCTTGCTGGGCAAACGCCTGGTCGAGCGCTCGCCGCGCGCGGTCCGGCTCACCGCGGATGGCGCCGCCTTCCTCGATCGCGCCCGCGCGCTGATGGCGGCGCATGACCATGCACTATCGGGCGAGGCGCCAGCCGCGCAATCGCTCTCGCTCGGCATCTCCGATCACGCGGCGGGCCCTGAACTCGTGCCGCTGCTCGAACGCCTGCACGCGATGTCGTCGAACCTCACCCTCGCCGTCACCATCGGCTTCTCGCGCGAGATGCAGGACGCCTATGACGCGGGCGAGCTGGATGCGGTGATCGTCCGCCAGGAAGGTAGCCGGCGTGGCGGCGAGAAGCTGACCGAGGACGAATTCGGCTGGTTCGCGTCACGACGCTTTGCCCTACCGAAGGGTGAGCCGTTGCCGCTTGCCACCCTCGCCCCGCCCTGCGGCGTCCGCGCCGTCGCTGTCCGCGCGCTCGACAAGGCCGGCATTGCCTGGCGCGAGCGTTTTGTCGGCGGCGGTGTCACGGCGGTGGTCGCAGCCGCGTTGGCCGGATTGGCAATCGCCCCGCTGGCGAGGCGGATCGCGCCGCCCGGGCTGGTCGACTTCGGCCCTGTCCACAAGCTGCCGAAACTCGGCAGCTCGAAAGTGATGCTGCATTCGAAAGTCAGTGATCCCGCCAAGCTGGCGGCGCTGCGCGCGGTGGCGGCAACGTTTCGGAGTGTGGCGGCCTAGCGCTCCGATCATTGTCCCTAGTCCTCCCCGACGTACCTACCCGCCAAGCGCCAGTAAACGAACCCAGCCGGACCGCCAGCGAGAACAAATGCCGCGCCCAGCCAACCGATGGCCTTGAAGAGTAACGCGCAGAACAACGCGCCGACCACGGCGCCGGAGCCTACGTAGAACGCCATGGCGCGTGTGCGCAGACGTTCGCCAAGCCAAATCAAGATCGCCGCGGGAAGGCAAGTTAGCAAACAAGTCGCAAAGAACGTCAGCGGCACAACGAAGAGAGCAGCCAGGAATGTACCAACCACAGCCTGCTTCAGGCTAGGCTCGGGCGCGATCAGAGCCAAGGCGACAAATATCATTGCATCTAGCACCGCCGTCGCTGTCAAGCATCCGTAAAACAAGCCGTCGAACGCGCGAAGACGAGCCTCGCAAGCCATCACATCACCTCACAAGATAGCCTCGAACGCACTGCGCAGCGTCTCGTGCCTGAACACGAAGCCACGGCTCAGCGCCTTGTTCGGCAGCACGCGCTGACCGCCGAGCAGGAGCTCGTCGGCGAAGCCGCCGCCGATCCGGCGCAACAGGCCGCCGGGAATGCGGAACACCGCGGGCCGGTGCAGGCGGCGGCCGAGTTCTTCGGTGAACTTCGCGTTGGTCACCGGGATCGGTGCGGTGGCGTTGACGGGTCCGGAAAGATCCGGCGTTGCGATCACATAGGCGATCAGCCGGATCAGGTCGTCGCGCTCGATCCAGGACATCCACTGCCGGCCGGTGCCGAGCGGCCCGCCGAGACCGAACTCGAACGGCGTCAGCATGCGCGTGATGAAGCCGCCTTCGGTGCCGAGCACGAGCCCGATACGCAAGCACACCACGCGAACGCCGAGCTCCTCCGCGGGACGCGCCGCCTGCTCCCAGGCCGCGCAGAGCTCGTGGCTGAAGCAGGCATGCGACTTCGCGGATTCCGTCAGCACCTGATCCGCCCATAGTCCATACCAGCCGATCGCGGAGCCGCTGACCAGCACCTCGGGCTTGCGCTCGAGCCGCGCGATCAGCTTGACGACCTCACCGGTCATGTCGATGCGCGAGCCGATGATCTTGGCGCGCTTCGCTTCGGTCCACAGGCCGTTGCCGATCGGCTCGCCCGCGAGATTGACGATGACGTCGATTGGCGTGTCCGCGGCGAGCTGGTCGAGGTTCGTGATCAGCGTGACGGGCGGCGGCAGCATGTCGGCCTTAGCGGGGTTGCGGATCAGCGCGATGACGTGATGCCCTGCCCCGCTGAGGCTCGCGGCGAGCCGGCTGCCGATGAAACCGGTGGCGCCGGTGATGAGCACGGTCTTGCGGCCGGGCAGCTTTTCGACGAGCCCGGCTGCGGGGACGCTGCGCATGCGGCCGAGCCGGCGCATCGCCGCAAAGTCCCTGATGCCGCAGAGCGCAGCACCAACCGCGCAGGCGGTCGCGGCGATGCTGAGCAGGCCCTGGTACACGACGTTCACGCCGAACGGCTGCATCGCCCAGGCGAACAGCAACGGCAACAGCAGCACCAGGATGGCACCATAGTTGATCGCGAGCAGCGTGTGATTGATGCGTTCGCTCGGCGGCAGCTTGCGGCTCAGATCCTCCTCGACGAAATCCATCAGCGTGATCACGATCTCGGCGACCAGCACCGCGACGACCAGCAGCGCCAGCACGCCGTAGACCTCGAGCCAGCCGAGCAGCAGGAACAGCAGCGCGTAAAGCATGTTGCGGATGCCGTGCAGCTTCAGCTCGAACCGCTGCGACGGACGCCAGGCCAGGCGCTCGGTGAATTCATGGTGATAGAAGGTGTCGAACACGCCCATCACGATCTGGATGGCGATGAGGGTCCACAGCAGCGGCGTCATGATACGGCCTCCCTGAAGACGGCGGACTGGTGGATCAGCGCGCCGTAACGCGGATGAACGACATCGAGGGTGAAGCGGAAGGCGCCCTCGCCGAGATCGCTGTGCGTCACCGTGAGATCGCCCGGCGTGAGCCATTGCGGCAGCGGGATCCACAGACGTCCGAATTGCAGCCCGTAACCGGCACTGCGGAAGGTCAGCGCCTGCCCCTCGACTGCGATGCGCAGCGCCATCGAGACGCCGAAGCCGACATATTCTTCTAGCCCGGTCGGGCCGGCGAAACGTTTTGCTGAATGGATCACCTGCGGAAAGCCGCGCTTGCGCGCACAGATGCGCGTCCAGGTCTGGCCGCCGCTCGCAGCGTCCTCGGTGACCGTCACGATCATCGGCACGCCGATGTCGTGCCCCGTCGGCAGCGGGCCGCCGATCAGGCGTGCGGCCTGTGCGAACCACCAGCCGATGTCGCTGAAACAGACCTCGTCGACCACGCCGACATAGACCACGCTGTCGCCGTCGGCGACGCGCTTCGAGAAGCGCCGCCAGGTCGCGAGCGGCAGCCGGCCCCAATCCTCGTCCGACAGCAATCCGCGGAAGCGGCGGTCGTCGAGCAGCTTGATGTGAGCGGAGGGAGGTGCGCCTGAGCCTGGTAATCGAGCCGACGTCATCTCAACCCTCCTCTACGCTATTTGGCCTTGCCCAGCGGCAGCAGGTTGGCGATCTTCTCGCCAAGCCGCATCAAGGCGACCAGCCGCGGCCGCGGCACCTTCAGCATTTGCATGAACCAGTGATCGGCGAGTTCGGTGAAGGCGAGCATCTCTTTCAGCCGCTTGCTCGCGACCGGATTGATGGTGGGATCGTCGGTGGCGTCGGACACGCAGGCCCTGAGCGCCGCGATCGCCGGATCGAGCTCCCGCTCCTTGCGCCGCGCCGCGATGCGCGCTGCGACCTCCCAGATATCGGTCTCGGCCTCGTAATGGTCGCGGCGGTCGCCGAGGATCGGCACGCGCCGGATCAAATTCCAGGCGAGCAGCTCCTTGAGCGAATTGGAGACGTTGGAGCGCGCCATGCCGAGCGTGTCGGCAATGTCCTCGGCCGTCATCGGCGCTTCGGCGAGGTAGAGCAGCCCGTGGATCTGGCTGACCGAGCGATTGACGCCCCACCCGTCCCCCATGTCGCCCCAATGCAGGATGAAGCGCTCGACGGCGGCGGGGAGTTTCTTCTTTCCGGTTATTTCTGTCATGACAGAAATATCTGATAGATGCGATTGACTGTCAAGGGCGTTTGCCCGGCAACCTCATCCTGCATACCGTCCGCGGCATTTGCCTAAAAAGTTCCCAGGCGGACGGAACCAAACGCTCGGGCGTGCGTTTGCCCCCGTCGAGGTGGGGTCCGGAATGATTAAAAAGTCCAGTCAGCAGAGAGACTTGTTCGAGAGCGAACGCAGTTTCCGGCTGTTGGTGGAAGGAGTCGCCGACTACGCCCTGTACATGCTCGATCCCAGGGGGGTCATCACGAGCTGGAACATCGGCGGGGAGCGCATCAAGGGCTATACGCCCGAAGAGATCCTCGGCCAGCATTTCTCCCGCTTCTACACCGAGACCGACCGTGCCAACGGCAAGCCCGCCCGTGCCCTCGGCATCGCTCGTGACAAGGGGCGTTACGAGGAGGAAGGCTGGCGCGTTCGCAAGGACGGCACCTTCTTCTGGGCGAGCGTCGTGATCGACCCGATCTACGAGGGCGGCGAGCTGATCGGCTTTGCCAAGATCACGCGCGACATCACCGAGCGGCGCAACACGCAGCTCAAGCTCGAGGCGATGCAGAAGCAGCTCGCCGAATCCCAGAAGTTCGATGCGCTCGGCCAGCTCACCGGCGGCGTCGCGCACGACTTCAACAACCTCCTGATGATCATCAGCGGCAGCCTTCACATCGTGAAGAAGAGCGTCGACGACGATACCAGGCTCCAGCGTGCGATCTCGGCGATCGAGACCGCGACCAGGCGCGGCGCAGCGTTGACCAACCAGTTGCTCACCTTCGCGCGGCGGCAGAGCGTCAACCCGCAGGTGATCGATTTTGCCGAGCGCATCACGGCGATCCGGGAGGTGCTCGACGCCGGCGTCGGCAGTTCCGTGCGCCTCGCCTTCGACATCGACCGCAAGGTCTGGCCGCTCAAGACCGACGTCTCGGAGCTCGAGACCGCGCTGCTGAACCTCGTCATCAACGCGCGCGACGCGATGCCTGACGGCGGCACGGTGACGATCCGCGCCCGCAACGTCGCGCTGGACGAGGCGCAACTCGCCGGCGAGTTCGTGGCGATCGACATCGCCGACACCGGGCTTGGCATTCCCGCCGACGTCGTCGACAAGATTTTCGAGCCGTTCTTCACCACCAAGCCGATCGGCAAGGGCACCGGGCTCGGCCTGTCCCAGGTGCACGGTTTCGCTCATCAGGCCGGCGGCACGGTGAAGGTCTCAAGCGAGCTCGGCAAGGGTACGACGTTCACCATCCTGCTGCCGCGCGCCGAAGGCACGCCCGCGCGCGAAACGGCCGGAGCACCGGCGTTCCAGGGCAGCGGCACGGTGCTGCTGGTCGAGGACAACCCCGATGTCGCGCTCGTCAGCATCGGGCTGCTGGAGCAGCTCGGCTACAATGTGCGCCGCGTGGCGGACGCGGAAGCCGCCTTGCGCGAGATCGAGACCAACGGCGTCGATTTCGTGTTCTCGGACATCGTGATGCCCGGCAAGATGGACGGGCTCAGCCTCGCCCATCATCTGCGCCAGATCCGTCCCGGCCTGCCGATCCTGCTCGCCACCGGCTACAGCGACGTCGCCGCCCACGTGCGCGGCGACTTCCCGATCCTGCGCAAGCCGTACGAAATCCACGAGTTGAGCGAGGCGATCGCCAAGCTGCCGAGGTGATGGCTCTTCGGCCGCCCCCTCACCGCATGGCCGGGCTTGACCCGGCCATCCACGCCTTGCCGCGCAATACGAAGAACGTGGATGCCCGGGACAAGCCCGGGCATGACGACCTTCCGCGACAACACCTAAACCGTCGGCAGCACCGAGAACGCTTCCCCTGCCCTGCGCAGATCGAGCTCTTCCGCGCCGGCCGTCTCGCTGGTGACGCTGTCGACGCGCGAGGACGGCGGGCCGTGCCGGCACAGGGCCACCATCTCGGCGACGTGCTGCGGTGGGCCTGCAAACAGCGCCTCGACGCTGCCGTCGCGGCGGTTGCGGACCCAGCCCTCGAGGCCGCTCGCGGTGGCCTGGTATTCGACCCAGGCACGATAGCCGACGCCCTGCACGCGGCCGCGGATCATGACCTGGAGGATCGCCCGGCTCATGTCTTCAGTCCGAGAACGTCAGTGCTGCGCGCCTTGCTCTCGGCCTCGCGCATGACCCGGCCCATCAGCTCGGCGGAGGCCAGGCCCTTGAGCGCCTTCGGCGGCGTGCCTTCGCGGAGCGCCTTCTGCGTTTCGTAGACGGCCTGCGTCGCCGCCGCGATCGGCGCATGGCCCTGCAGCGCGATGCGCACGCGCTGGCTCTGGAGGTAGCCGATCGCGTTCAATTCGTCCGGCGCCCCGCCGAGCACGATCGGAAGGCGCGTCGCAGCTGCAATTGCCTCGAGCTCGGCGCGCGACTTGATGCCGGTGAAGAACAGCGCATCGACGCCCGCGGCCTCGTAGGCCCTGGCACGGCGGATCGCATCCTCGATCGAGCTGATCGAGGCGGCACCCGTGCGCCCCATGATGACGAGCGAGGGATCGCTGCGCCCGCCGAGCGCCGCCTTCATCTTGCCGACGCCCTCCTCCAGCGAGATCAGCTGCGTCTTCCCTTCACCATAGGCGGCGGGCAGCAGCGTGTCCTCGATGGTGAGGCCGGCCGCGCCCGCGGTCTCCAGCTCCTGCACCGTGCGGCGCACGTTGAGCGCATTGCCGTAGCCGTGATCGGCATCGACCAGCACGGGCAGCGCGGAGGCGCGCGACATCCGCCGCATCTGCTCGCAAAGCTCGGTGAGCGTGATCAGGGTGATGTCGGGGTCGCCCAGCACGGCGAGCGAAGCGACCGAGCCGCCGAACATGCCGAGCGGAAAACCGAGATCCTCGGCGATGCGGATCGAGATCGCGTCGTAGACGGAGCCGGGATGGACGCAGGTCCCGCCCGACAGGATGGAGCGCAGTTTCTCGCGGCGGGAACGAAAGGCCATGGGTGCCCTCTCAACTGTTGCGACGCAGCCGCAACATACTCCGTCATTGCGAGCGTAGCGAAGCAATCCAGAATCTTTCCGCGGAGGCAGTCTGGATTGCTTCGCTACGCTCGCAATGACGGTGCTCGCGGGACCCGGCGAGGGCCCCACTCACAACTTTTCCTACGCAAACTCCAGGATCAGCGCGTCCACCGCGAGCGTCGCGCCGGCGCTGGCGTGGATCTTCTTCACGGTGCCGTCCTGCTCGGCGCGCAGCACGTTCTGCATCTTCATGGCCTCGACCACCGCGAGCGTCTCGCCGGCCTTGACCTCCTGCCCTTCGGTGACCGCGATCGAGACGATCAGGCCGGGCATCGGACACAGCAGCTTCTTGCCGCTGTCGGACGCCGTCGTCACCGGCATCAGGCGGGCCGAGGCAGCCTCGGCTTCGGTCCAGACATAGACCGGCACTTCGACGCCCTGATGCGCGAGGCGGATGCCGTTCGGAACCGGCCGCGCCTGCACCGCGACGAAATGGCCGTCGATGGTGCCCTGCCAAACCGGATCGCCCGGCTTCCACGGCGACTGCAGCAGATGGGCGTTGCCCGCCCTGCCCTCGGCATCGATGAAGCGGATCGCGATCGCATCGCCCTCGCGCGCGACCTCGAGCTGGATCTCCTGGCGGTCGAGCCACACCGCGCGGCGGCGCTCGCGCTGCACGACGCGGCCGCCCATCTGGCCGGAGATCTGGCGCTTGCGCTCGCCGAGCACGTGATCGATGGCGGCGCCGACCGCGGCGATCCGCCGCGCGACCTCGCCCTCGGGCACGCGCACCGAAAAGCCCTTGGGGAATTCCTCGGCGATAAAGCCGGTCGACAGATTGCCTTCGCGCCAGCGTGGATGATGCATCAGCGCCGACAGGAACGGGATGTTGTGGCGGATGCCGTCGACGTAGAACGAGTCGAGTGCGGTGGCCTGCGCCTCGATCGCGGCGGCGCGCGACGGCGCGTGAGTGACCAGCTTGGCGATCATCGGATCGTAATGGATCGAGATCTCGCCGCCTTCCTGCACGCCGGTGTCGTTGCGCACGGTGATGCCGTCCTTGCTCAATTCGGCCGGCGGACGATACTTCACCAGGCGCCCGATCGAGGGCAGGAAGTTGCGGAACGGGTCCTCCGCATAGAGGCGCGATTCCACGGCCCATCCGGTGAGCGTGACGTCCTTCTGCGCGATCGCGAGCTTCTCGCCGGCGGCGACACGGATCATCTGCTCGACGAGGTCGATGCCGGTGACGAGCTCGGTGACGGGATGCTCGACCTGGAGGCGCGTGTTCATCTCCAGGAAGTAGAAGCTTTTGTCCTGCCCTGCGACGAACTCGACGGTGCCGGCGGAATCGTAGTTCACGGCCTTGGCCAGCGCGACCGCCTGCTCGCCCATCTTGCGGCGGGTGACTTCATCGAGCAGCGGCGACGGCGCTTCCTCGATGACTTTCTGGTTGCGGCGCTGGATCGAGCATTCGCGCTCGCCGAGATAGATCACGTTGCCGTGCTTGTCGCCCAGCACCTGGATCTCGATGTGGCGGGGATCGACGATGAACTTTTCGACGAAGACGCGGTCGTCGCCGAACGAAGCCTTGGCCTCGGCCTTGGCGAGGTTGAAACCTTCGGAGACCTCGGCCTTGGAATGCGCGATGCGCATGCCCTTGCCGCCGCCGCCGGCCGAGGCCTTGATCATGACGGGATAGCCGATCTCGTCGGCAATCTTCACCGCATGCCTGTCGTCCTCGATGACGCCGAGATAGCCCGGCACGGTCGAGACATTGGCCTTGGCGGCCGCCTTCTTGGATTCGATCTTGTCGCCCATCGCGGCGATCGCATCGGGGTTGGGGCCGATGAACACGATACTGGCGGCCTGGAGCGCCCGCGGAAACGCCTCGCGCTCGGACAGGAAGCCGTAGCCGGGATGCACGGCCTGGGCGCCGGTCTTGCGGCAGGCCTCGACGATCTTGTCGATTACCAGGTAGCTCTCGGCCGCGGCCGGCGGCCCAATCAGGACCGCCTCATCCGCCATCTCGACATGCAGGGCATCCCGGTCGGCCTCGGAATAGACCGCAACTGTCTGAATTCCCATACGGCGGGCAGTCTTGATGACTCGGCAGGCGATTTCGCCGCGATTTGCGATCAGAATTTTTTTGAACATGCTTTTCACAGAGGCAAATTGTCGTGCTTCTTCGCCGGCATCTCGACCTTCTTGTCCTTCAACATCGCCAGCGCCCGCGCGATCCGCCTTCTCGTCGAATGCGGCATGATGACATCGTCGATGTAGCCGCGCTCCGCCGCGATGAACGGTGACAGGAATCGATCCTCGTATTCCTTGGTGCGCGCGGCGATCTTGTCGGCGTCGCCGATGTCGCCGCGGAAGATGATCTCCACCGCACCCTTGGCGCCCATCACGGCGATCTGGGCGGTCGGCCAGGCGTAGTTCATGTCGGCGCCGATTTCCTTGGACGCCATGACGTCGAAGGCGCCGCCATAGGCCTTGCGGGTGATGATGGTGACCAGCGGCACCGTGCACTGCGAATAGGCAAACAACAGTTTCGCACCGTGCTTGATCAGGCCGCCATATTCTTGGCTCGTGCCCGGCAGGAAGCCCGGCACGTCGACGAAGGTGACGATCGGGATGTTGAAGGCATCGCAGAAACGGACGAAGCGCGCGGCTTTGCGCGAGGCGTCGGAGTCGAGCACGCCGGCCAAGACCATCGGCTGGTTGGCGACGAAGCCGACCGTGCGGCCGGCGATGCGGCCAAAGCCGGTGACGATGTTTTTCGCAAACGTCTCCGATATCTCGAAGAAGTCGCCCTCGTCGACGACCTTCAGGATCAGCTCCTTCATGTCGTAGGGCTTGTTCGGATTGTCGGGGATCAGCGTGTCCAGGGACATGTCGACCCGGCCGATGTCGTCAAAGCTCGGCCATTCCGGCACGCCGTCGGTGTTGTTCGACGGCAGGAAGTCGATCAGCCGGCGCATCTGCAAGAGCGCGTCGACATCGTTCTCGAAGGCGCCGTCGGCGATCGAGGAGCGCGTGGCGTGCACCGAGGCGCCGCCGAGCTCTTCGGCCGTCACGACCTCGTTGGTCACGGTCTTCACCACGTCCGGGCCGGTG
>Ga0102590_1001208_pt1 | contig 41252 bp, 35 predicted proteins | sample AraplaMF_Col_mMF_FD_76859 | JGI IMG/M metagenome (GOLD analysis project Ga0102590, IMG submission 76859) | Arabidopsis root microbial communities from the University of North Carolina, USA - plate scrape MF_Col_mMF | ecosystem: Host-associated > Plants > Roots > Endosphere | place: USA... | reverse complement strand
TGGACCTTCTCGAACCACGACGCGCCGCGCGCGGTGTCGCGCTGGGCCCGGGGTCGCGATCCCAAGGCCTTCGCCGACATGTCGCTGCTGCTGCTGGTCTGCCTGCGCGGCAACGTCTTCATCTACCAGGGCGAGGAGCTGGGGCTGCCCCAGGCCGAGGTGCCCTACGACCGCCTGCAGGACCCCGAGGCGATCGCCAACTGGCCCGAGACCCTGGGGCGCGACGGCGCCCGCACGCCGATGCCCTGGGTGGCCGTGGCCGCCCACACGGGCTTCTCCAAGGTCGAGCCCTGGCTGCCGATCGATCCGTCGCACATCGACCTGGCCGTCGACCGCCAGGAGCGCGACGGCGACTCCACCCTGAACCTGACCCGCCGCGTGGTCGCCCTGCGCCGCCTGCTGCCGGGCCTGCGGACGGGCGGCATGACCCTGGTCGAGGCGCCCGAGCCGCTGCTGGTGTTCCTGCGGGGCGAGGGGGCGGACCAGGTGCTGTGCGCCTTCAACCTGGGCTTCGAGGCCGCGGCCTGGGACCTGCCGGCCGGCTGGGCGATCGTCGACAGCGTCAACCTGGCCGGGGAGGGCGTGCTGCCGCCCATGGCCGGGCTGGTGGCGCGCAAGGCCTAGGGCGCATCCGACTAGAGCTGTGAGTTTTAGTTGTCATCCCGGGCGGAGGACCGCGTAGCGGGCCGTAGACCCGGGATCCAGGTGGACCGCACCCTTCGCCCAGTCCCCTGGGTCCCGGACAGCCTCTGCGAGGCTCCGGGAAGACAACGGTTTGGGTTCTGATCTCGCCAGAATATCCGCGCCGCAGGTCGAGAGCGAAGCCTAGCGCCGGCGTCCGCCGCCGCGCATCCCGCCCATGTGGCCGCCGAAGCCGCCGCCATAGGCTCCCCGGTCGAACGAGGGGCGGCTGGCGGCCGAGCGTTCGAAGCCGGCGCCGGTGCTGCGGTCGCGTTCGAAGCCGCGGTCTCGACTGACCCGCTCGCGGTCCAGCGACGGGTCGGGGCGGTCGGTCTTCGAGAACTTGCCGCCGGCCCCGGCCTGTTCCCAGCCGTCTTCGCCGTGCTTGTACACATTGCCGTCCTTGCCGGCGTAGATGTTGCCGTTGACGTCGACGACGCCGCCCTTGGAGATGTCGCCGGTGTCGCGGTCGTAGTGGATGTAGCCCGCGCCCTTCGCCTCGCCGCCGCCCGGGCCCTGGGTGTTGAACCCGCCGATCGCGCCCGCGCCCTCCTGGCCGCGTCCGGCCGCGCCGGCCTGGTTGGTCACGCGGCCGGTCTCGGTGTTGACCACGGTGCGCGAGCCGCCCGCCACGCCTTCGCCGGTATAGATGTTCGAGATCGAGCCGCCCTGGCCCGCCACGACCCGCCCGGTCTGGGGATTGTAGCGCACCCCGCCGGCCGCCGCGGTCGAGGTCCCGGTATAGATGTTGGTGTTGCGACCGGCGTAGCCGTAGCCCCGTCCGCCCGTGCGGGTGTTGTAGTAGCCGCCCTGGCCGGCCCGGCCGTAGTTGCCGGTCCAGGGATTGGCCCAGGCCGCGCCCGTGCCGGCCACCACGCTGTTCCCCCAGCGGCCGTAGACATTGCCGGCCACGACGCCGCCGATGGGGTAGTAGCCCGGATAGTAGGGATACCAGGGGCCCCACCACGGATCGTACCAGGGATCGTACCAGCCCCACCCGAACGCCAGCGCCCAGCCCATGGCCGCGCCGTAGCCGAACGCGGCGCCGTAGCCGTAAGGCGTGGGGCAGCCGTACCACTCGGTCCCGACCCAGCTGTCGCAGGGATAGCCCGAGCCGTAGACCACGACCCCGTCGCTGACGACGGTGCCGTAGTAGCCGGGCGTGTAGCCGACATAGATCTCGTCGCCGTTGGTCCCGTAGATCGTGACATAGGTCACGTAGTGCAGGGGCGAGGCGCTGGGGATCTTGTAGATCTCGGGCGGCACCTGGGTGGCGGCGGCCCACGGTCCCCTCGGCGCGGCGGCGCTGAACCAGACCCCGTTCTCCAGGGCGTAGTAGCCGGACGCGCCGGCGTTGATCACCGGGGCGTGGGAATTGACCGCGTAGCTCAGCCCTGTGCCCTGGATCGGCTTGAACTTCGGCTCGCCGTCGTAGAGGGCGTCGAAGCGGGCCTCGTTGCGGTTGACGGTCGCCGTCTGCGGGACGGCGTTGGCCACCAGCGACTCCCGGGCTTCGGGCGTGCCGGGGATCGAGGCCAGCACCGCGCCCTTAGGGCCGTCGCTGGGGATCTTGGCGAAGTCGGCCGGCAGGATCTTGGGATCGACCCAGCGCCAGGGTCCCTTGGACGAGGCGGCCGTGAACCAGCGCCCGGCGATCAGCACGTACCAGCCGCCCGAGCCGTCGATCAGCACGTCGGCCGGGGTGTTGGACACGAACTTCAGGGACGTGCCCGGGATTGGGACGAAGGCGGGATCTCCCTCGACGCTGATCAGCTCGGCCGGATGGGTGCGGACCAGGATCGTGGCCTTGGGCTGGGCGGCGGCCGGATCGACCTGCCGGTCGGCCTGGGCCGGCGGCGGCTTGGCGGGGCCCAGCTTGGCGGCCGCCTGGGTCACGGCCGCCGGCGGCTTGGCGACGAGGGTCCACGGCCCGTCCAGCGCGGTCGCCGTCGCCCACTTGCCGTCCCGCGTCAGGTAGAAGGCGCCCTGGCTCTTCAGCAGCACGGCGCGGGTGTTGATCACCCGCTCGACGCCGGCCACGCCCGAGGGCTTGAGCACCGGCTGGCCGTCGATCAGCACCAGCAGGGTCGGGGTGAAGGCGAACAGGATCTCGGGCGGGGCGTTGTCGACCGGCTGCGAGACCTCGGGCGACCGGCCGGCCTCGGTGAGGGCCAGCGAGGCCTCAAGCTGGTTCAGGCTGGCCACCAGGCTGGTGGTCGGCGCGACCTTGCGGGCCAGGGCCAGGTAGCGCGTCTCCTGGTCCTTGGCCGCCGGGAAGCTGGCGCGGTCGATGGTCAGCCGGTCCAGCACCACCTCGCGGGCTTCCTTGTCGGTCTCTGTGCGGGCGGTCAGCCAGATGACGCCGTAGTCCTGCTGGGCGACCGCCTTGCCCGACGCGTCCTTGGTCTCGCCGGTCTTCACCGCCATGACGGCCCGGGCCTTCAGGGTCTCGCCGGTCCAGGACTCGACCTCGGGGCGGTAGAGCGAGAACGACACGCCGTCGACCTGATAGGACCGGGGCCAGGGGCGGGCGTCGATGGTCTTGGCGGCGGTGGTCGCGGCCGGCTCGGCCGCCGTCGCCGCGTCCAGGGGCCATGCCCCGCCGGACAGCCCGGCCAAACCGACCGGCGCCGTGATCGACAGCGCCAGGCCCATCGCCAATAAGGTCTTCACGGCCGCCTCGCTCGGGGTTTCCGGACCGGCCAGGAAGGCGCGATCGCCGGGTGAGCGGGCATTTTCCCTCGCGAGCGGAGGGGCTCCATAGGGTCATCGCCTCAGGGCCGACCCCGCAAATCGCCTAGCCGGCAGGCGATCAGCCGCCGCAGGATTCGCGGATGATCAGGTCCGTGGGCACCCGCTCCGAGCGGCTGGCGCCCTGGCCGCTGGCGTCCAGCAGCTTGGACACCATCAGCCGGCCCGCCTTGGCGGTGTCCTGCGAGATGGTGCTGAGCGCCGGGCGCGAATAGCGGGCGAAGGGCACGTCGTCATAGCCGATCACCGAGACGTCGCCGGGGATCGACATCCCCGCGTGCTGCAGGGCGCGGATGGCCCCCAGGGCGATCAGGTCCGAGGCGGCGACCACGCCGTCGAACTTCACGCCGCGCTGGATTAGGGAATCGACGCTGGCCTCGGCGGACTCGACCTCGAAATGGGCCGGCACGATCAGCTCCGGATCGACGCCCAGGCCGAACTGCTCGACGGCGTCCAGATAGCCGCGATGGCGCTGCATGGCCTCGGGGGCCTCGGTGTCGCCCAGGAAGACGATGCGCTTGCGGCCCAGGCGCGCCAGGTGCAGCGTCGCGCGCTTGGCGCCCAGCGGGTTGTCCGACCCCACCGAGCAATAGGCCTGGTCCGGAAGCTGAGCGCCCCAGACCACGAAGCGGCCTTCCGTCTCGGCCAGGCGGTTGAAGGCGGTGTGCAGCCAGCTCTGGCCCAGGAAGATCACGCCGTCGGCGCGGCTGGTGGTCATGGCCACCGACAGGTCCTCGAAGCTGGTCGGGGCCACGTGGCTGATGACCAGGTCGCAGCCGCGTTCGCGCGCCGCCTCGCCGACGCCGGCCAGCAGCTCGAGGAAGAACGGGTCCGACAGCCGGCCCTCGCGGCCCTGGGGGCGGGGGACGACGATGGCGATCGTGCCTTCCGCGCCGATCGGGCCGGCGGGCATGTAGCGGCGGAACGGATAGTCCATCTCGCGCGCCAGCTTCCAGATCAGCTGCTTGGTGCGCGTGTTGACGGCCGGGCTGTCGTTCAGCGCCCGCGAGGCGGTGGAGATCGATACGCCGGCCAGCCTGGCCAGGTCTTCAAGCCGCGTCGCGCCCTTGGTCACTGTCCAGCCCCGTCCCGTCGAATCTCTATGTCGAGATGCGCTGCAAAATTTGCCGCAAATCTTTTCAGACCTTTGTTAAGGCGCCGTGGACATGCTTTTCAAGCGCCATGGACGAGGCGCGGCCGCGTTCCGTCGCGCGATCTTGAAAATTTATGCAATATTCTGCCATCCTCCTTGGCTGAGGGACGGGCTCCGAGCCCCGAGGGTTCCGTGGAATTCCTCAGGTATCCGCACTTCAAGTCCGGAAAACTTGGAAAATCCCGTTGCCAGCCGGAACGGCGCATGCACAAATGCCGCCTCACAAAGCGCTGAAAAAATTTGCGCAAAGTTCCGGTCGACGGGGCGGGGAAGGGGAGCGATGGCGACCAAGGCTCGACTGAATGTCTTCCAGATCTGGAACATGTGCTTCGGGTTCTTCGGGATCCAGATCGGTTTCGGGCTGCAGAACGCCAACACCTCGCGAATCTTCCAGAGCCTCGGCGTCGAGGTGAACCACCTGGCGATCCTGTGGATCGCCGCCCCGGCCACCGGCCTCTTGGTGCAGCCGATCATCGGCTATCTCAGCGACAAGACCTGGGGCCGCCTGGGCCGCCGCCGCCCGTACTTCCTGTGGGGCGCGATCCTGACCAGCGCCGCCCTGGTGGTCATGCCCAACGCCCCGGTCCTATGGATCGCCGCGGCCGCCCTGTGGGTGATGGACGCCTCGATAAACATCACCATGGAGCCGTTCCGGGCCTTTGTCGGCGACAACCTGCCCGACGAGCAGCGCGCCTCAGGCTACGCCATGCAGAGCTTCTTCATCGGCGTCGGGGCGGTCCTGGCCTCGGCCCTGCCGTGGATGCTGACCCACTGGTTCTCGGTCAGCAACGTGGCCGAGGGCGGCGGCGTGCCGCCGTCGGTGCACATCGCCTTCTACGTCGGCGCGGCGGGCCTGCTGCTGGCCGTGCTGTGGACGGTGTTCACCACCCGCGAATACAGCCCCGACCAGCTGGCCGCCTTCGAGGCGTCCGACCCCGTGCGCAAAGCCGCGGCGGAGGCCGACGCCCCGACCCGCACGGTCCGCGCCTACCTCGTAGGCGGCCTGATCTGGACCGTGGCCGGCCTGCTGCTGGCCGCCGCGATCTTCGCGGCGCGGCTGGAGAAGGAGGTCTATGTCCTGGCCGGCATGGTCGGCCTGTTCGGCGCGGCGCAGCTGGTCGCCGGCCTGCTGCGGCGGGGCGGGCGGACCGCCAACGGCTTCTCGGAAGTGGTCGAGGACCTGTTCCGCATGCCCGCCACCATGAAGCAGCTGGCGGTGGTCCAGTTCTTCTCGTGGTTCGGCCTGTTCGCCATGTGGATCTACACGACCCCGGCCGTCGCCGCCTTCCACTACCACGCCGCCGACACCGCCTCGCGGGCCTATAACGACGGCGCCGACTGGGTGGGGGTGCTGTTCGCCATCTACAACGGCGTGGCGGCCCTGGCGGCCCTGGTGATCCCGACGATCGCCCGCGCCGTCGGCCGCAAGGCCAGCCACGCCCTGTGCCTGGGCCTGGGCGGCCTGGGCCTGGCGGCGTTCCCGCTGATCCGCGACCCCGGCCTGCTGTGGCTGCCGATGATCGGCGTGGGCTTTGCCTGGTCGTCGATCCTGTCGGCCCCCTACTCGATCCTGTCGGGCGCCCTGCCGGCGCGGAAGATGGGCGTCTACATGGGCATCTTCAATTTCTTCATCGTCATCCCGCAGCTGCTGGCCGCGACCATCCTGGGCCTGCTGCTGAGGACGTTCTTCGGCGGCGAGGCGATCTGGGCCCTGGTCCTGGGCGCGGGCGGGATGCTGGCCGCCGCCGCCTGCGTGTTCCTGGTCCGCGACGTGGGCGAACCCAAGACCGCGCCGGCCGCCGCCCCGGCGCCCGAAGTCCTGTCAAAAGCTTGAATCGCGTCTCATCGACGCCGTCATTTCACGAGGTAGTTCCATGCGTTGCCTGAAGATGCTCGCGCTCGCTTCAACGGCCGCCGTCGCCCTGGGCGCCGCCGCCCACGCCCAGACCCCGACCACCTGGGCCTATGCCGCCAAGACCGGCGTCGGCGCGTCCTACGAGGCCTATGTCGACGGCGCCTACAAGGACGGCGGCCCGACGGGCGCGGTGTCGAAGGTGTGGTTCTCGATCGCCGACGGGACCCTGACCGAGACCATGTACGGCCTGATCCACGAGGCCCAGATCAAGCAGCTGCGCTTTGCCGTGCGGTTCTCGCGCGGGATCGCGATCGAGGGACCGGACACCACGACGAAGACCGAGTATCTCCACGTCGATGCGGCGGGACGTCCTCTATCGCCGGCCTACAAGGTCACCACGACGCACAAGGGCGGCGCGTTCGAGATCGAGAAGCGGATCTTCACGGATCCCGATCGCCAGTCGCTGTTCGTTCGCGTCACCTTCCGGACCCTGAAGGGACCGATCACGCCCTATCTGCTGCTCGAGCCGCATATGGCCAATACCGGCGGCGACGACGCCGGGACGGCCAGCAGCACAGCCCTGACCGCGAATGAGAAGGACGTGTTCCTGGCCCTGAAGGGGTCGCAACCGTTCAGCGCGGCCAGCGTGGGCTTCCTTGGCAAGACGGACGGGCTCACGGACCTGGCCGCCGACGGCCAGTTGAACGACCTCCATGCTGACACCGGGAATGTCCGTGGCGCGATCATGCTCACGGGTCGCGTCGCCGAGATCAAGGACGGTGAAGTGACGGTGGACTACGCCATCGGTTTCGGCCCCAACGCCGCCGCCGCCGACCAGGCCGCCTCGGCCACGCTCAAGACCGGCTATGACGAGGTCCTGGCCCGCTACAACGGCGAGGGCGACCGCGTCGGCTGGGAGGACTATCTGGCTTCGCTGACCGAGCTGCCGCGCCTGCGCGAGGCATCGGAGGACGGCGGCAAGCTGGTCCAGGCCAGCGCCCTGATGCTGAAGGTGCAGGAGGACCGCACCTATGCCGGCGCCCTGATCGCCTCGCTGTCCAACCCGTGGGGCGACACGGTCGACGCCTCCAAGCCCTCGACGGGCTACAAGGCCGTCTGGCCGCGCGACTTCTACCAGTGCGCCATGGCCCTGGCGGCCCTGGGCGACAAGCAGACCCCGCTGGCGGCCTTCCACTACCTGCCGCAGGTGCAGGTCAAGGCCGGCACCAAGGGCAATACCGGCGTCGGCGGCTGGTTCCTGCAGAAGACCTGGGTGGACGGCACCACCGAATGGGTCGGCGTCCAGCTGGACCAGACGGCCATGCCGATCATGCTGGGCTGGAAGCTGTGGAAGCTGGGCTGGCTCTCGGAAGCCGACCTGAAGGCCTACTACGGCAAGATGATCAAACCGGCGGCCGACTTCCTGGTCGACGGCGGCAAGGTGGGGATCGGCTGGAACCACGAGACGATCACGCCGCCGTTCACCCAGCAGGAGCGCTGGGAAGAGCAGGGCGGCTACTCGCCCTCGACCACGGCGGCGACCATCGCCGGCCTGGTCACGGCGGGCGACATCGCCGAGCTGGCGGGCGACGCGACGGGCGCGGCCCGCTACCGCGCCACGGCCGACGCCTATTCGGCCAAGGTCGAGGCCCGGATGGTCACCACCAAGGGGCCGTTCGGCGACGGGACCTACTATGTCCGCCTGAACCAGAACGAGGACCCCAACGACCACGCCCCGATCGGCGCGGCCAACGGCCAGATCGCCCCGCCCAAGGACCAGGTGGTCGACGGCGGCTTCCTGGAGCTGGTCCGCTACGGCGTGCGCCGGGCCGACGATAAGGCGATCGTCGGCAGCCTGCCGGAACTGGACGACACCAGCCGGGCCGACCTCTACCGCGTGCGCTACGACTTCACGTTCCCCGGCGTCGAGGGCGAGTTCCCGGGCTGGCGGCGCTACGACGTCGACGGCTACGGCGAGGACGCCCAGACGGGCGCCAACTACGGCGTCGGCGGCAAGATGAGCCCCGGCCAGCGCGGCCGGGTCTGGCCGATCTTCACCGGCGAGCGCGGCCACTACGAGCTGGCCCTGGCCAGCCTGAACGGCAAGCCCGACGCCGCCACGATCCGCAAGATCCGTGACCGCTACGTCAAGGCCATGGAGCTGTTCGCCAACGACGGCCTGCTGATCCCCGAACAGGTCTGGGACGGCATCGGCCCCAATCCGCACGGCTATGCGCGCGGCGAGGGCACGGACTCGGCCACGCCCCTGGCCTGGTCGCACGCCGAATACGTCAAGCTGCTGCGCTCGGTCAGCGACGGCCAGGTGTGGGATCGCTACGAGCCGGTGGCGGCGCGTTACGCGAAATAGAACGGCCAAGCTTCGTCCGGGCCTGCGAAATCCGGCGCGGACGAAAGTGTCGCTTTTGAAGCTTTACCTTAAGGGCAGATCGAACAGCGCGCCCTCGAAGGTGTCGGCGCCGCGGCCGATCTCGGCGACGGCGGCCGACATGCGGCCGGCCCGGTCCAGCGCCGCGTCGGCCAGGGCGACCATCAACGGATTGGGGGTGGCGTAGGGCGCGGCGGCGCGCAGGGCCTGGGCGATGTCGCGCTCGGCGCGCTCCGGCCCGCGTTGGCAGGCGACGATGAAGGCGGCCGCCGTCGAGCGGCTGACCCCGGCCCAGCAGTGGACCAGCATCGGCCGCGCGGCGTCCCAGCCGGCGGCGAAGTCCAGCAGCCGCGCGACCAGGGCCGCGTCGGGCGCGGTGTAGCCTTCGCGCGGTTCGGGGATGTCGTGGAAGGCCAGGCGCAGGTGGGCGTCGCCGAGGTCCGAGGCGGGCCAGGCGGCTTCGCCGGTGGGCGAGAGCAGGCTGACCAGGTGCGAGGGCCGGTGGAGGGCCCGCGCCGTCTCGACCTGGCTGAGGGGGCAGACCAGCAGGGTCATCGGATCGTCGCCATCGCCGAGACGCCCAGCACGACGCCCAGCTCGCAGGCCTGTTCGATCCCGCCCAGGACGTCGCCGGTGTGGCCGCCGATCAGCCGCCGGGCCGTCAGGGCCAGGACCGCCGCCAGGGCCGCCCCGACGGCCGCCCCGGCAAGGCCCGACCAGCCCAGCAGCGCCAGGGGCCACAGGCCCAGCGCGGCGGCGACCAGCAGTTCGAACGGCCGCACGCCGTCGGGCGCGGGCTTGTACTTGGCGTCGTCGCGGTCGCTGACATGCCGGCCCAGCACCATGACCACGATGGCGGCCACGCGGCCCGCGCCGTGGGCGGCGACCAGGGCCAGGGCGGCGGTCGCCAGGGGCAGGGTCGCCAGGGCGGCGACCTTGATCGCCAGGGTCAGGCCCAGGGCCAGGACGCCGTAGGTCCCGACCCGGCTGTCCTTCATGATCTCCAGCCGGCGGGCCGGGGTCTGGCCGCCGCCCAGGCCGTCGGCGGTGTCGGCCAGACCGTCCTCGTGGAAGCCGCCGGTGACCAGCACCCCCGCCGCCACGGCCAGCAGGGCGGGCAGGAGGCCGGTCCACAGCTGTCCCGCCGCCAGCAGAACCCCCGCGCTGATCGCGCCGACGATCAGCCCGACCAGCGGGTAGTAGCGGGCGGCGCGGGTGATCCAGTCCGGCTGGAAGTCGGCGAACGACGGGGCCGGCAGCCGGGTCAGGAACTGCAGGGCGCAGAAGAACAGCTTCAGCTGGCGCGGCATCAGTCGGGGGCGGCCCATCAATCGGGAGCGGCCAGGACGTCGGCCAGGGCGGCGACGTCGGTCAGCAGATTGGCGGCCGCGACCAGCAGCGGGGCGGCCAGGGCCGCGCCGGTGCCTTCGCCCAGCCGCAGGTCCAGGTCCAGCAGCGGGCGGACGCCCAGGGTCCGCAGCATCAGGGGATGGCCGCGCTCGGCCGAGCCGTGGGCGAAGACGCAGTAGTCCAGGGCCGCGGGGACCAGGCGGATGGCGGCCAGGGCGGCGGCCGTGCTGATGAAACCGTCGACCAGGACCGCGCGCCGCATCGAGGCCGCGCCCAGCACGGCCCCGGCCATCATGGCGATCTCGCAGCCGCCGAACTGGGCCAGCACGTCCAGCGGCTGGGTCGCGTCGGAGCGCCAGGCGGCGCGGGCGATGCCGGCCTGCTTGCGCGCCAGGCCGGCGGCGTCGTGGCCCGTGCCCTGGCCGACGCAGACCTCGAGCGGCGCGTTGGCCAGGCGGTGCATGATCAGGGCGGCGGACGAGCTGTTGCCGATGCCCATCTCGCCCAGGGCGATGACGTCGGCGCCGTCGGCGGCGGCCGAGCGGGCGATGTCGGCGCCCTTGACGATGGCGGCCAGCACCTCGTCCGGCGTCAGGGCCGGCTCGCGGGCGGCGTTGCGGGTCCCGCGCCGGATCTTGGCGGCGATCAGCTCGGGATGGTCGGGCAGGTCGGCGTCGACCCCGGCGTCCACGACCCGGACCGCGACGCCCGTGGCCCGCGCCAGGGCGCCGACGCTGGACCGGCCGGACAGGAACAGCCCGACCATGGCCGCCGTGACGCTGGACGGATAGGCCGAGACGCCCTCGGCGGTCAGGCCATGGTCGCCGGCGAAAACGTAGAGGTCGGTGCGCGCGATGCGGGGGTCCAGCCGGTTCTGGATCAGGCCGATCCGCACGGCCAGGTCCTCCAGCCGCCCCAGCGATCCGGGCGGCTTGGCCTTGCCGTCCAGCAGGGCGCGCAGGGCGGGCTCCAGCGCGGCGTCGACCGGGGTGATGGCGGCGGTGAGGGCGGAAAGCGTGGTCATGACGAGATCTTGGATAGCCGAGGGAGGGTTATTGGGCGAGGGCGATGATCAGGCCGGCCGCCAGCGGGATCAGCCAGAGCAGGGCGCAGGCGCGGCGATAGAGGCGCAGGCCCCGTTCGAGGTCGTCGGCGGTCGGGCGCGGCCCGTCGCCGAAGGTCGGTCGGGCGACGATCTCGCCGTCGTAGCGGGCCTCGCCGCCCAGCTGGACGGCCAGCGCCCCGGCCATGGCCGCCTCGGGCCAGCCCGCGTTGGGCGAGGCGTGGCGGCGGGCGTCGCGCAGCATGGTCCGCCAGCCGCCCCCGCCGGCCAGGGCGATCAGGGCGCCGGCCAGCCGCGCGGGGATCAGGTTCAGCAGGTCGTCGGTCCGCGCCGAGGCCCAGCCGAACGCCCGCCAGCGCGGTTCCCTGTGCCCGACCAGGCTGTCGGCGGTGTTGACGCTCTTGTAGACGAACAGGCCCGGCAGGCCGCCGGCCAGCAGCCAGAAGGCCGGGGCGACGACGCCGTCGTTGAAGCTTTCGGCCAGGCTCTCCAGGGCGGCGGCCGCCACGCCCTCCGCGTCGAGCGCCTCGGTGTCGCGGCCGACGATCATCGCCACCGCCGCGCGGGCGGCCGGCAGGTCGCCGGCTTGCAGCGGCGCCAGGACGGCGGCGACGTGGTCGTGCAGGCTGCGCTGGGCCAGGCCCGTCGTGGCGATCAGGGCGACCAGGGTCAGGGCCGGGAGGCTGGAGCCGAGCAGGCCTTGGATCGCCGCGCCGGGCAGGGCGGCGACCAGGACCAGCAGGACGACCAGGACCACGCCCAGCACCCGCCGTCGCTCGTCCGAGGCGGTCGGTCGGTTCCAGCGCCGTTCCAGGCCCTCGATCAACGCCGCCGGCCAGGCGACCGGATGCTTCAGCCCGGCCGGATAGCCCAGCACCGCCTCCAGGCCCAGGGCCAGGGCCGCGACCCAGGGCCAGGGCGCGGCTTCATCCATCCGCGCGACCGATCAGCTCGATCAGGGGACCGGCCGCGCCGGACACGATGACGGCCTCCACGCCGTAGGCCTGCTTCAGCACCGCCGGCGTCAGGGCGTCCAGCGGCGCGGCGTCGGCGATCAGGGCCCCGTCGCGCAGCACCAGCACCCGGTCGGCCAGGCGCAGGGCCACGCCCAGGTCGTGCAGGGTCATGACCACGCCGTGGCCGTGCTCGACGGCGAAGGCCCGCATCAGGTCGACGGTGTCCAGCTGGTGGCCCGGGTCCAGGCCGGCCAGGGGTTCGTCGGCCAGCAGCCACGACGGCTCGCCCGCCAGCACCCGGGCCAGCAGGGCGCGGGCCCGCTCGCCGCCCGACAGGGTCAGGACGTCGCGATGGGCCAGGCCCGTCATGCGGGTGCGGACCAGGGCGGCCTGGACGGCGGCGTGGTCGGCGTCGCTGAGGCCCCGCGCGCCGCTGTGCGGCGTGCGGCCCAGGCCGACCAGGGTCTCGACGTCCACGGCCCAGGCCACCTCGGGCGTCTGGGGCAGGAAGCCGATGCGCCTGGCGCGCTCGCGGTGCGACAGGGTCAGGATCGGCTCGATCCCCAGCGACACGCGCCCGTCGTCGGGCCGACGCAGTCCGGCCAGGCAGGCCAGCAGGGTCGACTTGCCCGCGCCGTTGGGGCCGACGATGGCCGTGACCTCTCCCGGACGGAACCGGGCGTTCACGCCGGCCAGCACCGCCTGGCCGCCCAGGGCGACGGTCAGGGTTTCGGCGACGAGATCGTTCATGCCGCTCTCCTTCATGCCAGCCTCCGGCGCATCGAGATCAGCAGGGCCAGGAAGAACGGCCCGCCCACGGCGGCCATGGCCACGCCCAGGCGGACCTCGGCGGCCGAGGGCGTCAGCCGCACCACGATGTCGGCGGCCAGCACCAGGACCGCTCCGGCCACGGCGCTGGGGGCCAGCAGCGCGCCCGGCTGGTGGCCGACCAGCGGCCGCATCAGGTGCGGCACGATCAGGCCGACGAAGCCGATCATGCCCGTCACCGCCACGCTGGCGCCCGAGGCCAGGCCGACGCCCACGGCCAGCAGCACGCGCGTCAGGTTCAGGTCCACGCCCAGCGCCTTGGCGCCGGTCTCGCCCAGGGTCAGGGCGTTCAGGGCCCGGCCCAGGAACAGCATCAGGCCCGAACCGACGGCGATGAAGGGCAGGGCGCGCCAGACGTCGTCGGCGCTGCGGTCGGCCAGCGAGCCCAGCAGCCAGTTGATGATCTCCTGCGCGGCCCAGGGGCTGGGGGCCAGGCTCAGCGCCAGGGCGACCCCGGCGCTGGCGACGGTGTTGAGGATCACCCCCGCCAGGATGAAGGTGATGGTCCCGCCGGTCCCGCCCGCCAGCACCAGCATGACCCCCACGCCGACGATCGCGCCGATCATGGCCGCCGCGAACAGCAGCCAGGGCGTGGAGAGGCCGAGGCTCAGATACATGGTCATCACCGCCCCGAGGGCCGCCATGGACGACACGCCCAGCACGCCGGGATCGGCCAGCGGGTTGCGGGTGTAGCCCTGCATGGCCGCGCCGGAGAGGCCCAGGGCGGCGCCGACCGCGACCGCCAGGACGGTCCGGGGCAGGCGCAGCTCGAAGATGATCGCCCAGCGCGGGTCGTGGCTCGCCGACGACCAGGCGCTCCACGGCACCCAGACACGGCCGGCCATCAGCGACAGCCCGCTCAGCAGCACGACGAGCAGGCAGAGCCCGCCCAGCAGAAGAAGGCGCTTGGTCATGCGGCGGCTCCCAGGACTTGTCGGCGGGCGGTGGCCAGGGCGGCGGCGGTGTCCATCAGGCCGGGACCGCCGCAATAGAGCAGCCGCTCGGGGAACACCGCGCGGGTCATGCGCGGCGAGACGCTGGCCAGGGCCGGGTGGTTGAGGATGCGTTCGGCCCAGGTCGGGGCGTTGGGCGCGGCCTGGCCGGCCAGCAGCACCTCGGGCGGATCGGCCAGCAGGCGCTCCAGCGAGACATTGCCCCACTTCTTCAGCCCGTAGCGCTGGGCGACGTTCACGAAGCCGGCGCGGCGCATCATCTCGTCGACCAGGGTGCCGTGGCCGGCGGCGAAGCCGTTGGGCTGGAAGACCAGGGCGGTGACCGGGCGGGTTCCCGGACGCGGCGCGGCCTTGGCCATCGCCGCCTCGACCCGGGCGATCAGCGCCTCGCCCCGTTCCGGGTGGCCGGCGGCCTCGGCGATGCGGCGGATCTGGTCCTGGTTCTCGACCCAGCTGTTGGGCACCTTGAACAGCTCGGTGCGGATGCCCAGTCGTTTCAGCGCCGCGCGGGTGGCGGGCGAGGAGTGGGCGGCGGTCAGCACCACCTCGGGCCGCAGGGCGATCACCTCCTCGGCGCTCTCGTAGGTCATCGGATAGGTCAGGGCGATCTTGGCGATGCTCGATTGCTGCGGATCACGGGCGTAGTGGCTGAGCGCCACGACCTGCGGACGGTCGGCCACGTGGACCAGCACGGCGTCCAGGCAGGGATTGAGCGAGATGACGCGGGGCAGGGCGCGGGCGCTCGCCGCGCCGCCCGCGAGGCCGGCCGCCAAGCCCGCGCCGACCGCCGTCCTCCGCGTCAGGCCGGTCAAAACTCGACCCCGCGCTGGGCCTTGAAGCCCTGCTCGAACGGATGCTTGACCAGGGTCATCTCGGTGACCAGGTCGGCGATCTCCAGCAGTTGCGGCTTGGCGTTGCGGCCGGTCAGGCACACGTGCTTGTCGTTGGGGCGGGCCTTCAGCACCGCCACCACCTCGTCGATGTCGAGATAGTCGTAGCGCAGGGCGATGTTGATCTCGTCCAACAGCACGAAATCCAGCTTGGGGTCGGCGATCATCTCCTGGGAGACGAGCCAGGCGGCGCGGGCGGCGGCGATGTCGCGCTCGCGGTCCTGGGTGTCCCAGGTGAAGCCCTCGCCCATCACCTCGTAGCGGACCTGGTCGGGGAACTTCTTGAAGAACAGGCGCTCGCCCGTCTTCCACTTGCCCTTGATGTACTGGACGACGCCGACCTTGAGGCCCCAGCCCAGGTGGCGCGCCACCATGCCGAAGCCGGCCGAGGACTTGCCCTTGCCATCGCCGGTATGGACCAGCAGCAGGCCCTTCTCGAGGGTCTTGGTCTCCATCATCGCGTCGCGCTCGGCCTTCAGGGCCTTCATCGCTTCGGCGTGCTTGGCATTGAGGTCTTGGACGTTCGGGTCTTCGCTCATCAGAGGGTCTCCAGGGCGTCGGCGAGGCGGAGCCAGTCCTCTTCGGCGCCGGGCAGGCCGAAGCGGATCAGCGTCTCGTCCCAGGGGAAGGGGCGGGTGAGGATGCCGGCCCGGGCCAGGGCCTCGAACCGGCGCGGCGCGTCGGCGGCCCGCGCCAGCCGGAACAGGGTCGTCCCGCCCGCGATCTCGAACCCGGCGCGGCGCAGAAGGCCGTCCAGCTGCACGGTGTCCTCGATCAGGCGCAGCCGGGTCTGGGCCGCCCAGGCGGTGTCGGGATAGGCCGCCAGGCCGGCGGCGATCGCCGGGCCCGACACCGGCCAGTCGCCCAGCGCCTGGCGGGCGCGGGCGGCCAGGGCCGGTTCGGCGACCAGGAAGCCCAGCCGCACGCCGGCCAGGCCGTGGAACTTGCCGAACGAGCGCAGGACGATCAGTCGCTCGAAGCCGGACGTCCCGGCCAGCGCGCCGACCGACCCGGACGGATCGACGTCGACGAAGGCCTCGTCGACCAGCAGCGGTCCGTCGGCCAGGTCCAGGACCTGGTCGGGCGGTACGACGCGGCCGGTCGGATTGTCCGGATTGACCAGGACGCGCAGGTCGGCCGACCGGTCGCCGGGGTCGACGATCTCGGCCCCGGCCCCTCGCCAGGCCTCGGCGTGGCCGCCATAGGTCCGGGCCGAGATCGCGATCCGCCGCCCTTCGAGCAGGCGCGGCAGCAGGCGGATCAACGCCTCGCTGCCGGCCGCCGCGACGACCCGCGCGGGATCCTCGACCCCGAACGCCGTCGCCGCGACCCGTTCCAGGGTCCGCAGGGAGTCCGGATCGGGCAACCGCGACCAGGTCTCCGGCGCGAACGCCGGGAGCGGGTAGGGGTGAGGATTGATCCCCGTCGACAGGTCGATCCAGGGCGTCGGCGCGTCCGGCCAGGCCGTCCGCGCCGCGCCGAGGCGTCCGCCGTGGCCGAGCAGGGCCGCCGGCGTGGCCATGGCTAGAACCTCGCCCGCACGCCGGCGAAGGCGCCGCGGCCCAGGGTCCCGTAGCGGTAGAGGGTCTCGTACTGCTGGTCGAACAGGTTCTCGATCCGGCCGTACAGCTCGAACGTGTCGTTGATCGGGTAGGAGACCCGCACGTCGGTCAGCACGTAGCTCTTCAGCCGCCGGGTGTTGGCGGCGTTGTCGAAGCTATGGCCGACATACTGCATCGTCACCCCGCCGGTCAGGCCGTTGGGCAGGCTCAGCTCGGCGTCGGCCGAGGCCGTCTCGCCGGCCCGGCGCACCAGGTCCTTGCCGTAGTTGGCGCCCGCCGACTTATTGACCGCGTCCATGTTGGTGTAGTTGCCCGACAGGGTCAGCAGCGAATTGACCTCGAAGCTGCCTTCCACTTCGACGCCGTCGGCCCGGGTCTTGGCGGTGTTGGCGTAGCCGCCGAAATTGGGCGGGGTGTTGTTCGACAGGAAGTCGATCTGGTTGGTGGTGTCGCGGTCGAAATAGGTGATCGAGCCGCGCAGGCGGCCGTCCAGGACGCTGTGCTCGACGCCGATGTCCCAGCTCTTGGCCTCTTCCGGCTTCAGGTCGGTGTTCCCGTAGTCGCTGTACAGCTGGTACAGCGACGGGGCCTTGAAGCCTTCGCCGTAGTTGGCGCGGAAGATCGTCGCGCCGCCGTTCGGGGTCCAGGTCGCGCCGGCCTGGAAGGTGGTGGCGCTGCCGAAGGTGTCGTGGTCGTCGTAGCGGACGCCGCCGGTCAGGGTCAGGCCCGCGCCGGGCTTGGCCTGCAGCTGGCCGTAGACGCTGTCCATGCCGGTGGCGTGACGGTCGGCCGTGGGGTTCGGGTCGAAGTCGGACGGCGCGGCGGTGCGGAACCAGGTGCGCTCGGTCTCTGCGCCGAACACCGCGCGCCAGACCGGATTGATCGTCCACGTGCCCTGGTACTCGAGGCTGCTGTCGGTGCCCCGGGCGTCGAAGGTCTTGGTGGTGACGGCCTGGTCGGGGTTGTAGTTGTCGCGGTCGGTCTGGGTGTAGGCGTAGCCGATGCGGCTCTCCAGCGCGCCGTCGAAGCTGGACAGGCGCGTGCCCAGATAGCTGACCAGCTCCTTGGTCTTGCCGTATTCGGCGGTGTCGGCGAAGGCGAAGGCCGGCGCCGGGAAGCCGTCGAACTCGTTGCGGCCGGCGGCATAGGACAGCCGGGCGTCCAGCGTCGCCCATTCGGCGACCTTCAGGTCCAGGCGGCCGCTGACGGCGGTGTTGTGGTAGCCGTCCTTCTCCTTGCCGCCCATCGCCTCGTCGAAGTTGGAGACGCCGGCGGTGGTGTAGGACCCCGCCGCCAGGCGCCAGCCGCCCCAGTCGCCGCCGGCCCCGACGCCGACGCGGGCGTAGGCCGTGGCGCGCGAGCCGCCTTCGACCGTGGCGTCGCCCGACAGCGGACCGTCCGGGGTCTTGGTGATCATGCTGACCACGCCGCCGATGGCCTGGCTGCCCCACAGGGTGGACTGGGGACCGCGCAGCACCTCGATACGGTCGACGTCGCCGGCCAGCAGGGTGGCGAAGTTGTAGCCGCCGCCCGTCGACGAGGGGTCGTTCAGCTTGACGCCGTCGATCAGCACGGCGGTCTGGTCGGTCTCGGCGCCGCGGATGCGGACCTGGGTCGAGCCGCCCACGCCGCCGTTGCGGGTGACGGTGACGCCGGGCGTGCGCGACAGCAGGTCCGACACCACCACCGCCTGGCGCTGGCGCAGGGTCTCGGCGGTGATGACGGTGGTGCTGACGGGCGTTTCGGACAGCTTGTCGGATGCGCGGCCGGCGGTGACGACCACCTGGTCGACCGCGTTGGCGTCGTCGGCGGTTTCAGCGGCCAGGGCCAGGCTCGGCAAGCCGAGAGCGGGAAGGGCGGCCACCAGGGCCAGGACGGAAATAGAGCGCATGTTCAAATCCTCCGTGCGCAGCAACGAAGGCTGGCCCGAAGATTCGGACCGGCCCGACGATGTCGCCTCGGGGGAAGAACCCCATCGTACGGCGCACCCCGGCCGGACGAAGGACGACCGCGACGGGCAGGTCTCCTGGCTCACGGGTCAAGGCCGGTGCGTGTCGCCTTCCCAGCGCTGCTCCGAAGAGAAGCGCCAGTGGCATAAGACACGCGGGCTCGCCGTTTACAGTTGCGGGGGCAGCCCGGGTTTCGCACCCGAGTTCCCTTTTCATCCTCTTTCGAGGAACCTGTCGCGAGAGCTGCACTATATGTTGCGCCGCACACGGTCAATCTGACTGGTAATCTGGAGCACGTCTTGTCGTTCACCCTCGTCCTGGGCGGAGCCCGATCCGGCAAGAGCGCCTTCGCGCAAGGCGCGGCCGAGGCCAGGGCGGCGGAAACCGGCGGCCGGCTGGTGATGGTGGCCACTGCCCAGGCCTTCGATTCGGAGATGGCCGAACGCATCGACCGGCATCGGGCGGATCGCGGCCCGGCCTGGACCACGGTCGAGGCGCCGGCGGACCTGGCCCCCGCGCTGGACGGCCTGGGCGCCGGCGACGTGGTGGTGGTCGACTGCCTGACCCTGTGGCTGTCGAACCTGATGCTGGACGATCGCGACGACCTCGCGGCGGCCGCGGCCGAGCTGGCGGCGAGCGCGGCGCGGTTCCCGGGCGCGTTGTGGCTGGTGTCCAACGAGGTCGGGTTCGGGATCGTACCCGACAACGCCCTGGCCCGGCGGTTCCGCGACGAGGCCGGGCGGCTGCACCAGGCCCTGGCCCAGGCCGCCGACGCCGTGACCCTGGTCGTGGCCGGCCTTACGCTTCGGCTGAAATGAGAAAAACTCGATTGAGCGCTGAAATTCCACGTCTAGGGTGTGGATAACAGCTGTCGCTCACGCGGATGGGCGGCGCTCCGGGAGGACGCCATGAACGCCTTTACCCCGATCACCGCTTCGGAAACGCCCGACTACGCCGGCCTCACCGTGACGCCCGCCGGCACGGTGCTGGGCGCCGAGATCTCAGGCGTCGATCTGCGCCAGCCGCTGACGCCGGAGAGCGTGGCGGCCATCCGCACGGCGCTGCTGCGCCACAAGGTGGTGTTCTTCCGCGACCAGGACATCAGCCATGAGGACCATGTCCGTTTCGGCCGCTATTTCGGGGACTTGGAGGGGCATCCTGTCACCGCCCACGTGCCCGGTTTCCCCGAAATCCTGCACATCGAGGCCGCCGACGGCATGAAGCTGCGCGAGGAGATCGTGCCGATCGTCCGCGCCGCCAACAAGTGGCACACCGACGTCACCTTCCGCCCCGCGCCGTCGATGGGCGGGGTGCTGCGCATGCGCCACATGCCGCCGCTGGGCGGCGACACCCTGTTCGCCGACACCGCCGCCATCTATCGCGACCTGCCCGACAAGCTGAAGGACCGCATCGCCGACCTGAAGGCCGAGCACGACATCCTGCAGAGCTACGGCTACCGGGTGGACGAGGCCAAGCGGCAGGAACTGCGCGCGGCCCATCCGGTCCAGGCCCACCCCGTGGTCCGCACCCATCCCGAGACCGGCGAGAAGCACCTGTTCGTCAACAAGGTCTTCACGACGCGCATCCTGGGCCTGCCCGAGGACGAGGCCGCCACTCTGCTGGCCGAGCTGCTGGAGCGGGTGAAGACCCCCGAATACCAGGTCCGCTTCCGCTGGACGCCCAACGCCATCGTCTTCTGGGACAACCGCGCCACCCAGCACTACGCCATCCTCGACTACTGGCCGCAGGAGCGCATCGTCGAGCGGGTGACGATCCAGGGCGACGTGCCGTTCTGATCTACTCTCCGCTCATCCCGGCGAACGCCGGGATGAGCGGATCGAGTTAAACCCGCGAAGTCTTTGCCGAAACCCGGCGTTCCATCAGCAGCAGGCTGAGCATCACCAGGAAGGCGAAGGCCAGCAGGGCGCCGGCCAGTTGGTGGGCCTTGTCCCATTCCAGGGCCTCGACCAGGCGGTAGATCTCGATCGACAGCACCTCGGTCTGGCCCGGGATGCCGCCGCCCAGCATCATCACCACGCCGAACTCGCCGATCGTGTGGGCGAAGACCAGCAGGGCGGCGACGGCGTAGCCCGGCAGGGCCAGCGGCAGGGCCACCTTGACGAACGCCGCCCAGGGCGAGGCGCCGAGGGTGGCGGCGGCCTCCAGCGGCTCGTCGCCCACGGCGATGAAGGCGTTGCGCAGCGGCTGGACGGCGAACGGCAGCGAATAGACCAGCGAACCGATCACCAGGCCCTGGAAGGTGAAGGCCAGGGTGCGGACCCCGAACGGATGCAGCAGCGCGATCAGCGGGCTCTGCGGGCCCAGGGCGATCAGCAGGTAGAAGCCCAGGGCGGTCGGCGGCAGGACGATCGGCAGCGCCACCAGGGCCCCGACCGGCGCCTTCCAGCGCGACCGACCCCGCGCCAGCCACCAGGCCAGGGGCGTGGCCAGGACCAGCAGCAGGATCGTGGTGATCCCGGCCAGCCTGGCCGTCAGCCACGCGATCTCGAGCATCGTCAGGCGGCCTCGAGCTTGATCGGCGGTGGGCGGTTCAGCATGGCTTTGGTTCTGGCCGGTATTTGGTTATGTAGCCTGACTGCATAACGAGGTTTCCCGCCCAGGTCACGTTCGGCGAGGTTTCTGCGAGGTTCGATGTCCACCGACGGTGATCTGAGCGCATCCCTGGTTCTGCGGCGTGGCGGCCTGGCCCGCGTGGGCCTGGAGCGCATCGCCCTGATCGAGGCGATCGGCGGCCTGGGCTCGATCAGCGCCGCCGCCCGGCAGCTGGGCCTCAGCTACAAGGGCGCCTGGGACGGGGTCCAGGCGCTGAACAACCTGTTCGACGCGCCCCTGGTCGTGGCCAACGCCGGCGGCAAGGCCGGCGGCGCGGCGGTGGTCACGCCGCGCGGCCTGGCGGTGATCCGGGCCTTCCGCGACGTCGAGCGCGAGATCGGCGCGGCCCTGTCGCGACTGGAGGCGGGCCTGGCGGCGCCCGAGGCGGGCCTGGGCGACCTGTTCTGGAGTCTGGGCCTGCGCACCAGCGCCCGCAACGCCCTGCGCGGGACCGTCGTGGCCATCGAGGCCGGCGAAGTGACCGCCAGGGTGGCGATCGACCTGGGCGACGGGATCGAGATCGCCTCGATCATCACCCGCCGCAGCCGCGAGGAACTGGGCCTGGCGGTCGGCAAGCCGGTGATCGCCCTGATCAAGTCGAGCTTCGTGGTCTTGTCCGAAGGTCCTGTCGAAGACGGGATCAATCGCCTGGCCGGCGTCGTGGTCGACCGCGAGGACGGGCGCGAGGTCAGCGAAATCCGCCTGGGCCTGTCGGCGGGCAAGACCCTGGTCGCGACCGTGCCGGCCTCCGCCTCGCCGCCGGCCGTCGGCGACCGCGCGGTGGCGTCCGTCGCGCCGTCCAATGTCATCCTCGCCGTCGAATAGGCGGTTGTCAGTGAACCGTCGCCCGCTCGGGCGCCGGTGGAGAGGCCTGTTCTTCGCGCAGGCGAGCGGGCAGGGGGTAGCCGTCGACCCGCAGGGCCGCGTTCAGGGCCCGGGCGAGCACCATGGTCGGCTGGGAATCGACCAGGATCGCCTCGAGCAGGGCTTCGCCCGCCGCCGTGGCGGTTCCCGCCAGCCCGCAGGAGACCATCAGCCGCTGCTCGTCGGTCGAGATGCCGCCGCAGGCCGGGCATTCGACCTGGATCGGCCGGCGCAGGCTGGCCTCCACCGACTGCATCCAGGCGACGAACAGCCCCCCGGTCCGGTTGGAGGCGCGAAAGGCCAGGGCCTGGGCGACCAGGCGGGTGGGGTGCTCGCCCGCCGATCTCAGCGCCGCCCACTGGCGCATGGCGCTCAGGAGCAGCCTTTCGCCGACGGTCGGCCCGGAGGTCCAGCGCAGCGCAAGGGGATCGGGGGTCATGGCGGCCTCTCGGGCGGGCGTCGCATCAGTTGTTGCGACTGGTTCGCAATATCTAGCTCCCGGTCTTGTTGCGAGTCAATCGCAACAACTGGTCGTCCGGCGCGCTGGACCGCAGCGCGCCAGCGGCCTAGTTTCGAATCTCGCCGCAAACTGTTCGCCAGCCTTGAGTCCTTGGAGCCCGCGCTGTCCGCCAACCCTCGATCGATCACGCCGATGACCCGGCTGTACGGCGAGAAGCGGGCCAACCTGGTGCGCGTCTTCGCCGCCCGGCTGCGCTCGGCCAGCGAAGCCGAAGACCTGATCCAGGACCTGTACCTGAAGGTGCAGGCCCTGGGCGACGTGGAGGTCGAAGGGGACGGTTCGGCCTTGCTGTTCCGCATGGCCAACAACCTGATGCTCGATCGCCTGCGCAGCCAGACCCGCGCCGGCGCCCGCGATGAGGGATGGCGCAGCCTGCAGGGCGTGGTGCTGGGCGACCAGCAGGTGGCCGACGTGCCCTCGGCCGAGGAGATCGTTGCCGGCCGGCAGCGCCTGAGCGCGATGATGACGGCGCTGGACACCCTGCCGCCCCAGGTCGCCCGCGCGTTCAAGCTTCACAAGCTGGAAGGCCTGAGCCACGCTGACACCGCGGTCGCCATGGGGGTCAGCCGCAGTTCGGTCGAGAAACACGTAAGCGCGGCTCTCAAGGCCCTGATGGCGAAGCTGGCATGAGGACGACGATTGTTTCCAGCACGGGTTTTGGAGGTTCGGCCGCCTTGGTGACGTCTTATCCTTGCGAGGACGCGACTTGGCGTCAGGACGGAGCGAAATGACGCGGGCCCAAACGGACATCGACGCCGAGGCCGCCAACGCCGCGATCGACTGGCTCGTCCGCCTGCAGGGCGAGACGGTCACCGAGCGCGACTGGCTGGACTTCGACGCCTGGCTGACGGCCTCGCCGGTCCATGCCCAGGCCTATGACGCCGTGCTCGCCTTCGACGGCCGCCTGGATCTCGACGCCCGCTTCGCCCAGGCCGAGCCCGTCGCGCCCCTGACGGCCTCCCGGGGCAAGGTGGTTCCGCTACGGCCGGCGCGGCGGGTCTGGATCTGGTCGGCGGGCGCGGCGATCGCCGCCGCCTTCGTCGCCGGCGCGGTCCTCCTGCCGGCCAGCGGCCTGCTGGGCGCGCACGAGACGACCTATGTGACAGGCGTCGGCGAGCGCAGGACGGTCGCCCTCGAGGACGGTTCCCGGATCGAGATGAACGCCGCCTCGCGCATGACCGTGCGGTTCGAGCGCCATGCGCGCCGCGTTCACCTGGGCGACGCCCAGGCCTTCTTCGACGTGGCCAAGGATTCCTCGCGGCCGTTCCTGGTTTCGGCGGGCGACACCCAGGTGCGGGTGGTCGGCACGCAGTTCGACGTCCGGCATCGCGACGGACAGGTGGCGGTCAACGTCCAGCGCGGCCTGGTCGAGGTGCGTCCCAACCTGCCCCACGACGCCGTTTCGTTCCGGCTTCGGCCGGGACAGGGGCTTTCCCATCGCAAGGGCCAGAGGGCCGACGCGCGGGTCTCGACGGTGGCCGTCGAAGAGATCGCGGGATGGCGCCAGGGCCGGCTGATCTATCGCGATCAGCCGCTTTCGCAGATCGCCGGCGACATGAACCGGCTCTTCCCGCGTCCGGTGAAGCTGGGCGACGCCGAGGCCGCCAACATGCGACTTTCCGGCGTGTTGATCGTCGATGACCAGGATGCGATGGTCGACCGACTGTCGCACCTGCTTCCGGTACGAACGACGACGACCGACGACGCCATCGTGATCCGCGCGCGCTAGGGTCTTGCTGACGGGCCCGGAATCGTTCGAAGCGCGAAGCTTGAGCTCTAGGGGGATAGAGCTGGAGCCCGATGATTTCGGACACGGAATCCCAGCTTCGCGGTCGGCCTGACGATCCGGGAGGTCCCGGCGCGACCGCCGTCGCCTGCCTGCGTCGATCCGGTCCGCTCTTCGCCCTGACGCTGGCGTCCAGCCTGGCCTTGACCGGTGAAGCCGACGCGGCCCCGGCGCGCTTCAGGTTCAACATCCCGGCCACCGCGCGGTCGGAGGCCCTGATCGTTCTTGGCGTCCAGGCGCGGGTGACCCTGGGCGGGGCGTCGTCCTGCACGGGGCGCAGCGAGGCCGTCGCCGGAGTCCTCACCCTGCGCCAGGCGCTCGAGGCGGTGACGGTCGGAGCGCCGTGCCGGTTCGAGATCCTCGACAACGCCACGGTCAGCATCCGCCCGGCGCGGCGGGCGCGCCCCATGGCGCCGGTCGAGAGATCGCCGACCGTCGTCCCACCGCCGGTGGTCGCGGCGCCGGCCATCGACAGCGTCATCGTCACCGCCACCAAGCGCCCGATCCGCCTGGGCGCGGCGGCTGGCGGGCTCAGCGTGATCGGCGCCGCGCGGTTGCGCGACGCCGGGGCGATCGACACGACCAGCGTCTCCCAGCAGACCGCCGGCTTCATCACCACCAACCTGGGCGCGGCGCGCAACAAGATCATGCTGCGCGGCTTGTCGGACGGCACCTTCACCGGCCGCACCCAGCAGACCGTCGGCACCTATCTCGACAACATTCCGCTGACCTACAACGCCCCCGACCCGGACCTGCGGCTGATCGACGTCGACCGGGTGGAGATCCTGCGCGGACCCCAGGGCGCGCTCTATGGCGGCGGGTCGCTCAGCGGGGTCTATCGGGTGGTTTCCGCCAAGCCGGTGCTGGACGAATGGTCGGGATCGGTCCTGGCCGGCGCGGCGGCCACCGAGTCCGGCTCGCCCAGCAGCCGCGTCGAGGGCGTGGCCAACCTGCCGATCGCCGCCGCCCGGGCGGCCCTCCGCCTGGCGGCCTACAGCGATGTGGACGGCGGCTATGTCGACGACGTCAACCTGCGCCTCTCGAACGTCGACCGCACCACCCGCACCGGCGGCCGCGCCGCCCTGGCGGTGGCGATGGATCCGGAGTGGTCGATCCTGGTCTCCGGCGCGCGCCAGGACCTGCACGCCACCGACAGCCAGTACACGACCCCCGGCCTGGGCGGCCAGAGGCGCGCGAACCAGGTGCGCGAGACCCATGACAACGTCTTGAAGCAGGGGGCGGTGACGGTCACCGGGGCGGGTGACTGGGGGCGGTTCGTGTCCTCGACCGGCTATGTGCGCCACCGCTTCGCCAGCCGGTTCGACGCCACCGCGGCGCTGAACGGCGCAGGCGCCGGCTCGGTCGACGTCGGCCTGTTCGACGAGGCCAGCAAGGTGCGGCTGCTGGTCGAGGACGCGATCCTGTCGTCGCCCGACACCGACCGTTTCCGCTGGCTCTTCGGGCTCTACGGCCTGGCCAGCCTCGAGGACTCGGACGGCGAACTGCGGGCGCGCACGGTGTCGGAGCCCTCGCGCCTGATCTATCTGGAAGCCCGTCGCGACCGGCGGCGCGAACTGGCCGTTTATGGAGAGACCGCCTACGATCTGGGCGGCGGCTGGACCGCCAGCCTGGGCGGCCGCGCCTTCCGCAGCGCGGTTCACACCACCTCTGCGGTCGAGGCGCCGGCTCCGGGGCAGTCTCGCAGGCTGGATCGCAAAGCGCGCTTCACGGGCGTCTCGCCGAAGCTCTCGCTGCAGAGGACCTGGCGCGGCGGGCTGGTCTATCTGCTCACCTCGGAAGGTTATCGCTCGGGCGGGTTCAATTCGGGCGGACTGGTCGCGCCGTCGATGCTGCGCGGCTCGTTCAAGCCAGACCACCTGCGCAACTACGAGATCGGGGCCAGCTTTCGGCCCGGCGGCGGGCGGATGGTCCTGCGCACCGCCCTGTTCCACGACGTGTGGACCGATATCCAGACCGACCAGTATCTGAGCTCGGGCCTGTCCTATACGGCCAATGTCGGTGACGGGCGCAACACCGGCCTGGAGGTCGAGGCGACGGTGCTGGTCGCCCCCGGCCTGACCCTGGACGCCAATGCGCTGTTCAATCGCCCGCGCCTGAGCAAGGTGGACCCCAATTTCGCGTCGGCGGCCCAGAGCGAGCTGCCCGGCGTGCCGGACGTCTCGGCCGGCTTCATGGCGCGCTACGAGCGGAACCTGGCCGGCGCGCGCCGCCTGGTGCTGACCAGCGAGCTGGAATATGTCGGCCGGTCGCGCCTGACCTTCGATCGCCGGCTTTCCCCGGCGATGGGCGGCTATGTCACCGGCCGCCTGTCGGCCGAGCTGGCGGTGCGCGACTGGAGCTGGATCCTGGCGGTCACCAATCCGGCCAACGCCTCGAGCGATACGTTCTCCTATGGCAATCCGTTCAGCTTCGGCCAGGTGCGCCAGGTCACGCCCCTGCGCCCCCGCACCTGGAGCCTGGTGGTTTCACGCGCCTTCTAGGGCGATCGGCGCGGCGTCGCGTGCGCGAACGTGAAGAGAGTTCTGAGGTTCCCTGGGCTTGGCGACGTTTACTCCCTGACGGGGCGTATTCGGAAGGCCGTCCCAAGTCGGGGAAATCACATGTCTGTCCTGTCGGGGCTTGTCTGCGTCCACAATGAAGAGGCGCGCCTGGCCGAATGCCTGGCGCGGCTGGCGTTCTGCGACGAGGTCGTCGTCGTCGCCGATCGCTGTACGGATCGCAGCGAGGCTATCGCCCGCAAGATGGGCGCGCGGGTCGTTTCGGGCATCTTTCCCGTCGAGGGCGTGCGCAAGGAGGCCGGCGTCGCCGCCTGTCGCGGCGACTGGATCGTCGAACTGGACGCCGACGAGACCGTGACCCCGGCCCTGGCCCAGGAGATCCGCGAGACGATCGCCCGCGCCGACGCCGGCGACTGGTACCAGGTGCCCGTGGACAACTTCGTGGGCGCGCAACTGGTGCGCCACGGCTGGGGCGGCTCGTTCGGGGCCTCGTCGGTGGCCCGGCTGTTCCGCAAGGGCGTCAAGCGCTGGAAGAGCGAACGGGTCCATCCGGGCACAACCTTCGCCGGCGCCTACGGCGGCCGGCTGACCAACGCCATCCTGCACAAGGTCGACGACGACATCGCCGACATGGTCCAGCGCCTCAACCGCTACACCGCCCTGCGCGCCCAGGACCTGGCCGACAGCGGCAAGATCAAGAGCCTGTGGGACGACCTGTTCCGCAGCGTGCGCCGGTTCTACAAGTGCTATGTCTCGCGCAAGGGCTACAGGGAGGGGGACATGGGCTTCCTGATCGCCGTCATGGCCGGCCTCTATCCGCTGCTGTCGAACCTCAAGGCGCGCGAGATCCGCGCGCTGAACGGCCAGGGCGTCCAGGCGTCGCGGCCGGGCGCGGTGATCGACCTGGATCTCGAGGACGCCAGGCTGGGCCATTCGGCCTAAGGTCCCTGGCCATGTCGCTTCATCGTCTCCTGATCGCCGCCGTGATCGGGCCGGAACTGGCCCGCTGGAGGGCCGCCGGCCATGCGCCGGCGTTCTGGTGGCGCGACGACGACGCGCGCCGGCCGACGCCGGCCCTGGACCGCCTGCTGGCCCTGTCCGCCCGCTTCGCGGCGCCGATCACGATCGCCGCCGTGCCGGATGGCGATATCGCCGCCCTGGCCAAGGCCTGCGGCGCGGTTCCGGATGTGGAGCTGGCGATCCACGGCTTTCGCCATGAGAACCGCGCCCCGCCTGGGCGACCGTCCGGCGAGGTCAACGACCTGGACGGCCTGGCCGAGGTGATGTCGGACCTGGGCGCGGCGATGGACGTGTTTCGCCGCGCCGGCGTAGCGCCTCGCTTGTTCGTGCCGCCCTGGAACAACGCCCACCCGACCTTGAAGCGGGCGCTGGGCCTGCGGGGCCTGGGCCTGTCCTGCTACGGTGAGATGCGGAGCGCCGCCGAGCCCGACCGCCTGGACGCCCACCTGGACGTCATGCGCTGGAAACCCAAGGCGCGCTTCCGGGGGGCGGTCCGGTTCCTGCTCCGCGCCCGCCGCCTGCTGGCCGAACGCCGGGCGAAGGGCGCGTGGGATCAGCCGCTGGGCCTGCTGACCCATCACCTGGACCACGACGAACCCGCCTGGCGCTTCCTCGAGGCGTTCCTGCCTGTCGCCAAACCCGTTGTTCGCCCTCGCCGCGATGCGCCGGCGATCGGGAGGCCGAGCGACAGGGGCGCCCTCAAGGCGGGCTGAACGCGCCGCGGCCGCCTGTTGCGCGGAAGACGCAATGTCGGAACCTCGACACAGGAGATGGAACACTTCCCAATCTCAGCCGTATTGCCGACATGTCCAAGTCGCGGGTCCTGATTGTCGAAGACGAATATCTGGTTGCGGCCGACCTCGAGGCCGGGCTCGAGGAGTTGGGCTATGTCTCGGCGGGCATCGCCCAGGATCTGGAGACGGCGATGGGCCTGGCCCGGGCGGGACCGGATATCGCCCTGGTCGACGTCCACCTGCGCGATGGCAAGACGGGCCCGTTGATCGCGCGACGACTGGTCGAGGACTTCGCCATCAAGGTGCTGTTCGTCACCGCCAATCCCCGCATGGTGGTCGACACCGACCTGCCGGGCGTGATCGGGGTGATCAGCAAGCCTTGCCCGCACTACCTGATCGCCGCGGCCCTGGAATACGCCCTGGGCGTCGGGGACCGCGTGACCCTGCCGGCGCCGCCGGCCGGCCTGATGCTGACGGGCCGCGCCGCCTAGAGCGTGGCGGCCGAACGTGTGAGCGTTCTACGCCCTAAATGTTTGATTTAGAGCCTTTTTAGACGCCTCGCATGATTTCATGTGAGGCTAGAAGGCTCTAGGTCTCCATTGTTCCACGCGATGCTCTAGTCGTGTGGAGGCTCGCGGTTCAGGCGGACGGCCAGCACCTCGATCTCGACCTGAAGGCCGTCCGGCGACCAGGTGCGTCGGACCACGCCGCCCAGCTGGTTCTCGATGCTCATCTCGGCCAGGCGCGTGCCGAAGCCGGTGTGGATCGGCGGTCCGGCGACCGGCGGGCCGTCCAATTCGCGCCAGCGAATGACCAGGCCGGCGCCTTGGCGCGCCACGTCGATCGCGATCCGACCCGCGGGGGTGGAGAGCGCCCCGTACTTGGCCGCGTTGGTCGCCAGTTCGTGGAACACCAGGGCGATGGGCGTGGCGCCGCGGTCGTCGATCGCCACGTCGTCGCCAGCGATCGTGATCCGATCTTCGTCGAACGCCGGATACGGCCTGAACAGCTCGCCCAGCAGGCCGTGCAGGGTCGAGCCGCCCAGTTCGGGGCGTGAGCGCTCGCTGTGCGGGCGCGCGAATTCATGCGCCCGGCCCAGGGCGGCGATGCGATCCTGCAGGCTCTTGGCGAAGGGGCGGACCTCGGGGGCGTTGCGGCTCGACAGGCCGATCAGGCCCGAGATCACGGCGAAGATGTTCTTGATGCGATGGCTGAGCTCGCGGCTCAGCAGTTCGTTGTCCTCGGCCGCGCGTTTGGCCGCGTCGATGTCGGTGCAGGTGCCGATCCAGCGGACGATGGTCCCGTCGCGGTCGCGAACGGGCAGGGCGCGGCCCAGGGCCCAACGATACTCGCCGCTGTGATGGCGCAGCCGGTATTCGATCTCGTAAGGCTCGCCCGTTTCCAGGCTATGGCGCCAGCGGGCCCAGGCCCGGGCCTGGTCGTCGGGATGGAACATGCCGTTCCAGGCCTCGCCGTCGGTCGAGCCGACCGGGACGCCGGTGAACTCGTACCAGCGGGCGTTGTAGTAGTCGTGAAAGCCGTCGGGCCGGGTGGACCAGACCATCTGCGGCATGGCGTCGGTCAGGACCTGCAGCTGGGCCTGGCTCCGGCTGAGCGCTTCCGAGGTCGACGCCGCCGGGGCCAGCCAGGGTGGCGCCATGGCGACCGGCGCCTCGTCGGGCGGGGGACGATCCGTGCCGTCGTTCAAGAAAAACCCCCTGAGGCGCGGAAAGGCCGCTGGACCGGGCCGACGCCGCGAAGCGTTGCCCTGTCTTAGCAAAGTGCGGCGGAAAAGGTTCCCTGGCGTCTCCCTTGTCCGCCGCCTTCGCTCCGTCCATCGGCCCGGCTCGGGCCGGCGGAGGGGTCAGGACGCCAGTCGGCGAAATGACCGGTCGTGGGCGACGAGCGGAAGGCCCGGCGACAGGTTCACCGAGGCGGCCGCGACGATGAACACGGTATGGGTCCCGGTGTCGATCCGCTGCTCGATCCGGCATGCGGTGGTGGAGAGGCCGCCGCGATAGGTCGGCGGCGCATCGGCCGTCAGCCGCCAGCGCCGGGGATCGAAGCGCTCGTGGCCAAGGCTCGAGGTCGAAAAGCGCAGGGCCTCGGCCTCGTCGTGCTCGGCCAGGATCGCCACGCCGCAATGGTCGGCCCGAACCAGGACGTCGTGGCTGGACGCTTGCTTGCGGACGCAAAACAGGAAGCGCGGCGGGTCCACCGACAGGCCGCTGATGGAGCTGACCAGCAGGCCGCGCGGTTTTCCTCCTGCGCGCGGGGCCCCGTCCCAGCAGGAGATGATCGCCACGCCGCTGGCCAGCCGGGCCAGCGCCTCCTTGAACGCCTCGGGCGCGACGGGTGGAGCGATCGGCGCCGCGTGGAGCGCGTAGGGCGGCTCCGCGCCGGACGAAGCGTCGGCGAACGGCGCGGCGGCGGGCCAGGCGGCGTCGCCCAGCCAGCGCGGATCGATGTCGAGCGGAGCCACGGCGGCTAGCCCGCCGCGGCCGCCGGATGGGCGTCGCGCTGGGCGACCAGCTCCCGCACCAGCGGGATCAGGTCGCGGCCGTAGGCCACGGCGTCGTCCAGCGGGTCGAACCCGCGGATCAGGAAGGTCGAGACGCCCAGGTCGTAATAGTCGAGCAGGGCCTCGGCCACCTGCTCGGGCGTGCCGACCAGGCCCGTGGAGTTGCCGGCCGCGCCGGTGACGGCGGCGACGCCGGTCCACAGGCGCTTGTCCAGGCGCGAGCCCTGCCTGGCCGCGTCCAGCAGACGCTGGGAGCCGGCGTTGGGCGGGGCGTGACCGGTGGTGGGCAGGCCGGCCTTTTCGCGCAGGGCCTTGGTCTGGGCGACGATGTCGTCGGCCCGTCGCCAGGCGGCCTCCTCGGTCCCGGCGATCACCGGCCGCAGCGACAGGGAGAACTTCACCTGGCGGCCGTGCTTGGCGGCGGCGTGGCGCACGCGGGCGATGGTCTCGGCGACCTGTCCTTGTGTCTCGCCCCACAGGGCGAAGATGTCGGCGTGCTTGCCGGCCACCGGAATGGCGGCCTCGGACGAGCCGCCGAAATAGACCGGGATCTGCGGCTTCTGCAGCGGCTTCACCCCACCGAACGCCTGGACGACGTTGTAGTAGTCGCCGCGATAGTCGAACGGCTTTTCGCTGGTCCATTCCTGGCGGACGATGTCCAGGTATTCGCTGGTGCGGGCGTAGCGCTGGTCCTTGGTCAGGTGGTCGCCGTCCTTGGCCAGCTCGTCGTCCGAGCCGCCGGTGATGATGTGCACGGCCACGCGGCCGCCCGTGAACTGGTCCAGCGTCGCCAGTTGCCGGGCCGCGACCGTGGGGGCGGTGAAGCCGGGACGGTGGGCGATCATGAAGCCCAGGCGCTGGGTCACGGAAGCGGCGTGGGCGACCACCAGCTGGCTTTCGGGCGAGGTCGAGCCGAAAGCGACCAGGGCGCGGTCGAAGCCGCCTTCGTCATGGGCGCGGGCGACGCGCTCGACATAGTCGCGATCGATCACCGGGCCCTGGGGCGGGTGGATTTCGGACTGATGCTGGGTGCCGATATAGCCGATGAATTCGACGGGCATGGGAGGCTCCGATCTTGTGTCTGGACGAGTTTCGAGGATGAGCGGCGGCTAGGAAAATGAGGCTTTCTCAAGGGTTTGATCAGGGGACCTCATCAGGCCGCCCTTGGGGGAGGCTTCCTTGCGCAGGGCGCGGCGGACGGACGGACGGGCCAGGGCGCGGCCGGCCTTGGCGCTCCAGGCCGGATAGGCGGAGGTGTCGATCTGGCGGCGCTCGGCCCAGCGCCAGATCACCAGGGCGTAGGCGTCGACGGCGCTGAACGCCTCGCCCATCAGCCAGGGGCCCGGGCCCTGGGCCAGGCGCTCGATGTCGGTCAGGGTGCGGTGGAAGCGGGCTTCGCCGGGCGTGGCCAGGGCCGCCTTGATCCCGTCGTCGTCGGCGAAGCGCTCGGGACGGGCGATCTGCGAGAAGGCCACGTGCACCGTGCTGGCGAACCAGCTCATCACCTCGTAGGCATGGGCCAGCTTCAGCGGATCGGCCAGGGGCAGCAGGGCGCTGTGGGGGTAGGCGTGGGCCAGGTAGGTCAGGATCGCCAGCACCTCGGTGACCGGCTCGCCGTCGACCGCCAGGGTAGGCACCCGGCCGCGCGGATTGACCTTCAGATAGGCCGGCTGGCGCTGCTCGCCGGCCGCCAGGTCGATGGGGTGGACCTCGTAGGCGACGCCCAGCTCCTCCAGGGCGATCAGCGGCGCGAAGGCCGAGGAACCGGGGGCGAAATAGAGTTTCAGGGACATGACCGCCGCGCCTCAGATCACGAAGAAGCCGTGCGAGCCGTCGCGCGCCAGCTGGTCGACCAGGCCGAACTCCCAGTCCAGATAGGCCTGCATGGCCTCGGCGGCGTTGTCGGTTCCCTCGTAGGGGCGCTTGTAGACGTCCTCCGGATCGGAGGCGGCGCGGACCAGGCCGGTGTCCAGCCGACGGCCGGTCTTCGCCCAGGCGTCCGTGCCGCCGTCGAGCACTCGCACCGGATGGTCGGAGATTTCCTCGACCTCGGCCGCCGCCAGCCGCGCCAGGCGGCCGTCGGGCGAGGTCAGGACGATCGGCAGGCCCTCGGGAATGCGCTCGAAGGCCTCGGCCAGGCGGGCGCGGATCGCGAACCAGGCGCCGGGGACATGGCCCTTGCGGTGGACGGGGCTGGGGGCGAGATCCAGCACTACCACCGCGGCGTCGCCCAGGGCCACGGCCAGGTCGTCCGGACTGATGGTCTCGACCGTCGGGATCGGCGGCAGGCTGGGCCGCCAGGCGCCGGTCTCCAGCTCGCCGTCGAAGCCGCCGTCCAGCACGTAGACGTCCCAGCCCAGCTGGGCCAGCCACGAGGCGCTCATGTCGGCGCGCGGTCCCAGGTCGTCGGCCAGGACGATGCGGCCGCCGCGCACCGGGGCGAAGGCGTCGGTCTCCTGCACCAGCTGGCCGCCGGGCGCGCTGCGGAAGCCGGGCAGGTGGCCGGCGGCGTATTCCTCGGGCGTGCGCACGTCGAAGCGGTAGAGGGTGCGTTTGCGGTCCTGAGCCAGGTCGGCCAGCCCTTCGGCGTCGATCCGCCGGACGCCGGCGCGATAGGCCACGTCGCGGGCCTTGGCGCGAGCCTCCTCCAGAGTCTGGTCGGAAACGCCCGGAAAGCGGCGGCCCTGGCCGTGCTCCAGGCTCTGCTGGGCCAACGTCCAGCCGATCGTGCCGTTGCGCAGGGCGAAGACGGGGTTGGGCACGCCGGCGTTCAGCAGCGACTGGGCGCCGATCAGGCTGCGGGTGCGGCCGGCGCAGTTGACGATGATCGTGGTCTCGGGGCTTGGGGCCAGCTCGCGGGCCCGCAGCACCAGCTCGGCGCCTGGCGTGCTGATCCCGCCCGGGATGTTCATCACGGCGTATTCCTCGAACCGGCGGGCGTCGAGGATCACCTGGTCGGCGCCCTGGTCGATCCGCGCCTGGACCTCCTGGGCGGGCAGGGACGGGGTGTGGCGCCGCGCCTCGACCAGCTCGCCGAACGCCTTGCTGTAGGAATTGACGTCCTGGAACAGTTCGTAGCCGGCGTCCCGCCAGGCCTGGAGCCCGCCCTCCAGCGCTCGGATTTGCGTGTAGCCGAGGGCCGCCAGCCGCTTGCCGGCCGGAGAGACCAGGCCCTCGCCGTCGTCGTACAGCACGATCTTGGCGTCCTTGCGCGGGACCCGGTTCAGGATCTCCAGCTCCAGCCGGCTGAGCGGCAGTTGCGAGGCGAACAGCGGGTGGGCGCGGGCGAAAGGGTCCTCCTCGCGCAGGTCCAGCAGGGCGATCTCGCGACGGGCGATCCAGTCCTGGCGGACCTCGCGCGGGGTGACGGTGAGCAGGGTCATGGGGCGACCTCGGTAAGGACCTTCGAGCGGTCCCAAAGGTTGGGCAGGGTGGTGTTGGCGTAGCCGGAGACGAACCGCTTGGGCCGTCCGGCGGCGTCGTAGGTCGAGCGCCGCACGGCGCCGATGTTGCCGCCGTAGACGTGGATGCTGATCGAGATGCGGTCATCGAAGGCGTTGGTCACCTGGTGGACGTCGCCCACCGTCGGCGAGACCGCCTCGACTTCACCGCGCTCCAGCCGGTGGACCGGCCCGACGGCGGCGAAGGCCGCGCCGCGCCGGGCGAACCGCTGCGACAGCTCGGCCCCGCGCAGCACGCCGACCAGGCCCCAGACGGTGTGGTCGTGGACCGGCGTCGCCTGGCCCGGCCCCCAGACGAAGCTGACGACGCTGAACCGCTCACGGCTGTCGCAGTGCAGCAGGTACTGCTGGTAGCGGGTCGGGTGGGCTTGCGCGTAGGCGTCGGGCAGCCAGTCGTCACGGGCGATCAGCCCGGCCAGCAGCCGTCCGCCCTCCGCGAGGATCAGCTCTTCGTCGCGGGTCCGGTCGACGAGCACGCCCAGGGCGCCGACGAAGTCGGCCAGCCTGTGCAGTCGGGGGGCGGGGGGAAGCGCGCTCATCGGATCACAGCGCGTATTTCAGCGTGACCAGCCAGGTCCGCGGGTCCGGATAGTTCTGATAGTAGACCCCGGTGGCCGGGGTGTAGGTGACGCTGACCGGCTTGTCGGACTCCAGCAGGTTGCGACCCGACAGCACCACGCTCCAGCGCGGGTCCGGCGTCTGCCAGGTGACCACGCCGTTCAGGAAGGTCTGGGCCGGCGCCTCGTCCTGCGGGCGCTGCAGGGCGTTGAAATAGGTCTTGGTCTGGTACTGGGCGTTCAGCCCGAGGCGGATCTCGCCGGGGACCTCGATGGGGAGGTCGTAGGTGACGCCCCCCGACAGGCTCCAGCGCGGCGAATTCAGCAGCCGGTGGCCGTCCGCGTTCACCCCGACGCCGCCGGCGTTCCTGTACTTGTCATAGACCGCGAACAGGTAGCCGGCCGACGCCTGGACGCTCAGGCGTTCGGTGGCGCGGAGGTCTGTCTCCAGCTCCACCCCGTAGGTGTGGGCCTTGCCGGCGTTGGCGCGGACCGAATTGCCCGGATAGGCCGGGTCGCTGTAGCTGACCTGCAGGTCCTTGTAGTCGTTGTAGAACGCGGCCAGGTTCACCCGGGCGCGGTGGTCGAACAGCTCGGTCTTCAGGCCGGTCTCGTAGGTGTCGACATTCTCGGGCGCGAAGGGGCGGGTCGCCAGGTCCAGCCGCGTGGCGCGGTTGTCGAAACCGCCCGACTTGAAGCCCTTGGACCAGGTCACGTACTGCAGGACGTCGCCCGTCCACTGGAACTGGGCCGACAGCTTGGGCGTGACGGCCGAGAAGATCTTGTCGGCCTGGCCGGCGATCGACTGGCCCACCACCTGACCTTGCAGGTTCAAGACCTTGTTGTCGAAGGTGAAATCCTTCTCCTCGTTGGTCCAGCGCAGGCCGCCGGTGACGCTGAGGCGGTCGCTGAGCGCGTAGCTGGCCTCGCCGAAGACGGCGTAGGCGTCGGTGTTGGTGATGTTGTGGGCGCGGGCGAAACCGTAGTTCCCGGGGGTCGTGACGGGATCGGTGGGCAGGGCGTTCCGGCGGCTGTAGCCGTCGCGTTGCACGAAGAACCGTTCATGCAGATAGAACAGGCCGCTGGTGAAGGTCAGCCGGCCGTAGTCGCCGTTCAGTTGGAGTTCCTGGGTGACGTACTGGTCGTTGTAGTGGATCAGGTTCTTCTGGATCAGCGCCGCCTCGCCGTCGTTGTCATAGGCGACGGGGTTGAGGTTGAAGCCGCCGTACGAGGTGACCGACTTCAGTTTCAGATTGTCGTTCAGCGTGTACTGCACGCGCAGCGCGCCGCTGATCTGGTCCAGGTCCTGGGTCGGCTCGACCTCGGAATAGGACCGGTCGGTGCGGTGCTCGCCGTTCGGCTGCCTGACCGGCACATAGCTGCGGGTGTCGCTGCGGTCCCTCAGGGCGTTCAGCGTCAACAGCACGTCCAGCCGGTCCGTCGGCGTCCAGCGCAGCTTGGCGCGGTAGGCGTCCAGGTCGATGCGGTTGACGTCGTGGTTCAGGGTCGGGTCGAAGGTGACCCCGTCGCGTGAGTGGCGGATGTAGGACAGGCTGCCGGCCAGCTTGCCCTCGACCAGCGGACCCTCGACCAGGCCGCGCACGTCGACCGCGCCGTAGTTTCCAAGCCCGACCTCGGCCTTGGCGCGGAAGGCGTCGCCCGGGTCGCGGGTGATGATCCGCAGGGCGCCGGCGCTGGAATTGCGGCCGTACAGCGTGCCCTGCGGGCCGCGCAGCACCTCCACGCGTTCCAGGTCGTTGAACTCGACCATCGAGCCGATCTGGCGCGGGATGTAGACGTCGTCGACATAGACGGCCAGCACCGGCTCCTGGATCGGGTCGGCCTCGCCCACGCCGCGCAGGGCGTAGGTCTGGGTGGTGTGGCTGATCGTGACGCGGCTGATGCTGAAATTGGGGATCTGGCCCGACAGGTCGCGGATGCTGTCGATCTTGCGGTCGGCCAGCAGCTGCTGGCTGAAGGCCGAGATGGCGATGGCGGTCTTCTGCAGGTCGGTGGCGCGGCGTTCGGCGGTGACCACCACCTGTTCGACAGCCGGGGCGGTGTCGGCGTCCACCCCGGCGGTCGTCGGCGTCGCGGCCTGGGCGGCGCCGGCCAGCGCCAAGACGGATGTTCCGGAAATCCAGTACAGAAAAGCAAAGCGTCGCGACATCATTATCCCCGTTCTTGTTATCGAGGATAAAGATCGAATAGTGATGACGTCTCAATCCATATAAAATCTATAGACTTGCAGATCATCTCATATCGCGAGCGCGAATATGTTGATTGAGTATTTCTAGCCATCGGGAAGGGCGCTGTTCAGCCGGTCGTCCCACAGGGGGCGAACGTCGACCTTGGCCGGGATGAGCCCGGCCGTGGCGAAGGCGTCGGCGACCTTCTGCTGCGAGGCGATCGCCGCCTCGCTGACCTTGATCAGCCGGGTCGGGCCGCTGCGCTCCTGGAATTCCTGCAGGTAGAGCCCGGCCGGGACGCCCGTGGCCTGGCTTCGGACCTCGGCCCAGCGCGCGCCGTCGGCGTTGACCCAATCGGCCACCTTGGCGTAGCGGCCCAGATAGTCGCCCAGGGCCTGGCGCTTGAGCGGATCGTCCAGCGCCTCGCGGGCGGCGGCGATCAGGTAGTTGCCCGACAGGATGCCCTTGGCCGTGCGCAGCACCCGCGCGCCGGCCTGGCGCGCCTGCTGGACGATCACGCCATAGATGATCCAGGCGTCGACCGCGCCGCTTGAAAAGGCCGCCAGCCCGTCCTGCGGCGACAGGGCCACCGGCTTGATGTCGGCCCAGGTCAGGCCGGCCTCGTCGAGCAGCCGCAGCAGGATGTAGTGCGAGGTCGTGGCCTTCACATAGCCGATGCGCTTGCCCTTCAGGTCGGCGAAGGTCCGGGCCTTGCTGTCCTTGGGGACCAGCACGACCTGGTTGTTCACGTCGCCCTGCAGGACGGCGACGATGCGGACCTGGTTGCCGGGCGCGCCGGCCACGAAGATCGGCGGGATCTCGCTCATGCCGCCGACGTCCAGCGCGCCGGCGTTGATCGCCTCGGCGATCAGGTTGCCGCTGGCGAATTCCGACTTGGCGAGCTTGTAGGGCGTCTCGGCGACGCCGGCCGACTGGAAGAAGGTCTCCAGGTTGCCGCGATAGGTGGCCACCCTCAGGGTGAGGTCCTCGAGCGACGCCGGCCTGGCGGGCTTGGCGGGCGAGCAGGCGGTCAGGCCGGCGACGGACAGGCTGGTGATGGACAGGCCGCCGACCAGCAGGTGGCGGCGGGAAAGCGCGAACGTGGTCATCAGTCGAACAGATCCGGCTCTTCTTCGGTGACCACGTCCCAATAGGGCTGGAAGGCCCAGAAGCCGCCGGCCTCGCCCCCCACCTGGCCGGCGGTATGCCTGGCCACCTCCGGCGGCATCGGCTTGGTCGGCCCCGCGGCCTCGGCGAGGAGCTGGGTTTGGCAGGCGTTCTCCAGGGCCAGGTAGCGCCAGACGGCGGCCTCGACCGACTGGCCGACGGTCAGGATGCCGTGGTTCTGCAGGATCACCGCCTTCTTCGAGCCCAGGGTCCTGGCGATCTTCTCGCCCTCGCTGGCGTCCAGCACCACGCCGGAGAAGTCCTCGAACAGGGCGTGGTCGTCATAGAAGGCCGCCGAGTCCTGGGTCAGGGGGTCCAGCAGCCGACCCAGGGCCGACCAGGCCTTGCCGTACAGTGAGTGCGAATGGGCGGCGGCCACCACGTCCGGGCGCGCCTCGTGCAGTTGGGAGTGGATGGCGAAGGCGGCGCGGTTCAGCCGGGCCGGAACCTTGGCTGGAGGTTGGACGATTTCGCCTGCGTGGCTGACCAGCATCAGGTCGGAGACCTTGATCCGCGAGAAGTGCACGCCGAACGGGTTGACCCAGAAGTGGTCGGTCAGTTCCGGGTCTCGGGCGGTGATATGGCCGGCGCCGCCCATGTCGAAGCCATGGCGACCGAACAGGCGGTACGATGCGGCCAGCCGCTGCTTGCGATAGAGCCGCTCCTGCTCATGGGTCGGCTGGCGCGGCAGCTCGCGCGAACCGAACTCGGGCAGAACGGTCTCGATCTTGGCGGGGTGGGGCCCCTGGGCCTGGAAAGCCCGCGCCGGGCTGATGGCGGTCATGGCGATGTCCTTCAATAGCCGCGCGACAGGTCGACGACGTCGGCCAGGGGCGCGCCGGACCGGAAGCGGGCAAGGTTTTCGGCGAAGCGGGTCGCCAGGTTGATGCGGGTGTCGGGCGTATGGACCGAGGTATGCGGCGACAGCCGGACCTTGGGGTGGGTGTAGAACCGGTGCCCTTCGGTCAGCGGCTCGGGGTGGGTGACGTCGAGGCTGGCCTGCGCGACGCGGCCGTCGTCCAGCGCCTCCAGCAGGGCCTCGTCGTCGATCAGGACTCCCCGGGCGATGTTGATCAGGTGCAGGCCGGGCTTGGCGGCGGCCAGCACCTCGCGGCCGATCAGGCGCCGGGTCTCGGGCGTGGCGGGGGCGGCCAGCACCACGTGGTCGCTGCGGGCGAACAGGGTCTTCAGGTCCGCGACCCGCTCGACGCCCGGGGTCGGGATCGGCTTGTCCGATCGGCGGGTGGCGACGACGTTCAGGCCCAGGGCCTGGGCGCGCGGAGCTAGGGCCTCGCCGATCGCCCCGAAGCCGACCAGGCCCAGGGTCGTGCCGGCGACCAGCTTCAGCGGCTGCGGCGCCCAGCGTTCGGCCTTGTCGATCCAGATGTCGGGCAGGCGCTTGGCCTGCGCTAGGATCGCCGCCAGGGCGAACTCGGCCAGGGCCACGGCCGACGACCCACGCGCCGAGGTCACGACCGGGCCGTCGAACAGCCAGTCGGGATAGAAGTCGATGCCGACCGAGACCAGTTGCACCCACTCGACATCATAGGGCCAGCCCTTGGGCGGCTGCGACGGCAGCACCCCGCCGGCCTTGCGGAAGGGGGCGGCGACCAGGACCCTGGCCTGGGCGGGCAGCGGCGCGGCCAGGCCCGGCGGCACGGCGATGATCTCGGCGTCGCCGACATGCTGGGCGAAGACGCTGTTGAACAGTTCGGGCAGCTGGCTGGCGACGACCAGGCGGCTCATCTGGCGCCTTCCCGGGCGGCGAACGCCGCCTTGCCGGCGCTGGTCAGGACGACGTCCGACTGCGGGGTGTGGACCCGGCCGCACAGGACGTCGCGGTGATGGCGTTCCAGCGGGTTGTTGCGGGTCAGGCCGGGGTTGCCGGTCAGCTTCAGGGCCTTCTCGACCACGCTGATGGCGTTCTCGGTGACCAGGTGCTTGACCAGCCCGGCCTCAACCCCGCCGACCTCGCCGCGCGCGGCGGCGTCCAGCAGCACATGGTTGGACAGCAGCAGGCCGTCGATGTCGCCGACCGCCTCCTGGAAGCGGGGCAGGGTGGACAGGGCCGCGCCCAGGTTGGCCGGCTTGCGGTCGGCCAGGAAGTCCACCAGCCAGTCGCGGGCCGACCGGGCCACCGCGTCATAGATCGCCGCCGTCAGCACCGCCGACCAGGCCGCGAAGCTGGCCGGATAGGGCGGCGGGGCGCCGGCCGGTCGCGGATCGAGGGCGTGGTCGAGGGGCACGAGAACCTCGTCGAAGACCACGTCGTGGCTGGCGCTGGCCCGCAGGCCCAGATGGTCCCAGGTTTCCTCGATGGTGATCCCGGGCGTGTCGGCGCGCACCAGCCAGCCGCCGACCAGGGGGGCGGCGTCGTCGGAGCGGGCCCAGACCACGAACCAGGTCAGGGCGGTCGAGCCGGTGGAGTAGATCTTGCGGCCGCTGATCCGCCAGCCCTCGGGCGTGCGGCGGGCGACCGTGCCGGGCAGGCCGCCTCGGGCCGGCGTCCCCAGGTCGGGCTCGACCCGCAGGGCGTTGATCAGGGCGCCGTCGCTGATCGCCTCGCCGATCACCCGCTGCTTCAGGTGCTCGGGCCAGCCCGAGCGGCCCTCGACCGAGGCGTGGAACAGGTACTGCATCACCAGCACCAGGGCCGTGGCCGGTTCGCCGCGGGCGACGGCGGAGACCACCTTGAGGGCGGTCGGCAGGTCGGCTTCCAGCCCGCCCAGGCGGCGCGGCGCGGTCAGGGCCAGCAGGCCGGCGTCGCGCAGCGCCTCGAAATTGGCGGTCGGGAAGCTGGCCTCGCGGTCATGAACGGCGGCGGTGGCGGCGAAGGCGGCGGTCAGGCCCGGCAGGATGGCGTCCAGGTCGGGCAGGGCGGGCGGCTGCGCCACCCGCAGGGCCGCGGCGGCGCTCACAGCACG
>Ga0102590_1001206_pt1 | contig 41302 bp, 37 predicted proteins | sample AraplaMF_Col_mMF_FD_76859 | JGI IMG/M metagenome (GOLD analysis project Ga0102590, IMG submission 76859) | Arabidopsis root microbial communities from the University of North Carolina, USA - plate scrape MF_Col_mMF | ecosystem: Host-associated > Plants > Roots > Endosphere | place: USA... | reverse complement strand
CGGTTCCGCGCCGCCCAGACGGTCGCGCAGGGAGGGCAGCCCGTGCCGCCGCAACTCGGCGGAGAGCAGGGTCAGGTCGAAGGCCGCGTTGTAGGCGACGACCGGGACGCCCGTCTTCCAATAGGTCACCAGGACGTCCGCGATGGCGTCGGCGACCTGGTCCGCCGGTCGGCCCTCGGCGGCCGCACGCTCCGTGCTGATCCCATGCACCGCCACCGCGTCCGCCGGGATCTCCACGCCCGGGTCCGCCAGCCAGTCCCGGCGTCCCAGCGGCTGCCCGTCCCGGACCTCGATCACCGCGCCCGTGACGATGCGCGCCTCGTACGGGTCGGTGCCGGTGGTCTCCAGGTCGAAGCCGATCAGCAGCTCTCGGTGCCAGGCCATGGCGGCCCCCCTTCTCGGTGGTGCTTTCCCCCAGTGGTCTCCACCCTCCCACGCGCCACTGACAATCCCAGGACCGCCTTCCGCACGGGACCCTTCACGACACGGGGCGCGAATCCGCCCAAGCCAGCTCGAACTCCTCGCGGTAGGTCGGGAACAGGCCGCCCTCCTCCGCCTGGTCCGACCTGACGACCCGGTTGCCGTTGCGCAGCACGAGCACGGGAGCCTCCATGCCGCGGGTGCGCCGCAGATAGGACTGCACGACCGCGATCCCGTCCGCGCCGTCCCCGTCCACCAGGTACGCCGTGAAGCGGGGGGTCTCGTCGAAGACCTGGATCTCGAAGGCGTCCGGGTCGTGCAGCTTCGAGCGCACCCGGCGCATGTGCAGGATGTTCATCTCGACGGCGCGGCTGAGCTCACCCTTTCTGATGCCCAGCTCCCGCTCGCGCCGCTTGACGGCGCTTGACGCGGGGTTGAGGAAGAGCAGCCGCACACGGCAGCCCGACTCGGCGAGCCGTACCAGCCGGCGGCCGGAGAAGTTCTGCACCAGCAGATTGAGGCCGATGCCGATGGCGTCCAGGCGGCGGGCGCCGCCGAAGATGTCCTCGGCGGGGAACTGGCGCATCAGCCGCACCCGGTCGGGGTGGACGGCGACCAGGTCCGCGTACCGGTCGCCCACCAGGTCCTCGACCGCGTCGACGGGCAGGCGCCGCGCGGAGGGCACGTCGCCGCCCGCGCCGAGGATCTCGAGCAGCCGCGCGGAGGCACGCTCGGCCTGGGCGAGCACCGCCTCCGACAGTGCCCGGTTGCGGGAGACCACGTTCCGGGTCACTTCCAGCTCGTCCAGCGCGAGTTCGACGTCCCGGCGCTCGTCTATGTACGGCTCGAAGCACGGCCAGTGCTGCACCATCAGCTCACGCAGTTGGGGAAGCGTCAGGAAGCTGAGCACGTTGTCGTCGGCGGGGTCCAGCAGATAGCCCTTGCGGCGGCTGACCTCGCGCACCGCGACGGCCCGCTGCACCCACTCCTGGCCGGCCGGCCCGGCCGCGGCGACCACCCAGTCGTCCCCGTGGACGGGTTCGTAGATGGGGCGGAGAACAGCGGCCACGACCGCGCGCAGCCGCTGTTCGACGAGGTTCAGCCAGATGTAGGCCCGCCCCGCACGCTGGGCGCGGGTGCGTACCTCGCGCCATGCGTCGGCGTTCCAGTCCAGTTCCGGCCCGATGGATCCCATTTCCATCGGCCGTGCCAGGGACACCGCCCCGGGCGGGACATCCGTGGAGTTCCCCTCGTGACCGTCGTCACCAGGGGGAAGCTCCAGCCCTCCCGAGCCCACCCGCGCACCGCCTTCCGCTCCCCCGAGCCTCCCCAGGGGCCAGGCCCCAGCCAACGATCAAGGAAGAGTACTCCGGGAGCGCTGCGCGGTGCAGCCGGATGCACAGGGTCGTTTCTCAACTACCGTTTTCCACACGTCCGTTCTGGTCCGCCAGGGCGGCCGGCGTGAGCGGGTTCATAGCTGTGACGTCGCGCGGAGCAATGGAGAGGCCCTGCCAGTGGACCGGCATGGGCTGCTGGTCCTCGTCGCGCGCTATGTGGTGGAAGCCGATGTTCACCCACACCACGGGGTGAGTGAGGGTCTGCCCGTTGACCCAGCGGTCGACGGATTTACCGGCTCCGGTACCGCAGTTGCCGAGATTGTCGCTGGCGAACCGTTCGCACGCCTTGTACTCGGTGAAGTAGATGTCGTGCTTGGTGAAGCCGTGGCCCGGATACTTGGTGCTGGGTCCCGGAACGATCTCGTACGAGCGCGCGTGGCCGTCCTTGTTCCTGCCCGTGGCGCTGACGACCCGCCACCAGCGCATGTTCTTCGCGTCGCCCGCCAGTTCCTTGGTGACCTTCGTGCGGGTGGTCCTGTTGCTCGGCGCCTGGGCACCCCTCGCCGGCGGACTGACCACGGAGTCGTACTGCTCCACCTTGTCCTTCGACGAGCCGTCGAGACCGAAGTCGAGCCGCCAGAAGACGTTGTGACTGTGGCTCGTGGCGTACGCCCTGGCGCCCTTGCCGATCGGCCAGCCGCGGCCGTCGCCCGCGTCGTAGTCGAAGGGCGAGAGGCTGCCCGTGGCGCCGACGTTCATGTTCACCGTGCCGTCGTCCTGGAAGCGCCACTCGGTGATGTACTCGTACCAGCCGACCTTGTTGACGGTGTAGACCAGCAGATCCTTGCCCTGGGCCTGGTAGACCTTGTTTCCCGTGTCGCTCTGCATGCGGTAGGCGTGGCCGCGCGAACGGGTCGTGGTGCACAGGCCGTCGACGTTCGGGTGCTGCGGATCCCAGGCGTTCGGCACCTTGACGGTCCTGATCGTGCCGCCGGGGCACTCGCCCGGCGCCATGGCGGACAGGCCCTGCGCGAAGCCGGCGCCCGTCAGATCGCTGTACTCGACCGAGCCGTCGTCGTAGGGGACGTCGATCTGGGCCAGCCGCGCACTGTTGAGAACCTTGATCGGGCGGCTCTCACCCGGGGGCCGGTAGGACACGTGTTCAAGGACGAGGCCGGCGTTGCCGTCGTAGCGCCAGCACATCCGCCAGGTGGTGCCGGTGGAGAGCTTCTGCTCGATCCGGTACGCGGCGCTGCACTCGGCGGCGGCCGGGGCCGCGGCCCTGTGCTCCGCGTAGGCCGGTGCGGCCGCGGTGCCGCCGAGGGCGAGTCCGGCCGCCACGAGGCCGGTCAGGGACTGCCTGCGGGCACGACTGATTCTGTTCGCGCGCATGACGAAGTGACTCCTCTTGCACAGATGGGAAAGGACGAGCGAAAGGTCGGGACACCGCGCCGCAGAAGAGGGGAGATGTCCTCCCGGGCGGGCGACGGCGTACGGCTCAGCCGAGCCTGCCGACCTTGCGGGCGCTCAGGTCGACCACGTAGGAACGGCCGTCGATCCACGCGCCGTTCGGGATCTTCGGGAGGAGCCGCACACAGCGGTGCTCACCGCACTTGCCCAGGACGCCGGGCTGGGCGCCCGGCGTCGCCCGGTAGACGATGCCCGTGAGCATCAGCTGGCCGGGTGAGGTGAGGTCCTTGCCCGTGGCGTCCTTGAAATCGGCCCTCAGGCCCGCGCCGAGCGGGTCCGCGATCAGCAGTTCGGCCGCCTCGGCGTTCTCCTCACGGCCGAGGGGCGGCTGCACGCCGTGCTGGGTCCCGGTCCTCTCGACCTTGCCGGTGTCCAGATCGATCGTCCTCGTGACGAGGGCGTCGTCCCCGTAGTCGTAGAACACCACGTCGGCGCGCCGGGGCGGGTCCTGGTCGTCCGTATGGTCGGCGTCCGGTTCGGCGAGGCCGACGCCGAGCCGCTGCGGTCCCTTCCCACCCGCCACGTTCTCACCGGCGAGGGCCTGCGGCCGGCCGAGCGCGATACGCTCGGCCCGTTCGACCTCGTCGTCGGTCAGCGGGTCGCTCCCGGTGCCCCTGCTCCCTTCCGCGGGTGCCTGCCGGACGACGCCGGGCGCCGGCGTGCCGCCCGGCCCGTCGACCGCCCGGGCGGACCGTCCGCCGTCCTTGCCGCCCGATTCCTCCGCCGACACCGAGCCCGGCAGCGTGATGCCCACCATCACGGCGGTCCCTGCCACCGCGACGGCCGCACCCGCCACCACCTTGCCCAGATGCCTGCGCACTGTCCTGCGCACATTTCCCCCTACTCCCCCTGATTCCCCGGGAGCGGATCAAGCCTTACCGGTTCGGCACGCCTCGGATGCGCAAGTGGGTGCGCATACCGGGTATGCACTGGTCGGCCGTTAAGAGGGACGGAAGTCATAGGAGGTTCCACCACTTTCGTGGAGACTCGGCGACATGGCGCCCCGCTGGGGCCAGGACAACTGGGAGAGTCGTATCCATGCAGGTCTGGCCTGGAGAGGCGTATCCACTCGGCGCCACGTATGACGGCGCCGGAACCAACTTCGCGGTCTATTCGGAGGCCGCCGACCGGATCGAGCTGTGTCTGCTGCACGACGACGGCTCGGAGACGGCGGTGGAACTGCGGGAGACCGACGCGTTCGTACGGCACGCGTATCTGCCGGGTGTGATGCCCGGGCAGCGGTACGGGTTCCGGGTGCACGGCCCGTACGCACCCGACCGCGGGCTGCGCTGCAACTCGGCGAAGCTGCTGCTCGACCCGTACGCACGCGCCATCAGCGGCGCGGTGAAGTGGGGCGAGGAGGTCTACGGCTACCCCTTCGGGTCGCCGGACAAGCGCAACGACCTGGACTCCGCGCCGCACACCATGACGTCCGTCGTGATCAACCCCTACTTCGACTGGGGCGACGACCGTCCGCCGCGCACCGAGTACCACCGCACGGTGATCTACGAGGCCCATGTGAAGGGCCTGACGATGTCCCACCCCGCGCTGCCCGACGAACTGCGCGGCACCTATGCGGCGCTCGCCCATCCGGCGATCCTCGAGCATCTGACGGAACTGGGCGTCACCGCACTGGAACTGATGCCCGTACACCAGTTCGTCAACGACCACCGCCTGGTCGACATGGGCCTGAACAACTACTGGGGCTACAACACGATCGGCTTCTTCGCCCCGCACAACACCTACGCCTCCTGGGGCGACCGGGGCCAGCAGGTGCTGGAGTTCAAGTCGGCTGTCCGGGCGCTGCACGAGGCGGGCATCGAGGTCATCCTGGACGTCGTCTACAACCACACGGCGGAGGGCAACCACCTCGGCCCGACGCTCTCGTTCAGGGGCCTGGACAACTCCTCGTACTACCGGCTGACCGACGACCCGCGGTACTACATGGACACCACGGGGACCGGGAACTCACTGCTGATGCGTTCGCCCCACGTACTTCAGCTGATCATGGACTCGCTGCGCTACTGGGTCACCGACATGCATGTGGACGGTTTCCGCTTCGACCTGGCGGCGACACTGGCGCGCCAGTTCCACGAGGTGGACCGGCTGTCGTCGTTCTTCGACCTGGTGCAGCAGGACCCGGTGGTCTCCCAGGTGAAGCTGATCGCCGAGCCGTGGGACGTCGGCGAGGGCGGCTACCAGGTGGGCAACTTCCCGCCGCTGTGGACCGAGTGGAACGGAAAGTACCGCGACACCGTCCGGGACCTGTGGCGGGGCGAGCCGCGCACGCTCGCCGAGTTCGCGTCCCGGCTGACCGGCTCCTCGGACCTCTACCAGGACGACGGCCGCCGCCCGCTCGCCTCCATCAACTTCGTGACCTGCCACGACGGCTTCACGCTGCACGACCTCGTCTCGTACAACGACAAGCACAACGAGGACAACGGCGAGGACAACCGGGACGGGGAGAGCTACAACCGGTCCTGGAACAGCGGGGCGGAGGGTGACACCGACGACCGGGCGGTGCTGGACCTGAGGGCACGGCAGATGCGGAACTTCGTCGCCACGCTCATGCTCTCCCAGGGTGTGCCGATGCTCAGCCACGGCGACGAGTTCGCCCGGAGCCAGCGTGGCAACAACAACGCCTACTGCCAGGACAACGAGCTGTCCTGGGTGCAGTGGCCCGAGGAGGACAGCGAGCTGCTGGAGTTCACGCGTGCGATGGTGTGGCTGCGCCGCGACCACCCGGTCTTCCGCAGGCGCCGCTTCTTCCACGGACGTCCGGTGCAGGGCACGCACGACGAGCTGTCCGACATCGCCTGGTTCACCCCGCAGGGCGAGGAGATGACACAGCGGGACTGGACGTCGTCGCAGGCGGGCGCGCTGACGGTGTTCCTCAACGGCAACGCCATCTCCGAGCCCGGCCCGCGCGGGGAGCGGATCGCCGACGACTCGTTCCTGCTGATGTTCAACGCCTCACCGAAACCGCTGGAATTCGTGGTCCCGGTCGACCACGGGCGCCAGTGGCAGGTGGTCGTCGACACCTCGGTCCCGCAAGGGGTGACGACGGGCACCGGTGCGAAGCTCGAGGCCGGCGGACGGCTGACGCTGACGGACCGGAGCCTGACGGTGCTCCAACGGCCCGCCTAGGGCATCGGCGGCCTCGTCCACGCGGGTGGACGAGGCCGCCGGCCGTCGAGGTCCGGCAGGACGGCCGTCACGAGCGCCACGCTGTCGAATGCGGGATCGACCGCCTCGGGCTGCCCGACGGCGCGGTACGACGGACCCGATCGCCCGCCACGAGGCGAGCACGTCGGCCGAGCTTCTCAACGAACGGCCAGGACCACCGCGTTCGGAGCAGGCCCCGGCGCGGCGAGCCATCCGGTCGGCGGGGAGGGCGCCGCTCCCGACCGGGCCCGGCACTTCACAAACGGGCCCCGGACCGGCGGAACGCAGCCGGACGGCGCGTCTGTGACAGGAAAGGCGGCAGGGCGGGTACGTAGGTTCCCATGACACCTGAGCGTTCCGCCCCCGCGGTGCCCACGGCCACCTACCGGCTCCAGCTCCAGCCGGAGTTCCCGTTCGGCGCGGCGGAGGCGGCCGTGCCGTACCTGGCCGCACTCGGCGTCTCGCACCTGCATCTGTCACCCGTGCTCGAGGCCGTCCCCGGCTCGGCGCACGGTTACGACGTCGTCGATCACGCGCGGGTACGGGGCGAACTGGGCGGCGAGGCGGGGCTGCGCTCCCTGGCGGGCACCGCGCGGGAGCACGGACTCGGCCTGGTCGTGGACATCGTCCCCAACCACATGGCCGCCGCACCGCAGCACAACCGCGCCCTGTGGGAGGTACTGCGGGAGGGTCCCGAGTCGCCGTACGCGCGCTGGTTCGACATCGACTGGAGCGCACAGGGCGGGCAGCTGCTGCTGCCCGTACTGGCACACCGGCTCGGCGAGGAACTCGGGCATCTCAAGGTGGACGGCGACGTCCTGCGCTACCACGACCATGTCTTCCCGCTGCGCGAGGGCACCGGATCGCTGCCGCTGCCCCAGCTGCTCGACGCCCAGTGGTACCGCCCCGTGTGGTGGCGGCTCGCCCGTACCGAGCTGAACTACCGCCGGTTCTTCAGCATTTCCGAGCTCATCGGGGTGCGGGTGGAGGATCCGGAGGTCTTCGCCGCGACCCACGGCACGCTGCTGCGGCTGCTGGGCGAAGGGGTGATCGACGGCCTGCGCGTGGACCATCCGGACGGTCTTGCCGACCCTGACGCCTATCTGAACCGCCTGCACAAGGCCACCGGCGGCCGCTGGACCGTGGTCGAGAAGATCCTCGCGGCCGACGAGCACCTGCCCGCCGCCTGGCCGGTCGCGGGCACCACGGGATACGACGCGCTGCGGCACGTGGACGGGCTGTTCACGGACCCCTCGGGCGCCGACGAACTGCTCGGCCACTACCGGCGCGCGGCGGGACCGCCGGACGACCGGGGCGGCCGCTGGGCACCGACCCTGCGGCGGGCCGCGTACGAGGTGGTCACGCACGAACTGGCCACCGAGGTGGGCCGTCTCACGCGCGTGGCGGGCCGTCTGTGCGCCGAGTCGCCCGACCCCGCGCTGCGCGACCACGCCCCCTGGGCACTGGGCACCGCACTGCGCGAACTCCTCGTGCGCCTGCACGTGTACCGCCCCTACGCCTCCGTCGGCGCCGCCGCGGTGGTCACCGAGGAGGCCGCGGCAGAGGCCCGCGCCGCCTTCACGGTGCCGGAGGAGGCACATGCCGTGGACGTCGTACGGGATCTGCTGCTGGGGCGCTGGGGCGACGGGCCGCTGCACACCGAGTTCCGGACCCGGTTCGCGCAGACCTCGTCGGCGCTGCGGGCCAAGTCCGCCGAGGACAAGGCGTTCTACCGGTACGTCCCGCTGCTGTCGGCGAACGAGGTGGGCGGCGAACCCGGTGACCCGGCGGTCCCGCCGGAGGACTTCCACGCCTACTGTGCGCGTGTGCAGCGCGACTGGCCCGTCACCGGCACGGTGCTGTCGACCCACGACACCAAGCGCAGCGCGGACGTGCGGGCCGCGATCTCGGTGCTCACCCAGTGCCCGGGGCGCTGGGCGGACGTGCTGGCCGAGGTGACCGGCGCGAGCGGCGGCGCGCCCGACCCGCACCTGGTCTGGGCCGCCTGGCAGACGTACTTCGGTCTGGGGCAGGCGGCCGAGGACCGCCTCACGGGAGCGCTGCTCAAGCACGTGCGGGAGGCCGGCCTGCACACCACCTGGACCGAACAGGACCCCGAGTACGAGGCTGCGGTGGAGGCCTTCGTCGCGGGTGGGGCGCGCGGCGCCACGGGACGGCTCGTCCAGCACTTCCGGGACGCGACGGCCCCGCACATCCGGGCCAATGTCCTCGGGGCCGCCCTGGTCCATCTGACGATGCCGGGCGTGCCGGACGTCTACCAGGGCACGGAGGGCGAATACCGGGCCCTGGTCGACCCGGACAACCGGGCACCGTTCACGCCGCAGGAGGGGTCCTCGGACAAGGGGGAACTCACGAGGGCCGCACTGGGGCTGCGCCGGCGGCGTCCGGAGGTCTTCGGCGCGTCGGCGGCCTACACGCCGCTCGTGGCCGGCGGACCCGGCGCCGGGCACTGCGTGGCCTTCGTGCGCTCCGGAGCGGTCCTCACGGCGGTCACCCGGCTGTCGCTGCGGCTCGCGGAGGCGGGCGGCTGGCGCGACACCACCCTCACGCTGCCACCGGGCCGATGGGTCGATGTGCTCGACCAGGACCGGAAGTTCGAGGGACAGGTACGGGTGGCGGACCTCTTCGGCCGGCTGCCGGTGGCGCTGCTCGAGCACGTAGGCGGGCAGTGAGGGGGAAAGCGGCACACACCTTCGGCCGCCCGGATCCCCGATTGCGCGGCCTCCTGCGAGCGCGGCCGCCCGCCCCGGGCGCGGGCGGGCGGCACCAGTGCACGGGGCGGGGGTTCAGCGCGGCAGACCCGGAACCGACGAGTCCCGGTCCACGAGCGCGAACACCTGCCCGGTGCGCGCCTCGAGGTCACAGCTGTTGGCGAAGGTGCGGCTGTAGTCGATCTGACGGCCGTTCCACTCCCCCCGCGCGGACACCTTCACAGGGGCGTAGATCATCGGGCAGAAGACGTCACCGGGCGGGATGCGGTCGACGTCGCCCTGCACCGCGGCGAGTTGCGAGCACGCCATGGCGGCCCTCGCATGGCCCTTGGGCGGATCGCACGTCAGGAGCGTGCCACGGATGTCCCGGGACCCCACGTCTCCGTCGGTGACGGTCAGGTAGAGCCAGTTGGCGGCAGGGGACGGCAGGGGAAGAGCCGGGGCCGGGGTCGCGGTGAGCAGGGCGGCAGCGGCGATCAGGGTGCCGCTCAGGGCCAGGGTCGTCTTCTTCATTCCGTGTGCATCGGCACCGCGGCCCCCGAACCCCAGCCCGACTCACCCGAATGGGAACGCACGGGCGTGTACCCGGCAGCCAGTTCGAACGCGGCCAGCACCACGCGCGCCTGATACTCGGCCTGGCGGGCGACCGGGATCCAGCGCGCGCCGTACCCCTCGCTGTAGTCGGCGCACCACATGTCGATCAGCGCGTCCAGCTCCGGCAGCACGTCGGCCGCCTCGCGCCCCGCGGCCCTGGCGAGCTGGTGCAGCAGCCCGGCGGTGCGCAGCGCGACCCGGCGGCCGGAGATGCCGAGGGCGGTGAGTCGGGCGGAGTCGAGCGGCGGCAGCCGGCGCCCCCCTGCGGGGTGGGTGTCGGGATCCCAGGAGTCGGCGAGGCCGGGGCCGACCAGTAAATAGTCGTCCACCGGTGCCAGCAGCCGGTCGGCGTCCGGAACATGCGTCAGATGGGGGCGGACGCGCGCCAGGAAACCTTCCATGAGACGTGTGTCGTCCCTCAGGGTCCGGCTGACGGTCCGCAGCACGGCGGGCGCGTCGGCGGGCGGTGAGCCGTCCTCCACGGCCGCCACCCCCCACATGGGCGCCTCCACGACCGCCGTGACGGTGCCGTAGCGGTGCGGATGGAACCAGGTCGACTCCACGGCCGCCTCCGTGATCGCGGCGGCGAGGTCGCCGCGGCGGGGCGGCGGGATGCGGTAGACGGCGGGCCCGAGGACCGGCCAGTACAGGGTGTCGTACGGGCCGAGTTCGCGGGGGATGCCGAGCCGGGCCGCGGTCTGGGCGAGCCGCTGCGCCATGCCGGGCAGATCGTGGGTCAGTTCGACGAAGCCGCCGCCGACGTCGACCCCGTGCAGGGAGCACTGGAAGAACGGCCGCAGCTCGTCCTGGAGGTCGAGCAGGGCGCGGGTCTCGGGCAGGGCGGCGCGCTCCGCGCCGTCGGGCAGCCACTCGGGCTGCTCGAGGAACCCGGGGCGGAAGAAGTGCCGGAAGTACCGGCCCAGGGTGTAGGGGCCGGACAGCCAGCCCTCGTTGCGCCGGGCGCCGTCGGGGTCGAGTGACAGCAGCAGGTTCCAGGTCGTGTCGGACCCCGCGCCGAGCCGGGGATCGGCCAGCGCCCGTTCGGCCAGGCGCAGGACGGTGGCGCCGCCGACGGGTTCGTTGGCGTGCGGGCCGGCCACGACGAGGGCGTGGCGGCTGCCGTGCCCCACGGAGAGCAGCCACAGGGGTGTGCCGCCCCGGGACGTGCCCACGCGGCGCAACCGGGCGTCGCGCGGACTGCCGGCGACGAGCGCGGCCGCACGGGCGCCCAGCTCGTCCACGGTCGGATAGCGGAGGAGGGGCGGCAGGGCACACCTCCACTATGTGGTGCCGTCGGTTCACCTGTTGTACATGGTGTACGCACAGTCAGTCACGGCTCGGGAGGTACGTCAACACCATCGGCGGCAGCGGCGGACGGCCCGGAGGCAGGCACGGCGGTCGCCTTGCGGACCGCGCTCCGGCGCTGCGGGCCGCACACGGGGGCCCGCTCCGGCGCGGTAAGGGGAAACGGCGCGTCCCCCGCCGGGCGTGGCGACGGGCCGCACCCGGGACCGCGGTCCCGGGTGCGGGGACGGGCCGGCTACTCCGTCGACAGCCGGAAGGCCATCGTCCCGAAGCCGACCTGGTCGCCGTCGCGCACCACCGCGGCACCGATCACCCGGCGGCCGTTGACCGTGGTGCCGTTGGTGGAGCCGAGGTCGCGCAGGACCCACAGCCCTCCCTGGTGCCTGAGTTCGGCGTGCACCCGGGAGACCGTCTCGTGGCTGAGACGCAGACCGTTCGCCGGGTCCCGCCCGATCCGCAGCGGATAGGGGGCTCCCGGGCTCGGCAGCAGCAGCTTGGGCAGCCGTTCCGCCTGCCAGGCGCGCCGGAGTCGCACACCGAACCCGGAGATCGCCTCGACGGTCCCGAACACCAGCCGCGACCAGCGCTTCTCGGCCGGCAGGTCGGCGATGAGCGCGGCCAGCTCGTGCGGCTGACGGGCCACCAGAGCCAGCTCCATACGGCGGATGAACGTGTCGTGGGACAGACGTCCCAGCGCAACGCCGTCGCGGAGCACCTTCAGCGCCCGGTCGCGGTCGGCGTCCGAGAGCCGCGCGGGGTACGTGTGGAACTCGAAGGACGACGTCACGCACGTGATTGTCGGGCAGTCGGGCCGGGGTGTCCAGAAAAAGCAAATACGACCGCGTCAACACCAGAGGTGTCCCCTGTGCCGAAAGGGTGGATCCGCAGGCGAATTGATCTCGATTGGCGCACCATGGACGGGCTACGTCACGATGAGCAGACGAGGGGGAACCGTCCGTGCAGTTCGAGGTGTGGGCACCACAGGCCGGTCGGGTGACGCTGCACTGCGGGGGCGTCACGAGCGCACTGGTGCGCGATCCGCTGCGGGCCGGGTGGTGGACCGGCGAGGCGGAGGCCGACGACGGCACCCGGTACGGATTCGCCGTGGACGACGGACCCGTGCTGCCCGACCCACGCTCCGGACGCCAGCCGGACGGGCCGGACGGACCGAGCGCCGTGGTCGACCACGACCGTCACGCATGGCGGACGCAGTGGGCCGGCCGCGGGCTGACGGACGCGGTGCTGTACGAGCTGCACGTGGGCACGTACACCCGTGAGGGCACACTGGACGCGGCGGCCGAGCGGCTCGGGCATCTCGCCGAACTGGGGGTCACGCACGTCGAGTTGATGCCGCTGTGCCCGTTTCCCGGGCGACACGGCTGGGGGTACGAGGGCGTCTCGCTCTGGGCGGTGCACGAGCCCTACGGAGGTCCGGAGGCGCTGAAACGGTTCGTCGACCGGGCCCACGCGCTCGGGCTCGGCGTCGTGCTGGACGTGGTCCACAACCACCTCGGCCCCTCCGGCAACCACCTGCCCGCGTTCGGACCGTACTTCACCGAGACGCACCACACCCCCTGGGGCGCCGCCGTGAACCTGGACGCGCCGGGCTCGGACGAGGTGCGCGCGTTTCTCATCGGCAGCGCGCTTTCGTGGCTGCGGGACTACCGGATCGACGGACTGCGGCTCGACGCCGTGCACGCGCTGCGCGACACGCGCGCGATGCACTTCCTGGAGGAACTGTCGTCGGCGGTGGACGCGCTGGCCGCCGACGTGGGCAGGCCGCTCTTCCTGATCGCCGAGTCGGACCTCGGCGACCCGCGGGTCATCACCCCGCGCGCCGAGCACGGCCTCGGGCTGCACGCCCAGTGGAACGACGACTTCCACCACGCGCTGCACACCGCGCTGACCGGCGAATCGCAGGGCTACTACGAGGACTTCGCACGCGCCCCCCTGACGGCCCTGGCCAAGACACTGGCGGGCGGCTTCTTCCACGACGGGACCTACTCGACGTTCCGCGGCCGGCGGCACGGCCGCCCGCTGGACCGCACCCGGGTCTCCGCGCACCGCCTGCTCGGTTATGCCCAGACGCACGACCAGGTGGGCAACCGCGCGCTGGGCGACCGGCTGTCGGCATCCCTCTCCCCCGGTCTCCTGGCGTGCGCGGCGACGCTCGTGCTCACCGCCCCGTTCACTCCGATGCTGTTCATGGGCGAGGAGTGGGCCGCGGGCACACCCTGGCAGTTCTTCACCGATCACACCGATCCCGAACTCGCCGACGCCGTACGCCGGGGCAGGCGCCGGGAGTTCGCCGCGCACGGCTGGGCGGAGGAGGACGTGCCCGACCCGCAGGACCCGGCGACCCGCGACCGCTCCTGCCTCGACTGGTCCGAGCGGCAACGCGAGCCCCACGCACGGGTGCTGGCCTGGTACCGCGAGCTGATCGCCCTGCGCCGCGACCAGCCCGATCTCGCCGACCCCGATCTCGAGGACGTCAAGGTCGCCCACGACGAGGACGCCCGCTGGCTCGCCTACCGCCGCGGCGACGTCCGGGTGGCGGTCAACTTCGGCAAGGAGCCGGCCCGTGTCCCGCTCGGCATCACGTCCACCCACGTACTGGCCGCGTGGGAGCCCGTGCCGCCGCCCGACGAGGACGGGGTGCTGAGCCTGCCGGGCGAGTCGTGCGTGGTTCTGACGCAGGAGTGATACGGGTGCCGCCGGGCCCGGGCGTCGTCGCGCCCGGGCCCGCCGCTACGGTGCCTCCTCACCGGGCAGTTCCGTCACCCGCTCCAGCATGATCGATTCCCACGCGCGCAGGACCCGGCCGCGCAGGACCGGCAGCGGGGTCTCGTCGCGGCCGTCGAGCGCGTCGGCGAGGCGTACGAGTGTGTCGCAGCGGGCGAGCCACAGGCCGCGCAGACAGGGACGGGCACCGTAGCCGGCGAGGGTCGCGGCGCGGACCGCGGCGGGGGCTCCCACTGCGGCGGAGAGGGAGGCGATGTCCTCGGCCGGGTCGCCGACGATCGCGTCGGTCCAGCCGAGGACGCCCCGCACCCGCCCGTCGCCACTCACCACGAGGTGCGCCCGCCCCAGGTTGTGGTGCACCAGCACCGCCGCGCCGGACTGCACGCCCAGTTGGCGGGCGGCGGGCGCGGCGAGCTGGGCCAGCCGGGCGGGGTCGAACTCGTCCGCCTCCGCGAGCCGTCCCGCGGCACTCACGGCGGCCGCGCGCAGCGTCTCCAGCGACCGTGGCGCGACACGCGGGACACCGAGCGTCTCGGCCTGACGGACCGGTACCTCACGCAGTGCGGTGAGCAGCGCCGCAAGGTCCGCCTCGCCCACCGCCGAGACACCCGGCTCCTCGCCGGTGGCCCCGGGAAGGCGCGTGTCGAGGGTGTAGGAGAGTCCGTCGGCCCACTCTCCGCGGGCCACGCTCGTCGGCACCGCGAGCGCCACGTGCGCGCGTACGAGGGAGCGCAGCCGCAGTTCGCGAAGCTGGCGCAGGGAGGCCTCGCGGTCGGGGGCCAACCGCAGCACATGGCGCGTACCGACCCACCATGTGGTCCCGCCCTCTTCGACGGGGGTCACAGCCGGCTGCTCGCCCCCGGGGAACAGGGAACGGGCCAGCCGGCGTACGGTCTCCGCCGTCGGTGTCGGTGCCTGGGTCATGATCGCGCCGTTGTCGTCTCGGATGCGTGCTGAGGGCTCCTGGGTGCCGGGTCGGCCGGGCGGCGCCGCCACGCGGTCCTGCCGCGGCCGGCCCGCGCCGTCTCAGTCGACTATCGCCATCTCGCGGGACGTCTCGTTCAGGCGCAGCCCGCCGTCCTCGGTGACCGCCACGATGTCCTCGATACGGACGCCGAAGCGACCGGGCAGATAGACGCCGGGCTCCACGGAGAAGCACATCCCGGGGACGAGAGGCTGTTCCTCGCCCTCGATCATGTAGGGCGGCTCATGGGTGGTGACACCGATGCCGTGCCCGGTGCGGTGGATGAAGTACGCGCCGTACCCGGCGTCGTCGATGACGGCGCGGGCCGCACGGTCCACGTCCTGACACGCCGCGCCCGGCCCGACCGCCCGGAACCCGGCCTCCTGTGCCGCGCGCACGAGGTCGTGCACCTTGCGCTCCTCGTCGGTCGGTTCACCGACGTGGATGGTGCGGGAGGTGTCGGAGCCGTAGCCGTGCTTGAGACCGCCGAAGTCCAGGACGACCATGTCGCCTCGCTGGATGACGCGCTCGCCGGCCTCGTGATGCGGATTGGCGCCGTTGGGTCCCGAGGCCACGATGGTGAAGTCCACCTGCGCGTGCCCGAACCGCCGCAGCAGACCGGCGAGGTCCTCGGCGACCTCCCGCTCCCTGCGGCCGCCGAAGGCGACCTTCAGGATCTCCTCGTACGCCGCGTCCGCCGCCGTGCCCGCGGCCGCGAGCCGGTCCAGCTCCGCCGCGTCCTTGACGGCCCGCAGCATCGGAAGGGCGCGGGTGAGGGCGACATGGCCGACGTCCGGGAGCCGCTCCCGCAGGCCGAGCAGATGCAGGGCCCAGGCGTTGTCGCTGATGCCGTACCGCCCCCGGACCCCGAGCAGAGCGGCGGCCGCGCCGTAGGGGTCCTTGCCGTCGGTCCAGTCGCGCAGTGTCAGTGCGGGCGCGCCGGCCGCCTCCGCCGCGTCGGGCGCCTCCAGGGTGGGGACGACGAGGACGGGGTCCTGCCCGGCCCGCAGCACCAGCAGGGTGAGGCGTTCGGTCTCCACCGGACGGTATCCGGTGAGCCACACCAGATCGGGTCCGGGCGCGATCAGCAGCCCTGCGAGTCCCGCCGCGTCGGCGGCCTCGGCGGCGCGCCGCATCCGCGCCGCGTAGTCCTCCGCGGTGAAGGGCGCGGGGCCGGCCGTGTCGGGCGGCGCGGGCGTGCCGGTCATCCATACCTCCGCAGGTCCGGATCCTCCCGGGGGCCTCCCAGGGGATACGGGCAGCATCCTGCCCCTCCGCCGCGACGGATGCGAGCCGATTGCGGCCATGGCGTCCGGTGGGTGCCGTGGCCGGGTCCTGTCCGCCGATCACGTCGCGGCGCTCCGCCCCTGCCCCGGCAGCCGCTCCGCCGCTCCACGTGGGATCCCGGCGTACACCGGTTCCGTACGGTGGACCACGCGCGGGCGGCAGCGGCACGGCGACCGCACCGGGTACGCCGGCGGCCGCCGGCACCTCGGCACACTGCGCGCGCACGGGCCGTGGTCCGGCGGCCACGACGAGTACGGCCTGCGCCTCGCGGAACGCCCCGGCCGCCCTCTCCCGGTCGGAGCCCCGCGGGCGAGGGCTCGCGCCCGCACCCGGTCGTGCGGGCGCGGGCGCGAGCCGCGGTGGAGCACGCCGCCGGGACGCCCGGGCTGCGGTCAGCGTGTCACCGGCACCCCCCGGAAGCCGACCGAGGACGCCAGGTCCGGCACGAAGCCGTGCACACGGCGGGCGAGGTCGTCCGCACCGTAGCGGTGGCAGCCCCGGTGCCAGTTCAGGATGCCGGACATGTAGTTCTGCAGCTCCAGCACATAGCCCCGAAGGGTCGCGCGTGCCTGTTCGGCCAGCTCGAAGTCGTCGCACAGGACGGGCAGTTCGTGGTCGGCCACATGCTGGAACTGCTGCATGCGCTGGGTCATCAGGTCGTTGACGATGCGCAGCGCCGTCGGGTAGTCGCAGCCGAAGAAGTTCTGCACGACCAGCAGGGCGTTGTGCATCTCGCCCTCGTACTGGATCTCCTTCTGGTACGAGAAGACGTCGTTGATCAGCATCGCGTAGTCGATGGCCGCGTTCTCCAGGGACCGGACCGTGCCGCTGCGGTACACCTCCGGCGGGACGTCGGGGTCGTGGCCCAGGCGGCAGAGGTTCTTGGTGAGGTCGGCGCCGAAGGTGGCGCGGCGCATCTCCAGATAGTCGACCGGGTCCGGGATGCGGTTCTGGAGCTGGTTGGACAGCTCCCAGAGCCAGCTCTCGGTCATGGTGTCGACGGCGGCCCGCAGGGTGCTCCGCCGTGCCGGGGTCATCTGCGCGGTGGTGCGGCTCCACAGGTCGATCAGACCGCGCTCCATCCCGTTCGCCGGGAGGGGAGGTTCCTCGCCGTCGACGGGCATGCACGAGGACAGCCGCTCGGTGCACAGCCGGGCCGCCGCGAGATCACGGCCGTGGCCGAAGACCAGCGGGTAGTAGTCGTCACCGTAGGTGCCCCAGGCGAGCCACCGGGAGCTGAGGTCCAGCGCCTCGGGGGTCGCGTCCGGGTCCAGGCCCGCCGCGCACAGCGGCAGGTCGTACGCCGCCAGCTTGTCCTCGTCCCAGACCCCCTCCTGGAGCATGCCCATCCGGTGCATCCACGGAGTCAGGCGGCCGCGGGCACCGTCCAGATGCGGGCTGAGCTCCACGTCGTAAGGCATGTGGAAGTCGGGGATCAGCGACGGTCCCACCTGCTGGAAGGGGACATGGGTATGGGCCCGCAGTCGCTTTGCGAGCGGTGCGTCGGGTCCGCCCGCGGCACCGGCCTCGGCGAGCAGACCGCTGACGTCGGCGGCGGACGTGCCGATGCCGGAGAGCCCGAGGGACCGCCTCGTGGAGCGGGCCCCCTTGTTCATGTAGCGGCTTGACCTCAAGTGCCATTCGTGGCCCCCGGACTGCCAGTCCTGAAGGCCCCGTGTGTAGGCCGCGACGGCGGCCACCTCGTCGGGTGCGAGGCCCTTCTCCACGGCGAGCACGGGCACTTCGGTGAGCGCGGTGTGCTCGAACTGGTGAAGCCGTGAGGTGAGGATGTCGTTGACGGTGTCCGCGGCCTGCTGCGTGGTGCAGCCGAAGAAGGTCTCCAGGACGAGGACCCCGTTGCTCAGTTCACCCTCCTCCTCGACCTCACGCTGGTACGAGAAGAGGTCGTTGCGCAGGTGCACCCCGTCGGAGAACGTCTCCATGAGCACCCGCAGCGGCCGTGACGCGGCCACGGATGCGGGCACCTCGGCGGTCGCGAACTCCACGAGGCCCGCGGACCAGGGGGCGCCGCCCACCTTGCGGCGCATCTCGATGTACTCGACGGGGTTGGCGATCCGGCCTTCGTTGATGTTGGACAGTTCCCACAGCGACTCGTTGAGCAGATGCTCCGTGGCGACCGCGAAGCGCCTGCGCCAGTCCAGGGACATGGCGGGCACCGTGCGCGCCCACAGGTCGGCGAGCCCTGCCTCCACCGGATTCTCGGGCTCCGGCACGGGTGTTGCCAGGTCCGGAGGCATGAACAGGGGCAGCCGGTCCAGATGGGCCCTGCCGCCCTCACGGTCCTGGGTGCGTTTGAAGGCCTCCAGGAAGTGGTCGTCGAAGAAGAACACCCACACGTACCAGTCGGTGACCAGTGAGAGGGCCGGCCCGTCGCAGTCGGGGTGCGTGTACGCGCACAGGAGCCCGTAGTCGTGTGCGTCGAGGTCGGACTGTTCCCAGATGCCGGATCCCTCCAGCATGCCCATCGCGCGGGCCCATTGGGTGGAGTGGGCCCGCGCCTCGTCGACATGCGGGTTCAGCCGTGCGGGGTACGGCATGTAGAAGCGGGGGAGCTCGAACGGCTGCGTCATGGCGGTGGCCCTACCCGTGGCCCCTCGACGGCATCCACCGGGCGGAACAGGCTCACACCAACGCGTGAATCGGGGGTGCAGGGGTGGAACAGGCACGTTCGACCGGCCTCCCGCCCTGCGAGGACGGTCCGCGGCGGAACCCCGGCGCCCCGCACGCCCCCTTGCCGACCCACCTGCCCCGGGCCACCGTGGTCGCATGACCTCCTTCGTGCTGCCTCATGAAGTGCACGGCGACGGCCCCCACAAGGTGTTCGCGGTGCACGGCTGGTTCACCGACCGCGCCGCGTACGCGGCGGTGCTGCCCGATCTCGACCGGGCCACGTTCACCTACGCCCTGGTGGATCTGCGCGGATACGGAGCCGCGAAGGACGCACCCGGCGCCTTCGGCACCGCGGAGGCCGCCGCCGACCTCGTCGGCCTCGCGGACCGGCTGGGCTGGGACAGGTTCTCGGTGATCGGGCATTCGATGGGCGGCGCGGTGGCCCAGCGGCTCCTGGCGCGGGCCCCCGAGCGGCTGCGCCGGATCGTCGGGATCTCGCCGGTGCCCGCCGGTGGGATGCGGATGCCCGCCGACCAGTGGGAGCTGTTCGCGGACGCCGCGCACAAGCCCCAGAACCGGCGCATCATCATCGACGTCACCACCGGCGGGCGGGCGCCCGCGGCCTGGCTGGACCGGATGGTGGCGCGCTCACTGGCGCACAGCGACGCCAAGGCGTTCCGGACCTGGCTCGACTCCTGGGCCGGAGAGGACTTCCACACCGAGGTCACGGGCTCTGCGGTGCCGGCGCTGGCCGTCGCGGGCGCCCTCGACCCCGCGCTGACCGCCGGGCTCCTGCGGGAGACCTGGATGCGCTGGTATCCGCACGGCTCGCTCCTCGAACTGCCCTCGGCCGGGCACTACGCGATGGACGAGGCACCGCTGGACCTCATCCGGGCCGTGGAGGACTTCCTGCGCGCGGACGGGAACCCGGCGGCCGCCGAACGGGAGCCGGCCGCCGCGGAAGGCTCCGGCGGGTGAGCGTCCGCGAGAGCGCCCCACCCGTACCCGACGTGTTCGATCCCCGCAGGTACGCCCTCGGCGTCCCTCACGCGGAGTACCGCACCCTTCGTGACCACCACCCGGTCGCCTGGCAGGAGGAGCCAGAAGTGCTCGGCTGGCCGGCCGGGCCGGGGTTCTGGGCGGTGACCCGGCACGCGGACGTCACGCACGTCCTCAAGGACGCCGCGACGTTCTCCTCCAGCCTCGGCGCCACCCAGATCCGCGACCCCGACCCCGGCGACCTGCCGTTCATCCGGCGCATGATGCTCAATCAGGACCCGCCGGACCACGGCCGGCTGAGACGGCAGGTGAGCCGGGCGTTCACCCCCCGCCGCGTCGACCGCTTCGCGGCGGTGGCCCGCACCCGGGCCCGCTCCCTGCTCGCCGGCGCGCTCGCCCTCGCGCGCGAGGGCGACGGCGTCTGTGACGTGGTCGCCGCCGTCACCGACGACTACGCCGTGCTCAACCTCGCCGACCTGCTCGGTGTGCCCGAGTCGGACCGCGGCCTGCTCCTGCACTGGACGCAGCGAGTGATCGGCTACCAGGACCCGGACGAGGCGGGGGAGCCCGTGCTGGACGCGGACGGCCGGCCCGTCAACCCGCGGTCCCCCGCGGCGCTGCGCGACATGTTCGGCTACGCGCAGCAGCTCGCCGCGTACAAACGGGACCGTCCTGCCGACGACATCATGACCACGCTCGCCACCGACCCCGAACTCACGGGACCCGAACTGGAGATGTTCTTCTTCCTGCTGACTGTCGCGGGCAACGACACCGTGCGCGGCGCGGCGCCCGGCGGTCTCCTCGCACTGGCCGAGCATCCGCCGGCGTACCGGGGACTACGCGCCGGGACGCACCGGCTGCCCTTGGCGGTCGACGAGTTGCTGCGCTGGCATCCGCCCGTCCTCAGCTTCCGGCGGACCGCCGCCCGGGACACCGAGCTGGCCGGCCGGCACATCCGGGCGGGTGACAAAGTGGTCGTCTTCCACGCGTCTGCCAACCGGGACGAACGCGTCTTCGCCGCGCCGGACAGCCTGGAGCTCTCCCGTACGCCCAATCCTCACGTCTCCTTCGGCGACGGACCTCATGTCTGCCTCGGTGCGCACTTCGCCCGGCTGCAGCTGAACGTCCTCTATGAGGAGGCGCTACGGGTCCTGCCCACCGCTCCCCGTGCCGCCGCACCGCCCACGCGTCTGGTCTCGAACTTCATCAACGGCATCAAGTCCCTGCCTCTGAGGCTCATTTGATCCTCAGGGTCTCACCTGGATCAGCGCGTGCGCGCCACTGGTGCGCCATCGCTGCTCCTCGGCGGCGACCAGGGCCGCCTCCGTGTCCGGCTCCAGCCCCACGATGACATCGGACTTCAGGGTGCGCAGCGCGGCGACCGGCCCGGGGAACCAGGCCGTCACGTCCTCGAACGGTGTCGTCGGCGGATACAGCCGGTCGCCCACCAGACGGCGGTAGTTGAGATCGCCCTTGAAGATCGTCAGGTCGGCCGCGTCGAACTCCGCGCGCAGGTCCTCCGGCATGTCCGCGTACGGCAGCGGGGCGCAGGAGAAGGGGTGGGTCCGCACCTCCAGCCAGCCCTCGGCCATCGCCGTCCACAGGCGCTCCCCGGCACCGGCCGCCGCGCCCTTGGCACCGGCCAGCCGGCGCACCGCGTCGACGACGTCCGCCGTCGTGGCGTCGGAGATGTAGTAGGGGTGGACCTTCACGTGCAGCAGCGCCCGCCGCACCCGTCCGTGGCGGAGCAGGTGGTCGAGGAGCAGCAGATCCGGGATCAGCTCACGACCGGCGTTGTCCGCGACCAGGCAGAGCGTGTCGACGGGCAGGAGGGACCAGAGCAGCTCGCTGTCGTCCGCGACGAGCCGGGTGACGGCTGTCGGCGCACCGGGCGCGGAGAGACGGAAGCCGAGATCGGCGCGGTTGCCCCAGAGAGAGCCGTGGAGCAGCGCCTGCGCCTGCTCGTCGAGGGGCTGCTCCCCGAGCCGGTCCAGCGCCGCCAGCTCCTCGTCCGTCTCCGGGGCGTCGAGCTCGGCGAGCTTGAAGGGGCGGAACGGGTCGATGCCCTGCCAGCCCCCTGGCCCGAAGTAGCCGACGGCCTGGAGGAGCCGGCGGTAGAAGTAGCTCTCGGACCAGAGGAAGGGAACCTCGAACCAGGACCGTCCGAGATACTCCCCCGAACCCCAGCGGGCCCACTGCTCGTCGTCCTCGGTGCCGAGCGGTTCGATGAGGCCCTCGGTGGCACCGGTCAGGAGTTCGTCGAGCGCGCGCCGCCGGCCCGGACCGTACGGGAAGGCGTCCTGCACCGCACGGATGAGCGCGGGATGCCGTGCGGAGAGCACGCCGTGCGGGAAGGAGCCGGGCTCGTCGGCGAGGATCACGGGGGCGTCAGGCATGGTCTCGCTCTCCTCCAGGGCCGGTCAGGATCCCGGGAGGCAGGTCCACGTCCTTGAACCGCTCCTCGAGCTGCTTGCCGTAGCCGGCCTCGGTCCACACGAACTTCTTGAACTGCTCCGGCGTCAGCAGACCCTGCCACGGACCGCCGCCCGGGCAGAACACCGACTCGCACGCGGGGCAGTTGTACGCCGATCGCCACAGGGCGTCGGCACGGGGCTCCCCGGCCGCCACGAGAGCCCGGTCCCGGCCCTCCCCCCGCACCACGACGACGGTGCCGACGAACAGGAGCACGGCCAGTAGCGAACCACCGATCGTGTACGGCGGCTTGTCGTTGACGATCCCGCTGTACGCGAGGGCGACGCCGACGGCGACCATCACCATGCCCTCGACGAAGTGCAGACACCCGTCGAACCGCGAGGAGACGCCCGGAGTACGGGCCAGCCGGTCGGCCAGGCCCGCACGCATACAGGACTGGTCGTCGCAGACCTCCGGGACAGCTCGTGCCCCGGCCGAGCCGCAGCCCGGACATATCACCTCAACCGCCTTGGGAGCCTTCTCCGTTGCCATGGGCCTACGCTAACGGCCGGCCGGCGAGCGCCGCCGCCGGGCGCCGGGCGTCGTGCCGGGCGCCTCGCTGAACACCGGTCGCCCCGTCCCCGTACTCCTCGATACTCACCTGCCGCACCTGATGTGCCTGGAGACACCGGATGACCGCACACCGCACCGTCGCCGTGGCCGCCGTCGCCGCGGCGGCCACGCTGCTGCCGGCGACGCCCGCACTCGCCCATGGAGCCCCCACCGATCCGGTCAGCCGGGTTTTCGCCTGCTCGCCCGAGGGCGCCGCCCGCGCGACCGCCGCCTGCCGGGCGGCGATCGCGGCGAACGGCGCCCCGTTCACCGCCTGGGACAACCTGCGGGTAGCAGGCGTGAACGGCAGGGACCGGCAGCTCATCCCCGACGGCAGGCTGTGCAGTGGCGGACTGCCCGCCTACAAGGGACTCGACCTGGCGCGCCCGGACTGGCCGTCGACCCGGCTGACGCCCGGGAGCTCGCTGACGATGGCCTACAGCTCGACGATCCCGCACACGGGCACCTTCAAGTTGTTCCTGACGAAGCCGGGTTACGACCCGGCCAAGCCGCTGACCTGGTCCGACCTCCCGCAGCGGCCTTTCGCCCAGGTGACCGACCCACCGCTGACCGGCGGCGCGTACCGGATCGGGGCGAAGCTGCCCGCGGACCGCTCGGGCCGCCATGTGCTGTTCACGATCTGGCAGAACTCGAGCACGACGGACACCTACTACTCCTGCTCGGACGTGGTGTTCCCGGCGTCCAGGTCCTCCGGCGGTACCGGCGCCCGGGCCGGCTCCCCGAGCGCCTCCACCGCTTCGGGCACGGCCGGAAGGAAGAAGACGTCGCACTCGGCCACCCCGGCCCCGTCGCCGAGCCGGCTCGCACCGAGCACCTCACCGGCGCCTGCCGAGCCGGTGACCTCGGTGCCCGGCACCCCCGCGGCGGCCGCCGCACCGGCTTCCGGCGGCGGCACGTCGCTGCCGCTGCTGGCGGGCGGCGCCGGGGCGTTCCTGGTGGTCGCCGGCGGCACCGCCCTGGCCCTGCGGCGCAGGCGCGGCTGAGACGGCCGCCCCCGGCTCCGGCGGTTCGGAGACGGCCGTCGGGCGCGGCCGGCGTCAGTTGACGAAGACCGCGGGGCCGTCCGTCCCGGCGCTGTCGGTGACCGGGGCGTACTTCGCCGTGAAGTAGCCGTTGGCGAAGCACAGCGACGAGCCCGAGGTCTTGCTGAACCGCTGACCGGTGAAGGTGATGCTGTTGTCGGTGTTGCTCGCCGTGCCGGTCAGGCCCGGGGCCTGGTAGACGCAGGTGATGGTGCCGAGCAGGGTGCGCAGCTTGACGGTGGTCCGGATGGTGGAGCCGGCCGCCGGAGCGACGTCGACCGCGCCGTCGGAGGCAACCGTGGTGGTGTAGGGCAGGTTGTCGACGGTGATGCCGGTGACGCCCAGGACGCCGGTGACGTTGCTGGTGCAGCTGCTGCTGTCGAACGTGTGGCCGGTGAGCGACTCGGTGGCGGTGCCGGGCGCCGCCGGGTTGTCGGTGACGGCGGCGGTGAACGTCGACGAGGCGCAGGAGACTCCGCTGGTGCCCGTGGCGCTGGAGTAGAGCGTGGCAGCGGTGCCGCTGGCGAGCGACGCGTCGAGGATGTCACCGACGGCGACGGCGGTTCCGCCCGCTCCACCGGTGGTGAGCACGGTGCCGTCCGCCGAGGCGGGGGACGCCGCGGCCACGGCGAGAGCGGCGACGACGGTCACGGCGAGCAGGGATCGGGGCGTACGCATGGGGGTGCCTCTTCTCCGAAGTGGGGGGTGGTGAGGGTGTGCCGGGGTGCCGACGCCTGCCATGACGCCTTCCGGGCGTGTGACCACGGCAGCGGCATCCGGGCCACCCGGGGTCCGCGGACACGGCGGACTCGCCGGTGCCGCGGGGAATTCCGGATCGCGGTCGGATGTGAAGGATCCGTGCATCGCACCGCGTCTGCAGAGATGTCACCGAAACCCCGAAAGGGCGGGGACCGGGAGAGTGACGTGCGCGGTGCGACGGATCCGGCGCCACGGATCCGTTGGGGAAACAGTGGACGTTGTAGACCTGATGGCTCGTCAACGTCAAGGCATCGAGGGCAAGTTGATGCTCGATGGGCGGGACGGCGCAGGTCGGCGGTCACCGTCGGGCGGGGCCGGAGGGAACCCTGGAGCACAGGCATCGCACAACCGACACCCTTTTCCCACAACTCTCTTGACCCTTGAATGTAACCACCGGTAACTTCCTCGGCGGTAACTGCCGCGTGGAGCAAGCCCCTGCCCTTGCCGGGAGGCGTGAGGGGCGGTCGCGGCAGCCGCTGTCCGCGCCAGGACAACGTGCCGACGAAGCCCTCATCACATTCGCCTGTGCCCAGGAGCAGACATGGCCCCGTCCTCGGACGCCACGGTGTCCCCCGGTCCCACCCCCGAACCCCCGAAGAGCGGTTCCACCGCCGACGGGCCACCCACCCGACGCGGACGGGTCCGCCTGCGCCGCGCCGCCGTGATGGCGGTGCCGGCCACCGCCGTCGCCGCCGCTCTCGCGATCATGACCGCCCAAGGTGCGCTGGGTGTGCAGTTCGCCATCTCCGGCATGCCCTTCACGGTCACCGCCGACGACCTGAGCGGCACCGGATTCGAGCAGTTCGGCAACCTCGACAACATGGCGGACGACAGCCCGAACGCCGGTGACACCGGCGGGCAGGTGCTGGTCGTCACTTCCGCGATCAAGGACGCGACACTCGTCAAGCTGTGCCAGAGCGTCGACCTCGGCGGCACCAACCTGAAGATCACCGCTGGTGGCGGCAAGGACAAGGTCATCGCCGGTGATCTGACCACCGACTCCACGGACCTGTCCGGTGACGCCGAATTCAACGGCATCGAGATCGGCAACGACGCCGGCACCCTGACCAAGGCCGGGGTGCAGGGCAACAAGGGCGTCTTCAGCCAGCAGGCGGACACCGTGCACATCGCCCGACTGCGGCAGACCAACTACGCAACCACAGCAGGCGTCTTCAAGCTGCCCGGGCTCAAGCTCGGCTTCAGCGACACGGGTTGCTGATGGCCGGCCGCGCGAGGACCGCGTTCCGGCGATGGCGGTCGGACCGCCCCTTCTGGGGCGGGCTGCTTCTGGCGCTGGGCGGGACGGAGATCCTCCTGACGGAGAAGGCGTCGCTCAAGGTGGTCATGCACATCGGCATGCAGGGCCTCGCGGGATATCTGCTGCCCACCGTGATGCTGGTGTGCGGGCTGCTGATCCTCCTCGGCCCGGCCCAGCGGCTGTTCTACTCGGTCCTCGGCATCCTGCTCTCCCTGGGGACCTGGCTCACGTCCAACCTGGGCGGTTTCCTGGTCGGCCTGCTGCTGGGGGCCGCCGGGAGCTGTCTGACCTTCGGCTGGCTGCCCGACCAGGAGCCGCGCCGCGGTGTACTGCGCCGCCGTCGCCCGCGCTCCCCCGCCATGGACTCGGCCACGTCCTGACGCCCCCGCGCCCCTCGGCGGGCGGCTCCGGCCGCCCCACCCCCTCCCGGCCGCACGGCAGGGGGGCTCCTGCCGGACCGCCCGCCGAGGCCCACAACCGCGCCCCGCGCCCGCGACGACGGGGCCGTGACGCGTCCCGACGTGACGCACCGGAGCCGAGCCCGTCCGTGCGCAAGACACAGGAGACCCACGCCCCGACCGACGTGGGGCGCAAACAGAGCCATAGCCATGGCGCATCCGCGCAGCACACAGCGAACCCGCGCCACATCCGCCCGGGCGCGCACAGGGCCCCCGGCGGCGGCGCCGGTGGTCGGCTCAGGGTTCCCGTTTGGCGGACACCGTGAAGCGCGCGCCGTCCGGGTCGGCCAGCAGCGCCTCCTCGGCGCCCGGCTCCCGCTGCAGGACGGAACCGCCCTCGGCCCGGGCGGCCCGGACGCACGCGTCGACGTCGGGAACCACGAAGTGGACCTGCCAGTGCGGGCGGATGGTGGGGTCGGGCGCCGACTCGAGCGCCCCGGAGTGGATGCGCGCCACCACCACCCCGTCGCTGCTCAGGACGACCTCGTCACCGTCGTAGTGCACCTCGCAGCAGCCCTTGCGCGCGGAGGCCCACTCGAGGACCTCGCCGTAGAAGATCGCGGAGTCGAAGGCGTTGCGTGTGTGCAGCCTTATGAAGGTCGGGGCCGCCCTGCGCCACTCCTCGAAGCCGGTCACGAGCGGGCCCTCCCAGACGCCGAAGGTCGCCCCGTCCCGGTCCGCGAGCAGGGCCGCCCGGCCGGGCGGAAGCGCAAGAGGGCCGACGGCCGTGGTGCCACCCCGCTCCCGGCATCTGGCCGCGGCCACGTCGGCGCTGGACACCGAGAAGTACGGGGTCCAGGCGACGGCCATCTGCCACATCGAGGCGACGGCGGCGATCCCGGCGACCGGCACCCCGTCGGCCAGCGCCACCCGGAACCGGTCCCCCAGGCTGTTGGGCCGCCACTGCCAGCCGAACACCGCCCGGTAGAAGTTCTCCGCGGTCTCGAGATCGCGGGTACTCAGGCTCACCCAGCACGGTGCCCCGAAAACCGAGTCACTGGACACTCCCCCCTCGCCGCGTGCCTCGTTCTTGACCATGACCACACCGCCCGGTTCCCGGGGAGAGATGCCGGGCACCTCCTCCCTCGTCCGCTCAGGGCCTCCGGGTACCCCGATCGCGCCCTAGCAAGGATGCGCCACGGGACGCCGGGCGTCATCCGGAGAAGGACCGGCGAGGGCGCCCCGGCCCCGAACCGACTCAGGCGCCGACCCCCGGTGACCAGCGCGGGGCGCTGCCCGCCAGGCGGCAGGCGAGGAAGTACAGCGGAATCGGCGGCGTGTACGGAGAGTCACCGTCAGGGCGGTGGATCAGTGCCGGGCGGTCGGGGCGAGGACCGCTCCAGGAGGGGTCGGCAAGGCCCGGGCCCGTCTCCGGGACCGCCGGGCCCAGATACGCGCCGATCGCATAGCTCGTCGTCGCCGGCCAGGTGACGCCGATGTCGGAGCCCGCCGGGACGATCCACCACCAGCGGAGGTCGTCGGCGAAGACACAGCCGATGCGGGGCAACGACGCCATGATCCGTTCGCCGTGTTCCCGCGGGATGCCCACGGCGTCGTACCCGAGGGCGGCGGTCAGCTCGTGCGGGAGGGCCAGACGGACGGCGGGCCGGGACAGGACGGAGGCGGACGGGTGCGGGAGCGGTTCAGAGGCGCGCAGTCGTTCCATGCTGTGGGGATCCTTCGGCCGGGTGGGGGGCGGGCCTGAGGTACGCGGTGCTGGGCGAGCCGGTCGCGGTGGCTCGGTCGGATTCCGGGGTCAGTGCGGCCCAGACGACGCGACCGGAACCGTTCGGCGCGTCCCGGACGCCCCAGTCGCTGCTCAGCCCGTCGACCAGCATCAGCCCACGGCCGCTCTGGTCGTCCGGGCCGGGGCGGCACCGGGCCGGCCGGGTCTCGTCGTGGTTCTCGTCCTGGACCTCGATGTGCAGCCGCCCGCCGTCCGTGTGCACCCGGCAGACGATCCGTTCGCTCGCGGTGTGCATGACCGCGTTGGTGACGAGTTCGGAGACGACGATGACAGCGTTGTCAACGGTCGCCTCGTCCGCGCCCCAGCCCACGAGCAGTTCACGCACGTGCCTACGGACCAAGCCCACCGCGGCGGGAACGGCGGGAAAGCCGAAGACATCGGATCTATGGGGTGGGGCATCGCCGGGGAGGCGGCCCAGAGGCCGGGGGAGGGAGGGCGGAACCATCGCCGTTCGCCTTTCGTCTGCCGGGGCACCCTGGCCGGTGCCCACCGCCGGACACCGTGATGCCGGCTCCGTGCACCTCGCTCCGGGTCCACCGAGTCGCAGCCCCGTCTCCCCCAACTGAGCTGCTCAGCACCTTCGTTCATTGGCTACCGACGGTAGGACCACTGTCGCATCTGCCAACAACGCCTCGCAACCTGCAAGTTGAAAATTGCAATTCGAGAGGTGCATGCTGCTCCGGTCAGCGGATGATCGTGACAGACTGCGACCGTGCATCCCGGGTGAGGGGGTAGGCGTGACCGCTGAGACCGACTGGGGCGGCGCCCCCTCCGTGCTGCGCATGATTCTCGGCCGCCAGCTGGAGGAGCTGCGTTCGCGCGCCGGGCTGACGTACGAACAGGCCGGCGAGGCGATCGGCGTCAGCCATTCCACGATTCGCCGCATGGAGGCGGCCAAGGTGGCCCGACTGCGGCTCGCGGACGCCGAGAAGCTGCTGCAGACCTACGGCGTCACGGACCAGCAGGAGATCGACACCTTCCTGAAGTCGGTCCGCGAGGCCAACAAGCGCGGCTGGTGGCACACCTACCGTGACGTCCTGCCGGACTGGTTCGCGGCGTACCTGAGTCTGGAGCAGGCGGCGCTGCAGATCCGCGCGTACGAGGCCGAGTTCGTGCCCGGGCTGCTGCAGACCGAGGACTACGCACGCGCGTTGCTGAGTGCCGGCAATCCGCACTCCCCGGGCGAGGCCACCGAACGGCGGGTGGCGCTGCGCATGCGGAGACAGGAACTGCTGTCGCGGCCCTCGCCGCCACACGTGTGGATCGTCATGGACGAGACGGTGCTGCGCTGGCCGGTGGGGGGTTCGCGGGTGATGCGCGCCCAGATCGACCATCTGATCGCGATGAACAGCCTCCCCCATGTCACCTTGCAGGTCATGCCGTTCAGCAACGGCCCGCACCCCGCGATGCGCGCCGGTGCGTTCCATCTCTTCCGGTTCAGGGCACCTGAGCTGCCGGACATCGTGTATCTGAGCGGCCTCGTCGGTGCCGTCTACCTCGACAAGACGGAGGACGTCGTGGTCTACCGCGAGGCACTGGACCGGTTGGGCGCACAGTCCGCGCCCGCAAGGAAGACCGAGGCCGTCCTCGGCGCGATTCGCAAGGAGTTGTGAGAGTGCCCCACCCCGTACACAGCTGCGTGCCGTCCCACTCCCTGGGCCTGCGTGGCTGGTCCAAGCCCTGGAGCGACGACGCGGGCGGCGCCTGTGTGGAGGCGAAGAAACTGCCCGACGGCAGCGTGGCGCTGCGGCAGTCCACGGACCCCGACGGACCTGCACTGGTCCTGACGGCGAGGGAGATCGCGGGATTCCTCGCGAGCGTGAAGGCGGGCGAGGCCGACTTCCTTCTGTGACGCATCGTTTTTTGTCCTTGCGATATCGCTGTGCTTTCCCCGATCGACCGCTCGTTTCCCCACCCACCCCCACCGACGAGACCTCTGGAAGAGGAGACGGCTTTGCCCGACAACGGATGGCCGGCCGACCGTATCGACACCGAGAGCGCGCACTCCGCTCGCATCTACGACTACATCCTGGGCGGAAAGGACTACTACCCGGCCGACAAGGAGGCGGGCGACGCCATGTCCCGGGAGTGGCCCGCCCTCCCGATCCACATGCGCGCCAACCGCGACTGGATGAACCGCGCGGCGCGCTGGCTCGCCGAGGAGGCGGGGATACGCCAGTTCCTGGACATCGGCACCGGCATCCCCACCTCCCCCAACCTCCACGAGATCGCCCAGTCGGTCGCCCCTGAGTCCCGGGTGGTCTACGTCGACAACGACCCGATCGTGCTCACCCTCTCCCAGGGTCTGCTGGCCAGCACGCCCGAGGGGAAGACGTCGTACATCGAGGCGGACTTCCGTGATCCGGAGGCCATCCTCGGGGCCGCGGAGTTCCGGGAGACCCTCGATCTCGACCGGCCCGTCGCCCTCACGGTCATCGCCATCGTCCACTTCATGCTGGACGCGGACGACGCGGTCGGCATCGTGCGCCGCCTGCTCGAGCCCCTGCCCTCCGGAAGCTATCTGGCCATGTCCATCGGAACGGCCGAGTTCGCACCCGAGGAGGTGGGGCGTGTGGCGCGCGAGTACGCGGCGCGCAACATGCCGATGCGGTTGCGGACGATCGACGAGGCGCACGAGTTCTTCGACGGGCTTGACCTGGTCGAGCCCGGAGTGGTCCAGGTGCACAAGTGGCGTCCGGACGGCACCGGGGAGCAGGGGATCCGGGACGAGGACATCGCCATGTACGGGGCCATCGCCCGCAAGCCGTGACTCCGGGAGTCCGGCCGTGAGGGGTGCCGTGCGCCGGGCCCGGGTCCTCCCGGCTGGGCGCAACCACCCGGCACGGCCGGACGACGCCCGGCACATCACGAACGGCCGCGCCCCTCGAAGGGGTGCGGCCGTTCGCGGGTCTACGGCTCGGACGTCAGCCGAGGCCGACCGACGTCAGCCAGGCCTTGGCGACGTCGAGCGGGTCCTTGTTCTCGAGTTGCACCTGGGTGTCCAGGTCCAGCAGGGACGCGGTGTCCAGCTTGGCGGAGACGGCGTTGAGCGCGTCGACGCCCTTCTGGGAGAGCCCCGACTTGTAGACGAGCGGCTGCACGTTCTCGAACCCGAAGAGGTTCTCCGGGTCCTGGAGGACGACGAACTTCTCCTTGGAGATGGTCGGGTCCGTGGTGAAGATGTCCGCGGCCTGCACCGTGTTCTTCTTCAGCGCCGCCTGGGTGAGCGGGCCGCCCGCGTCGAGCGCCTTGAAGGACTTGAACTGCAGTTTGTAGACCTTCTCGAGTCCCTCCAGGCCCTGCTGGCGGGTCTGGAACTCCGGGGAACCACCGATCACCAGGTCCTTGGCGATGGGCTGGAGGTCCGCGATGGTGGACTTGTCGGTGAGGCTGTACTTCTTCGCGGTGGCCGCGTTGACGGTGACCGAGTCCTTGTCCTGCGCGGGCGCCGGGTCGAGGAGCGTCAGCTTCGGGTCGAGCTTGGCCTCGATGGCGGCCGTCGTGGCGGCGGCAGTCTTCGGGGCGGCGTCCTTGTCGAGGTAGGCCAGCAGTGCGCCGTTGTACTCCGGAAGGACCGTGATGGAGCCGTTCTTCAGCAGGCCGTAGGTGGTCTCGCGGCTGCCGATGTTGGGCTTGTACGTGACCTTGACGCCCTTGGCCTTGAGGGCCTCGCCGTAGATGTCGGCGATCAGGATGCTCTCGGCGAAGTTGTTGGAGCCGACCACCACGGTGCCGTTGCCGGCCTTGTCTCCGGAGAGCGGGTTGTCGGACTTGCTGTCGGAGGACGAGGAACACCCCGCGAGCAGTGCCGCCGTGGCGGCGAGCGCGACGGCGGCCGCGCCGGGGAGTCTCCTGCTGGACGTGCTGGTGTTCGCGGTAGAAGTCACGATTCCCGTTCCGGACTCGGGGATGGGGGAGGGCGTGGCGGAGCTGTGCGGGGGTTCGCCACCACACTCCACTGATCCAATCCAGCCACTTCAAGCCCAGTCAAGAGAATTCTGGTCACCGATTGGCCTCGATGCGCAATTCGTTGCGAACGCCCGGTTGTGAAGAGAGGGCGGATCCTCGGAGGCGGAACGGCGTGCTCGATGTAATGGATTCTTGACTTGGGACGATCGGATTCGGGGCTCGAAGAGACGGTAGTCTCCGGGAAGTTGACAACAGGCAGCAGTGCGGGCCGACAACGGCGTTCCGGACCGCCTTGCACCGTTCTGCTCCGGCTTCGGCCGGTTCCGCCTGTGACCCCGGTCGTTCGATTGTGGTTCCGCGAGATCCTCGCGCGCCCGAAGACGCCTTCGAAGGAGGCTTGGTGTCCACGAACGAGGTGGACGCGTCGGTCCGGCCGGCGCCGTCACCGCCACGGGGTGGCATTCGCGGCTTCGCCGAGCGGTGGCCCTTCCGTCGCAAGCTCAACGTCCTCGTCGGAATACCGCTCGCGGTGGTCGCCGTACTTCTCGCGTACCTCATCACCGACCTCGTTCAGCAGTCGGACAGGGCGGAGTCCGCGGCGCGGCTCGTCCGCGACAGCACCCAGGTGGCACGCCTCGTCGGCCGGGTACAGGCCGAACACCAGCAGGCCATCCTGCTCTCCGTACGGTACGAGGCGTCCGTGGACACCAGGCCCTCGCTGTCCGCCTACCGATCGGCGCAGGACGCGGTCGACGACCAGATCGCCAAGGTGCGCTCCGCCTTCGGCGACCGTCTGCCGGACACGGAGGAGCAGGCGCTGATGGAGGTCGAGGGCCTCGCCGGTCTGCGCGACACCATCGAGCAGGGGTACCTGCCCGCCGACAACATCGACCCCGCCTACACCAACGCCTCCAAGGGTCTGATCGACGGTCTGGGGCTCGAGCGCAACGCGGATCTGGCCGCCACCTTCACCGGCAATCTGCTCGACTCGCTGCTGCGCGCCGACGCCGCGCACGGCGCGTTCGAGACCGGGGTCTTCTCCGCGACGACCGGTGACGCCAACGCGCTCATCGAGTTCACGGGCGCGGTCGGCTCGCACGAGCTGTTCACCTACCAGGCAGACCGCTTCGGCCGGTTCGCCTCCCCCGAGCAGGCCGACGAGCTCGCCGGGATCGAGCACAACACCGCACAGTGGGAGATCGCCCAGGCGTACGCCGCGCTCCAGGTCGATCCCAGCGGGCTGCAGATGAACACCCCGGCCGACATTGGCCGGACGTTCACGGACGCCCTGAACGGCTACCCCGCCTACCCGGAACAGGCCGAGAACCGGCTCCGGATCACCACGTCGCTCATCGACCAGATCGCAGACCGGGCCGACGCCGCCTCCGAGACGGCCCAGTGGCGAGCCGCGCTGCTGCTGAACCTCGCGCTGATCAGCTTCGTCTGCTGGATCGCGCTCTCCGTGCTGGTGCGCCGCTCGGTGGTCCGCCCGGTGCTGGCCCTCACCGGCGCCGCCCAGCAGGTGGCCAAGGCCGCCGGGCGCGAGCTCTCCCGGGTGGCCGACGACGACGCCGAGGACGACGGCGCGCCGCGGCTGCGCGAGATATCCGTCACCGCGCGCGACGAGATCGGTGAACTGGCCGAGGCCTTCAACCATGTGCAGACCACCGCGGCCGCTCTGCTGGAGCGCCAGGTGCTCAGCCGCCGCAACGTCGCCGAGATGTTCGGCAACGTCGGGCGCCGGGTGAGCAACCTGACCACGCGCCAACTGGTCCTGATCGACGCGGTGGAGCGGGGCGAGACCGACCCGGCGCTCCTCGAACGCCTCTACTCCATCGACCACATCGCCGTACGCCTGCGGCGCAACGCGGACAGCCTGATGCTGCTCGCGGGCATCCGCGAGACCGTCCTGGAGTCCGGTCCCACCGCGCTCACCAACGTGGTCCGCGCAGCGCTCGGCCAGATCGAGGGCTTCCAGCGGGTCCGGCTGCTCGCCGAGACCGAGATCATGGTCGCGCCCGACATCATCGGCGACCTGACCCTGATGGTCGCCGAACTCCTCGAGAACGCCGTCTCGTTCTCCCCCGCGGGCAGCCCCGTCGAGGTGACGGTGCGCATGGGCGGCGAGGGGGCCGTGATCGAGGTCGCCGACCACGGTCTCGGCATGAGCGCCGAGCGGCTGGCGGAGGAGAACGCCCGGCTGATCCGCCGCGAGCGGCTGGACGTCGTACCGACCAAGGTGCTCGGTCTGTTCGTGGTCGGCACGCTGGCCCGGCGCTGGGAGATCACGGTCGTGCTCGCCCGCACGCCCGGCGGCGGTGTCACGGCGACGGTCGAGCTGCCCTCGTCGCTGCTGCTGACGATGAGCCCGGTGCTCGTCCCGGAGCAGGTCCCGGCCGCCGTGGACGCCCCGGGCACGACCGGACAGGAGTCCGCCGCCACCTCCGGGCCGGTGCCTTCGGCGGTCGCCGTCGCCGAGACCGCCTCCGAGGCCGTGCCCGCCGCCGCGGGCCAGTCGCCCTCGCCCGGGCGTGATGCCTCCGAGGCCGGGTCCGGCTCACTGCCCCGGCGCGTTCCGCGCCGTGAGGCGGATCCGGTCGAGGAGAGGGCCTCCGGGGACCTCCACGACCGGGCCGAGGAGGTCCCGTTCGTCCCCCGTCCTCGCTCGCGGGAGACGGCTGCCGGCGCCCGCGCCGGCGGAACGCCGCCCGGTGCGGACGTTCCCGGCGGGGTCAGGCCACTGCGCCGCCGGGTACGGGGTGCGACCCTGCGCACCGCCGAGGCCCCGCAGACGGAATCCCCGGCACCCCGGCCCGCCGACGCGGAAGAGGTCCGCTCCGCGCTCGAGGAGTTCGAGGCCGCGGTGGAACGCGCCCACCGCGACAGCACCGCACGAACCTCCCCCCACGACACGCTCGACCAGAACCACCTCCCGAAAGGAGCGGAGCAGTGAGTACGTCGACAGGTGACACCCCGGCCACCGGCACCACACCGGCCGAACTGCAGGCCGCCGCAGCCGACTTCACCTGGCTGCTCAACCGTTTCGCCACCGAGACAGCGGGTGTCGTCGACGCCATCGCCGTCTCCTCCGACGGACTGCTCATCGCCGTCTCCGAACTGCGCGAGCACGCCGACTCGGAGCGGCTGGCGGCGATCGTCTCCGGCATCACCAGCCTTGCCGCCGGCGCGTCGGGCAACTACGGGCTGGGCGGCCTCAACAAGGTCATCATCGATCTGGAGGGCGGTCACGTCCTCGTCTCCGCCATCGGCAGCGGCGCCGTGCTCGGCGTGGTCACCGACAAGGAGGCCAAACTGGGCAACGTCGCCTATGAGATGACCCTGTTCGCCAACCGGGCCGGCGCCGCCCTCAGCCCTCAGCTCGTGCTGGAGCTGAAGAACAGCGTCGGCGCCGCCTCGGCGGGGTGACCGGGCACCGCCCGGTCGAGGAAGGAAGTAGCACCCATGGCGGACGGCCGCACTGCGCGCGGTGCCGACGACGACGGTTTCCCGGTGGACCCGTTCGGTCCCGTCGCCGCCGTTCGGCCGTTCCTCGTCACCGCCGGCCGGGTGGCGCCCACCGCGTCCGGACGGCCGATGCCCGTCGAGACCCAGGTGGTGGCAACCGCCCAGGGGCTCGAGGCGCTCGACCGGCTCTCGTTCGAGCAGCACGACATCGTCGCCGCATGCAGGCAGCCGCAGTCCATCGCGGAGATCGCGGCCCGGCTGCGGCTTCATCTGAACGTGGTCCGGGTCCTCGCCGAGGACCTGCGCGCCGCCGGGCAGCTGACGGTGTACGTGCCACACATCGACGTCACGCGCGACGCGTCCGTCCTGCGAAGGGTTATCGATGGCCTCCGCGCCGTCCCCGACTCCCGGGGGGTACTCCGTGACACCGACTGAACCGGCCGCTCGGCCCCGCGCCCACGGCTCCGCCCCGGCCGACGGGACCCCGGGTGCGGCGCAAACCGCCGTACGACCGCCGCTGCCGGTCAAGATGGTGATCGCCGGCGGCTTCGGCGTGGGCAAGACCACCGCCGTCGGCTCCATCTCCGAGATCGAGCCGCTCACCACCGAGGCGGCGATCACCGAGGTCGCGGCCGGGGTGGACGACCTCACCCACACCCCGCGCAAGACCACGACCACGGTCGCGATGGACTTCGGCTGCATCACCATCGACCCGACCCTGAAGCTGTACCTGTTCGGAACACCCGGGCAGGACCGTTTCGGCTTCATGTGGGACGACATCGTGGAGGGCGCGGTCGGCGGGCTCGTCATCGTCGACACACGGCGGCTCGACGACTGCTATGCGGCCGTGGACTACTTCGAGCACAAGGACATCCCGTTCGCGGTCGCCCTCAACGCCTTCGACGGCAAGGTGGAGTACGACGTGAACGAGGTCCGCTGGGCGCTGGACGTCTCCGAACACGTCCCGGTCGTCGTCTTCGACGCCCGGGAGCGCGGGTCGGTGCGGGACGCGCTGCTCGTGGTGCTGGAGCAGGCGCTGGCGCGCAGCGAGGGATGAGCCCCGCAACGCACGAGGCGGGGCCCGGGACCTCCCCGGGCCCCGCGTCGTGCGTCAGGCGCTTCGGCGCACCCCGGGAGAGACCGTGAACCGCGCGACCGCCCAGAACAGCGCGAGCGTCACCAGCGCCATCACGGCGACCAGGGTGGCGCCGCCCACCACCTTCTCGTAGTTCCTCTGGTAGAGACCGTCGATGATGTACCGGCCGAGGCCGCCGAGACTGACGTAGGCGGCGATGGTGGCGGTGGAGACGATCTGGATGGCGGCCGAGCGCAGCCCGCTGAGGATCAGCGGCAGCGCGACCGGGAACTCCACCCGGAAGAGGATCCGTGACTCCTGCATGCCCATGCCCCGCGCGGCGTCCACCGGGGACGGGTCGACGGAGCGGACGGCCTCGTAGGTGGTGACGAGGATCGGTGGGATGGCGAGCACGACCAGCGGGATCATCACCGGCACCACGCCGAACCCGAGCAGGATGAACAGCAGCACCAGCAGACCGAAACTGGGCAGCGCCCGCCCGGCGGTGGCGATCAGGGCCAGGACGTTGCCGCCGCGTCCGTAGTGGCCGGTGACCAGGCCGACCGGCAGGCCGATCGCGGCCGCGATGGCGAGCGCCTCCAGGGTGAACTGGATGTGCTCCCACACGCGGGTGGGTATGCCGTCGTATCCGTGCCAGTGGGCGCCGTCGCTGAAGAAGGCGTGGACGAAGTTGAGCACGTTCACCGGGCGTCCTCCAGGGCGGGCACGGTCGCGTCGGGACCGGCCGCCGCCGGCTTGCGCCGCCTGCTGCGTGTGCCGCTCGGCATCCAGGGGGTCAGCAGCAGACGTACGAGGACCAGCGCGGCGTCGGCCAGGATCGCCAGGACCGCCGTGGTGATCACGGAGTTCCAGGCGAGCTCGGGCCGGTGGTAGATGTTCGCGTCGTTGAGGAGGTTGCCCAGTGCGCCCTGGTTGCCGATCAGCATGCCGACGCTGACCAGGCTGATGCTGGACACGGTGGCCACACGCAGCCCGGCGATGATCGCGGGGACGGCGATCGGCAGCTGCACCTGGAGGTAGCGGCGCACGGGCCCGAAGCCCATGGCCGTGGCCGCGGCCAGCGTCTCCTGCGGGACCGATCGGACACCGTCCACGATCGCCGGGACGAGCACCACCAAGCTGTACACGGCCAGCGGGATCATCACGGTGAGTTCGGTCTGGCCGGTGTAGTCGATGAGGACCACGAAGAAGGCCAGCGACGGAATGGCGTACAGCACGGTCGTCACACCCAGGACCGGCGGGTACAGCCAGCGGAACCTCACACACAGCTGGGCGACCGGCAGGGAGACGAGCAGGCCGGCCAGGACCGGCAGCAGGGCCTCCCGCAGATGCAGACCGACGAGGCCGAGCCAACTGTGCTGGAGGTCGCTCGGGATGTCGAAGAACCCGCTCATCCCGCGACCTTCTCGTCCCGCTCCTGCGCCGCATGGGCGTTGCGGATCGCCTCACCGATCGTCTGCTGCGACACGACCCCGACGACCCGGCCGTCGCCGTCCACCGCCACGGCCCAGCCGGTGGGCGAGAGCACCGCGCAGTCGAGCGCGGCACGCAGCGAGTCCTTGCCGTGCACGAACGGCCGCCCGTAGGACAGCAGTCGGCCGGCCTCGATCCGCCCCGCGGCCAGATCCCCGGGTTCGCTCCAGCCGAGCGGCCTGCCCTCGAGGTCGGTGACCAGCAGGTACGGAACGTCCGGCCCCCCACGGGAGGCGATCTGCTCGGCGGAGGAGTCGACGGCGACGATCGGGGTCTTCTTCAGCTCCAGGGCCTCGGAGGTGAAGAAGGACAGCCGCCGGATGCCGCGGTCCGTGCCGAGGAAGTCCTCCACGAACGAGTCGGCCGGGGACGACAGCAGCTCGGCCGGCGGCGCGAACTGGGCGAGCCTGCCTCCGGTCCGCATCACGGCGACCATCGTCCCGAGCCGGATCGCCTCGTCGATGTCATGGGTGACGAAGACGATGGTCTTGCCCAACTCCTCCTGGATACGCAGCAGCTCTTCCTGCAGCCCCTTGCGCACGATCGGGTCGACGGCGGAGAACGGCTCGTCCATGAGCAGCACCGGCGGGTCCGCGGCGAGCGCCCGGGCCACACCGACGCGCTGCTGCTGGCCGCCGGAGAGCTGGTACGGGTAGCGCTTGGCGAAGGAGGGGTCCAGGCCGACCCGTTCCATCAGCTCGCGGGCCCGCTCCCGGGCCTTGTCCTTGCTCCAGCCGAGCAGCCGGGGCACGGTCGCGATGTTGTCGACGACGGTGCGGTGCTGGAAGAGGCCGGCGTTCTGGATGACGTAACCCATCGACCTGCGCAGCGAGTTCACCGGCTGGCGGCTGATGTCGACTCCGTCGAGGGTGATCGTGCCCTCGCTCGGCTCGATCATCCGGTTGATCATGCGCAGGGTCGTCGTCTTGCCGCAGCCCGAGGGGCCGACGAGGACGGTGATCGAGCGGTCCGGTATCTCCAACGACAACCGGTCGACCGCCACCGTGCCGTCCGGGTACCGCTTGGTGACTGAATCTATCCGTATCAAAGCGCCGAATACCCTTCGGGTGTGGCAGAAGCGACGATGTCCCGGCCGATGTCGCGAGGGCCGTTGCCGGGAGAGTGTAGACGCCGAGTGTTGCGGCGCCGTGGCGGGTGACGTGCCCGAAGTCGGTGGGGCCTGTGGTGCGGGACCGTGCGACACGCTGGTCCGGGCCCCCGGGACGCGCCCGAACCGGCCGTCCCGACCACGCCGGGAGCGTTCGCCGTGTCGCCCCGCCGTCACCGTCGGCGGACGTGCGGACAGTCTGGAGGCCCACCGCGTCCCGGACTCCGGAGTGTGCGCGAACCTCATGACCACGGCTGGATCACGACCCTCGCCTCCACCGCGCAATGCGCCGCACAGGTCAGGAGCGGGGGCCTCGGCCGTCACCGAAAATCCCGGGGCCGGACCGGTCGGCCGAGGCGATCAACTGGTCGATCAGGGCGAGCAGAACGTCCCTGCACGACCCCCGCTCCCGCGCGTCGCACAGCAGCACCTGGGCGTGTTCCGGCAGGGCCAGCGCGTCCCGGATCGTCTCGGGCGGGTAGGGATGGCGACCGTGGAAGCCGTTGACGCCGACGACGAACGGGATGCCCCGGCGCTCGAAGAAGTCGATGGCGGCGAAACTCGACTCCGGGCGGCGGACGTCGATGAGGACCACGGCGCCCAGCGCACCGATGGCCAGGTCGTTCCACATGAACCAGAACCGCTGCTGACCGGGTGTGCCGAAGAGGTACAGCACGAGCTCCTGGCCGATCGTGATCCGGCCGAAGTCGAGGGCCACGGTGGTGGCCCGTTTCTCCTCGACGCCTGCGAGGTCGTCGACGTCCAGTCCGGCGACGGTGAGCGCTTCCTCGGTGGACAGCGGGGTGATCTCGCTGACCGAGCCGACCATGGTGGTCTTGCCGACGCCGAACCCCCCGGCGATCAGGATCTTCACCGTGTCGGGCGCTGACGGCGGCCGGACGGCGGTGTCAGAGTCGGCCAAGGCCGTCCCTCACTTTCTGCAGCATCTCCAGGTCCGGGGTGCGGGAGAGGGGGTGCGGCGGACGGACGGTGATCCGCCCCGCCTCCAGCAGATCGCAGAGCATGATCACGACCACGCTCACCGGGAGGTCGAGAAGGGCGGCGAGCTCCGCCACCGCGATCGGCTCGGCGCACCGCTTCAGGATCCGCGTGTGCTCAGGCTGCGGCCGGCTGCCCCACTCGGGCGGCGGGTCCACCGCCGTCACGGTCGAGATGAGGGTGAAGTCGGCGCGGGTGGGCCGGGTCCGTCCGCCGGTCAGCGTGAACGGCCGGACGAGCCGGCCCGCCGCGTCGCCTCCGTTCACCTCTCGCCGCTGCCGGAGCCGGCGCCGTCTCCGCGTGGTGCCGCACTCAAGTGCTCGCCGATCTTTTTCACCAGCATGTTCATCTGGTATGCCACCACACCGACGTCGGCGCCCGGTCCGGTGAGGACGACGAGATGGGTGCCTGCCCCGGCCGAGGTGAGGATGAGATAGCTGCGGGCCAGCTCGATGAGCGCCTGTCGCACCGGGCCGCCGCCGAAGTCCAGGCTGACCCCCTTGCTGAGGCTCATCAGACCGGACGCGGTCGCCGCCAGCCGTTCGGCGTCGTCGCGCGGGAAACCCGTGGACTTGCTGACGACCAGTCCGTCCTCGGAGAGCACCACGGCGTGGTTGACGTCGGCGACCCGGTCCACGAGTCCGGTCAGCAACTGGTCGAGCTGTGTGTGCGTGGCGGGGATGGGGCGTGTCATGTCGGTGTCCTTCACGAGCGGTCGGCGGGCGGGGTCGAGGGGACGGGTGGGCCTGCGGCACGGACGCCTTCGCCGGGACCGGACCGGGCGGCGGCCTCCTCCCGGTCCGGCTCCTCCGGGTCGTCCAGGTCCCACGGGGCGTCGTCGCGCGCCAGGCGCGTGCCGCGCTGGAAGCCGGCGAGGGAGGAGGCGGCGCGGTCGGCGGTGAACTCGTCCCGGCGGGCGTCCTCCTCGGCGGGCGCGGCCTCCTCCCGCAGTTCGGCGGCCAGACTCGTCTGCGGCACCCGGCGCGGCAGGGGCGCGGCCTCTCCTGCGGCCGCACCCTCGGTGGAGGGCGCGGTGGAGGGTTCGGCGCCGAGGTGCCCGGGCCTCCGCCCCGGCACCTCGGACGGCGTCTTCCGGGAGGACGGGCTCTGCCGCACCACGATGTCGTGCGGGACGAGGACGATCGCCGTGGTCCCCCCGTACGGCGAGGGACGCAGCGTCACCCCGATGCCGTGCCGGGTGGCGAGCCGGGCGACCACGAACATGCCGAGCCGCAGATCGTCGGCGAGCGCCACCACGTCGAACTGCGGGGGCGCCGCGAGTTGCTCGTTGAGCTGGGCGTAGTCGTCCTCCGGCAT
>Ga0102590_1001205_pt1 | contig 41316 bp, 40 predicted proteins | sample AraplaMF_Col_mMF_FD_76859 | JGI IMG/M metagenome (GOLD analysis project Ga0102590, IMG submission 76859) | Arabidopsis root microbial communities from the University of North Carolina, USA - plate scrape MF_Col_mMF | ecosystem: Host-associated > Plants > Roots > Endosphere | place: USA... | reverse complement strand
AGCGGCGTCGAGCTGCATCGCTTCGAGGCGCTGGGATCGTCGACCCCGGTCGATTGTTTTCGGCTGTCTCGCAGTGTGTGGTCGTCGCTGAAGAACTGGGGCACTTCGACGCGGAGAGAGCGGTAGCGCTCTCTCCTCCGTCGTCCCGGCCTTGAGCCGGGATCCAGGCTCTGTTCGCAACCGCTCGACCAGCGCGGCAATGGCATCGGGGCGATTTGCGTAATGGGCGCTATCGCCCCGATGCCATGCTACGTCCAAGCCCGCGCCGCCGACATCGATGCCGACAAAAATATTGTCCGTTAAATGAGAGAGTGTCATGCTGCTCCTGCCTTGTTCACGAGGCAGGGCCGGCTCCTGGATCGTCAAACGTGCGGCCAGCACTTGCTACCGTCCGGGTGTCCGGCCCCTCTATCCGCGATCGAGGCGGGGCCCGAGATTCCGACGGTCGTCAAAGACCTCTCCATAAATCCCGGAACGCCCGCCTCGAAGGCCTCATCTTGGAGGCAACCGAGACTTACGATCCATAACCCCGATTCGTGGTTATGGATTGCGGATCGCCGCGTACGCGGCGTCCGGAATGACGGCGGAGAATGCCGCCATCACAGCATCGACGGCAGCACGCGGTCCGGCGGCTTGTGTCCGTCCATGAAGGTACGGATGTTGACGATCACCTTCTCGCCCATGTCGATGCGGCCTTCGATCGTCGCCGATCCCATGTGCGGCAGCAGCACCACCTTGCCGTCGCGGGCGAGCCGCGCGAGCTTCGGATTGACCGCGGGCTCGTGCTCGAACACGTCGAGGCCAGCGCCGGCGAGTTCGTCGGCCGCGATCATGCGGATCAGCGCGTTCTCGTCGATCACCTCGCCGCGCGCCGTGTTGACCACATAGGCCTGCGGGCGCAAGAGCTTCAGCCGCCGCGCCGACAGCAGATGGAACGTCGCCGGCGTGTGCGGACAGTTGACCGAGATGATGTCCATCCGGGCGAGCATCTGGTCGAGGCTCTCCCAGTAGGTGGCGTGCAGCTCCTCCTCGATCTTGGCGGGGAGGCGGCGGCGGTTGTGATAGTGGATCTGCAAGCCGAAGGCCGAGGCGCGGCGCGCCACGGCCTGGCCGATCCGTCCCATGCCGATGATGCCGAGCCGCTTGCCGGAGATGCGCTTGCCGAGCATCCAGGTCGGTGACCAGCCGGCCCAGTCCTTGTCGGAGCCGCTCAGCACGGTGGCGCCTTCGGCGAGGCGGCGCGGCACGGCGAGGATCAGCGCCATAGTCATGTCGGCGGTGTCCTCGGTGAGCACGCCCGGGGTGTTGGTCACCGTGATGCCGCGGGCGACCGCGGCCGCCACGTCGATGTTGTCGACGCCGTTGCCGAAATTGGCGATCAGCTTGAGGTTGGGACCAGCGTCTTTCAGCACCGCGGCGTCGATCCGGTCGGTCACGGTCGGGACCAACACGTCGGCGGCCTTCAGGGCCTCGCCGAGCTGGTTCTGGGTCAACGGCTTGTCGTCGATGTTCAGCCGCGTGTCGAACAGCTCGCGCATGCGCGTTTCGATGCTGTCCGGCAGCTTGCGCGTGACGATCACCACCGGTTTCTTGGCTTTCGGCATGCTTCAGCGCGCCTTAATCGGATCCGAAAAATTTTCGCCGTTCAGACCTCCTTAACCGAGGTGAACGACACTCTAAGACGCCCCTCGCGGTGCGGTGGGCGGGCCCCGTCTGGCTGGATTTCTCTCTATCAGATGGGCGTTTCAAGACAAAGCACCCGGGTAGCGTCCCTCTTGATTAGAGTTTCAGCTGCGTTTCGCATGAGACACGTCCATCGTGCCCTGGTTGTAGTCGTTTTTGCCGCTATCGGCGCCGTAGCCGTGGTCGCAAAGGCCCAGCCCCAGTTCCTCGGGCAGCAGCAGGCTTCGCTCCAGCCTCCGCCCGCAGCGCCGAGCCCGCTGCCTCCGACCGGCAGCGCCAGCGGCCTTCCCGTGCCGCGTTTCGTCAGCCTGAAGTCCGACAAGGTCAATATGCACATCGGTCCGGCCAAGACCTACGAGGTCAAGTGGCTGTACCAGCGGGCAGGCCTCCCCGTGGAGATCATCGCCGAATTCGAGACCTGGCGCCGGATCCGCGATGCCGAGGGCACCGAGGGCTGGGTCTACCACTCGCTCCTCTCTGGCCGGCGCACCGGCATGGTGACCACCCGGGCGGCCGACGATCTCGTGCCGCTCTACGACAAGCCCGACGACAAGGGTGCGTTGACGGCGCGGCTCGAGCGCGGCGTGATCGCCAGCGTGAAACGCTGCAGCGGCGAGGGCTGGTGCTTCGTCACCGGCCGCGGCTTCGAGGGCTACGTGCAGCAGACGCGGTTGTGGGGCGTCTATCCGAACGAGAAGGTGGACTGAGCGGAATTGCTCCGTCAGCCGACGATCGTCGCCTCCATTTTGCCGAAGCCTTCGAACTCTCCGGTCACCGGTTGATCGAGCGCGACCGGATGGAAGCCGGTGAACGAGCCGGTGACGATGAAGGTGCCGGCCGCGAGCCCGGTCGTTGCGCGCCGCAGGTTCGCCAGCACGACCGCAGGCTTGCCCGGATTGCCCGTCGGATGGCCGCCGATCTTTTCGATGATGGTCCGGCCACCTTGCGACATCGCGACGCGGGTCTTGGTGAAATCGAACGACTGCCAATCCTTGCGGAACGCGCCGAACACCATCGCGCCGTTGGCGATGTGGTCGGCATAGAATTCGTACGGCGCTTTCTCCATCGCTGATTTCAGATCGCGGAAGCGGCTGTCGACCAATTCGAACGCGGCGCAGCCTTCCAGCGCGTCGAACACCTCGGCCTCGGAATATTCCGCGGCGCGCGGCGGCAGATCACGCGTCACGCGAAAACTGATCTCGCATTCCATGTACTGGCTCGGCGTGAGCGCGCGCGGCACGCGCGCCGGACTGACGAACACGCGGCCTGACGCGAGCGGCGCGTAGACCACTTCAGCGCCGGGCTTGGCGGCGATCTTGGTGCCGACGATGTCGTCCCCGACGAGCTTGTCGACCGCGTCCATCACGGCGCAGGATTCGGCGAAATTCTTCGGCGCGATCGCTGCGGCCAGCGGATCGAGCCGCTCGCCGGTCTGCCGCGCGCGCAGGAAAATCTGGGCGACTTGGTCGACGGCCGCCTGATCCATGATGCATTCCTCCCGCCCGCGTTGTTTGCGGAAGGCTACGCAAAACAAAACGGCCGGGCGAGGCCCGGCCGTTGGAAACAGCAATGCGCGAAAGTCTAGCGGCGGCTGTCCTTGCGGCGCAGGCGGACCACCACGTCGATGCGGGCGATCTCGTAGCCGTCCGGCGCGGGCGGCATCCGGCCGACGATCTCTTCGGCACCCGGAATGTCGACGAGCGCGTTGTCGCCCTCGACGAAGAAGTGGTGGTGCGCCGTGGTGTTGGTATCGAAGTAGGTCTTCGAGCCATCGACCGCGACCTGGCGGAGCAGGCCCGCTTCGGTGAACTGATGCAGCGTGTTGTAGACGGTGGCGAGCGACACCGGCACCTTGGCCTTGCTGGCTTCCTCGTAGAGCATTTCCGCGGTCAGGTGGCGGTCGCCCTTGGCGAACAGGATCCAGCCGAGCGCCATGCGCTGGCGGGTCGGCCGCAGCCCAACATCGCGCAGCATCGACTTCACGTCGTGCCACGGGCAGCCGTTCAGTTCGTCCCGGCGGAGGTCCGCAGGAACAACCGGCATGCCGGCCACAGGAAGGATCGTGGTACGCGTTTCAGCCATGTCTTCTACGCCCGAACAGATCAGAACAGTTCTAAAATCGTTTCATTTGCAATCATATAGCCGAAGGTCCCCTTGGTGCAAGTGTTTCGCAACAAGTGCCGCGCAAGGCCCTCTGCGTTGAGGACAATGCTTGGGTAAAGCTTGGGGCAACGCCTGCTGCGTCGATGGCAAACCTTGGATTCGGTCCTATTTTGTGGTGAACCGGCTTTGTCCCCGCGCCGTTTGCCATGATAAACAGGGCAATTAAACGGGCGGCACTCACGAGACAATGATGGAAAACCGGCGCAACAGCTTTGAATTCGAGGACCTTTTGGCATGTGGCCGCGGCGAGATGTTCGTCGAGGGCCCGCAATTGCCGCTGCCGCCGATGCTGATGTTCGACCGCATCTCGGAGATCGCCGAGATCGGCGGCGAATACGGCAAGGGTCTGGTTCGGGCGGTGCTCAACGTGAAACCCGACCTGTGGTTCTTCCCGTGCCATTTCAAGGGCGATCCGGTGATGCCGGGCTGCCTCGGGCTCGATGCGCTCTGGCAGCTCTTGGGCTTCTTCCTCGGCTGGGGCGGTTCGTCGGGCAAGGGCCGCGCGCTGGGCCTGGGCGAGCTGAAATTCTCCGGCCAGGTGCTGCCGACCATGAAAAACGTGATCTACGGCCTGGAAATCAAGCGCGTGATGCGCTCCAAGCTGGTGCTGGGCATCGCCGACGGCTGGCTGTCGGCGGACGGCTCGGTGATCTACCGCGCGTTCGATCTCAAGGTGGGATTGTTCCGCGATGCCGATGCGATGAAGCCGAACCCGGCTTAAGTATCGAAAACATTAGGCGGTCTTGCGGGGCCGCCTGCGGCGGTCCTAGGTTGAGGGCCATTCCATCAATCCGCGGGCTTTGGCGAATGCCAAGGCCTTCGCGGCAGATGCGGGCGAGGCAGAAATGAGACGCGTTGTCGTCACCGGGATGGGGATCGTCTCGTCCATTGGCAACAACACCCAGGAGGTGTTGGCGAGCCTGCGCGAGGCGAAGTCGGGCATCACGCATGCCGAGGAGTTCGCCAAGCACGGCTTCCGCTGTCAGGTCCAAGGCATGCCGACGCTCGATCCGGCCGGATCGGTCGATCGCCGCGCGATGAGATTCCTTGCCGAGGGCTCGGCCTGGAATCATGTCGCGATGGAACAGGCGATCCGCGACGCGGGCGTTGAGGACAAGGACATCTCCAACGAGCGCACCGGCATCATCATGGGTTCCGGTGGTCCGTCGACCAGCACCATCGTCGAGGCGGCCGACATCAACCGCGAGAAGGGCGCGCCCAAGCGCATCGGTCCGTTCGCGGTGCCGAAGGCGATGTCGTCGACCGCATCGGCGACGCTCGCCACCTGGTTCAAGATCAGGGGCGTGAACTATTCGATTTCGTCGGCCTGCGCGACGTCGAACCACTGCATCGGCAATGCGGCCGAGATGATCCAGTGGGGCAAGCAGGACATGATGTTCGCCGGCGGCTCCGAGGAGCTGCACTGGACGATGTCGAACCTGTTCGACGCCATGGGCGCGATGTCGACCAAGTACAACGCCACGCCGGACAAGGCCTCGCGGGCTTACGACGTCGACCGCGACGGCTTCGTGATCGCGGGCGGCGCAGGCGTGCTGGTGCTCGAAGAACTCGAGCATGCGAAGGCGCGCGGCGCGAAAATCTACGCCGAGCTCGGCGGCTACGGCGCCACGTCGGATGGCCACGACATGGTGGCGCCGTCGGGCGAAGGCGCGTTGCGCTGCATGAAGCTCGCGCTCGCCGACCTCAAGGCGCCGGTCGACTACATCAATCCGCACGCCACCTCGACGCCGATCGGCGACGTCAAGGAGATCGAGGCGATCCGCGAAATGTTCGGCGCGAAATGCCCGCCGATCTCGGCGACCAAGTCGCTGACCGGCCATTCGCTCGGCGCGGCCGGCGTGCAGGAGGCGATCTACTCGCTGCTGATGATGCAGAACGGCTTCATCTGCGAGAGCGCCAACATCGAAAATCTCGATCCGGCGATGGCCGATATGCCGATCGTCCGCGAGCGCAAGGACAATGCCAAGCTGGGTGTCGTGCTGTCGAACTCGTTCGGCTTCGGCGGCACCAACGCGTCGATCGTGTTCAAGCGTCTGGATGTGTGAGTTCGATTGAGTTTTGTTTTTCGCCGGGTCGGGGCTGGCTTGGTGCAATAAGGCGTAAGAGGGTTTCGATGCCGGGGCTGATGCAAGGTAAGCGCGGATTGGTGATGGGCGTCGCCAACGATCATTCGATCGCATGGGGCATCGCCAAGGCGTTGTCCGAGCAGGGCGCCGAGATCGCCTTCACGTATCAGGGCGATGCACTGGGGCGCCGCGTCAAGCCGCTCGCCGAATCCGTCGGCAGCAAGATCATTTTGCCGTGCGACGTCGAGGACATCGCCTCCGTCGACAGCGTGTTCGCCGAGCTGAAGAAGCAATGGGGCACCATGGACTTCCTGGTCCATGCCATCGGCTTCTCCGACAAGAACGAGCTGAAGGGCCGTTACGCCGACACCACGCGCGCCAACTTCCAGCGCACCATGGTGATCTCGTGCTTCTCGTTCACCGAGGCCGCCAAGCGTGCCGCCGCGATGATGCCGAACGGCGGCGCCATGATCACGCTGACCTATAACGGCGGCGACAAGGCGATGCCGAACTACAACGTCATGGGCGTGGCCAAGGCCGGTCTCGAGGCTTCGGTGCGCTATCTCGCCGTCGACTACGGTCTGCAGAAAATCCGCGTCAACGCGATCTCCGCGGGCCCGATCCGGACGTTGGCCGGCGCCGGCATCAACGATGCGCGCTACATGTTCGCGTTCCAGCAGCGCCATTCGCCGCTCGGCCGCGGCGTGTCGCTGGAAGACCTCGGCGGCGCGGGCTTGTATCTGCTGTCGGACCTCTCCGGCGGCGTGACCGGCGAGATCCACTTCGTCGATTCCGGCTACAACATCATCGCGATGCCGCAGCCCGACGCGCTGCGCAGCGAAGGTGAAGAGAACAAGGACGCGGCGCAGTAACATAGCGCCCATCTCTCTCGACGCGTTGAATCGCCGCTGGCGATCCGTCATCCTGACGTGAAAGGCCTGAACGAGGCCGTCACGGGGTGAAACGATGCCGGGCGCGCTGGAGCGAAGCTACGATGGGATCATCATCGGCGCGGGCCATCACGGCCTGGTGCTCGGCTCGTATCTTGCCAAATGCGGGCTCGACATTCTGCTGGTCGACCGGCGGCTGAAATACGGCGGCGGGCTTTCAACCGAAGAAGTCACCGAGCCGGGCTTCTATCACAACCTGCATTCCATCAATCACTTCCACATCAGCGAGACGCCGTGGTTCAAGGACCTGAACCTCGCCGACCGCGTCACTTACATCACGCCGCGCTACGAGCTCGGCCAGCCGCATCTCGACGGCAGCGCGCTGGTGTTCGGCCGCGACCTGGAAGAGACGCTGGCAAACGTGGCGCGCTTCTCCAAGAAAGACGCCGCGACCTTCCGCGATTGGAATCGCCGCGCGGAAGAAATCACGCGTTCGATCTTCCTGCCCGAGCGTTATGCCGAGCCGCTGCCGCAGGCCGAGCGCGAGGCGCTTCTTTCGCAGAGCGCGATCGGTCGCGATTTCCTGGCCATCACGCGCCGGCAGCCGTTCGAGGTGGTCAAGGAGCTGTTCGAGAACGAGCACGTCCAGCTGCTGTTCCTGTTCAAGGTGTCGCTGTTCGGCACGTGGCTCGTCGACACGATGTCCGGCACGAGCCCGATGGGCTCGGTGATCCGCGCCTTCGATCTGGAAAGCGGCTATCAGCTCTGCCAGGGCGGCTCGTTCAATCTGGCGCGCGGGCTGATGGAGACCTTCATCGCGGCCGGCGGGCGCTATCAGCCGCAGGTGAATATCGACAAGATCCTGATCGAAGGCGGCAAGGCGAGCGGCATTGTGCTGCATGACGGCCGCACGGTGCGGGCGAAGCAGTTCGTTGCTTCGACGCTCGACGTGCACCAGACCTTCGAGACGCTGATCGGACGCGCGCAGATGCCCGCGGCGTTCCTGAAGAAGCTCGACGGTTTCCAGTACACCAAGTGGTCCCTCTACGGGCTGCATCTGGCGATGCACGAGCCGGCGCGGCTGACGTCCGAGGCGTTCGATCCGAATATCGGTCGTACGCTGAAATGGAGCCTCGGCGCCGAGTCGATGGAAGACCTGATGGCGGCGCACAAGGACGTCATGGCCGGCAAGGTGCCGTCGCTGGTGCAGTTCGGCTGCGGCCCGCTGAGCGTGATCGATCCGACGCAGGCGCCGCCCGGCAAGCACACGCAATATGCGTGGCACGTGATGCCGCTCAATCCGGACATCGGCGAGCAGGACTACGAAGACTTCAAGGAGGAGTTCGCCGAGAAGATCATCGAGGTGTTCGCGCGTTACGCGCCGAACATGACGCGCAAGAACATCATCGGCCAGCACGTCTACACCGGCCGGGAATATGTCGCCGAATTTCCGCAGATGCGCGGCGGCGACATCTTCATGGGCGCGTTCAACGCCGAGCAGGTGATGTACAACCATTTCGGCTATCGCACGCCGATCGAGCGGCTCTATATGGCGGGCTCGGCGGCGCATCCGGGCGGCGCGATCTCGGGCGGCTCGGGCTATATCAGCGCCGGTATCATCGCCCGCGAGCTTGGCCTGAAGCTGTGGTGGCAGCCGTGGGACGCCCGCGAGGCGCTGAGCAGGGTGCCGGCTGCCGCCCGGAAATCAGCTTGACATTAAGATAACTCAGATCAAGATAATTGCTGCCAGGCTTGTCAATCCACGGAGGCGCGTCATGAACGTCAACACCAAGCCGGAATCCACCTTCAAGCTCGAAGCCGTCCATCCCGATCCGTCGCAGGCGCACAAGATGCCTTACGCGCCGGCGATCAAGATCGTCGGCGCCTGCGACCTGATGTTCCTGTCGGGCGCGACCGCGTCGCCGCTCTATCACAACCATCCGCATCAGGATCACGAGCACATCCATCCGCATTCCATCGAGGACCAGACCCGGAACGCGATGGACGCGATCAAGTCGATCCTCGATTCGGTCGGCGCGAGCTGGAAGGACGTCATCAAGGTGACGAAGTATCTCACCGACTTCCGCGAGGCCGACGCCATGCACAAGACCATGCATGCCTATTTCGGCGACTGGCTGCCGGCTTCGACCACGGTGTGCATCAACCAGCTGTCGTCGCCCGGTGCGCGCATCGAGCTCGACATGATCGTCGCGCTGCCGAAGCAGGCGTCGAAGTAGCGACCATCCGTATCTTGCTTCCGTAACGGTCCCGGGCACGCGCCCGGGACACGAGGTTTTCATGCTCGATCTTCCGCCCCGTCTCCGCGCTCTGCTCGACGCGGACATCCCGCGCTTTTCGCCCGGCGAAATGAAGCGCCGCCGCGACCTGGTCGCGGCCGCGATGGCCGAGGCGGGCGCCGATCATCTGGTGTTCTGCGGCTACAACCGTGCGGGCTCCGCGGTGCAGTGGCTGACGCATTGGCCGGTGACCAATGAGGCGCTGGGCGTGTTCACGCCGGGGCTGCCGGACACGCTGTTCGTGCAATACGTCAATCACGCGCCGTTGGCGCGGCGGTTTGCGGAAGCCGCCGAGACCGTCGAGTGGGGCGGCGAGTCTTCGATCCGCAAGGTGATCGAGACTCTGGAAAAACGCGGCGCAAAATCCGGCCGCGTCGCCGTGATCGGCCAGATGCCGTTCGAGCAGCACGGTGCGCTCGCCGAAAAATTCGGCAAGATCGTCAGCCTCAACCGCGTCTACCCGCGGCTGCGCGCCGTGAAGTCCGCCGAAGAGCTCGACTGGCTGCGTATCGGCGCCGCGATGAGCGACGCCGGGATGGCGGCGCTGCGCGACGCGATCAAGCCGGGCGTCACCGAGCGGCAGTTGGGCGACGCCATCGAGCGCGCCTATGTGCCCCATGGCGGCACCACCAATATCCATTACATCGGCACCACGTCGATGCACGATTCGCAGATCGGCGTGCCGCGGCAGCACGCGTCGAACCGCAAGGTGCGGAAGGGCGACGTGGTGGTCTCCGAGATCACCGCACTGTTCTTCGATCACGGCGGCCAGGTGCTGCGGAGCTTCACGGTCGGCGAGGAGCCGACGCCGCTTTATCGGGACCTGCATGCCGCGGCCGACGCGGCGCTCGATGCGATCTTCAAGGTGCTGAAGGCCGGCACGACGCCCGCGCAGGTGATCGCGGCGTCGAACGTCATCGAGGATGCGGGCTTCAGCATCATCGACGATCTGGTGCACGGCTATGGCGGCGGCTATCTGCGGCCGATCCTCGGATCGAAAAGCCGTCCGGCCGGGCCGGTGCCCGAGGAGCCGTTCCAGGCGGGGCAGACCATCGTGGTGCAGCCCAATGTGGTGACGCCCGATCGCAAGGCCGGCGTGCAGACCGGCCAGCTGATCGTCATCACCGACACCGGTGTCGAGAGCTTGCAGAAATTCCCGCGCGGGTTTGCGCGGGTTTAAAGCTTTTCCGGTTGCCTTGCGCCGCGAGCCACAAGGGCGGTGTCATCGCCGGGCTTGACCCGGCGATCCATGAGCGGGCGCAGTTGAGGCAGTCTTACGTAAGACTGCCGCCGTCGAAGCTGGGTCATGGACCCCCGCGTCAAGCGCGGGGGTGACAGTGTGCTTGTTGCACGGGCGTGCTTTCAATATTCGGGCACGCCAGCGTGATCGTCTACTCCGCCGCCGCCGTTTGCGGCTTCGGCGCGCTCTTCGCCCAGTAGTCCGCCTGCGCCTTCGACTTCTTCAGCGCCTCTTCGGTCTCGAAGCCCGGCGCCATCGAGCCGTCGATGCCCGGCAGGATCTGATGGTGCTCGATGTTGAGCGTGCGCAGCCAGCGCTGCTGGCCCATGGTCAGCGCGATGAAGTAGCCGATCTCGACCAGCTCCGGCTCGCTGAAGTGCTTGTGCAGCCGCGCCCAGAATTTTTCGTCGACCGGCAGGTCCCAGGTGATCGCCTCGGCGTAGGACAGCGCGGCCTTCTGCTTGTCGTCGTAGCGCGTCGAGCTCTCGAAGTTGATCAGGTCCTTGACGTGATCCTCGATCACCTCGCCGGCATTGGCGGCCTTGATCGAGCGCTGGTTGCCGCAGAACTCGCACAGCACCGAGCGCGACACATAGAGCCGGCATAGCTCCTTGATGCCATGGTCGGCGACGCCGGTGTGAAACACGTCGCGCCACGAATTGGCGAACGACCAGAACACCGCAGGCACATGGGCGCGGATCGCCTGGCTTTCCGGCCGGGGCGTGCCGTAGGTGCGGCAACGCTCGAGCTCCGCGAGCATCGCAGCGTCCTTCATGGTCTTCGGATCGATGTAGCTGATGTACGGCTTGCTCATTGGGAGTTTCCTTTGTCTTGTTTGCCCGGCCGGTCTTGTTCGCCCGATAGGCAAGTCTTGTCGGCTCGATAGGCATACTTAATCGGCGTTAGCCATAGCCGCGATAGTGCCGCAGCCGGCGAGTCGATTCAATGTTTGGCGCTATCACTTTGCGTTGTGCCAGGGGCCTCGGCCCACCGGTTGCGATGGTTACGGATAGCTTGCAGAGCGTTTTTTCGTGCTTGCGAACGGCCTCGAAAAACCGTGGCTGCGATTAAGGTTTCTCATTCCTTCGCGCGGCGCGCATTCGATTCAAATGCAAATTCGCGCTCTCAGTTTTCATAAAGGATAGCGTTTCAACCAATCTTCATCATGGCGGTATTTGCAGGATTCGCTTCACCAATCCGATACCGCCGGCTTCGATAGTACCTCTGAAGAGAACGCAAGAAATCCGGCGTCATTCAGGGAACCTGCCGTGCGCAAAAGCACCATCGTCATGATCGCCTTCGCCGTGATGTTCGGCCTGTTGGCGGTATTCGTGGCGCAGACCTGGCTGAACAGCGCTGCCGAGCAGCGCATGCGCAGCCTCGAGGCGGCCAACAAGCAGAAGCCGGTGGCGACGCGCACCGTCGTGGTGGCGGCGAAGCCCTTGCGCTTCGGCAATGAAGTGACCGCGGATGCTCTGCGCGAGGTGTCCTGGCCCGAGGGCTCGCTGACCAGCGGCACATTCGCCAAGATCAGCGACGTCATCGGCGGCGGCAAGCGCGTAGCGCTCAGCGCCATCGAGCCGGACGAGCCGTTGCTGAGCAGCAAGATCACCGGTCCGGGCCAGCGCGCGACGCTGTCGGCGATGATCCGCGACGGGCTCAAGGCTGTGACCGTCCGTGTCAACGACGTCGAAGGTGTCGGCGGCTTCGTGCTGCCGGGCGACCACGTCGACGTGTCGCTGACGCGGCAGGTCGACAAGGAGAACGCAACGTCCGAGGTCGTGCTGCAGAACGTGCGCGTGCTCGGCATCGATCAGATGGCCGACGAGCGGATCGACAAGCCCTCGGTGGTCAAGGCGGTGACGCTCGAGGTCGACGTGATCGGTGCGCAGAAGTTGTCGCTCGCAGCCTCCGTCGGCACGCTGTCGCTGATGTTGCGCAAGGCCGGCGAGGCCCAGAGCCAGTATTCGCGTCGCATTACGCTGAGCGATCTCAGCGGACCGAGCACGCCGGTGGCGAAGGATCGCAAGAATTCGACGATGACCACGGTCGCGGTGCGCCGCGCAGCGACCCGTGAGGAATACAGCGTGCCAATCGAGGGAATGAATCTCGCTGCCACCGGTGGGGACCGGTGACGGCGAAAGCGGGACGACGGGGAAGGCAGAAGAACATGGGTGGGGTTATGAGTGTTAGCTCAGGAGTGATGCTGCGTGCAGCGTCGACATGGCGCTCGCTGATCGCAGCCGCGATGCTCGCGGCCTGCGGGGCGATGAGCGTCGATGACGCGATGGCGGAACGGTCGATCGTCATCGGCCAGGCCAAGCGCACCGCAACCGTCTCGGTCTACATCGGCAAGACCGAGGACGTCCGCACCGACACGAGCTTCGTCGAGCTGCAGGTCGGCGATCCCGACGTCGCCGATGTCAATCCTCTCACCGACCGCTCGCTGTCCATCCTCGGCAAGAAGAACGGCACCACGCGGGTGACGGCCTATGCCGAAGGCAAGAAGCTGATCGGCGTGTTCGATGTCGAGGTGGTCTACGACACCTCGCTGGTCAACACCGAGATTCAGCGCCGCTTTCCCAACGCCAGGCTCCGGGTGACGTCGGTCAACGGCCGGCTGATGCTGAACGGCACTGCGCCGGACGGACCGACCGTCGACAAAGCGGTCACCATGGTCAAGCAGTTCGGCCCGGACGTCATCAATTCGGTGCAGGTCATGTCGCCGCAACAGGTCATGCTGGAGGTGCGCTTCGTCGAAGCCAACCGCACCGCGGGCCGCGATCTCGGCATGCAGTGGAACGTGTTCGGCTCGCGCAACCTCGCCAACATCGGCAATCGCACGCCGACCAATCAGCTCCCGGTGACCAACACCGGCGGCGGCCTGTTTTCCCAGCCGAACGTGAACGTCGGCGGCCCGAACATCACGCCGGCGGCGGTCACGATCTCGCCGGTCACGGTGGCGGGCGTGCTCTCGGGCACCGCGCCGTTCGGCGTGCTGGTCAGCAAGATGCTCGCCGGCGGCATGGAAATCGACATGATCATCAACGCGCTCGAGCAGAAGGGCGTGGCCCGCTCGCTGGCCGAGCCGAACCTCGTGGCGCTGTCGGGCGACACCGCGAGCTTCCTCGCCGGCGGCGAGTTCCCGGTGCCGGTGCCGGGCGCGCTCGGCCAGGTCACGATCGACTACAAGCGCTACGGCGTGGGCCTCGCCTTCACGCCGACCGTGCTGAACGCCGGGCTGATCAACCTCAAGATCGAGCCCGAGGTCAGCCAGCTCGACATCAGCCATCCGGTGACGATCGCCGGCCTTTCGGTCCCGCCGCTGATCGTGCGCCGCGCTTCTACCACGGTGGAGCTGCGCGACGGCCAGAGCTTCGTGATCGGCGGCCTGCTCCAGAGCAGCGGCCAGAACGCGATCGAGCAGCTTCCCTGGCTCGGCGACGTGCCGGTGCTGGGCGCGCTGTTCCGCAGCACGTCCTATCAGAAGAACGAGACGGACCTCGCGATCATCGTCACGCCGCGCCTCGTGCGCCCGGCGCGGCCGAGCGACGTCATCAAGACGCCACTCGACTCGACCTTGCCGCCGAACGACGTCGACCTGTTCCTGATGGGCAAGACCGAGGTGCCGCGTTCGACGGCCCGCCTGGCCGAGGGGGTCGCCGCCCGCGAGTTCGCCGGCCATGTGCTCGATCTGCCGAAGGGAGGCGCCAGTGTGCTTTCGGTCCGCAACTAAGCCGCTGGTGATCAGCGCACTGCTCGGCGTGACGCTGGGTGTGACTCTCGGCGGCTGCTCCGACCTCTACCTCGACCGCCGCGAGACGATCTCGCTCGCTTCGGGCGAAGCCATGGCGGCCAACCGCGCCACGATGGTGATCGATCCGTGGCCCGCGGCGAGCGGCCGCAACAACATCGCCTACAACGGCGAGAAGGCCGCCGTCGCGGCCGAGCGATATCGCACCGGCCGCGTGATCCCGCCGGTCAACGCCACGACCAGCTCGGCGGCCTACAGCGCCGCGGCCCAGCAGGCGCAATCCACCGCCAACAGCCAGGCCTCGTCGGCGCCCGCAAGCGGCAGCAACAGCAACGGGACCAAGTGATCGACCCGCTGCCAAGAACCAAGAAAAGAACCAAGAAACGGACGAACGAATGAGCAGATTGTCGGGCGCCGCGAACAGGACCAGCGTGGCGGTGCTCACCGCAGACCCTGCGTTCGAGCAGTCGCTGCGCGCGACCTTCGGCACCAGCGGACAGATCGAGCTGCGGGTGATCTCCGGCTCGATCTCGACCGCTGTCGATTTCGTCACCGGCGATCTTACCGTCATCATCATCGATCTCGACGCCAGCCGGCCCGAGGAGATGCAGGCGCTCGAAAGCCTGATGCTGCGCACCGGGCTGCCGCCGGTCGTGGTGGTGGCGCAGCGCTTCGACGCCGATGTGGCGCGTAGCCTGCTGCAGATGCGGGTCGCGGATTTCCTGATCAAGCCGGTGCAGCCGGTCGAGCTGGTGCGGACCTGCGCCCGCGTGGCGCGCTCGGGCGCCACGGACACCGCCACCGAGGCGCAGATCTACACCTTCATTCCCGCGGTGGGCGGCGCCGGCGTCACGACGCTGGCGATCCAGACCGCGCTATTGCTGCTCAACAACGGCCAGCGCGCGCGGCCGAGCACCTGCCTGGTCGATCTCGACTTCCAGCACGGCGCCTGCGCCGATTATCTCGACCTCGAGCCGCGCCTCGATCTCAAGGAGATCGAGCCCCGGCCCGAGCGGCTCGACCGCCAGCTCCTGGAAATCATGCTGTCGCATCATCCCTCGGGCCTCGAGGTGATCGCCGCGCCCAATCGCCCGGCCGAGATGCGCTCGTTCGATCCCGACATGGTGACGCGGCTGCTCGACCTCGTGTCGTCGCATTTCGACTACGTCGTCATCGACATGCCGCGCACCTGGTTCTCCTGGACCGACAGCGTGCTGCTCGGCACCAACAAGCTGTTCATCGTCAGCGAGATGACGGTGCCGAGCCTGAAGCAGGCCCGCGGCCTGGTCGGCGCGATCCGCGAGCGGCTCGGCGACGGGCCGCAGCCGCAGGTGATCGTCAACCGCTTCGAGCAGCGCATGTTCGATCCGGGCCTCAAGAAATCCGACCTCGAGCAGGCGCTGGGCGACGATCTCGCCGGCACGGTGCCGAACAACTACCGCCTGGTGCGCGAGGCCATCGATCGCGGCGTGCCGCTCGAAGAGGTCAAGCCCGGCAACAACATCTCGATTCAGCTCAGGAAACTGATGCTGCCGCAGCAGGCCGCCAAGGCGGCTGCCGGCGACGCGCAGGGGCTGATGAAGCGACTGTCGATGTCGCTTGCGAAATAAGCGCCACCCTTAGCGTATCAAGGTTTTGGCGCGACACGAAGGACCACGGGTAGACGTCATCATGGTTGGCCGCTTTACCGCCCGACGAAGCTTTGCTCCTGAATCTGCGCCGGTCATCGCGCCGCCGCCGCTGCTGCCTGCCGCTGAGCCTGCGCCGCAGGATGAGGAAGCGCCGCCGCCGTCGTTCATGACGATGCCGGAGCCGGCGAAGGCGCCGGCCGAGCCCGCCAATCCGCTGCATTCCGACAAGTATCTCGATGCGAAAGTGCGCCTGCACCGCCGGCTGATCGAGGAGATCAACCTGTCGGCGCTGGAGAAGCTGCCCGAGGACGAGATGCGGGCGCATATCCAGCAGCTGGTCACGTCGTACACCGTGAAGGAGCGGCTGGCGCTCAACCAGCATGAGCTCAACGAGTTCGTCTCCGAAATCCTCGACGAGATGACCGGCCTGGGTCCGCTCGAGCCGCTGCTCAAGGACCCGAGCATCAGCGACATCCTGATCAACGGCCACGAGGCGACCTTCGTGGAGCGTGGCGGCCTGCTCGAACCGATCGCCTGCCGGTTCAAGGACGAGGCGCACCTTCTGAGAATCATCAACAAGATCGTCTCGGCGGTCGGCCGGCGCGTCGACGAATCGCATCCGCTCTGCGACGCGCGCCTGCTCGACGGCTCGCGCGTCAACGTCGCGGTGCGGCCGATCGGCGTCGACGGCCCGCTGGTGTCGATCCGTAAGTTCTCCAAGAAGCCGTTCAACCTCAGCAAGCTCGTCGACATCGGCGCGATCAAGCCGCAGATGGCCGAGCTGCTGGCTGCCGCCGTGAAGTCGCGCATCACCACGATCATCTCGGGCGGCACCGGCTCCGGCAAGACCACGATGCTGAACGCGCTCTCGGCCTTCATCTCCGAGAAGGAGCGCCTGATCACCATCGAGGACGCTGCCGAACTGCAGCTGCAGCAGCCGCATGTCGCCCGCATGGAGACGCGGCCGCCGAACATCGAAGGCAAGGGCGAAATCCGCCAGCGCGAGCTCGTCAAGAACGCGCTGCGTATGCGGCCCGAGCGCATCATCCTCGGCGAGTGCCGCGGCGAGGAAGCCTTCGACATGCTTCAGGCCATGAACACCGGCCACGAAGGCTCGATGGCCACCATCCACGCCAACAATCCGCGCGAGGCGATCTCGCGCTTGGAGCAACTCGTCGGCATGGCCGGCCTGCCGATGACGATCCCGTCGATCCGCGGCCAGATCGCGGCGGCAGTGCGCATGATCGTGCAGCTGCAGCGCATGGCCGACGGCAAGCGCCGCGTCACCTCCGTGGCCGAGATCACCGGCATGGAGGGCGACATCGTGCAGATGCAGGAGATCTACAAATACGTCCGCACCGGCACGGCCGAGGACGGCACGGTCGAAGGTCATTTCGTCGCGACCGGCGTGCGGCCGCGCTTCCTCGGCGAACTCGCGGCGCGCGGCATCAAGATTCCCGGCAGCTACTTCGATCCGAGCAAGCCGCTATGAGCTGGCTGACCGACATCAACCCGGTCTACATGGTCTACCTGCTCGTGGCGCTGGCCGCGGGCCTGTTCGTCGAAGGCATCTATCTGCTGGTGTTTCCGGCGCGGTCCTATCGCAAGAACATCAACCGCCGCCTGAAGCTTCTGGACAACCAGCCGAATCGCGAGACGATCCTGGTGCAGCTCCGGCGCGAACGCGGCTTGTCCGCGGGCGGCGACTACCGGCTGCCGCTGGTTTCGCTCAACCGGCTGATCCTGCAATCGGGGCTGAGCATCGGTATCGGCAAGTTCGCGCTCTATACCGGCGTGTCCGCGCTGATCGTGTTCGGCGCGCTGATGGTGATACGCGACGATCTCCTCGAGGCGCTCGGAGCGGGCTTGTTCTGCTGCACGCTGCTGCCGCTGCTGGTGCTGAAGTTCAAGCGCGGCCGCCGGAGAAAGCAGTTCGGCGCCCAGTTCCCCGATGCGCTCGACATCATCGTGCGAAGTCTCAGAGCAGGCCATCCGGTGCCGATCGCCATCAGCATGGTGGCGCGCGAGATGCCCGACCCGGTCGGCAGCGAGTTCGGCACGGTGGCCGACGAGATCACCTATGGCGCCGATCTCGAGACCGCGATGCGCAACCTGTACTTCCGCATCGGCCAGGAGGACCTGCCGCTGTTCGTCACCGCGGTGGCGATCCAGAGCTCGACCGGCGGCAATCTCGGCGAGATTCTCGAGAACCTGTCGGGCGTGATCCGGCAGCGCTTCAAGATGCGGCGCAAGATCCGCGCGCTCGCTTCGGAAGGCCGCGCCTCGGCGATGATCCTGTCGTCGCTGCCGATCGCGATCTTCCTGGTGATCCAGGTCATCTCGCCGGATTTCTACGCCAGCGTCTGGCACGAAAGCCTGACCAAGATCGGGCTGGCTTGCGCCGGCGCCTGGATGGGCATCGGCAACCTCATCATGTTCCGCATGGTCAACTTCAAGATCTGACGAGGAAGCGGACCGATGGGCGCGATCGACATGTTCATGGCCGACGGCAACTCCACCATGGTGGCGGTGCTGGTGTTCCTGGCCGCGGGCACCCTGGCGTTCAGCGTGATGGCCGTGATCCGCGTCCAGGGCTCGGTGAAGCGGCGCGCCGCCACCATCAGCCGCGGCGATTTCAACGCGCCGGCCGGCTCCCGCTCGCTGCGCCATTCGAGCCTCAAAGCCGCGCAGCGCGTCATCGACTACACCAGCAAGCACTACGCGGACGGCAACACCGAAGAGACCAAGGTGCTGCGCCGCCGGATGATCCAGGCCGGCATCTACGATCCCCAGGCGGTGGCGTATTTCTTCCTGGGCCGCACCGGGCTTGCGGTCGGGCTTGCGACGCTCGCGTTCTTCTTCCTGCCGCTGGAGTCGGGCTCGACACAATACTGGCTGTGCGTCGGCCTTGCCGGCATCGTCGGCTATCTCGGGCCGAGCCTCTACCTCGACAAGCGCATCAAGACGCGCAAGGCCGAGCACCTGTCCGGCTTCCCGGACTTCATGGATTTGCTGGTGGTCTGCGCCGATGCGGGTCTCAGCATGGAAGCCTCGCTCGACCGCGTCGGCCGCGAGCTCGGCGATTCCTATCCGTCGCTCACCGCCAACATCCACATGGCCTGCCTCGAGATCCGCGCCGGCCGCACCATGAGCGAGGCGCTGGAGCATCTCGGCGACCGGCTCGGCATCGAGGAAGCGCGCTCGTTCTCCACGCTGATCCAGCAGTCCGAGGAACTGGGCTCGAGCATCACCGACGCGCTGCGGGTCTATTCCGACGATATGCGCCACAAGCGGCTGTCGCGCGCCGAGGAGAAGGCCTACGCCCTGCCGGCCAAGCTGTCGGTGCCGATGATGGTCTGCATCTTCCCGGTGCTGTTCGTCGTGATCCTGCTGCCGGTGGTCGTGCGGCTGTATGTCGGCAACTACTGACGGACCTCAGCGCTGGGTCTTGCAGGCCGTGTCAGGATCGCTGTCTGTGAACCACAAGAGCCAGGTGAATGGTTTGCTGGTCGGCGGTGGCGATCGTTGCAGGAAATCCGAGAGTGCCGCGGGCAGCAAAGCAGATTCGAATGCTACGGAATAAAACGCCGTGTGAATGGACGATTGAAAATCGGTCTCGTCCGGTAGCAAAAAAACAGGCGCTTCCAGCTTTAGTCGCTGGTTTTCGCTGTTTTCTTTCGGAGCGCCAAAAGCATCGGCAGCGATCTCGCCCTGCCGCACCATGAATCCATTGATGAGAAACGGAGTGCCCGACACTCGATCCCTTTGAGACTCTCCCAAGCTCACACTGAAGAAATGGACACGGTCCAACTTCGTCTTGTGGAGATTTGCTTTGAAGAACTTTGGTGGATACGCATTGATTACGGTGAAATACACCTTGCCCTCGATTTCGGCTCGCTCCTTGATCCACGGATTGATTGTCCGATGCCACCCACTCTTGTCGTCTCCTTTTGAGTAAATCCGGTATGCGGAATTGATAGCGGGAAAGAGGGCGTGGTTCTCGAAATCGGCCTCGGTCAGATTTGCGCAACTGAAGTTGGGCATCTTGATATCGACGGTCGCGTTGGTGGCCAGCGTGCCGGCGATGAAATCGACATACCGGGTGCGGTTGAGCCGGTCCCGAAGCTCGGCGCTGCCTCTTGCATCCCTGTCGCCGAAGCTGCGGAACTTGGCCTGCGTCAGATTCGCTTCAACGAAAGTGCTTCCCGGAAGCTCGGCGTTGTCAAACTTCGCTTTGACGAGACGGGCGCCGTTGAAGTTCGCGTCGTCCAGCACGGCGCCGGTAAAATCGACCTCATCCGGGAAAGCCGCGCGACGGAAATCGCAAGATGCGCAGTAGATTCCGCGATAGTCCCGAAACTTGGGCACGGTGCCCTTCCGGACATTGATGGCGATCAGCTTGCCGATGGTGCGGGCGCCTTGCTCATCATCGGTCAGCGGCGCGTCGGACTGATAGCGCCGCTGGGTCAGCAGCTGGCCCTTGGCCATGAGCGCGCGGCTTTGCGATACCAGCATCTCCTGGAAGTATTGCCACTCGTCGGCGGCGATGGCCCCGTCATTCGGCAGCGACGTGATCAGGTCGGCAACGGCGGCCTGCGTTTGCACATCCTTTTCGGTCGACATCAAAGCCGCCAGGGCGAACAGGATTTGCCGATGAGCTTCTTTTCCTCCGGCGTCGAGATAGCCGCTCAAAATCGAAACGCCGACGAGCTTTGAAATGGTGCTCGATGACTCCAATCGCTTGATGGCGTCTTCAAACCGGGTCCGCTGTTCTGCGACGCGGGTGCGGGCGCGATCGACGATCGTCTTGTTGTAGGAGTCCCAGAGCCCGTAGATCGTTGCGATGACCGTAATGATGCCGCCGATCGCCACCGCGTTTTTTGCGATCTTCGACAGCCATCTGTCGGGCGCGAGCTCTTTTTCCAGCTTTCGTGTTTCGGCCTTCAGCCGTTCGTTGCTGAGACGCAGTTGCTCGCGTTGCAGCTCGGACTCGTCGCTCATCGGCTTGGCTCGTGCGAAAATTTGCAAAAAAAATCGGCGCGCGAATATTGCAAACGTGCACGGCACAGTAGCTGCTCTCGGGCGGCAAGGCCACGCGATGCAACGGCCGAGGTCTGGCGAGGCGCCGAACCGCGATGGTTGTTGCCGGTGGTCGTGCGGCTGTATGTCGGTAACGATTAGCGGCGCAGTTGCGGCCGCCTATTCCCAAGCCATTTCAAAGGCTTAAGAAACCACTTCGGGCCTCTCCGGCCGGAGCGAAATCTTAACCAACGTGCCCTAGCTTCGGTCCCGTCCGGAGCGTGTTGATGCGTGTGAGAGTGGGTCGTGTCGCGTGTGCGGCCGCGTGTCTGTTGTGGCTCGCGGGCTGCGAGACCACATCCACGCCGAACCCGTTCGCCAAGCTCTCCGACAGCATCTCCGGCTCCAAATCCGCCGACAACGACACCACGGGCTCGCTCGACAAGCCGGCCGACAAATCGAGCGGACCTTTCAGCAGCCTCGCCGAGCCGCCGAAGCTCACGCCGGAGCTGCTCGGCACCGATCCCAACGACGATCTCGCGATCGGCAAGAAGTACTACCGCCAGGGCAGCTACGGCCTTGCCGAGCGGCATTTCCGCAAGGCGGTCGAGTTGCATCCGCGCGATGCGGAATCCTGGGTCGGCCTTGCCGCCGCGTATGATCAGCTGCGCCGCTTCGATCTCGCCGACCGCGCCTACGCGCAGGTGATCAAGCTGATCGGCGAGACGCCGGAGGTCATGAACAACATCGGCTTTTCCTACATGCTGCGCAGCGACTATCGCCGCGCCCGCGCAACGCTGCTTGCCGCCCGGGCCAAGGCGCCGAACAACCCGCATATCGCGGCGAACCTGAAAATGCTCGATCAAGCCGAGCGCAAGACCAAGGGCGTCAATTAAATTCCGTCCATCTGGCCGGTCCGTGACGTCGCGGTCGATTGCGACTTGCGGCAGGCCACCCCAATATTGCGGGTGACGGCGGGGCGGCTCCGGAGGTTGAGGTGTTCGAAGCGATCAGGAATTTTGTCGTCGAGCTGGCGAACGGCGAGGGCCCCTCCGGCGGGCTCGGCGACGACGAGATCCGCGTCGCCTATGCGGCGCTGCTGGTGCATGCCGCAGCGATCGACGGCGCCATCTCGGACAGCGAGCGCAGCAAGCTGAAGAGCCTGCTGAAGCAGCGCTTCGACCTGGACGACAACGCGGCCGCCGATCTGATCGCGCGGGCCACCGCGGCCGACGAGCGCGCGGTCGATCTCTACCATTTCACGCGGCTCCTCAACGAACGCCTCGACGAGGCCGGGCGGCTGCGCCTGATCGAGACCATGTGGACCGTGGCCTATGCGGACGGCGCATTGTCCGACTACGAGAGCAATCTCATTTGGCGCGTCGCCGATCTGCTGGGCGTGTCGCAGGCCGAGCGCGTCGCGCTGCGCCAGCGCGCCGAAGCCCAGCAGGGCAGCCCGGCATGACGCCGGTCGCGATCGTCACCGGCGCCTCGGCCGGCATCGGCGCCGAGCTTGCTCGCGTCTTTGCCGCCAACGGCCACACCGTGATGCTGGTGGCGCGCCGCGAGGACCGGCTGCGTGAGCTCGCAAACGAAATCGCTGTGCCGGGCAAGCCGAAGCCTCTGGTGCTGGCGCTCGATCTCGCCGAGCGCAACGCCGCCGATGCGATCAAGGCGGCGCTTAAGGCGAACGATTGCGAGGCGCAATACGTCGTCAACAATGCGGGCTTCAGCGTCATCGGTCCTGCGGCCGAGCTCGACCGCGCCGAGCAGCTCGCGATGGTCGACGTCAACATGCGGGCGCTGCTCGATCTGTCGCTCGCCTTCACCGATCAACTCATCAAGCATCGCGGCGGCATCCTCAATGTCGGCTCGCTCGGCGGCGTGATGCCCGGGCCGTGCTCGGCGGTCTATTACGCCAGCAAGGCCTTCGTGCTGTCGTTCAGCGAGGCGCTGCACCAGGAGCTGAAAGTCCATGGCGTGCGGGTGACCTGCCTGTGCCCGGGGCCGGTGCTCACCGAATTCCAGGCTCGGGCCGGCGTCGCGACCGCGAAAGCGATCTCGCCGTTCGATGTGCCGGCCGACCGCGTCGCGGCCGAGGGCTATCGTGGCTTGATGCGCGGCAAGCGCGTCGTGGTCCCGGGGCTCATCCCGAAGCTTCTGTTCGCGCTGGTGCCGCGGGTCGTGCCGAACAGCTGGCTGCTGCCGCGGCTGGAAGCCCGGCAGTTGAACCGGAAGGCTTAAAGCCCTCACCAAGCCTTGAAGGGACGGCATATCCGTTCCACGCCCGCGATTCTTGCAATTGCGGGTCAACCGGGTACGACTTGTGGCACGCCGATTGCCTCGATTTGCCGGTGATCCTTTTGTGCTCTGCCGTTTTGCTGGAAGGTGAGAATCCCTGGAAATGCGCCCGCCGGTCCTGATCGTCCTGCACGGCGAGCTTTCAACGCCCGGCCGGGTGGCCATCCAGCTGCGCAACCGGGGCATCCCGCTCGACGTGCGGCGGCCGCGCTTCGGCGACGACCTGCCCGAGACGCTCGAAAAGCATACCGGTGCGGTGATCTTCGGCGGCCCGCAAAGCGCCAATGACGACGACGAGGTCGTCAAGCGCGAGATCGAGTGGATCGGCGTCGCGCTGAAGGAGAAGAAGCCGTATCTCGGCATCTGCCTCGGCGCGCAGATGCTGGCCAAGCATCTCGGCGCGCGGGTCTATAAACACGCCGACGGCCATGCCGAGGTCGGCTACTACCCGATCAAGCCGACCGCCGCCGGCCGCGAGCTGTGCCGCGACTGGCCCTCTCACGTCTACCAGTGGCATCGCGAGGGCTTCGATCTGCCCGACAAGGCCGTGCTGCTGGCCGAAGGCGACTCATTCCCGATGCAGGCGTTCAGCTACAACAATCTCGCCTACGCGCTGCAATTCCACATGGACGTGACGCATCACACCATGTGCCGCTGGACCACGCGCGGCCATGAGCGCATGGCGATGCCCAACGCCAAGCCGCGCGAGACGCATTTCGCGGACAAGCTGCAGCACGATCCGGCCTGCCGCGCCTGGTTCAGCGAATTCATCGACCAGTGGCTGAAGCCGTGCGAGGCACCGGAGGCTGCGATCGGCAGTCACAAGCAGCCTCAGCGCCGCGTCTCGAAGGTTTCCCTGTTGTAAAGCGGCGCGAACAACTTTCGCCCGACCAGCACCACGATCAGTGCGCCGACGCCGCCGACCATCACGGCCGTTTGGGCGCCGAACCATGACGCCATCAGGCCGGCGCGGAAGTCGCCGAGCTGGTTCGATGCGGTGACAAACAGCGAATTCACCGCGCTGACGCGCCCGCGCATGTCGTCCGGCGTTTCGAGCTGGATCAGCGTCATGCGGATGACCACGCTCAGCATGTCGCCGACGCCGAGAATGGCGAGCAGCAGCAGCGACAGAATGAACGATCGCGAGAATGCGAAGATGATGAGGGCCGTGCCGTAGGTCGCGACCGCGCCGAACATGATCCGTCCGACGTGCTGGCGCAGCGGCCGATGCGCCAGGGCGAGTGCGGTCAGCAGCGCCCCGACGCCGGGAGCGGCGCGAAGCAGGCCAAATCCCCAGGAGTTCGTGCCGAACACATCGTGGGCAAACACCGGCAGCAGCGCGAATGCGCCGCCGAGAACCACGGCGCAGAGGTCGAGCGTGATCACGCCGAGCACGATCCGATTGTGCCGCATGTAGGAGAAGCCGGCGAACAGCATGCCGAGGCTGAGCGGCTGACGCGAGGTCGCGGTGCGCTCCGCCGTCACCAGGCTGATCAGGATGCTGGAGGTCAGATAGAGCGCGGCGCAGAGCCCGTAGACCAGGATCGGGCTGACGGCATAGAGCAATCCGCTGGCCGCAGGCCCGGCGATGACCGCGAGCTGACTGGCCGAAGCGCCCGCCGCGGTGGCGCGCGCCAGCATCGGCAGCGGCACGATGCCGGGCAACAACGTCGTCAGCGTGGTCTGCTCGAACGCGCGGCAGGAGCCGGTGACGAACACCACCGCGAGCAGCGAGCCCCTCGTCATCCAGCCGCCTGCGGCGCCGATCGCCAGCATGACGCCGGCGAGGCCTGCGATCAGCTGGCAGATGCTGACGATCCGGCGGCGGTCGTAGCGGTCTGCAACGTGGCCGGCGACCAGCACGAACAGGGCCGCGGGGATGAACTGCGTCAGCCCGACCAGGCCGAGATCGAAGGGATTGTGGGTGAGGTCGTACATCTGCCAGGCCACCGCCACGTTCTGCATCTGCATGGCGACGGTGCTGGAGACCCGCGACACCCAGTACTGGGCAAAGGACCGGTGACGCCAAAGCGGCGTGGCGGGCGTGACGTTTTCGCTCATGGAGCGGGGAACCGCCTGAAATTGCTTCGCAAAGCTGATGAAATCACGATCAATTGCAAGAGACTGCGGCTCTAGGCGGGGTAAGTTGACGTGCTATCTTTAGAACAACTCCCCTTGCGGGGACCATCGGGAGGTTCCGGCTCGGTGTGCGATCGCGTTCGGCTGTCGCCTTATCGCAATTGAGACGCCCGCGGTTGTAGCAGAGCCGGCAGGAGCGTTGAAATGCTGCGGAAGGCAGGGCAACGGCCGGATTCGGCGTCGTCGCTGGAACAGGAGCTGAAGGCCTCCGGCGCGATCCTGGACCTGTTGCCGATCGCGACCTGCATCGTCGATGCCCAAGGGCGGATCGTGCAATACAACCGCAGCGCCGTCGAGCTGTGGGGCCGCGAGCCCGAGCCGGGGCAGCGGCACGACGACTTCACCTCGAGGAACCGGTTTTTCTCCATCGAAGGCGATCTCCTGCCGCGGTCGCGGCTCGCCGAGGTGTTCCACACCGGCCAGCCGATCCGGAACGAGGAAGTCACCGTCCAGCGCATCAACAAGCCGGATGTCGTGGTCCTGTTGAACATCGATCCGCTGTTCGATGCCAAGGGCCGGCTGATCGGCGTGATCAACTGCTTCCAGGACATCACCGAACGCCAGCGCATGGTCGAGGCGCTGGCGAAGAGCCAGCTGGAGCTGCGCGAGCAGGAGGAGCGCTGGCGCGCGACCTACGAGCACGCCGCGATCGGCATCGTCGAGATCGATGCGGAGGGCCGGTTCCTGCGCGTCAACGAGGCGATCTGCTCGATCGTCGGCGGCACCCGCGAGGAGCTGCTCGGCTGGAAGCTGTTCGGCCGCACCCATCCGGATGACCGCGACGTCGACGGCGAGCTCTACCGCAAGCAGGTCGCGGGCGAGATCGGCTTCTATTCGATCGACAAGCGCTTCATCCGCCGCGACGGCCGGATGATCTGGATGGGCGTGCGCTCATCGACGGTGCGCGATCCGTCCGGCAAGTTCCTCTACGGCGTGCGCGTGGTGCAGGACATCACCGAGCGCAAGGAGGCGGAGGCGCGCCAGAAGCTCCTGATCGACGAGCTCAACCACCGCGTCAAGAACACGCTCGCCACCGTGCAGTCGCTCGCCGCGCAGACCGCGCGCGGCACGCAATCGACCGAGGAATTCCACCAGGCCTTCGAAGGCCGGCTGATCGCGCTCAGCCATGCGCACGATCAGCTCACACGGCAGCACTGGCAGAGCGCGGACTTCCGCGACATCGTCAAAGGCGCGACGGGGCCGCACCTGTCGCGGCCCGACGAGCAGCTCGCGATCCACGGCGAGGCGATCACGGTGTCGCCGCGGATGGCGCTGGCCATGGCTCTGGTGCTGCACGAGATGACCACCAACGCGGCGAAGTACGGCGCGCTGTCGGCGCCGGAAGGACGGATCGAGATCGGCTGGCGTGTCGAGCAACGGCCGCCGAAATCGCCGCTGCTGCATGTCGAATGGCGCGAGCGCAACGGACCGCCGGTGGAGGCGCCCGCCAGGCCGGGTTTCGGCTCGCGCTTCATCCAGGGCAGTGTGACCGCCGAGTTGCGCGGCTCGGTGCGGATGAATTTCGATCCGGACGGCTTGCATTGCACGATCGACGTGCCGCTCGATCCGGCGGCGGATGATGAGCAGCCGCCGGCGTGAGTGCTGTTCTCGGATGGTTTGCGTCACGCGGCAGCAACGGCGGTGTCATCGCCGGGCTTGACCCGGCGATCCATGAGCGGGCGCGGTAGAAAGCAGGCTTACGCAAGACTTCCGCTGTCGAAGCCGGGTCATGGACCCCCGCGTCAAGCGCGGGGGTGACGGCCGGTGGGTGTTGCGCGGGCGTGCTTCGATTCAGGCAGGAAGCACGTGCGCGCTACGCCGCGCCGCCGCGGTAGAACACCATCACGACGTGCTCGGCTTCGGCGAAGAACAGCCAGCGTTCGATGAGGACGCCGGCCGCAGCGCTCAACATCATGAGAGCCGCGATCGCCACATCGGCGGTGTGCGGCAGCTCAAGCGCCAGCAAGGCCGCGATGCAGGCGAGCGGCAGCACGAACAGCAGCAGAAGGGCGATCTTGCGGAGCTTGCGGGCGTGACGGCGCGCCACCTGATAGCCCATCTCGCGCATCACATAGTTCGGCTGGGTGTGCGGCGGATCGAGCGGCCGTACCGTGCCGAACCGGCCGAGCCCGGTCGCAGCCTCCGCCGTGTAGGTGCGGTCGTCGGAATCGATCTTCGCCCAGTAGCGCATCTTCAAATCGCAGCCGAGCGCCAGCAGCAGCGCCGTGATGGCGGCTGCGCCCCAGAACGGATAGCCGAACACGATCAGGAAGAAATCGAGCAGCACGCTGCCGGTGACGAAGGCCAGCATCAGGTAGACCGGCGCGACCAGGCGCTGATGCCAGGCGCGGATCGTCGGCAGCGACGAGTAGATGCGCCCGGTGCACCACACCGTCACCAGCGCGCCGACGATCGATAACAGAGCTCCAACGATGATCTGGCCGGGCTCGTATTCGCCGAACACCCAGCCAAGCCCGAGCGCTGCGATCGGCAGATAGGTGACGAGCGCCGCCACGCCTTCGCGCGACAGCCACGAGGTGCCGACCTGGGTGACCGCGCGCCAGGCGCGGCCCGGACGTCCGAGGTGGAACGTGGACGTCAGCAGTCCGATGGTGATCAGCGCCACCGCGGTGCCGAGCGCGAAAAATCCGAATGTCGGATCGCGTGGCACGATGCCGAGAAGGACAGACACCGCGAGCCCGATCAGCAGGCCGTAGCCCGCGCCGGAAGCCGTGGTGAAGATGATGACCGAATAGGCGGGATGCATCGTGTGGCGTGTGTGGTCAGCGCGATAGCGCCCGGTCGGCCCAGGCGAAGAAACGATCGGCGATGGAGCCTGTGCTGGCCACGGGCTGTTCAGCGGGTTGCGTCGGTATGGCGTTCTGATCGCGGCGCGGCCGCGGCGGCAGATATTTGTTCACCGGCTTGAAGCCCATCTCCGGCAGGAGATCGAAGCCCTCGCGCTCTTTGACGAGCTGCGAGACCGCGCTCGACGGATCGCCGAGGTCGCCGAAGTGCCGCGCGCCGGTCGGACAGGCGCGGACGCAGGCCGGGATACGGTCCTCCGGCGCGAAGGTCTCGTTGTAGATGCGGTCGACGCACAGCGTGCACTTCTTCATCGTGCCGTCGTCGTAGTCGTATTCGCGGGCGCCGTAGGGACAGGCCCAGGAGCAGAGCTTGCAGCCGATGCAGGTGTCGGGATTGACCAGCACGATGCCGTCGGAGGCGCGCTTGTAGGACGCGCCGGTGGGACAGACCGTGACGCAGGCCGGCGTCTCGCAATGCAGACACGAGCGCGGGAAGTGCACGGTGCGGCTCGCCGCGCCCTGGCCCACTTCGTAGGAGTGCACGCGGTTGAGCCAGGAGCCGTGCGGATCGGCGCCGTGGGCGTCCTGGTCGGTCAGCGGCTTCGGATAGCCGCTGGTGTTCCATTCCTTGCAGCTCGTCGCGCAGGCGTGACAGCCGACGCAGGTGTCGAGATCGATCACCAGCCCGAGCTTCTTTGTGGTTGGCTCCGGCAATGCGGTCATGATGCGGTCTCGAGTTCGGTTTTTGCAGCGAATGGCGGCTTGGTTGCCTCGAAGCGCGGCGAGGTCTCGTGGGCTTCGTCCGGCGCGGCCTTCTCGATGCTGACGCGGAGGTCGTACCACGCCGCCTGGCCGGTGATCGGGTCGCTGTTGGAGAAGCGATAGCCGCCCTCGCGCTCGGGAAGCAACTCCGTGATCAGGTGGTTGAGCAGGAAGCCGCGCGTCGTCTCCGGCGCGTCGGGCGAAAGCGCCGCGGAGCCGCGGCGGCGGCCGACGGCGTTCCAGGTCCATACCGTGTCGGGGTTCACGCCTTCCATCAGCCGCACGCGGCCTTTGACGCGGCCGATCGCACTCTTGATCCAGACCCAGTCGCCGTCCTGGATACCAAGGGAAAGTGCGCGCTCGCGATTCATGTAGAGGCTGTTCTCCGCCGTGATCTGGCGGATCCAGGCGTTGTGCGTGCCCCACGAATGATAGATGTGCATCGGCCGTTGCGTGATCGCCGACATCGTGAAGCCATCGCCGTCGGCGACGTCGCTGTCGAACGGCGGATACCAGAACGGGATCGGATCGAAATATTTCTCGAGCCGCGCGCGATGTGTCTGCGGCGCCTTGATCAGGCCGTGGCCGCGCCCCGCCAGCCGGAACTTCTGCAGCGGCTCGAGATAAAGCTGGAACACGATCGGCGCCGCGCCGCCGATGAAGCCCACCTCCTTGGCCCATTCCAGATAGGCCTTGTTGGCGTGCTTGTAGTAGCGCTGCTCCGGCGCGAGGTGATGCTCGTGGAAGCAGCCGTTGGCGATATAGGCCTCGAGCTGCTTCGGATTGGGCGCGCCGCGGCCGTAGCTCTGGCCGTCCTCGCCGCGGAAGCCGGCCAGCGAGCCGACGCCCGGCGCGCGCTCGTGCTGCACGATGTAGTCCGGATAGCCGTTGGGAAAACGCGGTTCGCCCGTTTCAGTGACGAAGCCCGGCAGCTTCAGGCGCCCAGCGATGTCGATCAGCACGCTCTGGAAGCCGCGCACGTCGCGGTCGGGCTGCACCACCGGCTGGCGGATCGCATCGGCCGGGCCGTCGGGCCCTGAGATCGGGCGGTCGAGCAGCGAGATGCAGTCCCAGCGCTCGAGATAGGTGGTGTCGGGCAGGATCAGGTCCGCATAGGCGACCATCTCGGACGAATAGGCGTCCGAGTAGATGATCTTCGGAATTTGATACTCGCCGTTCTCCGGATTCTTCGCGGTCAGGTGCTTGAGCACGGCCGGAATGTTCATCGACGAGTTCCAGCTCATGTTGGCCATGTACATGAACAGCACGTCGATCGAATAAGGATCGGCCATCGCCGCATTGGTGATGACCATGTGCATCAGGCCGTGCGCGGCGAGCGGCGCGTCCCACGAATAGGCCTTGTCGATGCGCTGCGCGCGGCCCCTTGAGCCGCCGACCAGGAGGTCTTCCGGTCCCTGCGGGAAGCCGAGCGGCGCGCCTTTCAGCGGCGCGTTCGGCTCGGTGGCACGCGCCGGACGGTTCGGCGGCGGTGTCGGCCGCGGGAACGGCGCCTTGTAGCGGAAGCCGCCCGGGCAATCGATCGAGCCCAGCACGATCTGCAGCAGATGCAGCATCCGGCAGGTCTGAAAGCCGTTGGAATGGGCCGAGATGCCGCGCATGGCGTGCATCGACACCGGGCGGCCCACAGTTTTCTCGTGGCGGCGGCCGGTCCAGTCGGTCCAGGGCTGATCGAGCGTGATCTGCTCTTCGAAGGCGGCGTGCGCCAGCTCCTGCGCGATGCGCCGGATGGTGTCGGCCGGCACGGCGGTCTTCTCGGCGGCTTTTTCCGGCGTGTATTCGTCGGACAGGAAGCGCTCGGCGATCAACGCGAAGCTCGGCCGCGCGGTGCGGCCGTCGGGCAGCTTGAAGCTGCCGACCAGCGCCGGGGCGATGTCGGTGCGCATCGCATCGACCAGGGTGCCGGTGGTCTTGTCGAAGGCGAGCGGCTTGCCGTCGGCATCGCGGGCGAACAGCCCGTCATCGGCTTTCTTCGGGTCCTGGATCACCAGCCAGTGCGCGTTGGTGTAGCGCGCCAGATAATCGAGATCGATCTTCTGCGCGCGCATCAATTCATGGATCAGCGCACCGACGAACAACCCATCGGTGCCGGGCCGGATGCCGATCCACTCGTCGGCGATGGCGCCATAGCCGGTGCGGATCGGATTGATGGCGACGACCTTGACGCCCCTGGCCTTCAATTTGCCGAGCGCGGTCTTGATCGGATTCGACGCGTGATCCTCGGCGACGCCGAACAGCATGAAATAGCGGGTGTGGTCCCAGTCCGGCTCGCCGAATTCCCAGAACGAGCCGCCGAAGGTGTAGAGGCCGGCGGCCGCCATGTTGACCGAGCAGAAGCCGCCATGGGCGGCGAAATTCGGCGTGCCGTATTGCTGCGCGAACCAGCCGGTCAGCGCCTGGCTCTGGTCGCGGCCGGTGAAGAAGGCGAGCTTGGTCGGATCGCGGCCGCGCACCTCCTTGAGCCAGCCGGTGGCGGTCTGCAGCGCCTCTTCCCAGGTGATCTCCTCGAACTCACCGGAGCCGCGCGGCCCGACGCGCTTCATCGGCGCGCGCAGGCGCGACGGCGAGTAATGCGTCATGATGCCGGCGGAACCCTTGCCGCACAGCACGCCCTTGTTGACCGGATGGTCGCGGTTGCCGTCGATGTAGCGGACCCGGCCGTTCTTCAGATGCACCCGGATGCCGCAGCGGCAGGCGCACATGTAGCAGGTGGTGGTCTTGATCTCATCGGCCGAGGGCTCGGACAGCGCGATGTCCGGATCGACATGAGCCATCGGGTTCATTCTCCACACGGGGTGCCGGCGAGAAGGAACGAATCGCCGCAGGCATCATTTTAGAATTTTTCTCACGTCACAGTGCCATCGCGGCGGGCTTGGGACAACGCCCGGCCGGTCGAGGGCGGCAACGAATTGCCGCATGGCCGTCCGCACCGGTGGTAGTCCCGGACGGCAGGAGGTCTGACGGTGATTTTCAGGCACAGGTTGCGGTTGGTGGAGCCGGGCGGGATCGAACCGCCGACCTCCTCATTGCGAACGAGGCGCTCTCCCAGCTGAGCTACGGCCCCAACCTTGGACGCGCGAAATCAGGCGTCCGGCAACGATCGGGCGCCATTTACGGCGTGCCCTTCCGGGCTGTCAACAACGGCGAATGATCTGTCGGAATGGTCAGTTAGACCAAGGGCCCCCTGGTTCCGCCCCTTTTCCTCACCCAGATAAGCCGCTATTCGTCACTGGCCGAATCGGGGTGAAGGCGATGGGAAATCCTTTTCTGTGGCTGATCAGTACGCTGATCTGGATCTATATCTATATCCTGATCGCGGCGGCGATCCTGTCCTGGCTGGTGGCCTTCAATGTGGTCAACACCCGGAACGATATCGTCCGCAACATCAGCTACTTCCTCTATGCGGTCACCGAGCCCGCCCTGCGGCCGATCCGGGCGTTCATGCCCAATCTCGGCGGCATCGACATCTCGCCGGTCATCCTGATGATCGGGCTGATCTTCCTCGATAAGTTCATCATCTGGCTGTACATCCAGATGATCACGTGAGCTCCGGGGCCGCCGGGCGGACCGCGGGTCAGCCTTGGACGGTCACGGCCAGCGGGCTTTCGGTCACGGTGCGGCTGACGCCGCGCGGCGGCCGGGATGCGATCGAGGGCATCGAGCAGCGCTCCGACGGTCAATTTGTCCTGAAAGCACGGGTGCGCGCCGCCGCGACCGAGGGCGAAGCCAACGCGGCGCTCGTGGCGCTGCTGGCACGGGCGGCCGGCGTCCCGTCGCGCGATGTCGCGCTGGTCGGCGGCGCGACCGCGCGCATCAAGCGGCTGACCATCGCGGGGCACGGTCCGGCGCTGGTCGCTGCGCTGGAGAAGGCCGCTCAAGCCGCTTAGCCCACACCATTTTATTGTTGTCACGGCCTGCGAAAGTTGGGCATCCACTGGATCGCCTGCCCACCGGCCGACCAGGGATGACAATGACCGCACGCATCATCGACGGCAAAGCCATTGCGGCGGACGTCCGCCAGAAGGTCGCGGCCGAGGTGAAGCGCCTGTCGGAGCAGCATGGCGTGCCACCGGGGCTAGCGGTCGTGCTGGCCGGCAGCAATCCGGCGAGCGAGTCCTATGTCACCAGCAAGGCCAAGGCCACGGTCGAGACCGGCATGCGCTCGTTCGACCATCGCCTGCCTGAGAGCGTCGGCCAGGACGAGCTGCTGGCACTGGTGAAAAAGCTCAATACCGATCCGGCCGTGCACGGCATCCTGGTGCAACTTCCGCTGCCCAAGCAGGTCGACGCGCAACTGGTGCTCAACGCGGTCGATCCGGCGAAGGACGTCGACGGCTTTCATCCGGTCAATGCCGGGCGGCTCGCCTCGGGCCTGCCGGGGTTGGTGCCCTGCACGCCGCTCGGCTGCATCATCCTGGCCAAGACCGTGCACGCAACGCTCGCCGGCCTCGAGGCGGTGGTGATCGGCCGCTCCAACATCGTCGGCAAGCCGGTGACGCAGCTGCTGCTCAACGAGAGCGCCACCGTCACCATCGCGCATTCCAAGACCCGCGATCTGCCGGCGGTGTGCCGAAGGGCCGATCTGCTGGTGGCCGCGATGGGCCGGGCCGAGATGGTGCGCGGCGACTGGATCAAGCCGGGCGCGACCGTGATCGATGTCGGCATCAACCGGGTGCCGGGCGCGAACGGCAAATCGAAGCTCGTCGGCGACGTGAATTTCGCGGAAGTCTCGCAGGTGGCGGGCGCGATCACCCCGGTTCCGGGCGGCGTCGGTCCGATGACCATCGCCTGCCTGATGGTGAACACGGTTCGGGCGGCCTGCGCGATCAATGGTCTGCCGGCGCCGGCGGTTTGAACCTGCTGGTTGCGGCGTCCGACCAACGCGGGAGGTTCGGATGGCCATGCGCAACATCGCGATGTCAGCACCGATTTTGGTGAGCTTGCTGGCGTTCGCAGGCCAGGGCACGACGCAGATCGTGCGCGCCGGTAACGGCGCGCCGCAGCCCGCAGGCGCTGTCGAGCGCGCCTACACGCCGCTCGATCTCAAAAAATGCCAGCACAAGCCCGGCCGCGAGGTCGAGGACTACGGCACCTGGCGCTGCTCCGGCCATGACGGCGTTGCGGTGTTTGTCGGCGGCGGCGACCAGCGCAGCTATGTCAGCTTTGGTCCCAATGCGGCCAACGAGCGCGCCTTCCAGCAGACGCTTGGCGCGTTCAACAGCCACGGCAAGACCATCGAATGGCGGATCGAGCGCCTGCCGAACGGCAAGACGCGTCCCTTCGCCACCATCCTGCGCTGGAGCACGACGACGTTGGACAAAGACGACAACAGCGTTTCGGGCCAGGTGCTGGTCGTGACGCGGCTCGGTCCCGGCGGCGTCTGCCATGTCGGCTATGTCGACGGCCGTGCCAATCCGAATGCCAATGAGCTTGCGGTTCAGATCGCCGACAACCACGCCCGCGGCTTCAAGTGCGGCAAGGACAAGGCCATCATGCTCGGCGCGCAGGGGCCGGGATTCAGCGGGCCGTATGGCGAAGAGTTGATCCAGTAGCGAATTTGCCGCGCGCTCAAGCGCTCAAACAAAAAGCCCGGCAATTTGCCGGGCTTTGATCGATCGCTCGCTGCCGGACTCAGTTGTTCCAGGCAAACGCGACCTTCTCCAGGCTGCGGCCGCCGAAGCGTTCCGAGGAGCGCGCCACCGCCTTGCCGCCGAGCGCCTTGTAGAATTCCACCGCGGGCTCGTTGTCGGCGAGCGCCCAGATCACCAGGCTCTTCAATCCGCTCTGCGCGAGATCGCGCCGCGCCGACGTGAACAGCCGCCGGCCGAAGCCCAGGCCCTGATATTCCGGACGCAGGTACAGTTCGTAGATCTCGCCGTCATAGAACAGGCTGCGGGCGCGGTTGCGGCCGTAGTTGGCGTAGCCCGCGACATTGTCGCCGAAGGCGAGGATGGAGATGCGGCTGCCCTTGCGGATCGCGCTGTCCCACCACTCGGGGCCGCGCCGCATGATCAGCTTGTCGAGCTCGATGCCGGGGATCACGCCCTGATAGGCGCCGCGCCACGCCTCGTCATGGGCGTCGGCCACCGCACGCGCGTCCGACGACTTGGCCCGGCGAATCTCGATGAGGACTGTGCTCATGAGGCAGATATGAGCAAGCGATTCCGTCACCTTCAAGTCCTGTATTTAATAATCCCGAAACGATGTGGATTACTGGACGCACTGTGTATTCCGGTGGATAGCTCGCTTCGAGAAAAGCGGCATGCCGCCTGGATTCGCTCTGATGTGGCGCTGATGGCACGCAACGGATTGAAATCGCTGCTGTCGTTCGCGGTGGTGCTGGCGTGCGGCGCGGCAACCGCGCAGGCGCAAGTCTCGATCGGTCCACAGGGTCCCGAGCAGGGGGTGATTCGTCAGCAAAGCTGGCTCATTCCGGCACAAGACCGCGTGACGCTGATGCGGACGACGGTCTATCGGCCACAGGGCGCCGGGCCGTTTCCGCTTGCGGTGATCAATCACGGCACGACGCAGAACGAATTGCGCCGGGCAGGTTATCGGGTGCCGCAATACACGGCGCTGACCGAATGGTTGGTGGCGCGCGGCTACGCGGTTGCGGTGCCGCAGCGGCCGGGACACGGCGAGACCGGCGGGCCGTACTACGAGGCGCAGGGCGGCTGCGCCAATGCGGACTTTGCCAAAGCCGGGCAGGGCGCCGCGGCGAGCATCGGGGCTGCGATCGATTACCTCAGCCGGCAGTCTTTCGTGCGCAAGACCGGAACGGTGGCGTTCGGCCACTCAGCCGGCGGCTGGGGTGTGCTGGCGCTGACGACGCAGGTGATGCGGCCGCTTTCCGGCGTGGTGGCGTTCGCGCCGGGGCTCGGCGGCCGCGCCGATGACGTGGCGGGAAAGAACTGCGCACCGGACCGGTTGGTTGCCGCGGCGCGGAGCTACGGCGAGAAGGCGCGCGTGCCGTCGCTCTGGCTCTATGCGGCCAACGACAGCTACTTCTCGCCGGAGCTGTCGACGAAGATGGTCCAGGCGTTTCGCGGCGCCGGCGGCCGCGCCGAGTATCAGCTGCTGCCGGCGATCGGCAGCGACGGCCACGAGCTCATCCAATCGCTGGACGCCGTGGCGCTGTGGGCGCCCGCGGTGGAAAAGTTCTTGAAGACGGCGCGATAAAAACTTCGCCCCGCAGAGCGGGGCGAAGACAACGTCAGACGACTTCCGCTTCCTTGGCGCGGTCGGCGCGTTTGCGGTCGTTGGGATCGAGCAGCTTCTTGCGCAGCCGGATCGACTTCGGCGTCACCTCGACCAGCTCGTCGTCCTCGATATAGGCCAGCGCCTTCTCCAGCGACATGCGGATCGGCGGCGTCAGCCGCACCGCTTCGTCCTTCGACGTGGTGCGGATGTTGGTGAGCTGCTTGCCCTTGAGGACGTTGATCTCGAGATCGTTGTCGCGGGTGTGCTCGCCGACGATCATGCCGCGATAGACCTTCCAGCCCGGCTCGATCATCATCGGGCCGCGGTCTTCGAGCTTCCACATCGCGTAGGCGACCGCCTCGCCCTGCTCGTTGGAGATCAGCACGCCGTTGCGGCGGCCCTGGATCTCGCCCTTGAACGGCGCATAGGCATGGAACAGGCGGTTCATGATCGCGGTGCCGCGGGTGTCGGTGAGCAACTCGCCCTGGTAGCCGATCAGGCCGCGGGTCGGTGCGTAGAACACCAGCCGCACGCGGCCGCCGCCGGACGGCTTCAGCTCGATCATGTCGGCCTTGCGCTCCGACATCTTCTGCACGACGACGCCGGAATGAATCTCGTCGACGTCGATCACGACCTCTTCGATCGGCTCTTCGATGTCGCCTTTTTCGTTGCGGCGGAGCAGCACCTTCGGCCGCGAAACGGACAGCTCGAAGCCCTCGCGGCGCATGGTCTCGATCAGGATGCCGAGCTGCAATTCGCCGCGGCCGGCGACCTCCATCGAATCCTTGTCGTCGGATTCGCGGACGCGCAGCGCGACGTTGCCCTCCGCCTCGCGCAGCAGGCGGTCGCGGATCATGCGGCCGGTGACCTTGCTGCCTTCGGTGCCGGCGAGCGGCGAGTCGTTGACGCGGAACGTCATGGCAAGCGTCGGCGGGTCGATCGGCTGCGCGTGGATCGGCGTGTCGATTTCGGGGTCACAGATGGTGTGGGCGACGGTGGCCTGCGGCAGGCCGGCCAGCGCGACGATATCGCCGGCCTCGGCGTCCTCGACCGGAACGCGCTCCAGTCCGCGGAACGCCAGCACCTTGGTGATGCGGCCGGTCTCGACCAGCTTGCCGTCGTAGTCGAGCACCTTCACGGCCTGGTTGGGCTTCACCGAGCCGGAGCTGATACGGCCGGTGATGATGCGGCCGAGATAGGGATTGGCTTCCAGGATGGTGCCGAGCAGCCGGAACGGGCCCTCCTCGACGGTCGGCGGGCTGACGTGTTTCAGCACCAGGTCGAACAGCGGGGTCATGCCGTCGTCGTGCGAGCCTTCGAGGGTCGTCGCCATCCAGCCCTGCTTGGCCGACCCGTAGAGGATCGGGAAGTCGAGCTGCTCGTCGGTGGCGTCGAGCGCCGCGAACAGGTCGAACACTTCGTTGACCACCTCGATGGGGCGCGCGTCCGGCCGGTCGACCTTGTTGATGACGACGATGGGCTTCAATCCCATCTTCAGAGCCTTCGACACCACGAACTTGGTCTGCGGCAGCGGACCCTCGGCAGCGTCGACCAGCACCAGCGCGCCGTCCACCATGTTGAGGATGCGCTCGACCTCGCCGCCGAAGTCCGCGTGGCCCGGCGTGTCGACGATGTTGATGCGGGTGTCCTTCCAAAGGATCGAGGTCGCCTTGGCCAGGATGGTGATGCCGCGCTCCTTCTCCAGGTCATTGGAGTCCATGGCGCGCTCGGCGACCTTCTGGTTCTCGCGGAACGAGCCGGACTGCTGCAGGAGCCGGTCGACCAGCGTGGTCTTGCCGTGGTCGACGTGGGCAATGATGGCGACGTTACGAAGGTCCATAGGGGCCGCTTTGTCTGGGTGTTCAAAAGCCATCGCGGGCCAATATGGCCCGCGTGGGGGTAGCGCCGAATCCGGTGCTTATTGCGGCGCAATATAGCGATGAACGGCGCTGAAGCAATGGCGATTCGGGCCGGTCAGCGGGCCGCGGTGGGCGTGGCTACCGCTGAGGTTCCGCCCCAGGATCGGCCAAGGCCCGCCCCGCTCAGCCGCGTGCTCTCACCAGCAACGCAATGCCGGCGGCCGTGATCGCGAAGCCAAACACCCACATCTCCCAGGCACCGCCGCCGTAAACCATGGCGATCGACACGCAGAGGCCGGGCACCAACAGAATGAGCCCGGTCAGTCCCATCAGGATGGCCAGCACCGGATGGCGCCGCCGACCTGGCTGCTCTGTTGGTCCGGACGGTTCCTGATCTTGGCTCATGAGCAGGCCTTTCGTTGCTGGGCCGACCAACTCCGCTCGCAGTGCTTGAACAGCCGCACCGCGAGCAATCCGTCCGGCATCAGGATCGCCCCGGTTGGCCAACAGCCGAGCCGTATGCGGTCTACTTGGAAGCCGCCACGAGCAATGCGATGCCGCCGAACGAGATCACGAAGCAAACCAGCCACAATCCCCACAGGTCGCCACTACCGCCGCCTCCCGCCAGGGCAAGGAAAATCAGCGAGCAGACCCCGGGCAGCAGGAGAATGATGCCGATGATCACCATCAGCACGGTCAGCAGCGGATGGCGGCGCGACGGTGGCGCCGGTTCGGACAGTCCCTGATCGTCGCTCATGAACAAGTCCTTCGATGGTGGTGATCAATTCGGTCGCAGGTGATTGAACAGCCAAACCGGAACCAATCCGAGCACTATGAGGATAGCGAGCAGAATCAGCAGAAGGATCAGTTTGGCACTTTCAGAAACGACCCGCTCGGGTACCGAGCTACGTGTAAACAGCCGCCGGATGCCAAACACGATCATGGTGATCCCGCCAAACGAAATCAGGAACCCCAAGGCGACGATCCCGCCGCCTCCGCCGGGGCTTGCGAAAAGCAACGAGCAGACACCGGGCAGGAGCAACGGCAGTCCCAGCACGATCATCAGAACCGTGACCGCGGGATTCCATCGCGCCGGCGCGGGGGACGGCGGGCCAGGCTCGTTGCCGGAATCTTGGTCGCTGGACATCGCACTGGCCTTTTACGAGCTGGCAAGCTGCGCGTTGCCCTTCAACCGCTTCCGGATCTGGTCGATCTGCCCGTTGCGATAGAACAGGTTGTAGGTGTCGAACGGAATGATCTGTCCGTTCGGCGTGACGAAATGGATGCACGAGCGCTTCACGCCGCCGACGCAGAAATTGAAGCGGTCCATGAACTGCACGATGGCGACGCGGAACACGTTCTCATAGGTGATGCCCGCCGGCACCACGGCCTTGGGCAGGCAGCACAGGAATTCGGCGAGCCGTTCGGCGGCGTTGTTGGCGCCCGACGACAGCGAGAACAGCTCGATGAACTTGTCCTTCAGCACCGGCTGCTTCTCGAAGCTGATGGTGTTGGGCGTGATCGCGACGAACTCCTCGCGCGGGATGAGCGAGGTGACCGGCATCACGGTGCGGCCGTTGCGAAGCCCGTAGCCGATCGAGATCGATTCCGGATTGCAGGGCAGCGGCACCATATCGTCCGCGCCGAACACACTGGAATCCTCGACCACCCGCCGCCGGATGTCGGACAGCACGATGCGCTGCGACTTGTCGAAGTTCTCGTTGCGGCCGGCGTCCTGCACCGGCTGGAACGTGATGCCGCGCACGCAGCGCCATTCGAGCGCATGGCGCACGATGTCGCCGATCTCGTCGTCGTTGACGCCGCGCTTCACCGTGACCACCAGCGTGGTCGAGATGTTGTGCCGCTCGAGGTTCTCCAGCGCCACGCGGCGCACGCGGCGAAGGTCGGCGCCGCGCAGCTCCATCAGGGCGTCGCGGCGCAGCGAATCGAACTGCAGATAGACCTCGAAGCCGCGCTTGTGCTCGGCGAGGCGCGCGACGAAGTCTGGCTCTTGCGCGATGCGAAGCCCGTTGGTGTTGACCATGACGTGGCGCACCGGCCGCGCCCGCACCATGTCGAGGATCGCAAAAAAGTCCGGATGCAGGGTCGGCTCGCCGCCGGAAATCTGGATCAGATCGGGCTCGGCTTCGCTCGCCACCAGTGCGTCCACCATGCGCTCGACGGTCGCGAGCGGCAGATGCCGGCTGCGCTCGGGCGAGGAGTCCGCGAAGCACACCGGGCAGGTCAGGTTGCAGTGCTCGTTGATCTCGATCAGCGCCAGGCACGAATGCTGCTCGTGATCGGGACAGAGCCCGCAATCATAGGGACAGCCGAACTCGGTGTGGCTCTGCAGTGCGAGCGGCCGGTCGCCGGGCTTGATGTAGTCCTTGCAAAGCTTCCAATAGGCCGCGTCGGTCGAGATCAGCGTCGACTGGGTGCCGTGGCGCTCGCAGCGCTTCTCGTACCAGACCTCGTTGTCGCGGATCTGGATCTTGGCCGGCACCAGCGACAGGCACGTCTCGCACAGCGACGTGGTCTGGCCCCAGAACACATAAGGGCGCGATCTACGCAAAGGCGCGGTCATGGACAGCTCCCCGATCTGGCGCTGTGGCGATCATGGCGATCGCGTAGGCGGCAAGCAGCGCGGACAAGATGTGAAACAGCGTCAGGGGACCGATCACGCCGCCATAGGGCTTGATGAACTCCCAGGCAAAACGCTGAACGCCGTAGAATCCGACGGCGAGATAGAAGCCGTTTTCGATGACGAAACGATTGCGCCGCCGCAGGCAGGCCACATAGACGGCGGCAAACAGCAGCATCGCGGCGCTCTCGTAAAGCTGCACCGGATGGCGCGGAATGCCGTCGCCGAAATCGTGGCCCCATGGCAATGATGTCGGCGTGCCGTAGGTGAAATCGTCGAGGCCGGCGAAGTAACAACCAACGCGACCGGCCGCGACACCGACCGCAAGCGGCAGCGCGAAGCGCGCGCCGGTGCGCTCGCGGATGCCGGCGAGCCTCTTGTAAAGCTCGATCGCGATGATGCCGCCCGCGATGCCGCCCTCGACGGATCGCGCGACGCCAATTTGGTTCGACAGCCAGAGATTCGCGGTGCCGAACAGCACCGCGCCGATGCCAGCGCCAAACACCAGCGCGGCGATGTAATTCAGAGTGCGTGTCGTGGACGATGGGAATTGCACGCCGGTGAGCTGCTTGAGCCAAAGCAGCGAAAGCCCGGCTGCGATCCAGGCGACCAAGTCGAAAACGACGTGAAGGAGTGTTCCATCCATCGGCCAGCCCAGGCGGCAGCCTAGGGCGGCGGATTTTCGCGTGCAACTGGCGCTAGCAGGCTGCTGAAAAACTCTCTCGACGGCAAGGATTGATCGTGATTCCGTCGTTTTGAACGGCGGAGGTGATTTGCCATGCGCGGCGAACAGCGACGATCGGAAGGGCTTTTTTCGTATATCCG
>Ga0102590_1001204_pt1 | contig 41318 bp, 32 predicted proteins | sample AraplaMF_Col_mMF_FD_76859 | JGI IMG/M metagenome (GOLD analysis project Ga0102590, IMG submission 76859) | Arabidopsis root microbial communities from the University of North Carolina, USA - plate scrape MF_Col_mMF | ecosystem: Host-associated > Plants > Roots > Endosphere | place: USA... | reverse complement strand
CACCATCAGATTGAGGGACGACCACCCTGCCGCCAAGCAAGCCGCGCAGCGAGCGCGCCACCCGACAGCGCCGTAGCGAGCGAGCGGCTTGCTTGGCGGCAAGGCCGAGGTCCGTTACCCCATCTACGCTTGCTGTGTTTTGATCAGGTGAGATGCAATGCGCGAGCTTATGAAAAAGGGGCGAAGCAAGTCGTTTGCTCCGCCCCTTTTTCATGGCCTCTCGATGCCCTACGAGGGATGCGGTGTGGTGAACGTTTGGCGAGGGGATGCCTGCAAGCGAGAGTAGGGTGGGCCAAGCGAAGCGTGCCCACCAATTTATCAGCGAAGTAAGATGATGGTGAAGTTGGTGGGCTCGGCGCTTCGCGCCTTAGGCCACGCTACGCTTGCTGGACGCTATCAACACCCCAGTCATCGTAGGATGAGCGAAACGAAATGAGTTTGCTGGACCGAATGTAGTTGAGGGAGTTAGCACGCTTGACCCTCCAAAGGAGCGCATCGCGAACCTCCTCGTTCAAGCCCAACCACCAGTCTTGCCTCATGCACGTGTGTTCGGCGTATTCAAAGGCCATTTGTATAGCGAGTGTGGTGATTTGTTCGCGTGGCTGGGCGGCGAATGACTTTGCAAATCGCTCTGCCGCCTTCTGACCCCGCAGCCACGTGAACACCAAGGCCGATTGTTTGTTTGTGGTCAGAACATGCATCGCTAAGTATGCGCTATCAGTCTCGAGATTTTGAAGCTGTTGGCCGGTTACGTCGTAGAGCGGTCTGAACGCGCCGACGGAAAGGAGCATGGGCGCAGTTCTGAAACGAACGATCAGGGCGCGGACTCTGTCGTATCGTTTTCGCTCAAATATACGTTCAAGCCGCTTTAGCGTATCCTCTGCCGCTTCCGCCGCGATCGAGTTGATGTGGAAAATAGTGTAGAAGGCATCTCTTCGTGGATCGTCATACGAGTACTTTCGTAGCTCTGCGGACGCACCGTCTTCTTGATTTCCCCTCTGATACGCTTCAGCGGCTATTGCCCGATAGTGCAGCAGCGCGAGTTGTTCTTCAGAAAATGTCAGCGGCTCGTCTTCAAGGGGTGCAAAGAGCTTCTTGTCGTGGCGAGCGCAAAAGCAGTTGAGCACCGAAAATTCGCCAACCCCGAAGTCCTGCGCTTCGAAGAGGGAATGCTGCATTCGCATGACAGCGGTAAGCTGCGTCGGAACAGCGTGCACGTGCCCGCCAATGGCGATTTGTTGCAGCTGAGAACGCGGAATGATATGCGCGCGAACAATCTTTCCGGCACATGTGTCCTGGCCGTAACGCCCCGCTAAACACTCCTTGGCTTCAAGGAGGCGTTGGTGCGCCCTGGCAAAGGCCCAGTTGTCTGGTCGAATCGACATGATCCATGCACTGCGCGCGTGGTCTCACAAATTGTGATATGCTCGCTGTGCAACATTGATTACTCGCTTGCACAACTGGCTATGCGTATAATGCAAGTCAAATTTCCTGCTTGTGCAGATTGTTTTGTGTGTGGAGCACTTCGGGGAAAACATCTTGGGACGCTAAGCGTTACTTTACGGTGGGCTGCTAACACTGTTTGGCGCTTCCGAAAGAAGCGACTCGCGTATAAGTGCGAAGCAATGGGGCTTTTAGAGAGAGAAATGACATGAGCGCCCATGCAAGCCAGCAAATCGTCATAAACGAACAAACGGTAGAAGATCCCGTATCTGGGTTCATATTTAAGTTTATCACTGTACCGGGCAGCGAAAATCCTTCGCGAGTTCTGTTTAGAAAAACGATTGATGCCACTTGGCGAGAGTATTTCTTCGACGCAAGTGGAGACTTCGGCGGAGCAACTACACGGGTTGCTGCCGACGCGCCCATCCAGCCCGCGCTGCGCCTCGTTAAATGACGTCTAACCGGCTCGACGCCGTGGTGCGCGACCAAATCGCTTCATATACCGGTCAGCAAGTTCCGCCTCTCGCTTGAGAGGCTGATTGTGTTCTTCCCAGCCCATATAAGAGGCGCCGCAGGTCTCAGCACCTTCCAGGCCTTTCCAGTGGCTGCGGAAGATGGTCACCAAGGACTTGGCGGCTGACCCCATGAGTATGAGCTTACCTGCCTCGTCAAAGAACGCAAAAACACCCGGCGCATCAGGCGTGGCATCAATTGCCTCCGCCGTGAAGCGCCAGTAGATGCTGATTTCAAGATCGTTAGATTCGACGCCTTTCCGAGTCGCTTGCACCATCGTTTTTTTCCCTGTGGTTGACAAAATTGCCGTTAGTTCTCCCCCGTTGCGCCACTTCCAGTCTCCTTTGGACAAATCCCGAGTGTTGAATTCGATGGTACAAGGTGCTTACGAGCACCCCGTCGTGCTGCCGCATGTGTCGCACTTCATGCAGGTGCCATTGCGCACCAGCGTGAAGTTCAAACACTCGCCGCACATCTCGCCTTCGTAGCCCTTGGCCTTAGCCTCGGCGCGGCGCTCGGCGACTTGCGCCTTCGCATCACGCTTGGGCTCCTGCCAGGCGAGGCTTTCCAGCGCCTGGGCCGGTGACAGCTTCGCCTCGGGCTCGGCCTTAAGCGCGGTGGCGCCCGCGGCGTGCAGCGCCGTGACGTTGGCCGCGATCGGCACGCTGCGGTTGGCGTCGGCCGACGGCTGCGTGTGGGCGCTGACCACCGCAAGCTTGTCGGTGCGCGAGCGGGTCAGGCCCTTCGACACGTACTTGGTGCCGGGGGCCGTTTCGGCGCGGCCTTCGGACTCGCCCTTGCCGAGCGCGCCGTAGTCCGCCTCGCTCGGGTCGACGTGGGCGAGATCGAAGCGCTCCATGTAGGAGATCGCCAGCTCGCGGAACACGTAGTCGAGGATCGAGGTGGCGTACTTGATGGTGTCGTTGCCCTGCACCGGGCCTTGCGGCTCGAAGCGGGTGAACGTGAAGGCGTCGACATACTCTTCCAGGGGGACGCCGTACTGGAGACCCAGCGAGATCGCGATGGCGAAGTTGTTGAGCAAGGAGCGCAGCGCCGCGCCCTCCTTGTGCATGTCGATGAAGATCTCGCCGAGACGGCCGTCCTCGTATTCGCCGGTGCGCAGATACACCTTGTGGCCGCCGACCACGGCCTTCTGGGTGTAGCCCTTGCGCCGGCCCGGGAGCTTCTCGCGCTCGCGGAGCACGGTGATGCGCTCGACGATCTTCTCGACCACGCGCTCGGCGGCCATCGCGGTGCGCGCCGCCTGGGGCTTGTCGATGAAGGTCTCGAGCGCGTCGTCCTCATCGTCCTCGTCGGCGATGAGCTGGCTCTGCAGCGGCTGGCTGAGCTTGGAGCCGTCGCGGTACAGCGCGTTGGCCTTCAGGGCGAGCTTCCACGACAGCAGGTAGGCGGACTTGCAGTCCTCCACCGTGGCGTCGTTCGGCATGTTGATGGTCTTGGAGATCGCGCCCGAGATGAACGGCTGCGCCGCCGCCATCATGCGGATGTGGCTCTCGACCGACAGGTAACGCTTGCCGATCTTGCCGCACGGGTTGGCGCAGTCGAACACGCCGTAGTGCTCGGCCTTCAGGTGCGGGGCACCCTCGACCGTCATTGCGCCGCAGACGTGCACGTTGCAGGCCTCGATCTCGCGCTTGGTGAAGCCGAGATGCGCGAGCAGGTCGAACGTGGGCGAGGCGAGGGCCTCGGCCGGAACGCCCAGCTCGTTGCGCAGCACGTCTTCGCCCAGGGTCCACTTGTTGAAGGCGAACTTGATGTCGAACGCGGTCGGCAGCGCCTTCTCGATCTTGGCGATCGACTCGTCCGAGAAACCCTTGGCCTTCAGCGTGGTGTGGTTGATGCCGGGCGCCTGGCCGAGCGAGCCATGGCCGACTGCATAGACCTCGATCTCGCCGATCTGGCTTTCTGTGTAGCCGAGAGCTTTCAAGGCCGCCGGCACCGCGCGGTTGATGATCTTCCAGTAGCCGCCGCCGGCGAGCTTCTTGAACTTCACCAGGGCGAAGTCGGGCTCGATGCCGGTGGTGTCGCAATCCATCACCAGGCCGATCGTGCCGGTCGGCGCGATCACGGTGGCCTGCGCGTTGCGATAGCCGTGTTCCTCGCCGAGCGTCAGCGCCTTGTCCCAGGCGGCCTTGGCGTGGGCGGACAGCGCCGCATAGCCGGCGTGGGTGTCGGCGATGCCCTTGTGGTCGAGCGGCACCGGCGGGGTCGCGACCTTCTCGTAGTTGTTGCGGTCGCCGTGGGCGGCGCGGCGGTGGTTGCGGATCACGCGCAGCATGTGATCGCGGTTCTTCTTGAAGCCGGGGAAGGGGCCGAGCTGCTTCGCCATCTCGGCCGACGTGGCGTAGCTGACGCCGGTCATGATGGCGGTGAGCGCACCGCCGATCGCGCGCGCGGCATCGCTGTCGTAGCCGATGCCGGACGACATCAGCAGGCCGCCGATGTTGGCGTAGCCGAGGCCCAGCGTGCGGTACTCGTAGGAGAGCTGGGCGATTTCCTTGGACGGGAACTGCGCCATCAGCACCGAGATCTCGAGCACGACGGTCCAGAGCCGCACGACGTGCTCATAGCCCGCGACGTCGAAGTTGCCGGTCTTCTCGTCGCGGAACGTGAGCAGGTTCAGCGACGCGAGATTGCAGGCGGTGTCGTCGAGGAACATGTACTCCGAGCACGGATTCGAGCCGCGGATCGGGCCGGACGCCGGGCAGGTGTGCCAGTCGTTGACGGTGGTGTGGTACTGCAGGCCCGGATCGGCGCAGGCCCAGGCGGCGTAGCCGATCTTGTCCCACAGCTCGCGCGCCTTCAGCGTCTTGGCGATCTTGCCGGGCTTGGTGCGCCAGGTCAGGTCCCAGGAGCCGTCGGCCTCGACGGCCTTGAGGAACTCGTCGGTGACGCGCACCGAGTTGTTGGAGTTCTGGCCCGAGACGGTGAGATAGGCCTCGCTGTCCCAGTCGGTGTCGTAGACCGGGAAGTCGATGTCCTTGTAGCCCTGGCGCGCAAACTGGATGACGCGCTGGATCAGGTTGTCCGGCACCATGCTCTTGCGGGCGAGCTTGATCTCGCGCTTCAGCGCCGGGTTCTTCTCCGGCTGGAAGCAGTCGTCGTCCGAGCCTTCGCAATTGACGCAGGCCTTCAGCACCGCCTTGAGGTGTTTCTGGTTGATCTTGGAGCCGGTGACGAGAGCCGCGACCTTCTGCTCCTCGCGCACCTTCCACTCGATGAACTGCTCGATGTCCGGATGGTCGGTGTCGACGATCACCATCTTCGCCGCGCGGCGCGTGGTGCCGCCCGACTTGATCGCGCCCGCTGCGCGGTCGCCGATCTTGAGGAAGCTCATCAGGCCCGACGACTTGCCGCCGCCGCCGAGTCGCTCGTTTTCGCCGCGCAGCGACGAGAAATTCGTGCCGGTGCCGGAGCCGTACTTGAACAGCCGCGCCTCGCGCACCCACAGGTCCATGATGCCGCCGTCGTTGACGAGGTCGTCGGCGATCGACTGGATGAAGCAGGCGTGCGGCTGCGGGTGCTCGTAGGACGACTTCGACTTGACGAGCTTGCCGGTCTTGAAGTCGACGTAGTGGTGGCCCTGGCTCGGACCGTCGATGCCGTAGGCCCAGTGCAGGCCGGTGTTGAACCACTGCGGCGAGTTCGGCGCGCACATCTGCGAGGCGAGCATGAAGCGCAGCTCGTCGAAGAACGCTTGCGCGTCGTTCTCGCTGTCGAAGTAGCCGCCCTTCCAGCCCCAATAGGTCCAGGTGCCGGCCAGGCGGTCGAACACCTGCTTGCTGGAGCGCTCGCCGATGATGCGCTCCTTCTCGGGCAGCGCTTCCAGCGCGGCCGTATCGGCCACGGAGCGCCACAGGAAGGAGGGGACGGTCTCTTCCTCGACCTTCTTCAGGGCGGCCGGCACGCCGGCCTTGCGGAAATACTTCTGGGCCAGCACGTCCGACGCCACCTGCGACCAGAATTCAGGAACCTCGACGTTCTCAGCCTTGAACACGATCGAGCCGTCCGGATTCCGGATCTCGCTCGTCGTCAGGCGGAACGCGATGTCCGCGTAGGGAGACTGGCCTTCTTTGGTGTAGCGCCGTTCGATCCGCATCTTGGTATGGCCCCTTATCTTTGCGCGCGGCACCCCTCAGTGCCGACATTTTATCTCCGGCCAAGGCCCTTAAAGCCCAGCCGTGCTCAGTGTTTTTGACGCATCCCTTACATAGTCATCGGGTACCCTTTTCGGCACCCGTTGGGCCCTTGGACTGAGCCCTTTGGACTGTCGTTTCCGGCAGATCGAGGCGACAGAAATCCCTCCCCGCCAGGCAGGACAACCGGGCGGAAGACTGTCTTCGAGCTGCAAGATTGTGCCCTGCGGGGACAAGGAACGGACCCGCGCCGGACGGTTCGAAAGCTAGGACAGACTCGCCGCACCCGTCAAGCTATAGAGGCCGAGTCTGAATCAAATACTAAGTGTTGTGTCGGCCTGTTAACAGTGGGGACTGTGGGGACGACTCAGCGGGGGGCCTCAGAAGTATCGGACAGATCAGCGGGATTCGGAAAGGCCCCTGTGTCACAATTCCCCCAGGCGGCTGTCACAAAATCACAGTCAATCCCCAATAACCTTCCGGCAGCGTGGAAAAAACCGCTTGGGTGGCCTGTTCGGCCCGGGGTGTGACGGCGCGATTTTCCGGGACTTTCGCCGGGTGTGGAACCTGGGCTTCCGGACGCCGCGCAGCGATTCTGCCGTGTCATCAAACCGTTACGGAGATACGGGCGCCCGGCCCAGGCGGTGACGCGCCGACTGCGAAGGGTGCCGCCATCCATCGAGCTGGAATCGCTTCGCCGGACCGCTGTTGCCACCCGGTTGGCAACACCTGCAGCAGGCTTGGCGGCGAGGGTCTTCAACAGGTTTCTCCCGGCTGTGGATGTCGGGTGCGCCACGGCTCGCGAATCTGTGTTCACTGCCGGCGCGACGACAGATCATCCCGGACCGCAACCGGTTGTGGCGGCCCGGGCCATCCGTCTGGACTTCGGGGCAGGTGGGTGGCATCAACGCCTGACTCCGGTGTGCAAAGCAGCGACCCCAAAGCAGCGCCCCCATGAAAAATTTCTTCCTCAAGATGTTCACGTGGTGGAACGGCCAGACGTTCGGCACGCAGCTCTGGACGTCGCTCTATGGCGAGTTCGTCGGCGAGGACGAGTTCGGCAATCGCTACTACCGGACCAAGGGCGGCAAGATCGATCCGGTGCTGCTGATGGAGCGGCGCTGGGTGGTCTACAACGGCTATGCCGAGGCCTCCGCGGTGCCACCGTCCTGGCACGGCTGGCTGCATCACACCGTCGATGTGCCGCCGACGCAGGAGAAGTACCAGCCGCGGCCGTGGCAGAAGCCGCATCGGCCCAATCTCACCGGCACGCCCATGGCGCACCGGCCGACCGGCTCGACGCTCGCCCAGGGCCGCCGCCCCAAGGCCACCGGCGACTACAAGGCCTGGAATCCCGGCCGCTAGAATCCGGCCGCTGAGCTGGGCCGCATCAACTGCAGTCAGAAGCCCAGTAATTCCGTCCTGACGAGTCTCGGGTCGTCCGGTCCCAGGTACACCAATTTGGCGCTGGTCCAGTCGAACTTCACCGCGGGATCAAATGCGAAGCTTGCCTGACCGCCGCTGATTCGTCCGCCAAACCCAATCGGCCCGGGTTCTTGCCCAGGCTTGCTACCCCAGACGATCAGCCTTGCCTCAAAGGCGTAGAAATCGATCAGGCGATTATCAATAGTCGCCGCAATCCTGAATTCGCGCTTGTCCGCAAACCGAATTGCCAAAATCTTGGTTCCCACGCGTAGCGCGAACTCGGGAGAATGAAAGGCGCGCGCTTGGGATTGAGCAATCACGCGAACGCGGTTTTGAGTGCCGCGTTCACGCCGCGGAAGAACGGAGCGGTACTCATCGGCGCTGAAAATCACGGTAGCATCCGAGGATCGGACCAATTTAGCCGACGTTTGCCGGCTTGTGTCCATTTCTTGAAGCGACACTTTCAAGTCTTCAGGATCACCGGTCGCATCCCATCTGACGCTGATGTCGTCGAGATCCACGGCTAATCCTTTTGCCGATGGGTCAACGCTTGCGATCACGAAATTGCTCAATGCGACCGGTCGTGCGGGCGGGTTGAGATAGACATACAAGACTGCTCCCGCCAGAAACGCCAACCCGCATGCGCCATAGACAATCAGGGAGGTGATGAATTGCTGGCGAAGTGCGTCGCGCAGCAACTGGAAATCCTGGTCCGAAATCTTGTTGCGGAGAGATACGTCTCCCTCGATCAGCTTTGAGAGCGAGGCCGCGTCCAGTTTTTCTGCATCAGAAGGAATACGTTCCGCACCCTGTGCGCGAAGCTTTTCAATAATTGTCAGAGTAACCCGGTCGCCGCGGCTGTTTCGGCGGATGAGGAAGTAGATGACAAAGCCTGCAAACCCCAGGATCGCAGGTAAAGTCGATAGAAATTGCAGTGCTGACATATCCGCCCCAGCGACAATCGGCGCCCCGGTGTTGAATGTCGAATGTTAGCAAGGCGGCTCAACCGATGCGAGCACCGCCGCCGAGGAGCGGCATGGCGACCTCAGCCGCCTGAAGTTCGCTCCGGCCTTGGAGGTACGGCCCTTTCCCTGCCGCATTCCCCGTGTTAACCGGTCATCTCATGACTTTGGCGCAGGCGACATCCGCTTGAGGTCCAACGAAGCCTGCTGATGGCCCGATCCGCCTACATCGCGTTGCTCGCTGTCGCAGGCCTCGGTGCTGCGACGCCGGCGCTTGCGCAGTTCGACAATATCTTCCGCGGCAGTCCGCTCGAGGCGATCTTCGGCAGCCCGCCGCCGCGTCCGCCGAGCGACGTGCCGAACCGGCCGCCCTATCCGGGCGAGCGCCGCGATCCGAATTACTATCCGCCGCAGCAGGGCGGGTTGCAGCCGCCCGGGCCGCCGCCGTCGCGCATCCGCGGCGAGCCGCTGCCGCCGCCCGGCGGCTACGAGCGTCGCGACGCCAATCTGCCGCCGCCGACGCCCGGCGCTCCGCCGCCCGGCCAGCGCACGCAGCCGCAGCGCGGCGCCAACCAGCCGCCGCCGGCCGCGCCGAACACGCCGCCGCCGCCGACCGAGACGGTGGTCGAGCCGTCGGCCAACAAGATTCCCAATCCGACCGCGGTGTTCTCCGGCCTCGACAAGATCACCGGCCGCATCATCAGCTTCGACGTCGCGATCAACGAGACGGTGCGCTTCGGTGCGTTGGAAGTGACGCCGCGCGCCTGCTACACGCGGCCGCCGACCGAGGCGGCGAGCACCGACGGCTTCATCGAGGTCGACGAGCTGACGCTGCAGGGCGAGCTCAAGCGCATCTTCACCGGCTGGATGTTCGCGGCGAGCCCGGGCCTCAACGCCGTCGAGCATCCGATCTACGACGTCTGGCTCGCCGACTGCAAAGGCGGCGCGCAGCCCGCGATCGCCGATGCTGGGCCGACGCCGGGACCGGTGCCGGACCAGCCGGCAAGAGCGCCGCAGCAGCAACAGCCGCGCCCGCAGCAGCGCACGCAACAGCAGCAGCCGCAACAGCCGCCGCTGCCGGGACAGACGCCGCAGCCGACGCAGCAGCGCCGTCCGCCGCAGCAGCAGACGCAGCAGCAGCTCCCGCCGCCGCCGGGATTCCAGCGGCAGTAGCGCCGCTGTCATTCCGGGGCGCGCCGAAAGGCGCGAACCCGGAATCCAGAACAGCAACGACTTCCTTTTTGTCTGGATTCCGGATCGCCGCTTCGCGGCGTCCGGAATGACAGCGGAGAGTGCCGTTACCGCTGCGCCCAATCCACCGCGTCGGCGCCGCTCATCACCGGCGCGCGGGCGAACGCCGTAAAATCGGCTTCGCCGATCAGCGCGGCCTCCAGCAGCTTGTGATACTGCCGCTGCGGCACCTCGACCGCGCCGAAGGTCTGCAGATGGCTGGTCACGAACTGCGTGTCGAGCAGTGTGAAGCCGCACCCCTTCAGCCGCGCCACGAGATGCACCAGCGCGACCTTCGAGGCGTCGCGGGCGCGGTGGAACATGCTCTCGCCGAAAAAGGCGCGGCCGAGACAGACGCCGTAGAGCCCGCCGACCAGCTTGTCGTCTTCATAGGCTTCGACGCTGTGGCAATGGCCGATGTCGTAGAGCTTGCAATAGAGCGTGCGGATGCGCGCGTTGATCCAGGTGCGGGTGCGGCCGGGCGCGGGCTCAGCGCAGCCGTCGAGCACGCCCTCGAAGTCGCGGTTGATGGCGATGGTGAAGCGGCCGGCGCGCACCGTGCGGGCGAGCCGCGACGAGACGTGGAAGCCCGTCAGCGGAATGATGCCGCGCTTCTCCGGCTCGATCCAATAAAGCGCCGGGTCGTCGGCGCTTTCGGCCATCGGGAAGATGCCGCAGGCATAGGCCTTGAGCAGCACCTCGGGCGTGATCTCGACAAAGGCGGTTTCGCGGCTGGCCATGCCTTGGATGGGTCTTAAGCTTGGTCCGATCTGGCTGTGTACCGCACAGTCTAGCCCCAACCCCGGGCATTAATGAAGTCTTAGCGATATCAGGCGCAATTTTATTCAAATTGCGAACAACGCCTCGCAATCCGTGTTGCCGTTGCGCTCGTTCGGGATGCCAAACGGGGAGGCAGAAATGGCAGCCAGTGGCCCAAGAGCCGATGGCCCAAGAACTGGTGGCCCAACAATGACAAGTAGCGGCCAGGGGGCCTGCGTTCTCCTGGTGGAGGATGAGTTCCTGATCTGCGCCATGATGGAAGACGCGCTGGTCAAGCATGGCTTCGAGGTCTATGTGGCGGCGAACGCCGACGAGGCGCTCGAGCATCTGACCTGCGGCGCGCCCTGCGATCTCCTTTTGACCGACCTCAATCTCGGGCCCGGCATGGATGGCGCCACGCTGGCACAGCGTGTGCGCGAGCTGCGGCCGGGGCTGCCCGTGGTCTACGCGTCGGGCTCCTACAACCGGATCGACCAGTTCAGGGCGGTGCCGGGCGCGACCTTCATCCCGAAGCCGTACAATCCGGACCGGCTGTGCGCGATGATCTGCCGGATGCAAACCGCGAAGCACTAGGCTGCGATGCGCTGTGGTTGGCGCATGTCCTTTTCGGAAAATCGGTGTCCACTTTTCCGGGACATGCGCGGACGACGCGACCTACGGCTCCATCCCGCCGTCGGCGAGGAAATGCTCCAGCCAGTGGATGTGGTAGTCCCCGTCGATGATGTCCTGGGTGCGCACGAGCCGCCGGAACAGCGGCAGCGTCGTATCGATGCCGTCGACCACGAACTCGTCGAGCGCGCGCTTGAGCCGCATCAGGCATTCGGTGCGCGTCTTGCCGTGCACGATCAGCTTGCCGACCATCGAGTCGTAGTAGGGCGGGATCGAATAGCCCTGGTACACCGCGGAATCGACGCGCACGCCGAGTCCGCCCGGCGGATGATAGGAGCGGATTTTTCCGGGTGACGGCACGAAGGTCGCGGGGTTCTCGGCGTTGACGCGGCACTCGATGGCGTGGCCGCGGAACTCGACGTCCTGCTGCTGCAGCGGCAGCTCGCCGCCGGCAGCGACGCGGATTTGCTCCAGCACGAGATCGAGCCCGGTGATCATCTCGGTGATCGGATGCTCGACCTGGATGCGGGTGTTCATCTCGATGAAATAGAACTGGCCGTCCTCGTAGAGGAACTCGACGGTGCCGAGCCCCAGATACTTCAGCTCGCGCATCGCACGCGCGACGATCTCGCCGATCTCGAAGCGCGCCGCGACGTTGAGCGCGGGCGAGGGCGTCTCCTCCCACACCTTCTGATGCCGCCGCTGCAGCGAGCAGTCGCGCTCGCCGAGATGGATGGCATTGCCGCGGCCGTCGCCCAGCACCTGGATCTCGATGTGACGCGGCTTGGTCAGATATTTTTCCAGATAGACCGCGTCGTCGCCGAATGCGGCCTTGGCCTCGGAGCGGGCGGTGGCGAGCGCCATGCTCAGGTCTTCCTCGCGCTGCGCGACCTTCATGCCGCGACCGCCGCCGCCGGCTGCGGCCTTCACCAGCACCGGAAAGCCGATGGCGCGCGCAATGCCGAGCGCCTCGGCGTCGGACGTAACGCCCCCCTCGGAGCCGGGAACGCAGGGAATGCCCAGCGACTTGGCGGTGCGCTTGGCCTCGATCTTGTCGCCCATCTGGCGGATGTGCTCGGCCTTGGGGCCGATGAACTGGATGTTGTGCTCGGCGAGGATCTCGGCGAAGCGCGCGTTCTCCGAAAGAAAGCCGTAGCCCGGATGCACCGCGTCGGCGCCGGTGATCTCGCAGGCGGCGAGCAGCGCCGGCACGTTGAGATAGCTGTCCTTCGCCGGCGGCGGGCCGATGCACACGCTCTCGTCGGAGAGCCGCACATGCATCGCGTCGGCATCGGCGGTCGAATGCACCGCGACGGTGGGGATGCCAAGCTCCTGGCAGGCGCGGAGCACCCGGAGCGCGATCTCGCCGCGATTGGCGATGAGGATTTTGTCGAACATCCCTGGGGTCAGTCCCCGCTACTCGATGATCATCAGCGGCTCACCGAATTCGACCGGCTGGCCGTCCTCGATCAGGATCTTTGTGACCGTTCCGGCGCGTGTCGCCGGAATCTGGTTCATGGTCTTCATGGCTTCGATGATCAGCAGCGTGTCGCCGATGGCGACCTTGCTGCCGATGTCGACGAACGGCTTGGCGCCGGGCGCAGGACCGATATAGGCGGTGCCGACCATCGGCGAGGTCACGGCGCCGGGATGCTTCGCGGGATCGGCGGACGCAGCCGGAACAACCGACGCCGGGCCGGTGACGTTGACGACGGAGGCGGGGGCCGCAACCGCACCGCGGCCGACACGAACACGCAGGCCCGCGCGCTCGATCTCGATCTCGGTCAGGTTGGTCTCGTCGAGAAGCTTGGCGAGCTCGCGAATGAGCTCCTTGTCGATCCCGGTATTGCTTTCGGCCATCGTCTCGTCCTTCGATGCCATGCTCAGCGCTTGCCCTTGCCGGCGAGGGCGGCAAGGCCGTCGATCGCGAGCGCGTAGCCGGTGATGCCGAAGCCGCAGATCACGGCCTTGGCGGCAAACGACACATAGGAGTGATTGCGCCACGGCTCGCGGGCGTGGATGTTGCTGATGTGGGTTTCGATCACCGGGACCTTGATGCCCTTGATGGCGTCGTGCACCGGGACCGAAGTGTGGGTCAGGCCACCCGGATTGAGCACCACGCCCAGGATGTTGTTGGCGCCGGCCTCCTGGATCCAGTCGACGATGAAGCCCTCGTGGTTGGACTGCCGGAAGTCGATCGTGAGGCCGTGCGCCTCGGCGGCCTTCACGCAGAGCTTCTCGACGTCCTTCAGGGTCGAACGGCCATAGACCTCCGGCTCTCGCGTGCCGAGCAGGTTCAGGTTGGGGCCGTTGAGCACATAAATCGTCTTAGCTGCGTTCTTCGCCATCGCCGCGCCCGGTCAGGTCCTTGATGGCGCAAGCGAAAAAAGTGCCGCGGGCGCCGCGTTGGGGGGCTTTATAGGCACCCAGGCCGCAAAGGGAAAGCCCGGCGGTGGGCAACAGTTCTGGCGCCGGCTTACTGCGTGGCCGACTTGATGCCGAGGATCTTGGCGTATTCGGCAACGACCGCGCGCTGCTGGTCGATCGCGGCCGCGAACTCGGCGGCGGTCCCCGGCACCACGTCCTGGCCGGTGGCCTGCAGGCGGCTGACGATCGCCGGGTCGGCGAGGGCCTCTTTGACGTCAGCGGCGATGCGCTCGCGCAATTCGACCGACATGCCGCGGGTGCCGTAGAGTCCCACCAGACCGTCGAAGGTGAGGCCTGGAAAGCCCTCCTGCGTCGCCGTCGGCATGCCCGGCACCACGGCCGACGGCTCGCTCGCCGTGATCGCCAGCACCTTGATGCGGCCGGCCTGCATCTGGGCGCGCACGATGGCGAAGGACGACCAGTAGAACTGGAGGCGACCCTCGGCCACGTCGTTCAGCGCCTGGACCGGATCGCGATAGGGGACCTTGGCCATATCGATGTTCTGCGACTTCAGAAATCCGGCGACCAGCAAGTCGGTCGCGCCCGTGACCGATGCCCAGTTGAGCTTGCCGGGCTGAGCCTTGGCCATCGCCATCAGATCGCCGAGCGATTTCACGGCGAGCGATGGGGGCACGCCGAGTGAGATCACGGTCGAACTGACGCGGGCCACGGGCGCAAGATCTTGCGGATCGTAAGGCAGCTTCTCGTGCAGGAACGGATGCGCCGTGAAGGATGCCGCCGGGCCGAACAGCAGGACGTGGTCGTCACGGGCGCCGACGAAGGCGTTGATGGCGACGAAGCCGTCGCCACCCGGGCGATTCTCCACGACGACAGGCTGGCCCCATTTCGCCGCGAGCTTCTCGGCGATCAGCCGCGCGCCGATGTCGGCGCCGGAGCCGGGCCCGAGCGGCAGCATGAATTTCACCGAACGCTGCGGCCAGGCCTGAACGGGCGTTGTCTGTGCCACGGCGGGCGACACGGCGACCGAGCAAAGCGAAACAGTAACGGTCAGAATCGTCGCGGTACGCATCAGCCCATGCATCGGCATCCTCCTGGTCGCACCGTTCTCGCGCATGCGTTTCGGCATGCGGGCGGTGGTCGGGGCCGATGGTCGGCGAAGGAGGGAAGCCTGTAAAGCAAAACGCGCGCCCGGTTTCGCTAACCGGACGCGCGTTTCAAAGCTCGAGCGGGATCAGCAGGTCGCTTTGCCGCAGCGCGCGTTGTTGATCTTTTCCTTGAGGCCGTCATGGCCGATGGCGCCGACCACGATGTCCTGTCCGATCACATAGCTCGGCGTGCCGTTCAGCCCGAGCTTCTCGGCGAGCTTGAGGCTCTCCTCGAGGCTCTGGCGAACCTCGTCGCTCGCCATGTCCTTCTCGATCTTTGCGACGTCGAGGCCTGCCTCCTTGGCGGCGGCGAGGGCGCGCGCCTTGTCGGCCTGGCCGCGGCCGCCGAGCAGCTTCTGGTGGAAGTCGAGATACTTCTTGCCGGTCTTGTCCTGCATGCGCACCGCAACCGCAACGCGCGCGGCCTCGACCGAGCCCGGGCCGAGCACCGGGAATTCCTTCAGCACGACCTTGAGCTTGGGATCGGCCTTCATCAGGTCGAACATGTCGGCCATGGCCTTCTTGCAGTAGCCGCAGTTGTAGTCGAAGAACTCGACGAAGGTGACGTCGCCCTGCAGATTGCCGACCGTGACCTGCCGCGACGAGTTGAACAGCGCCTCGGCATTGTCCTTGACCGCCGCTTCGTGCTTCGCGGCGTCTTCGGCGGCCTGCTTCTTCTCCAGCGCCGCGATCGCCTCCTGGAGCACCTCGGGGTGATTGACCAGGTAGTCGCGGACGATCTTCTCGATCTCGGTGCGCTGCGTGTCGGTGATGCTTTGCGCGTGCCCGGCGAGGATACCGGCCGACAGCATCAAGGCTGCGGCGAAGGCGGTACGAACAGCGGCGATCATGGAGAATGGTCCTTTCAGGATCAGGGACGTCCGGCGCCCTGGTTGGGTCTGGCGGTGGCGACGATATCGTCGGCCTTCACCCAGCCGGGCGAGCCGATCGGAAAGCGGGTCTTGGCGCGGGCCGCGAGCTGGCGGGCGGTCGAGCCGTCGCCACGCATGAAGGCCGCCGTCGCCGAGGCGAGGTCGGCCTGGGCGAGATCGCCCTTGCGGCCATAGGACACGGCGAGCTGGGCATAGCCGTCGGCCGACTCCGGCTCCTGCGCGAGCGCGGTGCGGAGCAGCGTTACGGCCTCTTCGGCAGACTTCGGATTGTTCTGCGCGTTGAGCGCCTGCGCCAGCATCACCTGGATCAGCGCCGGCTTCGGCGCGAGCTGGATCGCGCGGTGCAGCGGCGCAATCGCCTCGTCGGGCTTGCCGCCTTCGAGGTAGGCCTGGCCCTTCAGTTCGTGGAAATAGGGATTGTTCGGCTGCGCCGCGATCAGCGCGTCGATCTGGCTGATGGCGGCGCGAAGGTCGGCGTGACGGAAGGTCGCGATCGCGCGCGCATATTTGGCCGGCAGGCTCTGGTCGTTGATCGGATAGCGGCGCGCCACGGCGTCGCCGCGATCCAGGAAGCCGAACAGCTTGGCGCGCATCAGGTCGTGGCGCATCTGCAGTTCAGCGGAGTCCTTCTTGTCCCAGTTCGGGCTGTTGCGCGCGATCTCCTCCAGCGCCCGCACGCGTTCCGCCGGCAACGGGTGCGATTGCAGATACGGATCGGCGTTGCGCGCCGCGAACAGCGCCTCGTCGGACATGCGCTTGAAGGTGTCGTACATGCCCTTGGCCGACTGGCCGGAGGCGGCGAGGTACTTCACGCCGGCACGGTCGGCCTGCTCCTCCTGGGCGCGCACATAGGAGAGGAGCGAGCGGCGGATGGTTTCCTGCGGGCCGAGGACGGCCGCGGCCGGATTGCCGGCATTGCCGCCGGCCGCAACCGCTGCGCCGATACCGAGCAGCATGGCGATGATCGACGCGGTCTGCAGCGTCGCCATCTGCTGGCGCATCTTGGAGAGATGGCCGCCGGCCATGTGGCCGGTCTCGTGGGCCATGACGCCGATGATCTCGTTCGGCGTCTTGGCATCCATCAGCGCGCCGGCGTTCACGAAGATATGGCGGCCGTCCATCACGAAGGCGTTGAACGAGCGGTCCTGGATGATGACGACCTGGACTTGCTGCTGCGCGAGCCCTGCGATGCGCAGGATCGGCTGCGTGTATTCGCGCAGCAACTGCTCGATCTCGGCGTCGCGGATGAGTGGAATGCCGCGCGGGATGGTGCTCTGCGCCTGCGCGTGCGCCTTCGGCGTGGACACCGGCAATGGCGCCACCGCGACTGCAACGGCCGTCAACACCGCAACCGTATGGGCTGCTGGCGCCCACCGGCGTGCCCTGATAGGTCTTGCCTCGACCGTCATGTCGGCTCGGAACCACCCCAATGTTCGGCCAAACTAGTTGCGCCCCCCGGCAGGGTCAACGCGACCGCGATCACGTCTGGTTGCACGTTTTGCCCCATGATTTGGGCGTAAGGAACGGTGGAATGCGGCAGCATGGCGGCAAACGGTTAACGCGCGGTCGAACTGCGGTGGAATGCCGCCGATGATGCTCGATTCCGCCCGCCGTTTGATGACGCCGTCGGCCCGCAGCGACGTGCCGGCCTTCATGGTGATGGACGTGATGGCGGCGGCGGCGCGTATCGAGGCCGCCGGCGGCCGGGTCATTCATATGGAGGTCGGGCAGCCGGCGTTCGGCGCGCCGAGCGCCGCCATTAACGCTGTGCGCTCAGCGCTCGGTTCCGGGCCGCTGGGCTACACCGAGTCGCTCGGCATTCCGGCGCTGCGGGCGCGGATCGCGCGGCACTATGAAGACGCCCATGGCGTTTCGATCGGCGCCGACCGCGTGGTCGTCACCACCGGCTCGTCGGCGGCGTTCATCCTGGCGTTCCTGTCGATGTTCGAGCCGGGCGATCGCGTCGCGATCGCCAATCCGGGCTATCCGCCGTATCGGCACATCCTGAAGGCGCTCGGCTGCGAGCCGGTGCTGATCGAGACCAGCGAGGCCACGCGCTACGCGTTGACCGGCGACGCGCTGCTCGCCGCACACCGGAAGAAGAAGCTTGCCGGCGTGCTGGTGGCGAGCCCGGCCAATCCGACCGGCACCATGATGACGCCGCAGGCGCTTGCCGATCTCATCCGCGTGGCGGACGAGGAGGGCATCCGCTTCATCTCCGACGAGATCTATCACGGGCTCGACTACGCGGTGCGCGCCGAGACGGCGCTGCGGCTGTCGGACAATGTGGTGGTGATCAACTCTTTCTCGAAATACTTCTGCATGACTGGCTGGCGGATCGGCTGGATGGTGGTGCCGCCGACGCTGGTTCGCGCGGTCGACCGGCTGCACGGCAATCTCGCGATCTCGGTGCCGACGCTGTCGCAGATCGCGGCCGTTGCCGCCTTCGAGAGCCGCGCCGAGCTCGAAGCCATCAAGCACGGCTACGAGGACAACCGCAAAATCCTGATCGAGGGATTGCCGAAAGCGGGCCTCGACAAATTTCTGCCGGTTGATGGTGCGTTCTATCTCTACGCCGATGTCTCGAAATTCTCCGACGACAGCTTCGCGTTCGCGAAGCAGCTGCTTGAGGAAGCCCACGTCGCCGCGACGCCGGGCGTCGATTTCGATCCGACCAACGGCAAGCGCTTCGTGCGCTTCTGCTACGCCGGCTCCTCGGCCGACATGCGCGAGGCGGTGGAGCGGATCGGCGGCTGGCTGAGCCGGCGCTGAGATGCCGCCCCCGCCGCTGATGGCTGCATGCGTCGGGGATCGGCTTCTCGACGAACATCTGACCTCGATCGTGCCGTGGTGGAGCATCACCAAGACTTGCGTTGCGGCCTGCGCACTGGTGCTGGTGGCCGGAGGGCGCCTCGAGCTCGACCGTCTGCTCGGCGGGCGGCGGTTCACGCTGCGGCAGCTGCTCCAGCACACCAGCGGGCTCGGTTGCTACACCGAGACCCCAGCTTACGAGGCAGCCCTCGAGCGTCACGCCGACGCCTGGACCGACGACGAGCTGATCCGGCAGTTCGAGACGAAGGCGCCGTTGACCGAGCCGGGGCAGGGCTGGAGCTATTCGAACTTCGGTTATTTCCTGGTTCGCCGCCTGATCGAGCAAACCACCGGCATGGACATCGAGCGGGCGCTGAAGGCGCTGGTGCTGGGCCCGCTCGGCATTGAGCGGACCTTCATCGCGCGCACGCGCGCCGACCTCAAGCGCAGCGCCTTCGGCGACGAGGACGATTTCCACCCGGGCTGGGTGGCCCACGGTCTGCTGATGGGCCCGCCATCCGAAGTCGCGCTGTTCATGCACCGCCTGCTGACCGGCACGCTGTTGCCGCCACCGCTGCGCGCCGCCATGCGCGAGCGCCGCGTGGTCGAGCCGGTGCCGGCCGGCCGGCCATGGCAGAGTGCCGGTTATGGGCTGGGATTGATGATCGACACCGCGTCATCGCTCGGGCTTTGCATCGGCCACACCGGCCAGGGCCCGGCCAGCGTCTCGGCCGCCTATCACTTTCCCGGGCTCGTCCCACCCATCACGGTCGCGGCTTTCGCGCCCACCGACGAGCAGGGTGTGGCAGAACGCGCGGTGATAGCGGAAGCAGCACGATTGTCGAAGTGACACGCGGCGGCTAGGCTTCCGGCAAAACTAAAAGTTACGGGAGGACGTGCGATGCCGTTCAAGCGCTGGCCGCGTTTGCTTGTTGTTGCGCTGTTGGCCGTGGGCTCATTCGTCGTGCGGCCCGATGCGGCTCGCGCCGAATATCCCGACAAGCCGATCCGGTTGATCGTGCCGCAGGCGCCGGGCAGCGCCACCGATGCGGTGGCCCGTGTGCTGGCGGCCGATCTCGGACCGCAGCTCAATCAGACCATCATCATCGAGAACCGGCCCGGCGGGGCGTTCACCATCGGGCTCGATATCGTCGCGAAGGCTGCGCCCGACGGCTACACGCTCGCGGTCGGGCCGATCGGCGCGCTCGCCATCAGCCCGAACATGCTGGCCAAGACGCCTTACGACGTGGAGCGCGATTTCCAGCCGATTGCGCTGATCGCGCGCGGGCATCTGATGCTCGCGGTGGCGCCGACCTCTCCCTACAAATCGGTGAAGGACCTGATCGACGATGCCAAGCGGCATCCCGGCAAGCTGACCAATGCGTCGTCGGCGAGCGGCTCGCCCGGCCATGTCGGCGCCGAGCTGTTCAAGTCCATGGCCGGGATCGAGGCCGTGCACGTTCCCTATCGCGGCGGAGCATCGGCCATCAGCGACCTGATCGCCGGGCGCGTCACGTTCATGTTCGAAAGCCTCAACTCGATCTCGGGGCACGCGCGATCGGGCCAGGTGCGGGGGCTCGCGGTCAGCGGCGAGCAACGCTCGGTCCGTTTCCCGGATGTGCCGACGGTGGCGGAGGCCGGCGTGCCGGGTTATGCGGCGCCGACCTGGAGCGGACTGATCGGTCCGGCCGGCATGCCGAAGCCTGTGATCGACAAGCTCAATGCGGCGGTCAATCAGGTGCTGCAGACCGAATCCTTCAAGGAGCGTTTCGCCGGGGTCGGCGACGAGCTGGCCGGCGGCACGCCCGAGGAATTCGCCCAGACGATCAAGCTCGACCTCGCCAAGTGGAAGGACGTGGTGCAGCGCTCGGGCGCGAAGCTCGAGTGAAGCGCGCTAGTTTGGGCATGATCTTTTCCGAAAACCGCTTCACACTTTTCGGGATCATGCCCTAGAATTCGACGTCGAGCTCTTCCAACTCCTCGGGCTCGGCGCGGGCCGCGTCGATCCATTCCTGCACCAGGGGCATCCCCAGCACGGTCTTGCTGTAGGCGGCGCTGATGCCGTCGAGCTTGACGTCATAGGTAGCAAAGCGCGTGCAGACCGGCGCGAACATGGCATCCGCCATGCAGGGCTTGCTGCCGAACAGGAACGGGCCTTTGTACTCGGCGAGGCATTCGCGCCAGATCGTGGTGATGCGCTCGATGTCCGGCTGGGCGCCTGCGAAAATCTTGTAGCCGTTGTAGTGCACCTTCAGATTCATCGGCAGCGCCGAGCGCAGGTTGCTGAAGCCGGAATGCATCTCGCCGGACACCGAGCGGCAGCGCGCCCGCGCAGCGCGATCGGCCGGCAGCAGGCCTGCCCCAGGATTGAGCTCGTGAAGATATTCAGCGATGGCGAGGGTGTCCCAGATCTTGACGCCGTCATGGGTCAGGCAGGGCACCAGGAATGACGGCGACAGCAGCAGCAGCTCGGCGCGGGTCGACGGATCGTCGCTCGAGACCGGAACCTCGTCGAATTCGATCCCGGCCATCTTGCACAGAAGCCAGCCGCGCAGCGACCACGAGCCATAGTTCTTGCTGGCAATCGCCAGCGTGGCTTTCGCCATTCAATCCCCCTTGAGGGCTTCGACCGGCTCGTGCCCGAAGAAATTATCTCGCAGGGCAACGGGAAATGCACTAGTCTTTTTTGCACTGCGAGGAAGCGGGTCCGCCGAGCCGGGCGGCTGCGACACCGCAGGGGTTGGTGAATGCTATACGCGGCCTATCAGGCCCATTCCGACGTCATGGGCCCGGTCCGGGCACTGGCGGGCATCGCGGCCCGTTCTATCGGCAATTTCGGCATCGGCATGCCGGGCCATGGCGCGGTCCGCAATCTCACCGCGGCTTACGAACTGATCGCGCGTGCGGGCCTGACCCATAGCCGGCCGCCGTTCGGCATCAACCAGGTCACGGTCGGCAATCGCGATGTCGAGGTGCGCGAAGAGGCGGCGCATGTCACGCCGTTCGGCACGCTTTTACATTTCAAGAAGGACATCGAGATCGAGCAGCCGCGCGTGCTGCTGGTCGCGCCGCTGTCGGGGCATTTCGCGACGCTCCTGCGCGGCACGGTGAAAACCATGCTGCCGGAGCACGACGTCTACATCACCGACTGGCACAACATGCGCGATGTCGAGAAGCGGCACGGCCGCTTCGGCTTCGACGAATACGTCGATCACATCGTGACGTTCCTGGAGGCGATCGGCGAGGGCGCCCATGTGGTGGCGGTGTGCCAGCCTTGTGTCGCCGTGCTGATCGCGGCTGCCGTGATGGCGCAGGGCAACCACCCGGCGCAGCCGCGCAGCATGACGCTGATGGCCGGTCCGATCGACACCCGCGTCAACCCGACCAAGGTCAACGAGCTCGCCAACTCCAAGCCGATCGAATGGTTCGAGCAGAACCTGATCGCGCGGGTGCCGTTCCGCTACGGCGGCGCGTTCCGGCAGGTCTATCCGGGCTTCGTGCAGCTTGCCGCCTTCATGAGCATGAACATCGACCGCCACGTGAAGGCGCATCGCGAGCTCTACGAGAACCTCCGCCTCGGCGAGTTCGAGAAGGCCAGGATCACCAAGGATTTCTACGATGAGTATTTCGCGGTGCTCGATCTCAGCGCCGAATTCTATCTGGAGACCGTGCGGCGCATCTTCCAGACCCATGAGCTGCCGACCGGCACGGTGCAATGGCGCGGCCAGAAGGTCGAGCCGCGCGCCATCAAGCGCACCACGCTGCTCACCGTCGAGGGCGAGAAGGACGACATCTGCGCGGTCGGCCAGACCTCGGCGGCGCACGACCTCTGCTCGAGCCTGCGGCCCTACCGCCGGCGCCACCACATGCAGACCGGCGTCGGCCATTACGGCGTGTTCTCCGGCAAGCGCTGGGAAGGCCAGATCTATCCGCTGGTGAAGAACGTCATCCTGTCGAGCGAGTAGGCGGGCTGCTGGGCAGTCCTCGCATGGCTTGGCCCCCTACCGCTTGTTGCGAGTCATTCTTACATGGGAGGGCCGAAAGGGTGCTCCCATGTACGATCTCATCTCCCAGAACATCGAAGATATCGAGCCCGTTGCGGCAGCCGCTGGCGCCCAAGAGACCGGCTACCAGGGCGCCGGCGACATCCGTGACGACGAACTGCTCGACGCCTACTCCGACGCGGTGACGCGGGTGGCCGACCTGGTCGGCCCGGCCGTGGTGCGCGTCGAGCGCGTGGTCCAGAAGGGCCATGGCGGCATGGGCTCCGGCGTCGTGATCTCGCCGGACGGCCTGGTGCTGACCAACAGCCACGTCGTCGAGGGTGCCAAGGAGCTTCGCCTGACCGATTCGGAGGGGCGCAGCATGGATGCGCGGCTGATCGGCGAGGACCCCGACACCGACCTGGCGCTGGTGCGGGCCGGCGCGGCGCGCAACCTGCCGTCGGCGCTGCTCGGCGACTCCAAGAAGCTCCGGCGCGGCCAGCTCGCGGTCGCGATCGGCAATCCCTTGGGCTTCGAGTCCACGGTCACGGCCGGCGTCGTCTCGGCGCTGGGCCGGAGCCTGCGCGCTCGCACCGGGCGGCTGATCGAGGACGTGATCCAGACCGATGCGGCGCTCAATCCGGGCAATTCCGGCGGGCCGCTCGTGTCCTCCCGCGGCGAGGTGATCGGCATCAACACCGCGGTGATCGCGGGCGCGCAGGGCATCTGCTTTGCGGTCGCAAGCAACACCGCGCAATACGTGCTGAGCCAGATCCTGCAACACGGCCGGGTGCGTCGCGGCTTCATCGGCGTCGCGGCGCAGACCGTCGCCGTTCCGCGCCGGCATGCCCGCGCGGCCGGGATCGACAATGATTTCGGCGCGATGGTCACCGGCACCGAGCCGGGCGGACCGGCGCAGGCGGCCGGCCTGATGTCCTACGACATCGTGGTGCGGCTCGACGGCGAGCCGGTGACCGGTGTCGACGACCTGATCCGGATGCTGAACGGCGACCGGATCGGCCGCGCTGTGGAGGTCGACGTCGTGCGCCGCGGGCAACTGCGGAGCTTCAGGCTCCGGCCGGCCGAACGTCAGGCAGCGAAAGCTGCCTGACGAAGGCTTTCTCCATCCCATAGGATCGGCTCCACGCCGCTTCGGCGTGCAGGAGTCCGCAATGATCCACGCCATTCGTCCGGTCTCGGTGCCGCGGCCGATCTCGGCGCTGCTCGGCTTCGTTGCGGGCTTCGTCGATATCTGCTCGTTCCTCGGGCTTTTTCACATCTTCGTCGCCCAGGTCACCGGCAGCTTCGTGTTCACCAGCACCTGGCTCGTCATCCGCCAGGGCGAGCTGGTGACCATGGTGGCGATCCCGATGTTCTTCGTGGCGGCCTGCTTTGCGACGGCGCTCGCGGCGCTTCGGGCGCCAGGCGGCCGGCCGCTGGTCTGGGTCGCGGGGCTCGAATGTGTGCTGATCGCGGCGATGCTGACGCTGATGCTGTGCCTGCCGCTCAACAGTGCGAGCGCGCCGGCCACGGTCGTGACGACGCTGCTCGGCATTTCCGCCATGGCGGTGCAGAGCACCATGGTGCGGCTGTTCATGCGCGACGTGCCGTCGACCAACGTGATGACGACCAACACCACGCAGCTCGCGGTCGATACGACGCTGCTGCTGCTGGCGTTCGGGCGGCAGCCGGCCGACGAGGCCGAGGCGCGGCAGAACCTCGCGGCGCGCGAGCGGCTGTATTGTCACTGGCCGCCGATGGCGGGCTTCGTGCTGGGCACCGGGATCGGCGCGCTGTGCTTTCAGCTCGTCGGCAGGCCGGCGCTCGGCGTGGCGTTGGTGGGCGCCTGCGGATTCCTGATCTGGTGCGTGCGCGCCGCCAAGGCCTGAGCGTCAGCCCTTCGCCTTCAGCGAATTGAACAGCTCGAAGGCTTCCTTCGGCTTCATGTTCTTGTGCACCACCGCGCCGATCGCGGCGATCATCGCCTTGGGTGCGTCCGACTGGAAGATGTTGCGGCCCATGTCGACGCCGGCCGCGCCCTGCTGCACGGCGTTGTAGGCCATGGTCAGCGCGTCGAGCTCGGGCAGCTTCTTGCCGCCGGCCATCACGATCGGCACCGGGCAGGATGAGGTGACGGTGTCGAAGCCTTCTTCCACGTAATAGGTCTTGACGTATTGCGCGCCGAGCTCGGCGATGATGCGGCAGGCGAGGCGGAAGTATTTCGCATCGCGCACCATGTTCTTGCCGACGGCCGTGACGCCCATCACCGGCATGCCGGCGCGGATGCCGGCGTCAACGAGCTTGGTCATGTTGTGGATCGAGCGGGTCTCGTGGTCGCCGCCGATGAACACCTGGATGCCGACGCCGGCCGCGTTGAGCCGCACCGCGTCGTCCATGTCCATGGCGATCTGCTCGTCGGACAGCTCCTCGCGCAGGATGCTCGGACCGCCGCTGGCGCGCAGCACCATCGGCTTGTGCGAATCCGCCGGCACCATGGAGCGCAGGACGCCCCGCGTGCAGAACAGCGCGTCGCATTGCGGCAGCAGCGGCAGGATCGAGAGGTCGATGCGCTCGAGCCCCGAGGTCGGGCCCTGGAAGTAGCCGTGATCAATCGCCAGCATCACGGTGCGGCCGGAGGCCGGATTGAAGGTGCGGGCGAGGCGGTTCTTCATGCCCCAATCGAGCTGGTGGCAGCCTTTCAGGAAAAATCCCGGCGCGGCCTGCGGCACTCCGGCCTGATAGCGTTCACCTTCCTTGTCGGCTTCCGGCATTTTTCCGTCCTCGTGCAAAAACAAATCGCGGGCTGTGACGTTTCTCGTCACCAGCGCGTTTACGCGCGTCTTCGACGCGCTATGCCGCGACTGATAGCAAAGGCTCAGAAAAACGCCAGCGTGCGGATTTCGATGCTCTCGCGCGGCCGGGAGGCCGGCGTCGAGGTCGGATCGTCGAAGGCGGTGTGGGCGGTCCAGCGGGCGCGGCCGTCCTTGGCCGAGTCATAGACCTTGAACACCAGCGCCTCGTTGCGCGCCTGGTGCGGGAACCAGAACCACTTGTGCTTCGGATTGTAGGCGACCGCGTAGGTCTGGCCGATGCGGTCCGGATAGCGCCGCTCCGAGATGATGAAGTCGTCGAACGACACGCTGCGGGCGTCGGCGATGGCGAGCGGGTGGGTCTCGACCGGATAGCGGATCGGCCGCCACACCTGGATGATGGCGAAGCGGCGCTTGAGCAGTTCCTCGGCTTCGTCCGGCAGGATGTCGCGCACGCGCTGCGGCCCGGACCATTCGGTGTAGTCGTTGTGGGCGCGGCGCACCACCTCGCGGATCTTCTGCTGCTCGCGGAAGGCGTCGTCGGCGGTGCGCAGCGTGTGGTCGAACACCACGACGCGCTTGGCGCCGCTCTCGGCTTTGATCAGCGCCTCCATCTCCGGATAGTAGACGCGTTTGATCTCGGCTTCATCGAGGAAGTTTTGCACCTTGGTGTCGTGGCGCGCGAAGCGGAAGCCGTCGACCTCGAGATTGAACTCGTTCACATGCGGGCGGCCGTTGTGCATCACGACCTTGTGCGGGTCCTGCTTGCCGCCGGTGCGGACGTCGAGCGAGCCGGCGCCGCCGGTGTAGGTGAACACCTCGGTGCCGTCGTTGGTGAGATAATTGACAGTGGGCTCGATGGTCTGCGGACCGATGGTATCGGCTTCAGCGAGTGCGGACATGGCGGCCTCCATTGGCTGTCCCACGAATCTAGGGGCGGCTGCGGCAGGCGACAATCACAGAATCGCGAACGAAAGCTTTGTGCTACCGGAGCGCCGCCGCGATATTGCCGCCGTCTACGGTTGTCACATCGCCGGTGGTTTTCAACTCCAGGGCCTGATGCAGGAACGCCTGCGCGACGTCCTCGGCGGTGACCTCGCGGCCGAGCAGGTTGCCGCTCATGTAGTCTTTCTCGGAGACGCCGCGGGCCTTGGAGCGCTCCTTGATGAAGTCGTCGGTGAGGAGCCCCGAGCGGATGCGGTCGGCGTTCACCGCGTTGGCGCGGATGCCGTCAGCGCCGTAGTCGAGCGCGTATTGGCGCACCAGCAACAGCGTTGCGGCCTTGGGCAACCCGTAAGGCCCGAAGTTCGGGCCCGGATTCACCGCCTGCTTGGAGACGTTGAAGAGGAGGCAGCCGCCGGTGCCCTGCGCCAGCATGATCTTCACCGCGGCCTGGGCGATGCGCTGGTGGCCGAAGAAGTTCAGCTCGAAGCTTTTGCGCAGCACCGCCTCGTCGACCTCGCCGATACGGCCTTGCCAGGCCGCGCCGGCATTGGAGACGGCGATGTCGACGCCGCCGAAGGTCTTCACCACTTCGGCGAAGGCGTCGCGCACCGACGCCGTGTCGGTGACGTCGCATTTCACCGCGAGCGCCGCGCTGCCGATGGTCTTGGCCTTTTCGCGGGCTGCGGCTGGATCGATGTCGAGCAGCGCGACCTCGGCGCCGGCTCTGGCGAATGCTTGTGCGGTTGCGGCGCCGATCGCGCCGCCGGCGCCGGTGACGACTGCGATCTGGCCGGCGAGCGGCTTCTCGGGAACCTTGCCGAGCTTGGCCTGCTCGATCGGCCAATACTCGGTGTCGAACATGTCGGCCTCGGTGATCGGCGTGAAACGGCCGATCGCTTCGGCGTCGGTGATCACCTTCACGGCCGCTTCCGCAAGCTCGGCGGCGATGCGCGCGTCTTTCGCGGTGCGGCCGAGCCCGTAGAGGCCGAGTCCCGGCACGAAGGCGACACGGGGCAGGGGATCGAGCATGCGCTTGCCGCCGCCGACACGCGCGTCGTGGCGGGCGAAATATTGCTTGTAGCTCTCGATGAAGGCCGCGGCTGCGTCCTGCGTCTTACGCTTGAACGCGTCGAGCCTGCCGGCCTCGGGCGCCGGCAGCATCAGCGGCCAGCTCTTGGTGCGGATCGCGAAGTCGGGCGTCACCACGACGGAGGCGCCGTAACGCTTGAGTTCCGCGCCGTTGACGAAATTCAGGATCGCATCGCTCGTTCGGAAGTCCGCGATGACGCGGCGGTGCGCGCCTTCGCCGCCGTCGTTCTTCAGGCTGCAGGTGCCGCGGATGATCGGCGCGACGTCCACGTTCGACGCCGCCTGTTGCGGCAGTTGCGCGGTGACGAACACCGCCTTGCGGTTTTTCGCGAGCCGCTCCTCGGCGCGGCTGACCAGCTCGATCATGCGCTCGTAGGATTCTTTCGCGCTCGCACCGAACGAAAAGATGCCGTGCTTGTCGAGGATCAGGCCCTCGACCTTCGGGTTCCGGTCGAAGGTCGTGGCTGCAGCCTTGGCGAGGCCGAAGCCCGGCCGCACGTAGGGCACGAGGCCGACGCGGCCGTCATAGACCTCTTCGCAAAGCTTAGCGCTGTCCGGCTGATCGATCAGGCTCACCACGGCGTTGGCGTGGGTGTGATCGACAACGGTATGCGGCACGAAGGCGTGCAGCAGCAGTTCCACTGAAGGGCTCGGTGCCGACGGCTCGATCAGATAGGCGCGCTGCACGCGCGCCATGTCGTCGTCGGAGAGCGTATCGCGCGCGCGAAGCTTCTTCAGCGGATCGAGCCGGACGGCGACCATGCCGGATGGCTCGATCGCCGCCATGTCGGAGCCGGTGCCCTTGACGCAGAGCACGTCGACCTCGTCGCCGGCGAGGTCGCGCATGCGGGTCTTGAGCGAGGTGTTGCCGCCGCCGTGCAGCACCAGCGCCGGATCGCCGCCGAGGAGCCGCGTCGTGTAGACGCGCAACGCGAGATCGCGCGCGATCCCGCTTTGCGCGTAACGGTCGACCGCAGCCTCCGCGTCGCGATCGACGAAGCGGCTTCGCATCAGCTCAGCCTTTGTCTCCGAGCAGGCGCTTGGCCCACCAGCCGGTGCGGCGCGGCTTGCTCGCCTCGTCGGCGGCCGGAGCAGGCTCCGACGTGGCCGCAGGGGCGGGTGCCGGCTCCGGTTGCGGCGCGGGTGCTGCCGTCACGGCCGGTGCGCTGCTGGCGCCGAACACGGGCGCGGGCTCGCGGACCGTCGAGCGGCGACGTATCGGTGCGGCCGGCTCGGGCTCAGGCTGCGGGGCAGGGGCCGCGGCCGCATGGACCACGGGCGCCTCAGCCTGTGGCTCGGGCGGCGGCGACCACTGCGGACGCTCGTCCATGTCCGGACGCGAATGGATTTCGTACTGCATGTCCGGCTGGCTGCCCTGACCGGGCGCAGGCGCGTACTCGCTGTGACTCTGCTGGCCCTCATAGCCGGACGCTTGATGTTCCGGCGCTTGATATCCCGACCCTTGGGACATCTCATGAGAACCCTCTTCGCCCTCGCGACCACGCCGGTTGCGGCGGCCGCCGCGGCGGCCACGCCGGCGCTTCTTGCGGTCAGCGTCGCCGTTGGCCTGCGGGCCGCCTTCGGGGTGACCTTCGCCGAAGTGCTCGCCGGCGTGATCCTGGACCGGCATGCCTTCCGGCATCGGCTCGTCGTCGTCCGGCTGGGCGAAGCTTGACGGCTGATAGCCGCCGTTTTGCTCGGCTGCGAATTCGCCACCCTCATGCCCGGCCTGTTCGGACGCGTCCTGGTCGTGACCCTGGCCATGATGCGGCTGCTGATACGAGCCGCCGCCTTCGCGGCCCTCGCCACCGCGTCCGCCACGGCCACGCCGGCGCCGGCGCCGGCGTGAGCGGCCGCTGCCTTCGCGCGGTCCGTCGCCGCCTTCGCGGCTGCCTTCGCCCTGCTGCGCGTCTTCGCCGTCGTCGTGATCGGAGACCTCGAAGGGGCCGCGCTCTTCGCCATCGGCCGCTTCGGCCTCGATCTCGGTCTCTTCCTCGAACTCATCGACGTGTTCGGGCTCGTCCTCTTCGACCACGATCGGGCCCGAGGTCTTGGCCTGCTCGGCAAGCACGGCCTTGGCCTGATCGATCGACATCACCTGTTCGCCGCGGTCGACGGCAAAGCCGACCTGGCCCGCCACCTCTTCGTCGGAGTTGACGGTGATCGCGATGCGGAAGCGCTCTTCGAGAGCGCGCAGATGCGCGCGCTTGTTGTTGAGCACATAGAGCGCGACGTCGGGACGGGTGCGGACGATGAGGTTGTGGGTCGGGCCCTTGAGCAGGGTCTCTTCGATCGAGCGCAGCAGCTGCAGCGCCACCGACGACACCGAGCGCACGTGGCCGGTGCCGCCGCAATGCGGGCACTTCTCGGTCGAGCTTTCCAGCACCGAGGTGCGGATGCGCTGGCGCGACATCTCCATCAGGCCGAAATGCGAGATGCGGCCGACCTGGATGCGGGCGCGATCGTTGCGCAGCGCGTCCTTCAACCGCCGTTCGACGGTGCGGTTGTTGCGCTTCTCGTCCATGTCGATGAAGTCGATGACGATCAGGCCGGCGAGGTCGCGCAGGCGGAGCTGACGGGCGACTTCCTCGGCAGCCTCGCAATTGGTCTTGAGCGCGGTGTCCTCGATGTGGTGCTCGCGGGTCGAGCGGCCGGAGTTGACGTCGATCGCGACCAGCGCCTCGGTCTGGTTGATGACGATGTAGCCGCCGGAGCGCAGCTGCACGGTCGGCGAGAACATCGCATCGAGCTGGCTTTCGATGCCGTAGCGCGTGTAGACCGGCTGCGAGTCCTGGTACAGCTTCACGTTCTTCGCATGGCTCGGCATGAGCATGCGCATGAAGTCCTTGGCGTCGCGATAACCCTGCTCGCCGGCGACGATGATCTCGTCGATGTCCTTGCTGTAGAGATCGCGGATCGAGCGCTTGGCGAGCGAGCCTTCCTCGTAGACCAGCGTCGGCGCAGTCGATCCCAGCGTCAGATCGCGGACTTGCTCCCAGAGCCGCAGCAGATATTCGAAGTCGCGCTTGACCTCGGCCTTGGTGCGGGCAGCGCCTGCGGTGCGCAGGATCACGCCCATGCCGTCCGGAACCTCGAGCTCCTCGGCGATCTCGCGAAGCTTCCTGCGGTCCTCGGCGCTGGTGATCTTGCGGCTGATGCCGCCGCCGCGCGCCGTGTTGGGCATCAGCACGCAGTAACGGCCGGCCAGCGAGAGATACGTGGTCAGCGCCGCGCCCTTGGTGCCGCGCTCTTCCTTCACCACCTGCACCAGCATGACCTGCCGGCGCTTGATGACCTCTTGGATCTTGTACTGGCGGCGATATCGCGGCGCGCGCTCCATCACCTCTTCGATGGCGTCCTGGCCGCCGACCGACTCGACGATCTCTTCCTCTTCTTCGCCGCCGTGCTCCTCGTGACCGTGACCGTTGGTCTCGTGCACGTCATGGCCGTTGGCGTCGTGGCCGTTGTCGTCGTGGTGCTCGTCCGATGCATGCGCGTCCGGCCGCTCGCCGGTTTCGTGCGCGGCGTACTCGGAGGCGTGCCCGACAGTCTCGTCGTGCTGCGGAGCTTCCGCGGGCGGATCGATCTGCGCCTGGGCGGCAAATTCCGGCTGGGGATGCTCGACCGGCGTGCCGATCTCGGCCGGCACCGGCGGATTGGCGGCTTCGCCGACCGACGGCTGCGATGAGGCGTCGGCGGCAGCGGCGTGCCCGTAAGGCGCGTTCTCGACGTGATCGCCCGGCTGCGGCTCGCCCGCGGCGTGGTCGTCCGTCGCATGGTGCTCGGCCGAATAGTCTCCGGCCTCATACTCTCCGGATTCATGGGCCGCATCGTCGCCGGCCAGCGCTTCGCCGTTCACCGGCTCGCTGTGGACGGTCTCGTCGCTGCGGCTCTGGGCGCGATCGCGGTGACGGCTCCTGCGGCGGCGGCCGCCGCGATGGCCGTTGCCGTTGCCTTCATCCTCGTCGCTCTCGCGCGCGGCGCGGGCCTCGTCCTCGAGCAGCGCCTGCCGGTCGGCCACCGGGATCTGGTAGTAGTCCGGATGGATTTCCGAGAACGCCAGGAAGCCGTGGCGGTTGCCGCCATACTCGACGAAGGCCGCCTGCAGCGACGGCTCGACGCGGGTGACCTTGGCTAGATAGATGTTGCCGCGAAGCTGGCGGCGATGCGCGGTTTCGAAGTCGAACTCCTCGACGCGATTGCCGCGCAGCACGACCACCCGGGTCTCTTCCGGATGGGTCGCGTCGATAAGCATTTTGTTGGCCATTGAACTGTCTCTTTACGGCGCGTCGGCGCGCAGCCGCCATGGGGCAGCGCGAACAGGGACGGGCCTGATCTGTCGGTGGAAGGGCGGGTCACGGAGCCACGCCAAGGCGCGGTGCTGGCCCGGCGACAAGCGCGCGCGCTCTGATGCGGGCTGCGCTGCGAACGGACCTGGAAAAACGCTTCGGGCATGACCTCGACCCGTTGGAGGGCGGCAGCGCACCGCGCCACCGGTCTTCTGCCTGCGGTTGGCGCGGCGACATTGTGCCAAAGCGCTGTTGCGCCGGGGCGTTGCCGCGTCATTTTACCGGTGTCCTGAACAAGGGTCTCGGCCTCGACCGGTCATCCCATCGCGCCGAGGCGCAGAGAACCGATCGCATAACGCCGGCCAGTGGGTTCCCCAATGTCTCCTGAGGGGCGCAATCCCTGGCTGACGTGCCGGAGGCCCGAACGCGGCACACCCGGTGATTCAAACCGTAAGCACCACTTACTTACGGCGAGAGCAGGGGGTTGGCAAGCTTGAGACCGGCAAACCACAGGAAGCCCGGGAAATGCCGGTAGTCCGTTAAGTTCCCGTTAACCAACGGGCTTTTAATGGGATAACAAGAGGCTCGGAGGCTCTGGATTCGTGGCATTTCGGGCGGGAGACCTCGCAATCCTGGTTGTTTTGGCGCTGCTGGCGGCGGCCGCAACGGCTCCCTCGGCCGCGCAGGAGGCTGCCCGCGCGCCGGCGCCGTTTCCGGTTGCGACCGACGCCCGGGTCGGCGGCGACGACGGCATGACCCGTTTCGTCATGGATTTGTCCCGGAAGGTCGACCTGCGGGCCTTCACGCTCGCCGATCCCTATCGAGTCGTGATCGATCTGCCCCAGGTGACCTTCAACCTGCCGCCCAAGACCGGCGAATCCGGGCGCGGGCTGGTCAAGGCGTTCCGCTTTGGCCTCGTGATGCAGGGCGGCTCCCGCATCGTGCTCGATGTCGGCAAGCCGGTGCGGATCGAGAAGGCTTTCACGATCGACGCCCAGGGCGGGCAGCCGGCAAGGGTGGTGGTCGATCTCGCGGCGACCGACCGCGACAGCTTCATGAAGACGGTGGCGGTCGAGAAGCCCGCGCTGCGGACCGGCTCGACCGGCGCGGTCGAGGAGCGCCCGCCGGAGCTGCGCCATTCGGGCAACGATCCGCGGCCGATCGTGGTGATCGATCCGGGCCATGGCGGCATCGACAACGGCACCGTGGCGTCGACCGGAATCATGGAAAAGCAGATCGTGCTGGAGTTCGCGCTGCTGCTGCGCGACCAGCTCGAAGCCTCCGGCAAATACCGCGTCGTGATGACGCGCACCGACGACACCTTCATCCCGCTGGGCGATCGGGTGCGGATGGCCCGGATCCGGCAGGCCTCGCTGTTCATCTCGATCCACGCCGACGCGTTGAAGAAAGGCGAGGGCGAGGCGCAGGGCGCCACGATCTACACGCTGTCCGAAAAGGCGTCCGACGCGGAGGCCGGGCGGCTTGCCGATAACGAGAACCGGGCCGACGTGATCGCCGGCATCGATTTGTCACACGAATCGACGGATGTGGCCGAGATCCTGGTCGACCTCGCCCAGCGCGAGACCAAGGCCTTTTCGATGCGCTTTGCCAAATCGGTGGTCGCCAGCATGCGCAAGGTGGCACGGATGCATAAGCACCCGATGAAGTCGGCGGGCTTCAAGGTGCTGAAAGCCCCCGACGTGCCCTCGGTGCTGATCGAACTGGGCTATGTGTCGGATGATGCGGACCTCAAGCAGCTCGTGTCGGGCTCCTGGCAGGCCAAGACGGCCGGGGCCGTGGCCCAGTCGGTCGATGCCTTTTTCGGAACCAAGGTGGCGGGTGGCGCGGGCGGAGCCGGAGCGGCACTCCCGGCCGGCGCCGCCGGCGTTCCCAAGCGGGCCGGCCGATGAGAAAACAGCCTCAGTTTCAACATAAAAGCCCGCGACTTTCCGATTCAGGGAGCGGGGCGCGGGTATTGGGGTTTCCTGTGTCCGGAAGGCGAGATGCTTTGCCTCGGTGCCGGACAAAATCGTACAATGGCGCCGCTGTTTTGATTTGAACGCACGCCCGACAGCACGGCGCCGCCGTGCTCGGTTGAACCGGACAGGTGGGAATTCCGCATGAGATTGTTGCTGCGCTTCTGCGGCTTCATGTTTGCGGTGGGAACGATCGTGTTCCTGGTCGGCGTCGGCGCTGCGGCCGGCTTGCTGTGGCACTTCTCCAAGGACCTGCCCGACTATTCGCAATTGCAGGACTATGAGCCGCCGGTGATGACGCGCGTGCACGCGTCGGACGGCTCGCTGCTCGCCGAATACGCCAACCAGCGCCGGCTCTACATCCCGATCCAGGCCGTGCCGAAGATGGTGATCAACGCCTTCACGTCGGCCGAAGATAAAAACTTCTACGAGCACAACGGTCTGGATTTCGGCGGCATCATGCGCGCCGGCCTCCTCTATGTGCAGATGATGGGCTCGGGACGGCGGCCGCAGGGCGCCTCGACCATCACCCAGCAGGTCGCCAAGAACTTCCTGCTGACCAACGAGGTTTCGTTCCAGCGCAAGATCAAGGAGGCGCTGCTCGCGCTCAAGATCGAGCGCACCTATTCGAAGGAAAAGATCCTCGAGCTGTATCTGAACGAAATCTATCTCGGCGTCGGCGCCTATGGCGTGGCTGCGGCGTCGCTGCTCTATTTCGACAAGTCGGTGCACGAGCTCACCATCGCCGAGGCCGCTTACCTCGCGGCGCTGCCGAAGGCGCCGAACAACTACAATCCGTTCCGCCAGCGCGAGCGGGCGATCGAGCGCCGCAACTGGGTGATCGATCAGATGGTCATCACCGGCTCGATCAAGCAGGCCGACGCCGACAAGGCCAAGAAAGAGCCGCTGGCGGTCACGCCGCGGCCGACCGGCGCGCATATCTTCGCCGCCGAATACTTCGCCGAAGAGGTCCGCCGCTGGATCTATGAGAAGTACGGCGAGAAGACGCTTTATGAAGGCGGGCTGTCGGTCCGCACCACGCTCGATCCGAAGCTGCAGGTGGTCGCGCGCAAGACGCTGGTCGATCATCTGGTGAAGTTCGACGAGGCGCAGGGCTGGCGCGGCCCGGTGGCCAAGATCGCGCTCGCCGGCGACTGGGGTCCGAAGCTCGCCGAGGTCAAGCAGCTCAACGACATCGCGCCGTGGCGGCTCGCCGTGGTGCTGGAGTCGACCGACCAGTCGGCGCGTATCGGCCTCTATCCGCAGCGCGATCCGGGCGGCTCGCTGACCAAGGAGCGAGAGACCGGGCTGATCCAGCTCGACGGCATCAAGTGGGCGAAGCCCACCGAAGGGCCGCTGAAGGGCCGCGTGCCCGCCAAGGTCAACCAGATCCTCACGGTCGGCGACGTGATCTACGTCGAGCCGGCCAGCAAGGAAGGCAACACCTGGCGGCTGCATCAGCTGCCGGAAGTCTCCGGCGCCATGGTGGTGATGGATCCGGCGACCGGCCGCGTGCTGGCGATGGCCGGCGGCTTCTCCTACGACCAGAGCCAGTTCAACCGCGCCACGCAGGCGCAGCGTCAGCCCGGCTCCTCGTTCAAGCCGTTCGTCTATGCGGCGGCGCTCGACAACGGCTACACGCCCTCGACCGTGGTGATGGACTCGCCGATCGAGATCGATCAGGGCCCCGGCATGCCGCCGTGGCGGCCTGAGAACTATTCGACCGGCAAGTACTACGGCCCGCAGACGCTGCGCTTCGGCCTCGAGCAGTCGCGCAACGTGATGACGGTGCGGCTCGCCCAGGACGTCGGCATGCCGCTGATCGGTGAATATGCCCGGCGCTTCGGTGTCTACGACAACCTGCCGGGTTATCTGTCGTACGCGCTCGGCTCGGGTGAGACGACCGTGCTGCGCATGGTCACCGCCTATTCGATGTTCGACAACGGCGGCAAGCGCATCATCCCGACCTTCATCGACCGCATCCAGGATCGCTACGGCCGCACGGTCTACAAGCACGACCAGCGCGAGTGCCGCGGCTGCAATTCCGAAAAGTGGCAGAATCAGAGCGAGCCGAGCCTGGTCGACCGGCGCGAGCAGGTCATCGATCCGATGACCGCCTACCAGATCACCTCGATGATGGAAGGCGTCGTGCAGCGCGGCACCGCCACCGTGGTGAAGGCGGTCGGCAAGCCGATCGCCGGCAAGACCGGCACCACCAACGACGAGAAGGACGCGTGGTTCATCGGCTTCTCGCCGGACATCACGGTCGGCGTCTATCTCGGTTACGACAAGCCGCGCCATCTCGGCCGCGGCGCGACCGGCGGCCATGTCGCGGCCCCGGTGGTCGCCGACTTCCTCAAGGTGGCGCTGGCCGACAAGCCCGCGGTGCCGTTCCGCGTGCCGGCCGGCATCAAGCTGATCCGCATCGATGCCAAGACCGGCATGCGCGTCGGCCCGGGCCAGACCGGCGGCGTGATCCTCGAAGCCTTCAAGCCCGGCACCGCACCGCCCGACAGCTATTCGGTGATCGGCTACAGCGGCGACCAGCAGCAGATGCAGCAGCAGGAGCAGCCGGGCTATGTCAGCGGTGGCGATCGCGGCGGCGGCGGCGGTGGGTTCGGCGGGTTCTTCGGCGGCGCTTCGCCCGATGCCGACCGCGCCGTGCGCCGTGGCACCGGGCTGTACTGAGAGCCGCTTATCTCCGAGACCGGGACTTCGCTGCGGCGCGCAGAGCTATGGCGCGCAGGTGCCGTCGCGCTGCACGAAGCAGACGACCGTGCGCCGCGGCGCGGGCGCCTGCGGGTGCCTGTTGACGACCGGCACCAGGAAGGCTGAGCGCGAGCGCGCGGGCTCGGTCTTCGCAGGCTCAGCTTTCGCCGGTTCATTCTTGGCCGCCTCCAGAACCGTCACTGCGTCCTTTGCCGGGCTGGGCGCCGTCACGGCGCATTCGGTGCTCGGGGCGGCGGCCAGTTGCTTCGGCGCTTCGGCGTCGGTCGGCGCGGGTTTCGCCTCGGCCGAGAGCGGCTGGTAGAGCGACAAGGGCGGATCGCCGACCGCCTGCTGCGGCGCTCCTGCCGCGGCGGCAGGCCTGCCGCCGACCGCGATGAACACGCTGTTGCTGCTGCGGGGTGCAGCCGCAGCCGGCCCCACGGGCTTCGCCGCGACCGCGGCCTTGGGCGCCGACGAGAATACCTTGAAGCCCCGCAAGCCGCCCCGGGCATGGCTCGGGGTGCTGATGAGCACGATCGTGCAGGCGAACGCTGCGGCAGCGGCAAATCTGGACACGGGAGCCTCCGTTGTTCGCGGCCATAAAACCCGACCATGGTTGCAACGGGGTTGTCGGGCGCGAAACAACGCCGCGCCGTGGTCAAGGCGGCGTTGCCGCAATCGATAAAATTTTACCGATCGGTCGCTTGAGCGAGCTTTTCCCAGGCCTGACCGAGCAAGCCTAAGCGAGTTTTTCCCAGGTCATGGTGCGGACGCTCATCTTGCCGCTGGCCACATCGAGCGCCGGGTCCGCCGACAGGTGCACGCGGTTGCCGTCGAACCGCGCCTTTCGCACCTGACGGGTGCCGGTCCAGGCCTCGTTCCAGGAGATGTCGACGTGGTGGGTCACCACGTCGCCCTCCACCGTGTAGGTGCCGCCGTAGGCCAGCATCGACCGGAACAGGTCGGCGGCTTCGGCCTCGGTCGGCACGGGCCCTTGAGGTTTCTCACGGCCCGAACGCGCGTTGATCACCATCATCCGGCCGTCCGGTCCGTAGTTGATGTAACCCAGCGCGTCGCCGCCCCAGGCGTTGGTCTTCTGGCCGGTCGACAGGTCCTCGATCACGGTCGCGACCAGCCGCCACGTGCCGATCATCCGGTCTTTGGTCGATGTCATGAACCGCATATTCCGTGCGGTTTCGGGCGCGGTCAATCATGCACAGCCCGGTCCCCGCCATTGCACCGGCCTGCCCGAGAGGCTACATCGCAGCGGAGCCCGGCGCGTGAGACCGCGCCGGCGGAACGGATCGGTCATGCGCAGCGAAACTCTATCGGTGGTCGAAGACATCAAGCGGTCGGTCGGACTGCTGAGGAGGCATCTTTGACTTCGACAGGTCGAAGGCCCGGCTCGCCGAGCTGAACGCGCTCGCCGAAGACCCCACGCTCTGGAACGACACCGCACGCGCCCAGCGCGTGATGCAGGAGCGCACTGCGCTCGAAGATCAGCTCAACGCCATCGGCCGGATCGAGCGCGACCTGGAAGACCAGGTCGGCATGATCGAGCTCGGCGAGGCCGAGAACGACCAGCAGGTCATCACCGAAGCCGAAGCGGCGCTGAAGGGCCTCAAGGCGGAGGCCGCGCGGCGCGAGCTCGAGGCGCTGCTGTCGGGCGAAGCCGACGGCAACGACAGCTATCTCGAGGTGCATGCCGGCGCCGGCGGCACCGAGAGCCAGGACTGGGCCGGCATGCTGCTGCGCATGTACACGCGCTGGGCCGAGCAGCACGGCTACAAGGTCAGCATGCTCGATGAGTCCGCGGGCGACGGCGCGGGGATCAAATCGGCGACCATCCAGGTGAAGGGCCACAACGCCTACGGCTGGCTGAAGACCGAGGGCGGCGTGCACCGGCTGGTGCGGATCTCGCCGTTCGACTCCAACGCGCGACGGCATACGTCGTTTGCCAGCGTCGCGGTGTTTCCGGTCATCGACGACCGCATCAAGATCGAGATCGACGAAAAGGACGTGCGCACCGACACCATGCGTTCGGGCGGCGCCGGCGGCCAGCACGTCAACAAGACCGAATCGGCGGTGCGGTTGACGCATATTCCGACCGGCGTCGCGGTGGTGTGTCAGCAGGAGCGTTCGCAGCACAAGAACCGCGCGCAGGCCTGGGACATGTTGCGCGCCAAGCTCTACGAGATCGAGCTGAAGAAGCGCGAGGAGAAGGCCGTGGCCGATCAGGCGGCGAAGTCCGATATCGGCTGGGGCCACCAGATCCGATCCTACGTGCTGCAGCCATATCAGATGGTGAAGGACCTGCGCACCGGCGTCACGTCGCAGACGCCGGGCGATGTGCTCGACGGCGATCTCGATCCCTTCATGGCCGCGGTGCTGGCGCAACGCGCCTTCGGCGGCGGACCCGAGGCCGTCGAGGACGTGGAGTAGGGCGGTATCCGCCGCATTTGATTCATTCTGTGCCGTCAGGCCCAACCCGGCGTTTAGGCTGGCCTTTTTCGTACCGAAAAAAGATGCATCCGTGACGAGTTCCACGGAACGCGGAGCCGGCTACCGGGTTATCCGGCGCTTGGCATCGATGAAGCCGGTGGAACTTCGGGAACTCCCGGTGGAACTCGCTGACAACCGCAACGGGACGATGGAGGAAGGCGCCATGTGGTTCGCTCTCTTTTCGATCGCTTGTGCGGCCGCGGTTTGCCTGAGTGTTGCGGCCGTTGTTCTCCAGGCAAGCCAAGGCGATGCGTTGCGCGGCTAGGGCCGCGCTGTTTTGACTGACTGAGCAACTTGTCCCTCAGGGACAAAAACTCGGGTGGCAGGCGTTGTACTGCCGCCCGATTTTTTATGTGAATTGTTGCGCCGCACTGCGGTGCTGCGCGTAAGCTCGGTCCGCCCATCGCCCCAAGGATTGCGCCCGAAGGATTGCCATGCCCAAAATCGATGTCGCTGCCGTGTCGCAACGCAAGGGTTGCCCCTATCCGGCGCCGTTCGATGCGCCTTGTGCCGAACGCGTGCGTCAGCGGCTGGGCGATGCCGGCGGGCTCACCGATTTCGGGATCAATCTGATGCGCCTGCCGCCGGGCAATTGGTCGAGCCAGCGCCACTGGCATTCGCACGAGGACGAGTTCGTCTATGTGCTCGAAGGGGAGCTGACGCTGATCGAGGAGGGCGGCGCGACGGTGCTGCGCGCCGGTGACTGCGCGGCCTTTCCGAAAGGCTCCGGCAATGGCCACCACATGATCAACAAATCGGACCGGATGGCGGTTTATCTCGAAGTCGGCTCACGCCAGCGCGACGACGTGACCACGTGCTCCGACATCGACATCATGAGCACCAACGCCGACGGCCGGTTCGTGCACAAGGACGGCACGCTCTATTCCTAGGGCATGATCCCGAAAAGTGTGAAACGGTTTTCGGAAAAGATCATGCCCAAACAAGCAAGAGTGCGTTTTTCCTAGAGCGCGTTGCCGAGCCGCAGCCCCGCGCGCAGGAATTTCTGCGGATCGACCGCGTCGCCGTCGATCCGCGTTTCATAATGCAGATGCGGACCGGTCGAGCGGCCGGTCGAGCCGACACGGCCGATCACCTGGCCGATCTTGACCTGCTGGCCCACCTTCACCTCGATCTTCGACAGATGGCCGTAGCGCGTCGAGAAGCCGTTGCCGTGATCGATCTCGATCATGTTGCCGTAGCCGCCGCTCCAGCCCGCGGATTCCACGGTGCCGTTGGCGGTGACGCGCACCGGATCGCCGGTCTCGCTGCGGAAGTCGAGGCCCGAGTGCATCGCGGGCCTGCCGAGGAACGGATCGGGCCGCACGCCGAAGCCCGATGACAAATCGATCTCACCCATGATCGGCTTTCGCACCGGCACCGCCGCCATCGCGCGGGTGAGCCGCTCGACATCGGCGCGCGTCACGTGCACGCGATAGAGCTGGCGCTCGAAAGCGCTCGCGTCCTTGCGCAGCGTCACCGGAATATACGGACCGCCGACGCCGGACGGCGGCGGGGCATGCTTCTTGGTGTCCATGCCGAGATCGGCCATGACGCTGCGCATGCGCTTGGCCTTGGAGTCGTAGCGCTCCTCCATGCCGTTGAGCAGCGTGGTCTGCCGCATCTCGACGCGATCGAGCGAGGCGTTGAGCCGCGCGATGATCCCTTCGACGCCGGCGGCGGGCTTGGACGAATCCTTGGGCGTGCTGGCAAAGCGCTTGACCGGCGATTGCGGCAGCTCGCGGGACTCGAGCCGCGCCTCGCGGTCGGGCGGCGCGGTGAAGATCACGGTGTCGCTGATCGGCGATGGCTTCGGCCGATCCTCGGATTGCTGCTCCATGAGCGGCGCCGGGCGGCTGCGGCCGATCGAGCCGGTCGGCGTGGAATCCGGCAGCGTCGACAAGGTGCTGGCGCGGCTCTCGAGCGACTGCTGCCGGCGCATGATCTGATCGAGCTTCTGCTCGAACTGCTCCTGGTTGAGCAATTGCCGGCTGGTGATGCGGTCGACCTGGGCGCGCAGCTCCGCGATCCGGTCCTCGTAGGCGAACTGCTGCTCTTTCTGCCGGGCAATGAGCCGGGTCAGCACATCGTCATGAAAGGTGAAGTAGGTGCCGGTCGCGAGCGACCAGCCGGCCATGATCACGAGGCTGCCCACCGCGATCCAGAAGGTAACCGGCGCGACGCGGACCTGCCGGCCGGAATGGCCCAGCGTGTAATCGGCCTTGCGCGGCGGGTGCCGGACAGGGGCGTGGGCTTGATGAGCTTGAACGTGCGCATGAGGAGCCGCATGCGCGGCTGCGGCGGTCCGCTGCGCTCCCGCATGCATTACGTGTCCGGAGTCGGCGCGGTATTGCGGCCCACTCGATCGGTGCGACATCGACGCTCCCCAACCCCAGTTCCGTTGGCCGGAACTGTGCGCATGAGGCTCGATTTCAGCCGCTCATGGTTAATATTTCCCGAAGAGAATCAGGAAAATCCGCGCAGGCAGTAAACCAACCGTGCACGGCGCGTCTCCGGGAAATAAAAAAGCTCTAACAGGCTGCTGAAAAACTCTCTCGACGGCAAGGATTGATCGTGATTCCGTCGTTTTGAACGGCGGAGGTGATTTGCCATGCGCGGCGAACAGCGACGATCGGAAGGGCTTTTTTCGTATATCCGGCTG
>Ga0102590_1001203_pt1 | contig 41320 bp, 34 predicted proteins | sample AraplaMF_Col_mMF_FD_76859 | JGI IMG/M metagenome (GOLD analysis project Ga0102590, IMG submission 76859) | Arabidopsis root microbial communities from the University of North Carolina, USA - plate scrape MF_Col_mMF | ecosystem: Host-associated > Plants > Roots > Endosphere | place: USA... | reverse complement strand
CCGGCTTAAGGCGCGGTCAGCGCCAGCAGGGCGAACGAGGCCAGCCAATGCTCGCCCATGTAGTCGCCGGCCACGTGCGGCAGGCTGGCGTCGAGGTGACGCTGCGCGGCCTCGGCGATGACCGGCCGCGCCGGATGGTCCGTCGGCAGCGTCGCCGCCAGGTTCCGCCAGCACCAGGCGCGCGACAGGTTCAGGCCGTCCAGGTGGGCGATCTTGCCGTCGGTGCGGTCCGAGGGCGCGGCCGGCGTGAAGAGGCTGGTGGGGTCCTGCTGCTCGGCGCGCGGCAGGTAGTCGGCGAACCACGCCGCGAATTCGCGCTCGGGCAGCAGCCGGCGAAGGCACTCGGCCGTCATCAGGGTCGGCGACAGGAAGTCGTCACCGGACGGCTCCCAGGCCTGGGCGTCGCGGTCTCCAGCGTGCCAGTCGCGGACCTTGCCGGCGAACAGCGCCAGCAGCGCGTCGTCGTCCACGGCGCGGGCGTAGTCGCTCGCGAGCGCGATGGCGAAGCTGGTCGAGGAATGGACCCCAGTGCGGATCGGATAGGTGGCGATCGGCAGGAAGTCGCGGAACCGCTGGGCGAAGGCCTCGGCCAGCGGCCGGTGCGTCGCCGCCCAGGGCGCGTCGTGGGCCAGGAGCTCCGCCTGCAGCTTCAGGAGCCAGCCCCAGCCGTAGGGCCGCTCGAAGCCGCGCGAGGTCGGCCGGGCCAGGTAGGCGGTCTCGGCCGCGACCTTCTCCGCCGTGAAGCTGTCGTCGAAAAGCGCGCGGATGGCCGCCGCCTCGGGGATATCGGGATGCAGCCGCAGCACCGTGGCCAGCGTCCAGTAGCCGTGGACGCAGGAGTGCCAGTCGAAGCTGCCGAAGTAGATCGGGTGCAGGTCGCTCGGGCCCCGGACGTCCTCAGGTCCCGCCAGGACATGGTCCATCTTGTTGGGATACTCGCGGCCGACATGCCCCAGCGCCAGGCGGGCGAACTGCGACGCGAGCGCGGGCGTCAGGCGGCTATCGGAACGCGAGGACATACATCAGCACCACGTTGACGATCAGCAGGGGCAGGGCCGTGGGGATCTGCTTCTTGATCACCGCATAGCGGTCCGGCAGCTCCAGCAGCGCCGCCGGGACCAGGTTGAAGTTGGCGGCCAGCGGGGTCATCAGCGTCCCGCAGAAGCCCGACAGCATGCCGATCGAGGCCACGACGGCCGGGTCGCCGCCGAACTTGTGGATCAGGATCGGCAGGCCGATGCCGGCGGTCATCACCGGGAAGGCGGCGAAGGCGTTGCCCATGATGATCGTGAAGCCCGCCATCCCCAGGCAGTAGACGGCCACGGCGGTCAGCCGGGCGTCCATCGGGATCCAGGTGGTCACGAGGTCGCCGATCACCTGGCCCACGCCGGCCAGGGCGAAGATCGCCCCCAGCGCCGCCAGCATCTGCGGCAGCAGCGCCGCCCAGCCCACGGTGTCCATCAGCCGGCGGCCCTCCTGCAGCGGGCTGATCAGCGGCTGGCGCAGCAGGATCAGGGCCACGCCGACCGCGATGACCGCCGCCAGGGCCAGCGACAGCGGGGTCGCCTGCTTGGGATCGAGCAGGTGCGCGCCGCCGAACTCCAGCGGCTTCAGCACCAGGACGCCGAACGCCACCACGACGGGCAGGGTGAGGGCAGGGATGAACAGCTTCTCGCCGAACCGCTCGGCCAGCGCCTTGCGTTCCTCCGGCGAGGTGGTCGCCGGCTGGCCGCGGCCCAGCAGCCCGAAGCCGGCCACGGCGGCCAGGCCCAGCACCAGGACCCCGTTGCCCAGGTCGCCCAGACGGTCGCCGGCCAGGTAGCTTACTGCGACCAGGCCCCAGAAGGCCGCATTGCCGAAACGCTTCCGGTTGTTGGCGTCCATGGCGCTCAGCACCGCGAAGGCGGCGAATACCAAGCCGGACAGGGCGTAGACCGCGGAGAGCTTGATCATGCGCCGGCGCTCCGCCGCAGCTTGCGGTCGAAGAGCAGCAGCCGGCCGGCGTGCAGGACGAAGGCGGCCAGCGCCGTCGGGATCGCCCACATCGAGAGATGGAGCGGTTCGATGGCGATGCCGCTGGTGGCGAGGAAGCCGACCATCAGCAGGATCGAACCGATGGCGATGAAGATGTCCTCGCCGAAGAACAGGCCGATGTTGTCGGTAGCCGAGGCCATCGCCCGGGTATCCTGGCAGGTCTGGTCGCTGAGCTCCCCTGTGCGCGCCTCGACCGCGCCCTCGGCCATGGGCGCGACCATCGGGCGGACGCTCTGGGCGTGGCCGGCGATGGAGGTCAGGCCCAGCGCCGAGGTGAGCTGACGGAAGGCCAGGTAGCCGATCAGGAAGGGCCCGACCGAGACGCCCTTGAACCGGCCGATCAGCGACCGCGCGCGTTCCTGCAGCCCGGCGCGCTCCACCACCCCGATCACGGGCAGCACCAGATAGGCGGCGGTGACGAACCGGTTTTCGTTGAAGGCCTTGCCAAAGGCCTCCAGCACCTCGACCGGGGTGAGGCCGGCGGCCAGGCCGGTGACGAATGCGGCGATGGTCACCACCAGCAGCGGGTTCAGCCGCACGGCGAAGCCGACCACCACGGTGGCGACGCCCAGTAGGGTCAGCATGCCGGCTTCCTCGACGAGTCGGTCGGCATTGGAGCGGCTGGCGCGGCCTTCGGCAACGGCGCAGCGGCATTCCGGCGCGCGGCGCCGTCGCGAACCGCATCGATGAACGCGCGCAAGGCCGGGCTCATCTGCCGCTGTTGCGGAAAGCAGAGGTGGTGCCCCGGAAATGGCTCGCACCAGGGTTCCAGCATCGAGGCCAGATGGCCCTCTGCCAGGGCCGCCTGCGCGGTGCGCTCCACCACGAAGGCGATCCCGACGCCGTCGAGCGCCGCCTGGAACGCCATGTCCTTGCTGCTGACGATCAGTGGCCCTTGGACCTCGACCTCGAACCAGTCGCCGTTCTCGAAGAACTCCCACCGATAGGGGTGGGCATGGCCCGGCCAGCGCCAGCGGATGCAGTCGTGCGCCAGCAGATCCCGCGGATGGGCCGGGACGCCCCGCTCGGCGAGATAGGCCGGCGCGGCGACCGGGATCTGCCGCACCGGCGGCTCCAGGGGTACGGCGATCATGTCACGCTCGATCACCTCGCCGATGCGGATGGCGGCGTCGAAGCCGGCCGCGACCGTGTCGATGACCGCATCGTCGATGGTCACATCCAGAACCACCTTCGGAAAGGCGCGATGGAACGTGGCCAGGATCGGCTGGATATAGAGGTCTGCGGCCGAGCGAAACGCGTGGACCCGCACCGTTCCAGAGGGGTGATCTTGATAGAGGCGGGTCTGGCCGACCGCGTCGGTGAGCTCGGCCAGCGCCGGGCCCACGCGCCGCAGCAGGGCTTCCCCGGCGTCGGTCAGCGACACGCTACGGGTCGTGCGGTTGAAGAGGCGAACCCCGATCCGTTCCTCGAAGGCGCGCACGGTCTGGCTGAGGGCGGACTGGCTGACCCCTAGGCTTTCGGCGGCGCGGGTGAAGCTGAGCGTATGGCCGACGGCTGCGAACGCTCGGAGATGGGCGTAGTCGCCACCCGTCAATGTCCCCTCGGCGACGTACGTGCTCATTGATTAGTCCACCTTATGAACGCGGTCCGAATTCTCGATATTCTGAAGTCGCGGCTCCTGGCGCACAAGGCCGCCGAACAAGGAGCAAGCGATGACGAAACATTGGTTCATCACGGGGATTTCTCGCGGCCTGGGCCTTGCCCTGGCCAAGGCCGCCCTGGCGCAGGGCGACACGGTCGTCGGCACGGTGCGCGGTGTTGCGCCGACGATCGAGGCCGGCCGGGGGATCCTGCACGTCCTGACCCTGGACGTGGCCGACGCCGGGGCCATCGAGGGGGCGGTGGAGCAGGCCTTTCACCTGGCGGGCGGTCGGTTGGACGTTGTCGTCAACAACGCCGGCTACGGCCTGCGCGGCGCGATCGAGGACGCGACGGATGCGGAGGTGGAGCACCTTTTCGCCACCGACGTCTTCGGCCCGTTTCGGCTGATCCGGGCCGCCCTGCCGCGGCTGCGGACGCAGGACCGCGCGCATATCATCAACATCACCTCGATCGCCGGACGCGCGCCCCGCGCGGGGTCCGGCCACTATGCGGCGGCGAAGTTCGCGTTGGAGGGGCTGACGACGGTCCTCCAGCAGGAGCTCGCCGCGACGGGCGTGCGGATGACGGCCGTGGCGCCGGGCGCCTTCCGCACCGACTTCCTGTCGGACCGATCCATCCGCCAGAGCGCCCCTCGGGCCGAGGGCTATGACGCCACCGTCGGCAAGGCCGACGCCGCGCTCCTGGCCATGGCCGGTCGTCAGCGGGGCGATCCCGACCGGGCGGCGCAGGCGCTCCTTCGCCTGGCCGACGCGCCGGAGCCGCCGCTGCACCTGCTGCTGGGATCAGACGCGCTGACCCGGGCGCGCGCCAAGTTTGCCGAGGTCGAGGCCGAAATCCGTCAATGGGAGGCCCTGACGCTCAGCACCGACTTCCCGGATGCCTGAGGGCCGATCCTAGCGCCGGGCGAGCCAGGCGTCGGCCAGGGCGAGGAAGCCGTCGACCGGGATGACTTCCGCGCGGGCCTGGGGGTCGAGGCCGGCGGCCGTGATCAGCTCCTCGCCGCCCATCACCTTCAGGCTGGAGCGCAGCATCTTGCGGCGCTGCCCGAACGCGGCGGCGGTGATCCTCTGCAGCGCGTCGAGCCGCTCGGCGCTGGGCCGTTCGGCGAGGGGCTCCAGGCGCACGACCGCGGAGTCCACCTTCGGCGGCGGGGTGAAGGCCCGCGCCGGCGCGTCCAACACCCGCTGGGCCTTGCAGGTGGCCTGGACGATCACGCCGAGGCGGCCATAGGCGTCCTCGCCCGGTCCCTCGGTGATCCGGTCCACCACCTCGCGCTGGAACATCAGGGTCAGCGACGCCGGCGTCCAGGGGCCCGTCAGCCACTTGATCAGCAGCGGCGTGCCGACGTTGTAAGGCAGGTTGGAGACGAGGTGGGCCGGCGCGCCGGCCGCGATTTCGGCCTCGTCCACCTTCAGGGCGTCGCCGAACACGAGCGAGAGGTTCGGCGCGACGTCCGCCACTTCCTGCAGGAGCGGCCGGAACCGCTCGTCCTTCTCCACCGCGGTGACCCTGGCGCCGGTTTCCAGCAGCGCGCGGGTGAGCCCGCCGGGACCCGGCCCGACCTCGATCACATGGTCGCCTTGGCCCACCTGCGCCAGCCGCGCGATCTTCCGCGTCACGTTGAGGTCGAGCAGGAAGTGCTGGCCGAACGCCTTCTTGGCCCACAGGCCATGGCTCTCCAGCGCCTCGCGCAGGGTCGGCAGGTTGTCGAGGCTCATGGCCGCGTCTTCGCGATCTGGTCGGCGAGGCGGATGGCGGCGATCAGGCTGTCGGCGCGGGCGATCCCGCGTCCGGCGATGTCGAACGCCGTGCCGTGGTCCGGCGACGTGCGTACGATCGGCAGGCCCAGCGTCACGTTCACCCCGCCCCAGAAGTCGAGCATCTTGATCGGGATGAGCGCCTGGTCGTGATAGAGGCACAGCGCCGCGTCGTAGCCGGCCCGCGCTTCGGCGTGGAACAGGGTGTCGGACGGGTAGGGGCCCTTGGCCTCGACGCCGAGGTCGCGCAGCGCCCGGACCGCCGGCTCGACGATCTCGACCTCCTCGCGCCCGATGGAGCCGCTCTCGCCGGCGTGCGGGTTCAGCCCCGCCACCGCCAGCCGTGGCTTGGCGATCCCGAAGTCGCGGCGCAGCGCCTGGGCGGTCACCAGGCCGGCGTTCACGACCGACTGGATGTCGAGCTTGGCCGAGACCTTCGCCAGCGGCTCATGCACCGTCACCAGCGTCACCCGCAGGTCGGCGGCGGTCAGCATCATGATCGGCCCGCGCGCGCCGTCATAGTTGGCGGCGGCGGTCAGCTCGCCCAGGAACTCGGTGTGACCAGGGAACTTGAAGCCTGCTTCGTAGAGCGGGGCCTTGGCGATGGGCGCGGTGACGACGCCCGACACGGTCTTCGACAGCGCCAGGCCGACCGCTGTCTCGATCCACTGGATGATCGACGGCGCCGCGGCCGAGGTGGGCTGGCCCGCCACGACGGGCCCGCGCAGCGGCAGGTCCAGCACGGGGATGGCGGTCGCGAACGCCGCCTCGGCCTCGTCGGGCGTTGAGATCTTGCGGACCAACCCCGCGCCGGACGTGGGCGCCGAGGCCACCGCCTGGGCGTCGCCGACCACGAAGAAGGCCGGCCCCTGGTCCTTCAGCGCCCGCCAGGCCTTGACGACGATCTCCGGGCCGATCCCGGCTGGGTCGCCGAGGCTCAGGGCGAGCGGTCCGGTCCTCACTTCGTTTCGATGGTCGCCGAGTTGCGCAGGTCGCGCATGTAGCGGCGGGCGATCATGCTGAGCTGCTGGCCGCGCAGGCGGCGCTCGATCTGTTCCTTGTCGGCCTGGGCGCCGCCCGCCGAGTGGCGGCCGCAGACGGCGATCAGGTGCAGGCCGGCGCCGGTGCGGATCGGGTCGGAGACCTGGTTAACCTGCAGCTTCTCGGCCGCGTCGCGGAACTGGGGCGCCAGGTCGCTGAGCTCGGCCTCGCCCAGGTCGCCGGCCACGACGCCCTGGGTCTTGGCCGCGGTGGCCTCCAGGGTCGCGCAGCTCTTGATCTCGGGCTTCAGCGCCGCGAGCTTGGCGCGGGCCGCGGCCTCGTCCTCGGCGCTCGCGCCCTGGGCCAGGCCGATGGCCACCTGCTTCAGGCTGACCATGGTGGCGTCGCCGCCGGCCCGCTTGTCGCGCAGATAGAGGATGTAGACGCCGTCCTTCACCGGGATCGGCTGGCTGAGCTGGCCCGGACGCATCTGTTCCAGCACCGCCTGCACCTCGGGCGGAACCTCGCCCGGGCTGACCCAGCCGGCGTCGCCGCCGTTGGCCGCGGTCGGCAAGGCCGAGAACTGGCGGGCGACGGCCGGGAAGGGCGCGCCCTGCTGCATCTGGGCCACCAGTTGCTGGGCGCCGGCCATGGCCTGCTGCATGCCGCCCACGCGGTTCGCGTCGATCAGCACCTCGCCGATGTTGTACTGCGGCTTGCTGGCCTGGGCGGCCATCAGCGCCTGGGTGGCGGCGATCTGGTCGTCGCCGACCCGCAGGCGCGAGCCGTAGCGGCCCTGGATCCAGCGGCTCCAGCTGATCTGGGCGCGCAGCTGCTGCTTCAGGGTGTCGACCCCGATGCCGCGCGAGGCCAGGAAGGCCAGGAACTGCTCGGGCTTCATGTTGTTGCCCTGCGCCATCCCGGCGATCTCTTCGTTGACCTCGGCGTCGTCGGCCAGGATGTCGATCTTCTGTTCCTTCTCGACGCGGCGCAGCTCCTGGAACTGCAGCTGCTCGTCGACCAGCGAGACCAGGGCCTCGCGCTGGAACTGGGACAGGTTTTCCTGGGTTGGTTGCACGCCCGACGTGGCGATCAGCAGGCGCATGCGCTGCGCCAGGTCGTAGGTGGAGATGATGCCGTCGTTGACGACGGCGGCCACCGACTCGGACATGCCGGTGGGCGCGCGGGGGGCTTCCGGCGCGGGGGTGTCGGGCGGCGCCGTGCCGACGGCCTCGCTTCCCGGCTGCTGCGCCACGGCCTGGGGCGCTGCGGCCACGGCGACCAGGGCGCAGGCGATCGCCGCGCTCCGCGCAGTGGAACCGGTCAGATAACGCATCATGATCGAAGAGACTTCCCTAGTAAGGCGCACTTTCGTGGCCATCTTACCGGCCATTGAATGAGCCGCCCAATGTGGCGAGCGTTAGGCGGACCGAGACGGACTCGCTGGGTAGCAGACGACCGATGATCGTGTCTTCGCGGCGATAGATCACATCCACCCGCAGGCAGTCGTCCCGGTAGAACACGCCGACGTCGCGGATCACCCAGGAATCCTGGTTCAGGTCGCGGTTGCCGTAGAAGCTGACGCCGTAGTTCTTGCCGAGATAGAGCTCGCCGCCCAGGTCGAGGTTCTCGCGCTTGATGCCGTTGATGTCGAAGTCGTCGGTCAGGTAGCGGACGAAGCCGTTGCCGTGCTTGTTGTAGACGTTGGCGCCGGCTTCCAGGCGGTGGATGTCGAGGGTGTCGTTGTCCAGGCGCGCCCGCGCGAACATCGAGACGCCGCGGATCGGCTGGGCGTCGGCGGCCACGATCCAGTCCGACGACTTGGTGCGCAGGCCCGACCGGTCGGTGAAGACCGCGTTCTCCTCGGTCCGGAAGCTGCGGCCCAGCAGGAAGTTGGCGCGGCGGCCGTCGTCCCACATCACCGTGGCGCGGCCGGCCATGTTCACGCGCACGCCGTCCTCGTAGAGGTCGTAGCCGGGGAACTTGTTGGGCCGGAAGAGGGTGGTCTCGTCGAACTCGAAGGCGACGCTGTCCTCGTTCAGGTAGATTCTCTCGCCCGTCGTGGCGTCGCGGCCGATCACGACCTGCTTGGCGTTGGGCGAGGCCGCCACCTGCACGACCGGCTCGACGATGATCGTCGCATCCTTGGTCCGCTTGAAGAACGGATAGGTGATGTCCACGCCGGCGGTGGCCAGGCCGCGGGTCATCTCGTCGCTGCGGGTGGCCGAGCCGACGCCGGTCAGGATGTCGTCCAGGCGATAGGCGTCGGCGCGCAGGTTCAGGAACGGCTCGAAGCGCAGGCCGCCCGCCGAGGTGAAGGCGCGGCGCCAGTCCAGCTCGCCGGTGGCCCGAGCGCTGTCCAGGCCCGGCAGGCGCTGGGTCAGGTCGGTCTGCGACTGCTCGCGGCTCAGGACCACGGCGCTGGTGTGGACGCGCAGGCGCCCGCCCAGCACGCTCGGCGCCGGCTCGTAGTGACCCTCGACCAGCGGGCCGATCACCGGGAACACGCGGTCGTTCTCGCCCGAGGCGAAGCCGGTCACCGGGTCGACGGCGCCCGGGCGCAGGCCCTGGATCGTCATGGCGGCGACCGAGAAGTACGACCGCTGGTCCTGGCGGATCGTGTAGAGCTGGGAGATCAGGCGGCGGTCGTCGGCGATGTAGGGCCCGCGGCTGATGTAGACCTTGCCGATCTCGTACTTGTCGAAGATCAGGTCGTCGGACGAGCGCTCGGCCGTGAAGCCCCATAGCCACTTGTCGTCGATCTGGAAGGCGCCGCGGCCCAGGATGTAGCTGCGGTCGGTGCTGGTCCCGGCGATCTCGTTGCCCTTGCCGTCGAAGTCGCGGGCGTGGGTGTAGCCGAAGCGGACGTCGACCTCGCCCGAATAGAAGCGCTTGCGCACCTCGCCGTTCAGGAACGGGGCGATCTTCGAGTTGATCTGCGGGCTGATGATCAGGTCGGCCGACTTGGAGAAGGCCCAGTAGTAGGGCTGCTCATACGATACCCCGCGCCGGTCCGAGACCGAGGCCTTGGGCACCAGGAAGCCGGAGGTGCGCTCGGCCGCCGGGTCGGCGTGCCAGAACACCGGCAGATAGGCCACCGAGACGCCGAACAGGCGGAAGCGGGCGTTGCGGTAGTAGACGATCCGACGCTTCTTATCGCGCACCACGCGCTCGGCCGCGATCGACCAGGTGGGCGTCTTGGCGGAGCCGTCCTTCGCGCAGATCTCGCAGGGCGTGTAGATCGCCTTGTTGAGCTCTTCGATGTCCTCGTTGCGCTTGGCCGCGCTGGCCGCGGCGATCTTCACATTGTCCTGAAGCCGGGCCGAGAACCCCAGCGCGACGCCCGCGCGCATCTCGTCGTCCAGCACGATCTCGTCGGCGTATTCGAACGTGCCGTCGGTATTGACGATCACGATGTGGCCGTAGCCGCGGATCACGCCCGTCTTGTCGTCGTAGACCAGCTTGTCGGCGCGCAGCGTGCGGCCGTTGTAGCGGACCTCGATGTTGCCGTTGGCCGTGGTCAGGCCCTTGTCGTCGTCACGGATGACCTCGTCGGCCTCCATGTACATCTCGTCCTTCTGCAGCCCGTCGTTGTTGGCGGGCTTGGCGGCGGACGAGGGGTGGCGCGCAGGGGTCTGGGCGTGGCCGGGCGCGGCGCACAGGAGGGCGAGCGCAGCGCCGGCCAGGAGGGCGCGCTTGCCTGCAGCTTGCGGCGTACGCCGGCGCGGACTCATCAACCCTCTCGATCCCCTCTGACGCGGCGACACGTCGCGTCCGGCGGCCTCTATTGTGTCAGGCCTGCGATGCATAGCGCATCCCGACAAAGTGGAAACCGGTTTGGCGCAGCGGATGCGCTTCCCCGGGGAAAAGCGGCTGGCCGGCCACAGCGGGCTCTAGCGCCCGGCGGCCGAACGATTCAACCGTCTTCGGTGTAGCAAAGCAGGGTCACGCCCGCGAGCAAGGCGACGACGGCGGGCGCCCAGGCTGCGGCGAACAGTGGGATGATGTCGGCCTTGGCCAGCGCGCCGGCGAACTGGTTGAAGAAGAACATCACGAATCCGAGCGCCACGCCCGCGCCGGCCAAGCCCGCCAGGCCGCCCAGGCGCGCGAGCCTCAGTGAGAACGCCGCCGCCAGGATCGACATGGCCGCGAACAGCAGGGGCGTCGCCAGGAGCTGGTGCAGGCGCAGCCGGTAGCCCGAGGCCGAGAAGCCGGCCTGCTCGGTGAGCTGGATCGCCTTGGGCAGGCGCCAGAAGGCGATCGCCTCGGGCGAGGCCAGCCGCTCCATGGCCGCCTCGGCGTCGAGGGTCGAGCGGATCGACAGGCTCTCGGAGCGGATCGACGAATCGCCGGCCGTGGCCTCGCGCACGTCCTTCAGCCGCCAGAACCCCGGCATCAGGGTGGCCTCGCCGGCCTCCAGCCGCCGGCGGAAGACCGGGGTGCCGTGCTCGTTCTTCTCGTAGATGAACAGCGAGACGCCGCGCAGGGTGACCACGCCGCGCCGGGTGTCGCGCGCCTTGGCGTGGATCACGATCTGGCTCGAGTCGTCGCCCTGCCGCAGCCAGATGTCCTGCGGACGGTCGGCCATGTAGTTGGCCATCATCCGCGACCGCTCGGCCTCGAAGCGGGCGTTGAGCGCCGCGGCCAGCGGGTTGATCCCGCCCACGGCCACCACGCCCAGCACGAACGCCGCCAGCGCCGACGGCAGGATGAAGCGCCAGGCGGAAATCCCGGCCGCCCGCATGGCGACCAGCTCGCTGCGCCGGTTCAGGCCCACGAAGGCGCTGATGCCCCCGAACAGGAAGCAGAACGGCAGCAGGATCTGGATCAGCGACGGCGCCCGCAGCACCGTCAGGCCCAGGATGCTGTCGGCGCCCACGTCGGCGCGGGTGCCCACCTGGCCCGTCAGCTCGACGAACTGGATCAGCATGACCACGGACGAGATCACCGCCAGCCAGGTCAGAACGCCCAGCAGCATATAGCCCACGACGTAGCGCTCGATGCGGCCCAGGCCCATCATGCCTCGGCCCCCAGCAGGGTGGGGCCGGCCCGCGGCCGGGTGATGTCGATGCGGCGGCTCACCTTCTGGCGGAAGATGGCCGCCATCGCGCCCCAGATGCAGAGCAGGGGCACAGCGTACTGGGCGATGTTCAGCCAGGCGCTGTCCTCGCACGCCGACTGGACCAGGAAGCCCACCAGCCGCACCAGGGCGGCGACCGCGCCCATGGCCACGATCCGGCGGCCGTAGCCCAGCCGCGAGAAGCCGCCGCCGATGATCGCCGCCAGCGCGAGCGCCATGAAGGCGATATTGTAGAGCGGGGAGGCGAGGCGCGCGTTGCCCTCGGCCAGCAGCTCCAGCCGGTTCTTGCGCTCCCAGTCCTGCTGCAGGTCGGGGAAGAACAGCTCGTGCAGGTAGCGGTCCGACGGCTTGTAGTGGATCAGTTCGTCCGAGGCGGCCAGCGGCGCCAGGTCGAAGACGTACTCCTGGAAGGTCAGGTAGTTCAGCACGCCGCGGCCTGAGAATTCCTGGTTCGAGCCGTTGGTCATGAACAGCACCGGCCGGCCCTGGGCGCGGCCCACGCGGCCCTTCTCGGCGGTGTAGGTGGTGGTGCCGCCGTCGGGCTTGATCTGGTGGATGAAGAGGTTGCGCAGGTTGCCCTGGCCGTCGACGCTCTGGGCGTAGACCGTCAGGCCGGGGGCGGGCTCGGTGAATTCGCCCTCGCGCACCAGGGTGGCGGCGAGGTCGGTGCGCACCTCGAACAGCTCCTGTCGCAGCGTGCGGAACGACAGCGGCTGGACGAAGATGTTCATCAGGAGCGCCAGGAAGGCGATGGTGCAGGCCAGCCGGATGGCCGGCGAGATCACCCGCCACCGGCTCATGCCGCCGGCGAAACACACCACGATCTCCTGCTCGGTGTGCAGCCGGTTCAGGGCCACCAGGGCCGCCACGAACACCGCGATCGGCAGGATCAGGTTGATGAGCTGCGGCATGTACAGCAGCGTCACCTTCAGGAACACGAGCGCGCTCTGGCGCTGGTTCACGATCAGGTCGAGACCCGCCAGGCTCTGCGAAAGCAGGGCGACCGCCGTCAGCGCCAGGGTCGCCAGGACGACCGGCCCCAGGAGCTGGCGGAGGAGATATCGGTCGATCAGGCGCATCTTGCGAAAAACGGGTAGTCCGGAGAATTAGACGCGCCCCGGCGGCGGACCTGTTCTAAACCATGCGTCGCCGCGCCACACAACCGGACGTGGGGCGCGAAGGCAGAGCTTCAGAGAGAGTACCGATGGATATCGAATTCGTCGCCCCCGGTGCGGCGGCGCCCGCGAAGGCCGCCGTGGCCCGCATCGTCTTCGAAGGTGACAAGCACGACGGCGCGATCGCCCAGGCCGTGGCGGCCAGCCGGTTCACCGGCGGCAAGGGCCAGACCCTCGACATCCTGGCGCCCCAGGGCGTGGACGCCGCCCGCCTGGTGCTGGTGGGCGCGGGCAAGCGCGATGGCTTCAACGCCATCGGCGCCGAGCACGCGGCGGCGACCGCCTACAACACCGTGAAGGCCTCGGGCCTGGAACAGCTGGTGGTCGAGGGCGCGGGCGGCGCCGACCTGGCCGCGCACGCGGCGCTGGGCGTGCGCCTGGCGGCCTACCGCTTCGACAAGTACCGGACCAAGGAACCGGCCGAGAAGAAGCCGTCGATCGTGAAGACCGCGGTCGCCACCGCCGAGGCCGACGCGGCGCTCTCCGCCTTCGCCCCGCTGGCCGCCCTGGCCGACGCCATCAGCTTCACGCGCGACCTGGTCTCCGAGCCGCCGAACGTCCTCTATCCGGCCGAGTTCGCCGCCCGCGTGAAGGCGCTGGAGACCCTGGGTCTCGAGGTCGAGATCCTGGGCGAGGCCGAGATGGCCAAGCTGGGCATGGGCTCGCTGCTGGCCGTGGGGCAGGGCAGCATCCGCGAGAGCCAGCTCGCCGTGATCCGCTGGAACGGCGCGGCCGACAAGACCGCCCAGCCCGTGGCCTTCGTCGGCAAGGGCGTCTGCTTCGACACCGGCGGCATCTCGATCAAGCCGGCCGAGAACATGGAGGACATGAAGTGGGACATGGGCGGCGCGGGCGCCGTGGCCGGTCTCATGCACGTCCTGGCCGGCCGCAAGGCCAAGGTGAACGCCGTCGGCATCCTGGGCCTGGTCGAGAACATGCCCGACGGGAACGCCTATCGCCCCGGCGACGTCCTGACGTCCATGTCGGGCCAGACCATCGAGGTCGTGAACACCGACGCCGAGGGTCGCCTCGTGCTGGCCGACGCGCTCTGGTACTGCCAGGACCGTTTCAAGCCGAAGTTCATGGTCGACCTGGCCACCCTGACCGGCGCCATCATCATCGCCATCGGCAATGACCTGGCCGGCTGCTACGCCAACAACGAGGACCTGGCCGCCAACCTGCTGGCCGCCGGCAAGGCCGAGGATGAGGGCCTGTGGCGCATGCCGCTGCCCGACGCCTACAACAAGCAGATCGACTCCATGATCGCCGACATGAAGAACACCGGCGGCCGGCCGGGCGGTTCGGTGACCGCGGCGCTGTTCCTGCAGAAGTACGTCAACGGCGTGCCCTGGGCCCACCTGGATATCGCTGGCACGGCCTGGAAGAAGCCGTCGTCGATCCCGACCATCCCGGACGGCGCCACCGGCTTCGGCATCCGCCTGCTCAACCGCATGGTGCGGGACAAGTACGAGGGCTGAAGTGGCTGAGGCCGCCTGCGAGGTCTGGTTCTATCACCTGGAACGCACCGGGCTGGACCAGGCCTTGCCGGAACTGCTCGAGAAGACGCTGCAGCGGGGCTGGAAGGCCATCGTGCGCTCGTCCGTGCCCGAGCGGGTGGACCACCTGGACGGCTGGCTCTGGAGCTATCGTGACGAGAGCTTCCTGCCGCACGCGCCCGCCAACGAGCCGGGTGCGGCGCGCCAGCCGATCCTGCTGACCACGGGCGACGAGAACCCCAACGCGGCCGACGCGCTGTTCCTGGTGGACGGCGCCGAGCCGGGCGAACTCGGCGACTACAAGCGCTGCGTCGTGCTGTTCGACGGCGCCGACGAGGACCAGTTGCGGAACGCCCGGGCCCAATGGAGCGCCGTGAAGGCCCGGGGCTTCCCGGTCTCGTACTGGAAACAGCAGGCCCGCGGATGGGAGAAGCAGGCATGAAGCGCGCGATCCTCCTGGCGGCCCTCCTGGCCCTGGCCGCCTGCTCGACGGCGCCCGACCCCGCGCCGCCGCCCGCCGGTCCGCAGCCCAGCCCTGCGTCGGCCCCTGCGCCCGCGCCCGCTTCGGAACCCGCGGCCGACATGTGCCATGCCGCCGACCATCAGAACCTGGTCGGCCGGCCGAAGTCCGAGATCCCGGTGCCGGTGAAGCCCGAGCTGCAGCGCGTGGCCTGCACCACCTGCGCGATCACCATGGACTTCAACCCGAACCGCCTGAACTTCTTCTTCGACGCCCAGACCGGGCTCGTCCAGCAGGTGAAGTGCGGGTAGGGTGGGCCCTTACCTCCCGGCGCTTCGCGGGGGAGGTGAGCGTCCGCAACGGATCGATTGCGGCCTAGCCCCCGATCCTCACCCCCAGTTCCCGCAGCAGGGAGAGCCATGCCTCGCGGCCCTTCGCGCGGCTGAACATCGCCTCCGCCGTCGCCCGCGCGGCGACCCGCAGCGGCGCGGACGCAGCAGGGTCGCGGCAGGCGGCGATCAGCGCCTCCGAGAGCGCGTCGACGTCGAAGAACGGCCGCAGCCGGCCGTTCACCCCGTCCTGGATCGCGTCGCGCACCGGCCCGGTGTCCGAGCCGATCACGTGGCAGCCGAGCGCCATGGCCTCGGACAGCGACCACGAGAGCACGAAGGGGTAGGTGTAGTAGACGTGCGCCACGCCCAGCCGCATGGCCGCCAGCAGCTGGGCGTGCGGCACGCGGCCCAGGAAGTGCACGCGGGTCGGGTCGCAGGCCACGTCCTTGAAGCAGATGTCGCGCCATGTCGTCCCGTCCGGCGCATGGGCGCCGTACGGCTTGCGGTTGGCGTCGCCGATCAGGATCACATGCGCGTCCGGGACCTCGGCCAGCAGCCGGGGCAGGGCGCGGGCCAGGATGTGAAGGCCCCGCAGCGGCTCCATGTGGTTGTTCACGTGCGTGATCACCGGCGCGCCCGGCGGCAGGACGCGGCCGTCCGGCAATGCGAACGGCTCGGCGGGGCCCGGGCGGATGGCGTCGATGTCCACGCCCTCGTGGATGATCCGCGCGGCGTCGCGGAACCGCCACGGCAGCGAGCCCGCCTGGAACGGGGTCGGCGCGACGATGGCGTCGGCGTTCGCATAGGCCATCGCCATCATGCCGTTCTTGGCGTCGGCCCGCAGGATGCTCTCCAGGTCGGGCGCCCCGAACTCGGGGTCGAAGCCCACGTCGTAGCCGCGCCCGTGGTAGTAGAACTCGGCGAACGCCACCGTTCGCGCGTTTGGGAACACGTCGGCCAGGAAGGTCATCTCGCCCCAGCCGGGATGGCCGATGATCACTGCCGGGTCCCAGCCCTCCAGCTTCAGCGCCTGTGCCGCGTCATAGGCGCTGCGGGCGCGGATCAGGTCGGCCTCCGCGCGCACCGCCAGAGGGAAGATCCCGGGCGTCGAGCCGCGCGGCAGCGAATAGCGCGCGAGCTTCATGCCGGGCAGGCCGGGCGAATGGTTCTGGCCCAGCGCGATGCAGGGAACGCCGCGCGCCACCAGCATCTGTGCGAGGTCCGCGAACTGGCCGGGGAAGTTGTTGTGGACGAAGAGGACGCCGCTCGACATGGGCCGTCTTCTGCCCGGCGCGGCGGCGGCTGTCACCTGGGCGAGCAGCCAAGCTTGGTGCGGATGAGAGGAGTCGAACCTCCACGCCTTGCGGCGCTGGAACCTAAATCCAGTGCGTCTACCAATTCCGCCACATCCGCGTGGGGCCTGCCATCGCGGGACACGCGCGCCGCGTCAAGGGGCAGCGGGCGGGCAGGGGGCTTGGACCGGCGGTCCTCACGTGACATAAGGGCCGCTTCGCGCCGCCGGGCCCTGTTCGGCGGCCTTCCCCGTTTGGCTTTGAGACGGACAGTGCGCATCGCGGCGCTCGGGTCCGGGAAACTTGAGAATGTCGATGCAAATCGTTGAGAAGTCTGGCGAAGGCCTGAGCCGCGTCTACGGCGTGACGGTCCCCGTCTCCGATCTGACCCAAAAGCTGGAAGCCCGGATCAAGGAGATCGCCCCGACGCTCAACGTGAAGGGCTTCCGCCCCGGCAAGGTGCCGCCGGCCCACGTGAAGCGCCTGTACGGCAAGTCGCTGATGAGCGAGGTCGTCCAGCAGAGCCTGACCGAGACCACGCAGAAGATCCTGGACGACAACAACCTGCGTCCGGCCGGCGAGCCCGAGCTGAAGCCGGAAGGCGACATCGAGGCGGTGATGGATGGCAAGGCCGACCTGGCCTACGAGCTGTCGATCGACCTGATGCCCGAGTTCGAGCCGGTGGACGGCGCGTCGCTGTCGCTGACCAAGCCGGTCTACAACCCGACCGACAAGGAAGTGGACGAGGCGGTCGCCGACCTCGCCAAGCAGAACGTCACCTACGAGCCCCGCACCGGCAAGACCGTGAAGGCCAAGGACGGCGACCAGGTCCTGATCGACTTCGTGGGCAAGATCGACGGCGTCGCCTTCGACGGCGGCACGGCCGAGGACACCCCCCTGGTTCTGGGTTCGGGCCAGTTCATCCCGGGCTTCGAAGAGCAGCTCGTGGGCGCCAAGCCCGACAGCGACGTGGTGGTGAAGGTGACCTTCCCGGCCGAGTACCAGGCCGCCAACCTGGCCGGCAAGGACGCCGAGTTCGAGGTGAAGGTGAAGGAAGTCCGCGCGCCGTCCGAAGCGCCCGCCGACGACGAGTTCGCCAAGCGCCTGGGCCTGGAAAGCCTCGAGAAGCTCAAGGAGCTGGTGAAGGGCAACCTGGAAGAACAGTACGCCGGCGCCTCGCGCTTCAAGCTGAAGCGCGCCCTGCTGGACGAGCTGGACAGCAAGCACGACTTCCCGCTGCCGCCCAAGATGGTCGAGGCCGAGTTCGCCACGATCTGGCAGCAGGTCGAGCAGGACAAGGAAGCCGGCCAGCTGCCGCCCGAGGACGCCGAGAAGTCGGACGACCAGCTGCAGAAGGAATACCGCAAGATCGCCGAGCGCCGCGTGCGCCTGGGCCTGGTGCTGGCCGAGATCGGCCGCGCCAACAACGTCCAGGTGACCGAGCAGGAGCTGAACGAGGCGATCCGCCGCGAGGCCATCAAGTACGGCCCGCAGGCTCAGCAGGTGTTCAACCTGCTGCGCGAGAACGCCAACGCCCAGGCCCAGCTGCGCGCCCCGATCTTCGAGGACAAGGTCGTCGACCTCATCGTCTCCAAGGCCAAGGTCAAGGAGAAGAAGGTCAGCAAGGACGAGCTGATGAAGGAAGACGACCTGCCGGAAGGGTACTCGGAGTAGGTCGGGCGCTCGCCGCCGCGGAAGCGGGGGCGGTAGGCTGACGACGTAGCGAAGGCCCCGGGTGCGAACCTGGGGCCTTTTCGTGTTTGGCTGGACGGCGCAGCGGCGGAAGGTGAGGGGCCGTCGATGCCGGCTGGGCGCCAGTTGGAGACATTGGTTCGGGTCCAAGAAGCGGACCTTCAGGCTGACACCACCGTGGCTCCAAACAGGCTCTTACGGATCACTGTCCCTCCAGTGCTGGTAGAGTCTACAGAGCGTCGTGAGGACGGCGCCGGCGATGAGAAGGCAGCCGCAGCCAAGGAGGGCCTGGGCGATTGCGCTGTCGCGCTCGACCCAGTTCCCCGGGCTCAGCCCAACGAACACGCCTCCCAACACCATGACCAGCGCAGGGCGCGTGAGCGACGCCTCAGGCTCCTCGCGGCTCATGGGCCATGGCCTGTTCCATCTGGGACCTCCATCTGCGACATCCGCCGAGCCTGCTCAGGCAGACCCGTCATGACCGGGTCGCGGCGACGGCGGGCGACGCTTGCCAGCCGCCGCCGAGCGCTCGGGAAAGCGAGACCGTGGCCCGGGCTGCGTCGGCGCGAACGGTCGTCGCGGCGTCCTGGACTTCGAGCAGGCGCCGCTCGGCGTCGAGCGCCTCTATCAGGCTGACCGCGCCGCCCTCGTAGGCCAATTTGGACAGGTCGCGCGCCCGGCCAAGGGCCGCCTCGCTGGCCTCCAGGTCCTGCGCCTGGCGGCTTCGGCGGCTCAGCAGCGAAAGGCTGTCTTCCACCTCCGCCACGGCGCGAAGCACCGTCGCCCGGTAGTCGGCGACCGCTTCGCGGGTGCGGCCTCGCGCGGCCTCTACCCCGCCCCGGACGGCGCCGAAATCGAACAGTCGTCCGGAAAATCCGGCGCTGCCCGAGGCTTGCAGAGCCTCGCTTGTGAAAAGGCCGGCCCCGCCGGTGGCAACCAACCCGAACAGTCCCCCGACATTCACCCGTGGGTAGTAATCGGCGAGCGCCTGCGCGGTGCGGGCGTCGGCGGCCGCGACCCGACGCTCGGCGGCGATGATGTCGGGACGCCGCCGGAGGAGGTCGGCCGGCCCGTCCGCGACCGCCACGGACGCCGCCGACGGCAATCGCCCCCCTCCAAGCTCAGCCTCGGCGCGGCCGGGCGCACGCCCGGCAAGCACGTCGATCCGGTTGAAAGTGGCCGCGAGCGCGGCTTCCAGCGCCGGGATTCTCGCGCGCGTCGCAGCCAGATCGGCTTCGACCTGTTCCGCTTCGAGTTGCGCGGCCGCGCCTTCCTGGACGCGCAGGCGTACGAGTCGGTCCAGTTCGGCGAGCGTCCGCGCCCGCTCGCGGGCGATCTCGATCCGGCGCTGCAGTTCGCGGGCGCCGATGTAGGCGGTGGCGACTTCAGCCGCGACGGTGAGGCGCGCGCCGGCGACGCCCGCCGCGGCGGAAGCCTCGTCGGCGCCCGCGGCGCGGCGCGCCGCGGCCAGACGGCCGAAGAGGTCGATCTCCCAGGACGCCGCGGCGTTCAGGCCATAGGCCTCGCTGGTTCGGTCGTAGCCAGGGAGGGCCGAGGCGATGCGGGCGGTCGGCTCGTTCAGGGACTGTCGCTGCACGCCTGCCGAGCCCCCGACAACACCCGACGGGAGCTGAGCGGACCGAGCCACCCGCGAGGCCGCCGCCGCCTGCTGGAGGCGGGCGCTCGCCGCTTCCACGTCCAGGCTCCCGGCCAGGGACTCCTGGACCAGGCGGTCGAGAACGGGATCGCCAAACGCCGCCCACCAGCCGTCATCCGCCGGCGCGACCACGCGCGACGCAGACTCCAGGACGGCGGTGTTGCGGTAAGCGGAGGGCAGCTCGGTAAGCGGGGGCGTGTAGGGGGTTGGGGTGGCGCACGCGACGAGCGATAAGGAGCTGGTCAGGACGAGGGGCAAACGCGGGACCACGGCCTATCTCCTTGTCTATAATACTATGATGAGATAGATCATTTTTCATGGAAAGCAAGCCAGCAACTGAGGCGACCGCTGCGCGGCGCCCTGGCCGCCCCGCCGTCGATCGCCGCGAGGAGATCCTGGACGCGGCCGAGCGGCTCTATGACTCCATCGGCTTCGAGAAGACGACGATCGGAGACGTCGCGCGCGAACTCAGCATGTCGCCGGCGAACCTGTATCGCAGCTTCCCGAACCGGCGCGCCATCGACGAAGCGATCGCTCGCCGTCAGCTGTCGGTCATCGAGGATGGCGCCTGGGCGGTGGCCCGCGGCGGCGGCGACGCGGCACACGTGCTCAAGCAACTCAGCCTGGTCGTGCTGCGAGAGACGCAGCGGATCCTGCTACCCGAGCGGCGGATGCGTCCGCTCTGCGCTGTGGCCGCGAGCGAACGGTGGCCCGTCGTCGAGGCTTACCTCGACGGCCTGAGAGGCGCCCTGCGCCACGTGATCATGGAGAGTCAGCGCTCCGGGGAGTTCCGCAAGGCCGATCCCGAGATCCTGGCCGACACGATAATGGCGGCGCTGACCCGGGTTTGGCACCCATACATGATCGAGGTGTTCATCGGCGACGACCTGGAAGCCATGAGCGACCGCATTTGCGATCTTCTGGTCGACGGTCTGCGAAATTAAATAACGGTTCTGCTCATTTTTCATCTTTTCAACTAGCGCCCTCCAGCCTACGTCTGCGGCATCGACTTGATCCGCAGGAGCGCTCGATGCGCCTCGTCCGACCGCGCGCAGCCGCGCCCCTGATCTTCCTGACACTCGCCGCGTGCAGCTCCGGAAAGGCGGAGACGCCGGTGGCGCCGCTCATACGCACCGTCGTGGTGGGCCAGGCCGATGCGGCGCCGCTTCGCTACACGGGTGTCGTTCGCGCGCGCATCGAGAGCGACCTCGGCTTCCGCGTCGGCGGCAAGATCGTCGAGCGCCTGGTCGACCCCGGCCAGCGCGTCCGTCGCGGCCAAGCCCTGATGCGATTGGATGTCACCGACCTCGGGCTGGCGGCGTCGGCCGCGGCCGACCGGTTGCGGGCGGCGCAGGCTGAAGCGACGCGAGCCGCCGCCGAGGAGGCGCGGCTCCGCCGGCTCGTGGAGGCTGGCGCGGTGTCGCGATCCGCCTATGAGGCCGCGCTCGCCGCCGCGCAATCCTCCAGGGCCAACCTATCGGCCGCCAGCGCTGGCGCTGACGAGGCGGCGAACCAGCGCGGCTACGCGACGCTCTTGGCAGACGCTGACGGCGTGGTGACCAACGTGCTTACACAGCCGGGCCAGGTGGTCGGCGCCGGCGCGCCGATCGTGCGCCTCGCCCGGGCGGGCGACCGTGAGGCCGCCGTCGCCGTGCCGGAGACTCAGGTCGCTACGCTTCCGCGGGTAGGCCAGGCGGTCCTGTACGGATCGGACAAGCCCCTCCACGCGCGGCTGCGGGAGCTCGCGGGCGCGGCCGATCCCGTGACCCGCACCTACGACGCGCGCTTCGCACTGGCGGACGCCGGCCTCCCCCTTGGCGCCACGGTGACGGTGGAGCTTCCGCGGGCTGGTGCGTCGCGGTTGTCCGTGCCCCTGTCGTCGCTTCACGACGGCGGAGGCGGTCCCGGCGTCTGGGTCGTCCGGTCCGGCAAGGTCACCCTGCGCCGGGTCAAGGTCGCAGCCCTCGGCGAGGAGACCGCTTCGATCGCGCCGGGGGCGCTCGCGCCCGGCGAACGCATCGTGGCGCTCGGCGCGCACCTCCTGCGCGAGGGCCAGCCCGTGCGGATCGCCGCCGCGGCGGCGCCCCGATGAGAGGCCCCAATCTCTCCGCCATCGGCGTGCGCCACCCGTCGGTGACGCTCTTCCTGATCATCGCCATCGTCGCGGCGGGCGCCTTCGCCTTCCTGAGGCTGGGCCGGGCGGAGGATCCCTCCTTCACCGTGAAGGTCCTGACGGTCACCGCGTTCTGGCCGGGCGCCACCGCGCGCGAGATGCAGGACCAGGTCGCGGACCGGCTCGAGAAGCGGCTGCAGGAGCTCCGCTACTACGACCGGGTCGAGACCCAGTCCCGGCCCGGCGTCGTCTCCATGACGGTCACCCTCAAGGACACCACCCCGCCCGCCGCCGTGCCGGACGAGTTCTACCAGGCGCGCAAGAAGCTGGCCGACGAGGCGGTCAACCTGCCCCGCGGCGTCATCGGGCCGATCGTCAACGACGAGTACTCCGACGTCTATTTCGCCCTGTTCGCCCTCCAGGCGCGGGGCATGCCGCAACGCCAGCTCGTCGCCGAGGCCGAGGGGATGCGCGAGCGGCTGCTGCACGTGCCGGGCGTCAAGAAGGTCAACATCATCGGCGAACGGCGCCAGCGCATCTTCGTGGAGCTGTCGTACCAGCGCCTATCGACGCTGGGGCTGACGCCGGACCAGCTCATCGCCGCGCTCTCCCAGCAGAACCTGCTCACCCCGGGCGGCGAGGTGCAGACCGGCTCCCAGTCGGTGAACCTGCGCGTGGACGGCGCCTTCGACGACCTCGACGCGGTGCGCGCCACGGCGATCGCCGCCGGGGGCCGAAGCTTCCGGCTCGGCGACATCGCCGAGGTTCGCCGCGGTTACGAGGATCCGCCCGCCTACCTTGTCCGCCACGACGGCGCCCCGGCGCTGGTCCTCGGCGTCGTCATGCGCGAGCGCTGGAACGGCACAGTGCTGGGCGAGGCCCTGTCGAGGGCGACGTCCGACGTCCGGGCGGAGCTCCCGGTCGGCCTGACGCTGACCCAGGTCGCGGACCAGTCGAAGAACATCGAGGAGGCCTACGGCGAGTTCATGATGAAGTTCGCCGTCGCGCTCGCGGTGGTGATGGTGGTCAGCCTCATCGCACTGGGTTTCCGCGTCGGGCTCGTGGTGGCCGCCGCCGTGCCGCTCACGCTGGCGGCGGTCTTCGTGATCATGCTGGCCACGGGCCGCGACTTCGACCGCATCACCCTGGGCGCACTGATCCTTTCGCTCGGACTTCTCGTCGACGACGCCATCATCGCCATCGAGATGATGGTCGTGAAGATGGAGGAGGGTCTGGATCGCCTGGCCGCCGCCACCTTCGCCTGGGGGGCGACCGCTGCCCCCATGCTCACCGGCACGCTGGTGACGGTGATCGGCTTCCTGCCCGTCGGTTTCGCACAGTCCACCGCGGGCGAATACGCCGGTAACATCTTCTGGATCGTGGCGTTCGCGCTGCTCGTCTCCTGGGTGGTCGCCGTCTACTTCACGCCCTACCTGGGCGTGAAGCTGCTGCCCGGCATCAAGCCGGTTCCCGGCGGCCACGACGCCATCTACGCCACGCCGCGCTACACGCGCCTGCGCGCCTGGGTCGAGCGATGCGTGGCCAAGCGCGGCCGCGTGACGCTCGCCGTCGTGGCGGCCTTCCTGGTGGCCGGCGCGCTGCTCGCGGTGCTCGTCCCCAAGCAATTCTTCCCCTCTTCCGACCGTCCCGAGGTGCTGGTCGAGGTCCACATGCCCAAGGGCTCCAGCATCGAGGCGACCGAAGCGGTCGTCCGGCGGATCGAAGACGACGTGCGGCGGCTGCCGCAGACGCGCTTGGTCGACGCCTATGTGGGCGCGGGCGCGCCCCGGTTCTTCCTGTCGCTGAACCCCGAACTGCCCGACCCGTCCTTCGCCAAGCTTGTCGTCCTGACCGCAGGCCACCGCGAGCGCGACGCCCTGCGCGAGGCCCTGAAGGCGAAGATCGCGAGCGGAGCCTATCCGGAAGCGCGGGTTCGGGTGACCGGACTGCTGTTCGGCCCGCCGGTGCCCTATCCGGTCGCCTTCCGCGTCTCTGGCCCGGACGTGAGCCGGCTCCGCGTCCTGGCGGCGGAAACGGCGCAGATCGTCCGCGCCAACCCGAAAACCCGCGACGTCAACGTGGACTGGGGCGAGCGCGCGCCCGCCGTGAGGCTACGGTTCGACCAGGAGCGGCTCCGGCTGCTGGGGCTCGATCCCTCGAGCGTCGCGCGTCAGGTCGGGTCGCTGGTCTCGGGCGTCACGGTTTCGCAGATGCGGGTCGGCGACCGCACGGTCGACGTGGTGGTCCGCGCGCCCGACGCTGAACGCCGCGGGCTCTCCGACCTGGACAACCTGTCGGTCACCACCGCCGACGGGCGGTCGGTCCCACTCGCCGGCGTCGCGCGGCTCGTGCCGGAGTTCGAGGACCCGATCCTGATCCGGCGCGACCGCACGCCGACCATCACCGTGCGCGCCGATATCGTACGCGGGGTCCAGCCGCCCGACGTCACCGCCCAGATCTTGCCAGAGCTGCGAGACCTGCAGGCGCGGCTGCCCGCGGGCTATGCGATCACGACCGCCGGATCGGTCGAAGAGTCCGGAAAGGCCAATGCCGCGCTTGCGCCGATCTTCCCGATCATGATCGTGCTGATGCTCACGGTGATCATGCTCCAGACTCGTTCGTTCCGGATGACCGGCCTGGTCTTCGCGACAGCGCCCCTGGGACTGGTGGGGGCCGTGCCGGCCCTGCTGCTGACCGGCGCCTCGTTCGGCTTCAACGCCATCCTTGGCCTGATCGGACTTGGCGGGATCCTCATGCGCAACACCCTGATCCTCGTCGATCAGATCGAAGCGGAGCGCGCCCGCGGCCTCGACGACAGCACCGCCGTCGTGGAGGCGACTGTCCGGCGCGCCCGGCCCGTCCTGCTCACCGCCCTGGCCGCCGTCCTGGCCTTCCTGCCGCTCACCCTCTCCAGCTTCTGGGGACCGCTGGCCATCGTGCTCATCGGCGGGACGCTCGTCGGCACGGCGCTCACGCTGTTCTTCCTGCCGGCGCTCTACGCCCTGTGGTTCGGCGTCGGCCGACACCTGCAAGCCCCTGTGTCGGTTCCTGGGCTCGGCACGGCGACGCGTTGACCGCCCCCCTCCACCCGCAACACGGAGCCCATCACCATGGATGACGTCATCATCATCGGCGGGAGCTTTGCCGGTCTCGCCGCCGCGCTGCAGCTCGGCCGCGCCCGCCGCAAGGTCACCGTTCTCGATACCGGCCTGCCGCGCAACCGCTTCGCCGGCCATTCGCATGGCCTGCTGGGCCACGATCACAAGCCACCGCTAGACATCCTGGCCGAGGCGCGGCGGCAGCTGGCGCGCTATCCCACGATAAACCTGGTCAATGCCCGAGCCGACAGCATTTCCGGCGCGATCGACGACTTCTCCGTCCTCACAGCCGACGGCCAACGCCTTCGGGCGCGGCGGTTGATCCTGAGCTATGGCGTCGTCGACCAGATGCCTGATGTTCCGGGCTTTGCCGAAGGCTGGGGCGCCTCCATCGTGCCCTGCCCCTATTGCGACGGCTTTGAAGTCGCCGGCCAGCATTGGGGCCTCGTCTGGTCCGGCCCGCAGTCGCACAATCAGGTCAGGCTGTTCCGCGATTGGACCGACACGTTGACGCTCTTCGCCGATGGTCACGACATTCCGCCCGATATCCGGGCCGATCTGGCGCGCCGCAACATACCCGTCGTCGATGGCCGGATCAGTGGGATCGCCCAACGCGGGGCCCATAACGCCACCGTCAGGCTCGATACCGGCCCCGATGTCGCGGTCGACATCCTGTTCGCGCATCCGCGCAACAAGCCGTCCGCAAGCCTGCATGAATCACTGGGCCTCGCCACGGTCAAGACACCCCTCGGCATCATCCTCAAGGTCGACGAGCGCCGCGAAACCAGCATGCCCGGCATCTACGCCGCCGGCGACCTCGCCAACCCCATCACGCCGCCATCGGTCACCCTGGCATCATCGCATGGCGCGATGGCGGGCATCTTCGCCCAGCAGTCGATGCTGGTTTGAGAGCACAGGCCGGAGCGCGCCTAGCGGACCTCCCCAACTTCGCCTTTGAGTCAAAAGCCGCCTTCAGCGGCAGATACCGCGGCTAACTCGGCCCGCGTCTGCAGGAAGGCCCCGACCCCCGCCGCCCCTACAGCGAGCGCAGGCGCCGCAGCATCTCGCCGTTCTCCACCTGGGCGCGGCGTTCGTTGATGGCGCGGTGCAGGTCCAGCGCCTCGGCCGGGTCGAGCGGCGCGAAGGCGGCGTCGATGTCTTCGAAGGCGGCGGCCACGGTCTCGGGCACGCGGTCTTGCGGCATGTCCATAAGGTCGTCTCCCATCAGCCCCGCCTCGGCGGAGCCCTCTCCCGCATTTAAGGTATCATTTACCTGTCACACACGCCAACGCGGCAGAGCCCCGAAACGAGGCGCCTTCGATCACACTCTGGTGTGGAAGTTCATGCCCCGGCGATTTCCAAATGAACGCTGGTCTTCAGGATTGACCCACCAGAAATCGGTGAACTGCGATCAGGAATCGGTTGGCTTCCCTGGCGGCGCGGACGTAACGTGCTCTCTCAACGCCGCGTCGGGGCGCGGAGCCTTCTCTGCACGCCGCAGAGTTCGTCTTCTTGACCCTGGGAGTAGAGCGTTCCGGGAAGGAAGCGAGTTTTGCAGCGCACGCGTGAGCTTGAGTCCGACTACTTCCACAAGGTCGTAGACTGCCAGTGGGCCTGTCCGGCCCATACCCCCGTCCCCGAGTACATCCGCCTCATCGCCGACGGCCGATACTCCGACGCCTACATGATCAACTGGAAGTCCAACGTCTTCCCCGGCGTGCTGGGACGCACCTGCGACCGCCCGTGCGAGCCGGCGTGCCGCCGCGGCCGGGTCGAGGACGAGCCGGTGGCCATCTGCCGTCTGAAGCGCGTCGCGGCCGACAACAAGTCCGACGTCTCGGGCCGCATGCCGCCGCCGGCCGCCGCGCCGAACGGTCGGCGCATCGCCATGGTGGGCTGCGGCCCGGCCTCGCTCACCGTGGCGCGCGACCTGGCGCCTCTCGGCTACCAGATCACCATCTTCGACGGCGAATCCAAGTCGGCCGGGATGATCCGCAGCCAGATCCCGCGCTTCCGCCTGCCCGAGGAGGTGATCGACGAGGAGGTCGGCTACATCCACGGCCTGGGCGGCATCGAGATGCGCTTCGGCCACCGGATCGACAGCCTGCGCGACCTGCTCGGCCAGGACTACGACGCGGTGTTCGTGGGCTCGGGCGCGCCGCGCGGCCGCGACCTGGACCTGCCGGGCCGCCAGGAGGCCGCCGCCAACATCCACATCGGCATCGACTGGCTCTCGTCGGTCTCGTTCGGCCACATCGAGAAGATCGGCCGCCGCGTCATCGTGCTGGGCGGCGGGAACACCGCCATGGACTGCTGCCGCACCTCGCGCCGGCTGGGCGGCGAGGACGTGAAGGTGATCGTCCGCTCGGGCTTCGAGGAGATGAAGGCGTCCCCCTGGGAGAAGGAGGACGCCATGCACGAGGACATCCCGATCCTCAACATGCGCGTGCCCAAGGCCTTCACCCACGAGGACGGGCGGCTGACCGGCGTGCTGTTCGAGGTGGTGAAGGCGGAGATCGACCCGCGGGGTCGACGCCGGCTCGTCCCCTCGGGCGAGCCGCACGAGCACTACGAATGCGACGACGTGCTGGTGGCCGTGGGCCAGGAGAACGCCTTTCCCTGGATCGAGACCGACATCGGCCTGGAGTTCGACGAGTGGCGCATGCCCAAGGTCGACCCGGCGACGTTCCAGTCGACCATCCCCAACGTCTTCTTCGGCGGTGACGCCGCCTTCGGGCCCAAGAACATCATCTGGGCGGTGGCCCAGGGGCACGAGGCCGCGATCTCAATCCACAAGTTCTGCTGCGGCGAGGACGTGAGCATCCGCCCCGCGCCGGGCGTCACCCTCGTGAGCCAGAAGATGGGCATCCACGAGTGGAGCTACGACAACGACGTCTCCAACGACCTGCGCTACCGCGTGCCGATGCGCGACAAGGGCGAGGCGCTGAAGGACGTGCGGCTGGAGGTCGAGCTCGGCTTCGACCGCGAGCTGGGCCTGAAGGAAGCCCAGCGCTGCCTGAACTGCGACGTGCAGACGGTCTTCGCCGACAAGCTGTGCATCGAGTGCGACGCCTGCGTCGACATCTGCCCGATGGACTGCATCACCTTCACCGACGACGCGGCCGATAGCGAAGAGGGGGAGGCCGACCTCCGCGGCCGCCTCAAGGCGCCGGCGACCAACCTGACCCAGGACCTCTACGTCTCGGGCAAGCTGCCGACCGGCCGGGTGATGGCCAAGGACGAGGACGTCTGCCTGCACTGCGGCCTCTGCGCCGAGCGGTGCCCGACCGGCGCCTGGGACATGCAGAAGTTCTATCTCGAGATGACGCACGCGGGGCCGAAATGCCTGAGTCAGTGAAGGCGGCGGCCGGCCCCAAGGCCCGGATCAACGACTTCGTCGTCAAGTTCGCCAATGTGAACGGGTCGGGCTCGGCCAGCGCCAACGGCCTCTTCGCCCGCTCGGTGATGCGGATGGGCGTGCCGGTGGCGGCGCGCAACATCTTCCCGTCGAACATCCAGGGCCTGCCCACCTGGTACGAGGTGCGGATCACCGAGGCGGGGCACCTGGGTCGGCGCGGCGGCGTCGACCTCATGGTCGCCATGAACCCGCAGACCTGGGACCGCGACTTAGGTGAGATCGAGAGCGGCGGCTTCCTGTTCTACGACTCCACCAAGCCGATGCCGGCTTCGAAGTTCCGCGACGACATCACCGTCATCGGCGTGCCGCTGACGGCCATGTGCAACGAGGCCTACGGGCTGCCGCGCGAGCGCCAGCTGTTCAAGAACACCATCTATGTCGGGGCCTTGGCCGGACTTCTTGGCATCGATCCGCTGGCCATCGAGGAGCTGCTGGTCGAGGACTTCAAGGGCAAGGAGCGCCTGATCGCCGCCAACATCGAGGCGCTGCGGATGGGTCTCGACTATGTGCGCGCCAACCTGGCCGCCCTGCCGCTGCAGGTGCGCAAGGCCGACGCCGTCGGCGACCGGATCTATGTCGAGGGCAATCAGGCCGCGGCCCTCGGCGCGGTCTATGGCGGCGCCACGGTCTGCGCCTGGTACCCGATCACGCCGTCCACGTCGCTCGCCGAGGCTTTCACCAGCTATTGCCAGGACTTGCGGGTGGATCCTGAGACCGGCAAGGCCCGCTACGCCATCATCCAGGGCGAGGACGAGATCGCCTCCATCGGCATGGTGGTGGGCGCCGGCTGGAACGGCTGCCGCGCCTTCACGGCCACCTCCGGCCCGGGCGTCTCGCTGATGACCGAGTTCATCGGCCTCAGCTACTTCGCCGAGATCCCGGCGGTGATCTTCGACGTCCAGCGCGGCGGGCCGTCCACCGGCATGCCGACCCGGACGCAACAGGCCGACCTGCTGGCCGCCGCCTATTCCGGCCACGGCGACACCAAGCACCCGATGCTGCTGCCCGCCGACCCCGGCGAATGCTTCGAGATGGGCGCCCTGGCCTTCGACCTGGCCGACCGGCTGCAGACCACCGTCTTCGTCATGCTCGACCTCGACATCGGCATGAACGAGTGGCTGACCCGACCCTTCCAGTGGGACGACAGCCGCCGTCTCGACCGCGGCAAGGTGATGACCGCCGAGGACCTCGAGGCCGGCGCCGACTTCGGCCGCTACAAGGAGGTGGACGGCGACGGCATCCCGTACCGCACCTATCCCGGGACCCACCCCACCAAGGGCGGCTACTTCACCCGCGGCACCTCGCGGAACCCCTACGCCCGCTATTCGGAGGAGGGCGCGGTCTACGTCGACAACATGGAGCGGCTGCTCCGCAAGTTCGAAACGGCCAAGACCCTGGTCCCGGCGCCGGTCCTGCGCGCCGCCCAAGGCCGGGCAGGGGGCGGCAAGGTCACCGAGGGCGTCCTCTACTTCGGCTCCACGACCCCGGCGATGCACGAGGCGCTGGAGATGCTGGAAGCCCAGGGCCGCCGGCTGAACGCGCTGCGCGTCCGCGGCTTCCCGTTCGCCGACGAGGTCTTCAACTTCATCGCCCAGCACGAGCGGGTCTACCTGGTCGAGCAGAACCGCGACGCCCAGCTGCGCACCCTGGTCATGACCGAGGGCGACGTCGATCCGGCCAAGCTGGTCTCGGTCCTTCACTACGACGGCACCCCCATCACGGCGCGGTTCATCGCCGGCGCCATCGGCCAGCGGATGCAGATGGCCCAGATCGAGGCGGCGGAATGACCTACATCCTGAAGCCCCAGCTCCATCACCCCAGCCTGCCGACCAACAGCCTGGGCTACACGCGGCGCGACTACGAAGGCTCGGTCTCGACGCTCTGCGCCGGCTGCGGTCACGACAGCATCTCCTCGGCGATCATCCAGGCCTGTTTCGAGCTGGAGCTGCCGCCGCACCGGGTCGCCAAGCTCTCCGGCATCGGCTGCTCGTCCAAGACCCCGGACTACTTCCTGGGTGCCAGCCACGGCTTCAACACCGTCCACGGCCGCATGCCCTCGGTGCTCACCGGCGCCAACCTCGCCAACCGCGACCTGATCTACCTCGGCGTCTCCGGCGACGGCGACTCGGCCTCCATCGGCCTCGGCCAGTTCGCCCACGCCATCCGCCGCGGCGTGAACATGCTCTACATCGTCGAGAACAACGGCGTGTACGGCCTGACCAAGGGCCAGTTCTCGGCCACCTCCGACAAGGGCAGCAAGTCCAAGCGCGGCGTGGTCAACCACGACGCCGGCATCGACATGGTCAGCCTGGCGCTGCAGATGGGCGCCACCTTCGTCGGCCGCAGCTTCTCGGGCGACAAGGCCCAGCTCGTCCCCCTCATCAAGGCCGGCCTGGCCCACAAGGGCGCCGCCTTCATCGACTGCATCTCCCCCTGCGTGCAGTTCAACAACCACAACGGCTCGACCAAGAGCTTCGACTATGTGCGCGAGCACAACGAGGCGGTGAACCGCCTCGACGTCATCACCCCGCGCGACCCGATCCACGTGGACTACAAGCCCGGCGAGACCGTCCGCGTGCAGCAGCACGATGGCTCGATCCTTTCCCTCCACAAGCTGAACGAGCTCTACAATCCGGGGAGCCGCGCCCAGGCCCTGGGCTACCTCCAGGCCCGGCAGGCGAGGGGCCAGATCGTGACGGGGCTGCTGTTCGTCGACCCGGAAGCGGGCGACCTGCACGACGCCGTGGGCACGGTGGAGACCCCGCTGAACCAGCTTGGCGAGGCGGAGCTGGTGCCGGGAAGCGCGGCGCTGGATCGGATCAACGCGGCGTTGCGGTAGGGCCTCGTTGCGCCTTACCTCCCCCGCGAAGCGGCGGGAGGGGGACCGCCCGCCGAGCCGCAGGCGAAGAGCGGGTGGTGTAGGGGGCGAGCCGCAAACTCGGCTGATCGCCCATGCACCTCGCGTAGACAAGCCCAACGGGGGCATCTTGGCGCTATCGCTAGGGGCGCCGGCGCCGTCTGGACTTCGCCATGTCTAGCGCAGCTTCCGCGCTGACTGTCGGCAACTGGCGCTTCAAGGTGCCGCGATGAAACCTCGATTTTGTGGTTTGCAGAAACTTGCGATCCTTCTCGCAGTCCTCGTAGCGGACCACGGCGCGCCACCGAAGCGCGTCACCCGCTAGCGACGCCAAAGCGGCGGCCCAGTTCAGCCGAAGGGTAAAATGGTAGTCGCGTGAGGAACCCGGCGCGATCGGTCCAAGATCGTCAAAGGAGCAACTCGCCGTTGTCCAGTTTGGGCCCTTAACATGTCCCTTGCCGGCGAGCTCGGCTCCCGGCAGGCCAAACACCTCCACGCCCCGGGGGTCGATTGCGGCGTGGCGCTTGTTGCGGATGGTCATTGAGAGATCGACCCAGCTCGCCCCCCCCCCTGCGGCTTGTGCACCCGCGCGGTCATCTCAATCAGCACATGCGGCCTGATCTGGAGCCACGTGAAATAGGCGGCCAAGCTTGCCGGTACAGCGGTCAGAACGGTCGCGTAAGCCGTTACCGCTTCATAGATGTTCGGCTCGCTCATGTGCAGAGGTCTGAGGAAATCTGCCGGAAAGCGGTCATGAATGTCAGGAGGAAATACTCCGTCGGAATCGATGGATTGGTGGTCTGAAGGAAGGTCCCCGGATCGGGAACATTTGTGGCCGCAGTTACGAGTAGCCGTGCTGCCACACGCCGATAACTCCTTAGAGACTCGTTCGATCGATGAGCTATGTGATTTCTTATTATTCTCGCGTCGTCAATTATCGTACGTCGAGCGACTATTACTGGTTTTATTGGATATCCATCGCTCAGGTACAACTCTGCCCGAGAGATGATGAAATCAGGGTTATTCCATTCTAGGAATGGCATGCCCGACTTCATGAGTTGCAATCCGTGATCGCGTGATTTCGGCTTTAGGAATGATCGCGCTCCGACGCCGGATTTGGTCTTCTTTCCGACCACGAAGAGTGCAAAACTTTCCTGTAGATGGCCCTCAAACTCCCGAAAGGCAGCCAAGAAGACGCCTTCGTTCAAGACATCCATCTGGGTTCTTGAGAGTCGTCGGCCTGGCACTGCGGAAAATCGCTGCTGATTTTCAGCATCTAGGCGCGACAACCGGTCAAGAGACCGAAGGAAATTCGCGTGTGCTGTGTCTAGCCGTCGACTCGCCATTCCCCACCGCCGGCAGCGAGTCTGCGCGAGAGGAAATTCGTTCTCGCGGTTCGAGCGCCGGTGTCGGTCGTGGCGCGCCTGGACTTTTGAATGAAGTCCGCGAAGTCTTCGGGAATGCCTTCCGTGCGCGGAAGCATGGCGGAATAGCGATCATACTGAGCGCTGATATCATCCAGGAGAATTCTCAGGGCCCCGGGCTTCAATTTTGACAGGTTTGGCCGACTCTCGGGATCTGCCCCCGAAAGTGAATAGAGGCCGTGCGCAACAGTGGTAAACAACGTGTAGAATAGATGTATTCTAGACCAATTAGTCTCCGCCAAATCTTTCGCAGGATAGATGGACGAAATTACTCCCATAGTCGTATCAAATCGCGATTCAATATCGTCGACATTCGGAAATTCGTCTTCGTACTTTTTGTACAGATTCTCCACTGATTTATTCGTCTGTATGGAATCGCACAGCGCGACTAAAAGATCGGAGGTCAATTCAGCTTCTGCCATGCGAGTTACGCTGGCTCGTGTTAATACCCCAGCATTCAGAAAATATTCTACGTACTTAAATCCCAGACCATATGCCAATTGCTTGAAGAAGCCGACATATTGAGAATTAAGTATCTCTTGACTATTTAGCCGAATTGTGTACGTATTTATTCTCGCGAAGATGTCAAGAAGTTCGCTGTACGGCATATCGTACAGCATATCGACGCCAATTTCGTACTTAAGAAATGATTCTTGCGCATCGTGCGGCAAATCGTCAAATCTCTTTCCAGCAAATTCCTTATTGTGAGCACGCGAGATCGGAAACTCGTTACTGACATACTCTAGGATTGCTCGAAGTCGTTGCTGTCCATCGACGACTACGCGGATATTTCGACGATCCCTCATGTGCTGCGTGAGGAGCAACTTTGGCATCGGCTTGCCGCGCACGATGGTATCTACCAAGTAGGACTTGGCCTTGGTGCTCCAAACGCTCCGACGTTGAAACTCAGGCGAGAGTTCGAGTTGCCCGCGCTCGCTCCATTCCACGAACTCTGAGACGTTTTGGACTCGTGTGTCGAAGTCTTTCATTGAGCCCCTGAGGTTACCGCAAGCGATGCGTTAGCGACGGTCGAGCGGAAGCCTAGGCGTGTCAAGCTAGGCGAGCTTCCCGGCACTCGTGGCTGCGACGGGATCCGCAGAGGGTCTGCACGTCCGCTTCTGACGTACCCCACCCCCACATTCCCCCCCGACATGTGGGACGCCCTCGACATCACCGAAGAGGAAGCCGCCGGGCTCGCGGAGATCGCGCGGCATGACCTGGAGCTGGCGCGGGACTTTGCGCGCCGGGCGCTGGCGGCCACCGACAACGACGAGGCCAGCCGGCTGGGGCGCAGCTATCAGCGCGCGGCGCGGTCGTATCGCCAGACGCTCGCCGTCAAGGCGCGGCTGAAGCGCGACCTGGCCGCCGCCGCCCGGGCGCAGGCCGACACGCCGGCGCGCAAGCCCGGCGGCGCGGCCGTCGCGCGCCGGATCGGCGAGCTGCGCACGGCGCTTCTGCGCCTGAGCTGGGACGAGGCCGAGCGCCTGGAAACCGAGGCGGAGGCCGCCGGCGCCTCCGACGCCGCGTGCCTGGAGTTCGCCTGGCGCCGCGTCGACGCCGAGGCGACCATTTCGGACGCCTGCGTCACCCCCGACTTCGCCGCCGCGCCGCTGGACGACGAGGTCGCGCGGCTGGCGCTGCACCTGGGCTTCCTGCCCGACGCCATCGCCCGCTGGCGCGACCTGCCGGACCCGCCGCGGGCCGCGCTCGACACCCACGTCGAAGTTCCCGACTGGGAAAGCTCGGCCTGAGCCCGCCGCCCGCCGCGTCAGCGCGACGCGGCGCTCGCCGGCGCCGCCAAGGCCCCGCCCGAAACCGCCCCCGGAACCGCCGCCGCGACCGCGGGCTTCAGCGCCGCGGCGACGTCCTTCAGGGCGTCCTCGTTCGCCGCGCAATAGGCCGGCCGGTCGGTGAAGCCGATCGCCGCCTGCATGCGGTCCTGGGCATAGGTCGACAGCGCCCAGTCCATCGGCATCGTGAAGGGCTGCGCGAACGGCTGCTCGGGCGCCTTGCGCGGGTTGTCGCACAGCCAGAACGAGATGAACTTGCCGCCCAGGCCGCCGGTCGAGCGCGTGTCGGCGAAGAGCAGCTCGGCCAGGTGCTGGCCGTGGCCCTTGCCGGAGTTGAGCGCCCCGATGGGCGGCGCCAAGAGCTCGTTGGCCGCCAGCCAGCCGCTCTTCTTGTCCACGCCGCTGTAGCGGATGGTCACGATCACCAGGTCCAGCGTGTCGCCATGCCGCTTCGCCGGCCCCAGCTTCAGCGTCCAGGCCAGCTCGCGCGCCGTCTCCACGCCCACGGCGTCGAAATAGCCGCCGTCCAGGATGTGGCGCGAGCCCGTGGTGTTCTTCGGCAGCGTCCCCGCCGGGCTCACGTACGGGAACCGCGCGCCGTTGTGGATCGCCGTGGAAGCCAGCACGTCCTTGCGCGCCAGGCGGTGGAAGTCGTCGGCGTCGACGTGGGTCGGCGAGCCTTCCGGCGCGACCGTGACGTCGACGGCCGAGGTCAGGATCCGGCGGCCGGTCTCCTCGCTGGCCCCGTTGATCACCACCAGCGGGGTCCAGGGCAGCGGCGAGGTGCGCCAGATGTCGAGGAAGGGCCGGGCCATGGTCTCGCGGTCGCAGCCGGGGCAGTCGCGCGACCAGCTCGTCTGCCAGGCCCGCTCCAGCGCCTCGGCGCGGTCGGGCCACGGCATGGGGAAGGGGATGAAGCGCTGGATCAGGTCGTTGGCGAACAGGCTGGCGGCCACGGGGCTGAGGGCGTCGTCGCCGGTGAACTTCGTGATGCGCTCCTGCAGGGCCTGTGGAGTGGCCGGCTGTTCGCGGATCGCCGCCACATAGCCCAGCGAGCCCACGCTGCCGCCCGAGACCGAGCTGATGGCGAACAGCCGCTTGCGGAAGTCGGGGCCGATCTCCTGGTCCAGGGCGGCCAGCACCTGGCCGGTCCAGAAGCCGGCGCGCGAGGCGCCGCCTTCGGACACCACGATCACCAGCGGCAGGGTCTGGCCCGCCGGGTCACGGGTGAACTGGGCGCGCCAGCGGTCGTAGGCCTGGTCGAGGGTCGCGCGCTCGATCGAGGTCGGCTCGGGGCGGCTCCAGCCGCGCCGGCCGACGGCGTGGTTGTCGAGCCAGAGGCTGAACACCACGGCCGCGAACAGCAGGGTCGGCAGCACCGGGAAGCGGACGTTCGCGCCCAGCTGCACCAGGATCGCGATCGACGGGATCATCATGCTGACCGCCAGGAACACCACGGCCGGCGGGCCGATCCAGCGGGCGGGATGCACCGGCGCGAACCACAGCATCAGGACGACCGCCAGGCTGCTCGCCAGGACGAAGCCGACCCAGGCGCGGCCCACGCGGGCCGGCGGCTGGTGCGGCAGGCGCGGCTTCGCCTTGGACTTGGCGAAGCGCACGATGTCCTGCCGTCGCACGATGAAGACGAAGAAGCCCAGGCCCAGCGCCGCCAGCAGAACCGCGATGCCCCAGTTCTCGGTGCGGTTCCAGATCACCGCGTAGATCACGATCACGTAGATCAGCAGCCCCGCCAGCCGCGGCGCCCACTCCAGGATCCGTGGCGCGGGCCAGGCCTTGGGGTCCGAGCCGAAGTTGAAGTTGATGATCACCCGCGGCCAGAACCAGACCTGCAGGGCCAGGAACAGGACGGCCACGGCGAAGGCGATCTGTTGCGGGCCCAGCGGGTCTTCGCTGACCGCCCGCACCACGTCCTGGCCCTGGGGCAGGACCGCCAGCAGCGAGGTGACCAGCAGCGCCATCAGCGCCACGAAGGGCCCGCCCTGGAGCTTCTCGGTGATCAGGCGGAACAACGCCCAGCCGCCCGGATATTGCGGCGGGTCCGGCGGCGGCGAGGGCGGGGAGCCCTGCGGCAGCCGCGTCGAACTGAGCTCGATGGCGCCGGAATTGTTGCCGTAGAAGGCGTCCAGGTCGTTGGCGAACACCACCAGGTCGCCGCTCGCGGGCGCCACCCAGTCCACGCCCCGGCCGATGCGGAACATCGTCTCCGGCTTGCCGTCGATCATGCCCACCAGGCAGAACAGCGGCGCGTTCCAGAGCCGGCCCCAGACGTCCAGCACGTGGAAGAAGAAGTTGCGGTAGCCGTCGGGCCCGCAGGTGATGAGCCAGTCGCGCCACGTCCCCGTCGCCTCGAAGCGCCAGGTCTCGCCCTTCGTCACCGGCCCGACCGGCACGGCCTTCTCCGCGGCCGCGACCGTGGTGGTGTACGAGCCCGGGCTGTTCGCCCCGCCTTTCGCTGCGCGCGCCATCGTCCGCCCCGTTCCCGCGCGTCTCCGCGCCCCCCGGGGGAGGCTACAACCGCAAAACGCGGGTCCGCAAGAATGCAGTCGAGGCTTGTGTCAGGCTCTGGCCAGTTCGCCCACCACGAAGGCGTCCTCGCCGTCGCGGACCAGGCCCTCCAGCACGTCGGGCAGGTCGTGCGGGTCGACGATCAGCACCAGGCCGATCCCGCAGTTGAAGGTGCGGCGCATCTCATGTTCCGAGACGCCGCCCGTCTGAGCCAGCCACTCGAACACCGGCGGCAGGGCCCAGGCGTTCCAGTCGAAGCGCGGGACCAGGCCGTCGGCGATGGCGCGCGGCGGGTTCTCCACCAGGCCGCCGCCGGTGATGTGGGCCAGGCCCTTGATCCGGCCGGCCTTCAGGTGCGGCAGCACGGTCCTGATGTAGATCCGCGTCGGTTCCAGCAGCGCCTGCGCCAAGGTCTTGCCCTCGGCGAAGGGCGCGGGCGCGTCCCAGGCCAGGCCCGAGCGCTCGACGATGCGGCGGATCAGCGAATAGCCGTTGGAGTGCGGGCCGGACGAGGCCAGGCCCACCAGGATGTCGCCTTCCTTCTGGTCGCCCAGGCGCGGGATCACCTTGTCGCGATCCACAGCCCCGACGCAGAACCCTGCCATGTCGTAGTCGCCCTCGGCGTACATGCCGGGCATCTCGGCGGTCTCGCCGCCCACCAGGGCGCAGTTCGCCTGGCGGCATCCCTCGGCGATGCCGGCCACGACCGAGGCCGCGGCCTCCACGTCCAGCTTGCCGGTGGCGTAGTAGTCCAGGAACATCAGCGGCTCGGCGCCCTGGGCCAGCAGGTCGTTGACGCACATGCCCACGAGGTCGATCCCGACCGTGCCGTGCAGCCCCGTCTCGATGGCCACCTTCAGCTTCGTGCCGACGCCGTCCGTGGTCGTGACCAGCAGCGGATCGTCGTACCCCGCCGCCTTCAGGTCGAAGAGCGCCCCGAACCCGCCCAGCGACGGCTCAGAGCCCGACCGGCGAGTGGATTTCGCCAGCGGTTTGATGCGTTCCACGAGCTCGTTCCCGGCATCGATGGAGACGCCGGCTTGCGCATAGGTGAGACCGTTTGGCCGTTCGGACATTTACGAACCCGGACTGGAAGTGCAGAGAGACGCGCTTGCGGACTGGAGTCGTCCGCGCGCGGGGCTATAGCTGATTTATGACGCCTATCACTACCACCGCCGAACTCGCGGCGTTCTGCGACAAGATCAAGGGCCAGCCGTTCGTCGCCGTGGACACCGAGTTCATGCGCGAAACCACCTACTGGCCGAAGCTGTGCCTGATCCAGGCCGCAGCGCCAAACGCCGAGGCGGTGATCGATCCGCTGGCCGAGGGGATCGACCTCGAGCCGTTCCTGGCGATCATGCGCGACACGAAGATCCTCAAGGTCTTCCACGCTGCGCGCCAGGACGTCGAAATCTTCAACAACCTGCAGGCCATGCCGCGGCCGCTGTTCGACACCCAGGTGGCGGGCATGGCGGCGGGCTACGGCGAGCAGATCGCCTATGACGCCCTGGTCCGCCAGATGCTGAAGATCGAGCTCGACAAGTCGAGCCGCTTCACCGACTGGGCGCGCCGGCCGCTGACCGACAACCAGCTCACCTATGCGCTGGCCGACGTGACGCACCTGGCGAAGCTGTTCCCGATGCTGCGCGACCGCCTGGAGCGGGAAGGGCGCCTCGCCTGGGTCCAGGACGAGATGAACGACCTGACCGACCCGGCGAACTACGACGTCGAGCCGGAGAACGCCTGGAAGCGGCTGCGGCCGCGCCGGCACACGGCCAAGTACCTGGCGGTCTACAAGGCCGTCGCCGCCTGGCGCGAGCGGATGGCCCAGACCCGCGACCAGCCGCGCGGCCGCATCCTGAAGGACGAGGCGATCGACGAGATCGCCACCCAGGCGCCGACCGACGCCGATGCGCTCGACCGCCTGCGCTCGGTGCCCAAGGGCTTCTCGGGCTCGCGCTTCGGGCCCGACCTGGTCTCGGCCATCCGCGAGGCTCTGAAGGATCCGGAAGGCTACGCCCCGGTGATCGAGAAGACCCGCCAGCAGGCATCGCCGGCCGCCGGCGCGGTCGTGGAACTGCTCAAGGTGCTGCTGAAGGCCCGCGCCGAGGAAGCCAACGTCGCCTCCAAGCTCATCGCCACGGTCTCGGACCTCGAGCAGATCGCGAACGACGACGACGCCGACGTGGGCGCGCTCAAGGGCTGGCGCCGCGAGGCGTTCGGCGAGGACGCCCTGAAGCTGAAGCGCGGCGAGCTGGCCCTGGTGCTGGATGGCGCGCGCGTGCGGGTCGTCGAGGTGCGCCGGGCCCCGAAAGCGGCGGCGGCCGGCTAGGCCTCGCGATCCTTGGGATAACTCCAACCGCTTGATCGAACAGCGGTTTCGAACGCCGTTCTCAGGCTGTCCACAGGTTCTGCACCGAAAGCGCCACGGAACGTTCACAGGGTGGTCGCAAGACAACGTTGCGGGCCGGCCGCGTCTGCGCGAACCTCTCCTTGCCGAGAGGGACTGCGGCGCGGCGGACCGGGCGACCGGGAGGCGAAGCGGGCAGGAGGCTCTCCAGAGTGGATGGTTCCGGGGAAACCTGGGGTCCTCACGACGGGGCGGCACGGGAGACGGAACGGAGTCGGGCTGGCTTGCCAGCGGGACCGAGGGCCCCTTCCACCAGCAGGCGCAGATCCCCCAACGGATCTGTTTTAGAGGGCGGTGTTCCGGGCGACCGGGACGCCGCCCTCTTCATATGGGCCCAACGGCTGCGGTCGATCCGGCCGGTGCCGAAGGCTCGTAGGTGGGGATCGCCGGCCGGCGATCCCTGCTTTGCCGCGTCAGCCCATCTCCAGCTTCAGCTTCAGGGCGCTGGCCAACGCCTGGGCCCGGCGCGTCGTCTGCTCGCCCAGCAGCATGTCTCCCCAGTCGCCGAGCGCGGTCAGCGAGAGCCGGTCGCCGCGCATCGTGACGCTGGACTTCTCGAGCAGCGTCGGGTTGCGGGCCGACAGGTCGCAGCCCAGCCGGATCGCCGAGCCCAGCGCGCGCGCCCGCTGCCGCCGCTCGGGCGTCAGGATGCGGCCGATGGCGCCGGCGTCCGGCGGCTGCGGGGCGGCCGAGTGGCGGGCGAAGGCGACGTTGGCCAGGAAGGCCCGCTCGGGGTGGTTCATTCCGGCCAGCGGCGCGCGCAGCACCTGCTCGAAGGCCAGGTCCGCCCTGTGGTCGGGGTGCAGGAAGGCGCCCAGGTCGGCCAGCCGGCAGGCGGCGGCCAGCAGAACGCCATCGCGGCCGCCGAACAGCGCCGGCAGCTTCTCGAACAGCGGCCCGATCCAGGCCTCCAGCGCCTGGCCCAGGCCCGGCGCCACGCCCCGGTGGGCGGCCAGGGCCTCGCAGCCCTCGATCAGCGGGTCGAGCTGGCGCACCTCGGGCGGCATCGCCTCCAGCAACAGGCCTTCGCGCACGCCGTACGCCGAGATCACCAGCCGCTCGACCCCCAGCCGCTCGATCACCCGCTCCAGCACGGTGGCGGCGTAGGGCAGGGTGTCGAAGCGCTTCTTCGAGAGCCCCTCGATGCCCTCCAGGGACGAACGCGACTGGCGCTGGACGAACCGCGCCAGTTCCAGGCCGTCGACGCGGCCGATCTCGTACTGGTGGGCCACGTGGAGCGGATAGTCGGCCAGCTGCATGTGCAGCAGGGCCAGGTTGCGCCAGGCGCCGCCGACGGCATGGAATTCCGGGCTGGAATAGCGCGGCGCCAGCGGCGTCAGGTGGTCGTCGATCAGCCGGCGCGTGCGGTCCAGGTTCAGCGGCTTCGGCGCGCCCAGGGCGAACGGCCCCAGCGGCAGGGTCGCGCCCTCGATGTTGGAGAAGCCGTTCAGGCGCACCAGCTCCAGGCTGGAGCCGCCCAGGTCGCCCACCACGCCCTCGGCGTCGGGCTGGCCGCAGACCACGCCCAGCGCGGCGTAGCGCGCTTCCTCCTCGCCCGAGAGCACGCGGACGTCCAGGCCGGTCTCGTCCTTTACGCGCTTCAGGAAGGCCTTGCCGTCGGCGGCGTCGCGCACGGCGGCGGTGGCGCAGGCGGTCACCTCGTCGGCCCGCCAGCCGTCCAGGGCCGCGCGGAATCGGCGCAACGCGCCGACCGCGGCCTCCACGCCCTCGGGCGACAGGCGGCGGGTCGCGGTCAGGTCCTTGCCCAGGCCCGCGACCACCTTTTCGTTGTAGATCGTCCAGAGCGCGCGGCCATCGACCCGGTAGATCACCAGGCGGACGGAATTGGATCCGACGTCGATGACGGCCGCCTGGCGGCCTTCCGGGCGCCCGGCGCTATCCCCGCGAGGCCACATTTTCGATCGCGCGCGGCATGTCCTTCACTTTCTGCCCGCGACCGGAAAGGCTGGGATTCGTCATGAAATACTCATGCGCCGAGAAGGCGTTCGGGTGGTCCCAGGCAGGATCACGCCTATAGCGGCCGTCGGCGTCGAGGGTCCAGCTTTGTGCTTCGTCCTTGAGGTTCGCCAGCATGATCTGTTGGA
>Ga0102590_1001202_pt1 | contig 41330 bp, 27 predicted proteins | sample AraplaMF_Col_mMF_FD_76859 | JGI IMG/M metagenome (GOLD analysis project Ga0102590, IMG submission 76859) | Arabidopsis root microbial communities from the University of North Carolina, USA - plate scrape MF_Col_mMF | ecosystem: Host-associated > Plants > Roots > Endosphere | place: USA... | reverse complement strand
TGAGCGACATCAATTTCAGAAGGCTGGTGATTTCGCTGCTTGCGCTCAACACCTTTCTCATCTGCGCTCTTGCGGGCGCCGGGATCGTCTATCTGAGGACAGACCCGCCGGCCGCGGTTGCGCGAATGCCGCTGGCCGGCGAGCAGCTGTCCAAGGATGATCGGGATGCCTTTCAACGCACGATGAATGATGCTCGTCGCGCGGTACGCCAGAATTCGCTGGAAGCACGGCAGGCCCGCATCGAGGCTGCCGCCCTGATGGGCGAACCGGAATTCGATGCCAAGGCGCTTGCCGGCGCGCTGGACCGCGCGCGCCGGTCGGAACTCGCCGTGCGTGCCGCCACCGAAGACCGGGCCGTGGAATTCGCACAGGGACTGCCCCTCGACGCGCGGCGGCGGCTTGCGGAAGGGCTGCTGGCCCGCGAGGCTCCCCGCCCCGCCACGAAATGACCACATTTGGGAAGCGACGGATTTCTCTGCAGCCGCCGTTAAAGAGCCGATGACGAAACGGAGTTCGTATCGGTTATGGCCAATTCCAAAGAGATTGACGCTGCCCTGACGCTCTGGCGCTTTGGCCTCGGCGCGCGCGAAGGCGATCTGCAGGCGATCAAGGATGACCCTCGCGATCTTCTACGGCAGGAGGTGGTGGAATGCTACACGCCGACGCCCGTCGGAGCGGCACTGCGTTCCAGCGCCGACCTGCTCATGTCTCTGATCGAATACAACAAGGAAGTCCAGGCGGAACGGGACCGTCCTGCGCCTGCGCCGATGCCCGCCCCGCAGCCGGTCGCAACCGCAGTTGGCAATGCCCAAGATGCAAACCGCCCCGCCGGGGGCATGATGGATGCGGGAGCGACGGCGGCTCCGGCCCAACCGCAGCAACCCGACAAGAAGGCCGCCCCGGCCTCAAAACGCCCGTACCTTCCCCAGCAGATACTCATTGCCGAGGCCGACGCCCGATTCAACGGCACCATACATCAGCCATTGATCGGTTTCGGCGAACGGCTCGCGATGTTCTGGGCCAACCATTTCGCAATCGCCACCGGCAAGGGCGGCGACGTGCATATCATGGCGGGCGCCTTCGAGCGCGAAGCGATCCGTCCGCATGTCTTCGGCCGCTTCGAAGATATGCTGCTGGCGGTCGAGAGCCATCCGGCCATGCTGTATTTCCTCGACAACCATCAATCGATCGGGCCGAATTCCCAGGCCAACAAGAATGGAAAACGCGGACTCAACGAGAACCTCGCCCGCGAGATCATGGAACTGCACACGCTGGGGGTAGATGGCGGGTACGATCAGGCCGACGTGACGTCGCTTGCCCGTATCATCACCGGCTGGAGCGTCTATCGCGATGAAAAACGTCCCGGCCCGATGGGCAGTTTCGTCTTCAACGCCTATGCGCACGAACCGGGCGACCATTCGGTGATGGGAATGACCTATGCCGAGGACGGCGAGGAACAGGGGCGCTCGGTGCTGCGCGACCTCGCCCGTCATCCGGCGACTGCCAAACATATCGCATTCAAGCTCGTCCGGCATTTCGTGGCCGATCAGCCGCCGGCCGGTATCGTCCGCAAAGTCGCCGCGGCCTACACGAAAACCCATGGCGACCTGTCCGCCGTCTACAAAGCCCTGATCGATAGCGAAGAAGCCTGGGCGCCCGAGTTGTCCAAGATGCGGCCTCCGCTCGACTACGTCGTGGCGCTGATCCGCGCGACAGGCCTCAGACCAAAACCCGAGCAGATCATCTCCACCCTGAACGCGCTCGGTCAGCCGCTCTGGAACCCCTCGGGCCCGAACGGTTTCTCCGATGTCACGGATGGCTGGGCCTCGTCCGAAGGTCTCGCCACCCGGATCGACGCCGCCGCCATCTTCGCCCACCAGGCTGGCGGGGCCACCGACCCGCGGGAATTCGTCAGGGACCGCTTGGGTCCCCTTCTTTCTCCCGAAACGCTGCAGGCGGTGGCCCGGGCCGAAACCAAGGCGCAAGGCCTGTCCATCGCATTCCTTTCCCCCGAATTTCAGAGACGTTGATCATGTTGTGCGAGCATCTTTCCCCGACCCGTCGTGCAGTCCTCGGCGCTTCCGGCGCACTTTTTGCCTGGGCCTTCATGCCCCGCTTCGCTCATGCCGCCGGCGGGCGAGACCCGCGTTTCGTGACGATCATCCTGCGCGGCGCACTAGACGGCCTGACGGCCGTCCCGCCGATCGGCGATCCGGACTACGAAGCGTTGAGACAGCAGAGCGCCATGCGGATCGAGGGAACCAATGCCGCACTGCCGCTCGACGGTTTCTTTGCGCTGCATCCCTCCATGCGCAATTTTCAACGTCTCTTTCGCGCCGGACAGGCGGCCGTCGTGCATGCCAGTGCGACCTCCTATCGGGAGCGGTCGCATTTCGATGGTCAGGACGTTCTGGAATCGGGATTTCCGGCGCCCGGTCACGTCGAGACCGGTTGGCTCAATAGATTGCTCGAAGGACTGCCGGCGGGTGAACGGGTCGCGCCGGGCCTAGCCGAGCGCGTGCGGGGACTGTCGGTCGGGACCACGGCCGCACTGGTCATTCGCGGCAAAGCGCCGGTGCTCGGCTGGGCTCCCTCCATCCTGAAACCTGCGGATGGCGATCTCGCTCCCCGCCTTGCCGATCTCTACGGACAGAAGGACCCGGTTCTCGCGCGCCTTCTTCAAGAAGGGATCGACACTGGAAAGATCGCGTCCGGCATCGACATCAAGGCGCGCGGCGGTCCGGGAGATCCGAACGGCATGGAGCAGATGGCGAGGGGTGCTGCACGGCTGATCGCGCATCCGGAAGGCCCCCGTGTCGCAGCCCTCGCATTCGAGGGATGGGATACCCACGCTCAGGAAACCGACCGTCTGGCAAAACTGCTGACCGGGCTCGACAACGCGCTCGCTGCATTCGAGCAGGAACTCGGCCCCGTCTGGAAGGATACCGCAATCCTCGTCGCAACGGAGTTCGGCCGTACCGCCCGCATCAATGGAACCGAAGGCACGGACCACGGCACGGGCACGACGGCTTTTCTCGCCGGCGGAGCGATCCGCGGAGGACGGGTCATCACCGACTGGCCCGGCTTGAAGGAAGCGCAATTGCACGACGCCCGCGACCTTGCAGCAACCACTGATCTCAGAGCGATCATCAAGGGTGTTGCGACCGACCTGCTCGGCGCGAACGCCGGCCATCTGCGCGATGTTGTTTTCCCCGGTTCGGAAAACGTACAGGCCGCAAAAGGCCTGATCGTCTGACCGCGTTGTGTTGAGGGCGGACCCGGTGTGTCGGGTTCCTGATCTCATCGATCCCCGACGTTTGGCAGGATTTTTCGCAAGGCAGGGAGTTCTTAAACGAAATAGTCTATTTATTTTATAGAAAATATCCCACCCTTCCGTGCATCGATATCCACATCCTGCAACGACAAGGGGAAGATCGACGATGACATTGGTAAAGACAGTGAGAGTGGCGCTGATAGGCCTGCTGGGCTTCGGCGCCATGGGTGGCGTGGCCGCAGCGCAGACGAACGCGCCTCTTCTTCCAAAAGTGCCGCCCAGAACGGTCCTGACGATCGGCGATCCGGTGACGCAGAAAGCGCTGGAAGTCTCCGGCCTGATCAAGGAACTGTCCTTCGAGGTCAAATGGGCGAACATCAGCGGTGGCCCTCAGACTTCGGAGGCATTCCGGGCCAAGGCGCTCGACGTCGGATCGGTAGCCGAGATCCCTTCGATCTTCGCCAACTGGAACAACCTGCCGGTCCGCAACATCGCCTATCGCGAACGCCGCGATCCAATCGCCAATCCTATTTATCGTTTCGGCGTGGCGCCGGGCGCCGGCGTCAAGACGCTGGCGGACTTCCGCGGCAAGCGGATCGCCTTCAGCCCCGGCCAGGCGCAGGGCGCGCTCGTCCTGCGGGCAATCCATGCTGCCGGTCTCAAGAAAAGCGACGTCACCCTGGTCGAACTGCCCAGCACCGGCGACGTCTATCCGAAGGCGCTGGCGAGCAGGCAGGTCGACATCGCCCCGCTGGGTGGCGTCTACATTCGGCGCTATATCACGCAATACGGCGCCGAGGGCGCCACGCTCCTGGAACACGGGCTGCGCGATGATCCCGCCCATCTTTATGCTCCACAATGGGTGTTGGACGATCCCGCCAAAGCCGCCGCTCTCGCCGAATTTGTTGGCCTGTGGGCGCGCGCGACCGAATGGGTCAACAGGAACCCGGAGATCTGGATCAAGGAATATTATGTCGGACAGCAGGGCCTGAGCCGGGATGACGGCGAATATCTCGTCAAGCTCACCGGGGAACAGGTTGTGTCCGGCGATTGGAGCGAGGTGAAGAAGCGCCATCAGGCGACCATCAACCTGCTGGCGGAAGAGCTCGGCTACAAGCCCTTCGACGTGGAAAAGATCTTCGACAACCGGTTCGAAAAAGTCGCCTCCGCCGCTTTGGCGAAGAGCCAGTAACCCCAACGGCATCCAAGAGGAGATCTGAACATGGCAACCATTTGGGATGCGGTCGAGGTGAAAACACCCCGGCAATCCAGCCGCGAAACTATCCATACGGTTCCATCCGTGGCGAGGCCCGGCGTGTCCCGGCGTCGTCGAAGACTTGGGCCCGGACCGGCGATACCGTTCGGACTGCAGATCGGGCCGGCATTGCTTGTTCTGCTATGGGTGACCGGATCGGCACTCGGATGGATCGATCCCCGGATCCTGTCCGCGCCCTGGACGGTCGTCGAAGCCTTTGGACGGCTCATCGAGCAGGGACGCCTGCAGGACAATTTCGTGACATCGGCGACGCGTGCCCTGCTCGGTCTTGGCATCGGATTGGTGATCGGCACGGTCCTTGCCGTCATCGCCAGCCTTTCCCGGATCGGCGAAGCGCTGATCGACGGCCCCGTGCAGATCAAGCGTGCGATCCCCACGCTTGCCCTGATCCCCCTGCTGATCCTGTGGTTCGGCATCGGCGAGGGCATGAAGGTCACGACGATCGCGCTCGCCGTCATCATACCCATCTACATTCACACGCATAACGCCCTGCGCGGAATCGACAGCCGCTATGTGGAACTGGCCGAGACCTTGGGCATGAGCCAGAAGGATTTCATCCTCCAGGTCGTGCTGCCCGGCGCATTGCCCGGATTTCTCCTGGGGCTGCGGTTTGCCGTCACCCTTTGCTGGGTTTCGCTTGTCGTGGTCGAGCAGATCAACGCCACCAGCGGGCTTGGCTACATGATCGACCTCGCCCGCAACTATGGACAAACCGATGTCATCCTCGTCGGCCTGGTCGTCTACGTACTGCTGGGTCTTGTCTCGGACGGTCTCGTCCGCCTGCTCGAACGGAGGGTCCTCTCATGGCGCCGCACACTGGCCAATTGAAGTCTGCCACCAAAACCGTCCATGTCCGCAACCTGGTGCGCCGCTTCGCCGCCAAGACGATCCTGGACGGAGTGGATATCGATATCGAGGAGGGTCAATTCGTGGCGCTGCTCGGCAGAAGCGGATCCGGCAAGAGCACTTTTCTCAAGGCCCTTGCCGGCCTCGACCACGACGTCGAGGGCACCGGCACGCTTGATACGCCTGATAACCTCTCGGTGGTTTTTCAGGATGCCCGCCTCCTGCCCTGGCGTACCGTCATCCAGAACGTCACGCTCGGCCTGCCGGGTGCGGCCGGTCAGGAAGCGGGCAGAAAGGCATTGGCGGAGGTGCGGCTCGAAGGCCGCGAGGCAGCCTGGCCGAACCAGCTCTCCGGCGGCGAGCAGCAGCGGGTCGCCCTTGCGCGCTCGCTGGTCCGCCAGCCGTCCCTGCTTCTCGCCGACGAGCCGTTTGGAGCGCTCGACGCCCTCACGCGGCTGAAGATGCACGACCTCTTGCGGGAATTGTGCGCGAGGCACCGCCCGGCGGTATTGCTCGTCACCCATGACGTCGATGAGGCCATTTCGCTTGCCGACCGGATCCTCGTCCTCGACGAGGGCCGCCTGATCGAGGATCTGCGGGTCGATCTGCCGGCGCCGCGTGACCATGGCGATCCGCGCTTTGCAAGCATCCGCACCCAGCTTTTGAGCCGACTGGGAGTCGAAACTCCCGGACGGCGTGCCGCCTGAAATCCGACGCACGAGATCCAAGCGACCAGATGATTATGGCCGGGAAGGGTCTGCTCAACTTCAACACCTCAACCGAGGAATACGCCAATGACTAAACAGAAGAGACAGATACGGCTCGGAGCTTTCATCATGGCGACCGGCCACCACGTCGCCGCCTGGCGCCATCCTGACGCGCAGGCCGACGCAGGCCTGAACATCGATCACTATCGGGAACTCGCGCAGACGGCGGAGCGCGGCAAGTTCGATCTGGTGTTCGTGGCGGACAGCCCCGCAGGATGGGAGCAAGCAAAGGACCCTGAAGCGCTCCGCCGTTCTTCCCAGGGCGCCCATTTCGAACCCGTGACCCTATGGGCCGCATTGTCGCAGACCACGAGCCATATAGGTTTCGTCGCGACCGCGTCCACCACCTACGAGGATCCCTATCTTCTGGCCCGAAAATTCGCCTCGCTCGACTATATCTCCAAGGGACGGGCTGCCTGGAATGTGGTTACGACGGGCGCCGACGTTTCCAAGAACTTTTCCATCCCCGGTCATCCCGCTCATGCCGACCGTTATGCGCGGGCTGAAGAATTCGTCGATCTGGTGAAAGGTTTGTGGGATAGCTACGAAGACGACGCCTTCATCCGCGACAAGGAAAACGGCATCTATCTCGATCCCGACAAGGTACATCTCGTGGATCACAAGGGGCAGTTCTTCTCCGTCACCGGTCCGCTCAATGTCGGCCGTCCCGTGCAGGGCTATCCGGTCATCGTGCAGGCCGGCGCCTCGGAACCCGGCCGCGAGCTTGCCGCGAGAACCGCAGAAATGATCTTCACCGCCAACCAGACGCTCGAGGATGCCCAGGAGTTCTATTCGGACGTCAAGGGACGGCTCGCCCGTTATGGACGCAGTCAGGACGACCTTCTGATCAGTCCCGGCATATTCCCCGTTCTCGGTGGAACGGAAAAGGAGGCGCAGGAGAACTACGATTATATCCAGTCGCTCGTACACCCCTCCATTGCCTGGAATATTCTCGCCCGCCACTACAAGGGCGTCGATCTCTCCGGTTATTCGCTGGACGACCCTGCCCCGCCATTGCCCCAGGATACGGAGCTCAACAAAAGCCGTCTCAAACTGGTCACCGATCTGGTATCGCGCAACAATCTGACGCTACGCCAGTTTTATCTGGCCGTTGCGACCGCCCGTGGCCATCGCACCGTCGTCGGCACGCCCGAGCAGATTGCCGATGCGATGCAGCTATGGTTCGAGAATGGCGCGGCCGACGCCTTCAACATCATGCCGCCGGTGCTTCCGGCCGGATTGACGGACTTCGTGGATCAGGTGGTGCCCATCCTGCGCAAGCGCGGTCTTTTCCGGCATGAATATGAAGGGACGACCCTTCGCGAAAACCTTGGCCTCCAGCGACCGCAAAACGGTTTCGCACTTCGATCCCAGCTTGAGCAGAAGACCCGGGCTGCGGTTTGATGCCGGTATTTCAGTGACATGTCCTGGCCTTGCGCTGACCGGATCGCCGTCAGTTCCGGGCCGGGACGCTGGCTCGTGCCCTACAGGGCACGGCTCGATCAGGCACTCAATGCCCGCTTCCGGTCATGCGCGAAGCCAATCGCTTCCGATTGAGGCATTGCCTTGCCGAAAATGTAGCCCTGGCCGATATCGCAGCCCTGGCTCAGGAAATAGGCGAGCTGCGAATTCTCCTCGATCCCTTCGACCGTGGTCTTGAGGTTGAGACTGCGGCTCAGTCCGAGCATGGCGTCGATGATCTTGGCGTTCTTGTCGTTGTGAGTGAAACCCGACACGAAGCTTTTGTCGATCTTGATCTTGTCGAACTTGAACCGCGCCAGCTGAGCCAGGCTGGAATACCCGGTCCCGAAATCGTCGAGCGCCACCTGGATGCCGGCGGCGTGGAACTGCTCTATCGTGGCGGCGGCAAGATCGGGGTCTCCGATCAGAGCGTTTTCGGTGATCTCGATCTCCAGCCTGGACGGCGCCAGGCCTGTCTGCTGCAGGATATGGAGAATGCGGCTTGCCAGCAGCCTGTCTTCGATCTGGACAGGAGAAACATTGAAAGAAAGGGAGAAAGGTCCCGGCCAGAGCTGTGCATCACGGCAGGCTTTCGACAGAAGCTGCTCGAACAGGGTGGTAATAAGGCCGGTCTCCTCGGCCACGGCGATGAATTGCTGCGGCGAAACGAACACTCCACCCTTGTTCCACCGCGCAAGCGCTTCGAACCCGCAGAGCTCCCCCGTCCGGAGATTGATCAGCGGCTGATAGAACGGTTCGATCTTGCCGTCGTCGATGGCGCGGCGAAGTTCACCTTCGAGTTTGGCCCGTTCGGAGACCTTCTCCTGCATTTCGGGCTGGAACAGAGCATATTGGTTGTGACCCCGGCTCTTCGCCTCGTAGAGCGCAACGTCCGACCGATGACAGACTTCCTCAAGCGAGCTGCCGTGATCCGGGATGCGGGCATAACCGACGCTGGCACCGACCTCGGTCGGCAGGGTGCCGATCCGGACCGGCCGGGAGACCGAATGGATGAGCAACTGCGCGAAAAGCTCCTCCTTCTCCGGCGAAAGGTTACGAGCCACCGCGACGAACTCATCTCCGCCAAAGCGGAAGACGCACTCATATTCGGCCAACGCGCAGATGCGCCGGGACACTTCCTTCAGCAGGGCATCGCCCCCTTGATGACCGAGAAGATCGTTGACCTTTTTGAACCCGTCGAGATCTATCGAAAACACCGTCGCAGTCTGCGGTCCGATCTCCTCGTCCGGTTCCTGCCGATTTTCGTCGAGCTGCGAAAGCACGAGCCTGTCGAACGCGTAACGGTTGGGAAGCTTCGTCAGATGATCGTGCGTGGCGATGTGATCGGCCTCGTCAAAGGCGTTATGACGATTCAGCATTTCGTTGCGCATATCGAGAATACGCAGCGCCGAATAGGCAAAACTCGCAAGACCTGCGACGAGAAGTATGATGATGACAACGTGGGCTTTTCCCGAGCTGATCGACTGAACCAACTCAAGCAGCAGGTCTTCGTAGGTTAAACAACCGACAAGCAGCAACATCGCGACTGCCGTCACTTGCGCCAACTGCCTCCCAGCTTTGCTTTCCAGAAAATCCTTCATCTACTCCTCCAACTCTGCGATCCTAGGATAAACAGTTAAAGGATTCATTATTCAGAGTTGTGCAAAGCAATCGAACTTCATGATACTGCCGCCCGAAAGGCTATGCCGGGCAACGCCGAAAATCGGCTGGCTGATGCTCAAGAATGTCCACGATCTGGGCGATGGGCACGCACGGCGAACCAGATCCAGGCGAAACACCTGCAGCGACGCCCGGCGCTGCAACCAACTGTACTTCTCTCAGTTGATATCGCGCTTGGATATCGCTCCACTCAGCGCCTCGGAAAGCTCGGCAAGCTGGTAGGGCTTGCGCAGGATCCGGATGCCCTGCGCTTCTGCCGCCTGTTTGGCAGCCTCGGAATATCCGCTCGTCAACAGGATGGGCAGTTCGGCGCGACGCGACCGGATTTCCTTTGCCAGCTCCACGCCATCCATTCCCCCCGGCATCATGATGTCCGAGAACACCACGTCTACCTGACGACCGTTGGCGAGAGCACCCAGAGCCGCGGCCGCCGTCGCGGCCCGCACCACCTGGTAACCAAGATCGTCCAGCATCTCGCTGACAAGCGCCGCGACTTCGTCGTCATCCTCGACGAGCAGGACGCTGCCCGCCGAAGCCGGACGCCGCCGCACTACATGCAGATCCACCAGGTGGCGCTCATCCGGCCCCGGCTCCCTGGACGAGCGGGGCAACAGGAGAGCGATCCTGGTCCCACGGCCGACCTCGCTTTCGATCTCTATCTTCCCGCCGGATTGCTGCACGAACCCGTGCACCTGGGCGAGGCCGAGGCCGGACCCCTTGCCGATGTCCTTCGTGGTAAAGAAGGGTTCGAACACCCGCGCCTGCACCTCGCGGGTCATTCCCGTGCCGTTGTCGCTGACGGAAACCCGGACGAAATCCCTGGTGGCGCCCTCCTGGTGCAAAAGCGGAACATTTTCCCCGCGGATTTCGATCGTTCCGCCTTTCGGCATCGCGTCGCGCGCGTTGACCGCAAGATTGAGAACAACAAGCTCCAGCTCGCTTGCGTCGACCTCGACCGGCCATAGGTCCGGTGAGAATTCCAGGGTGACAAGGATATCGCCCCGAAGACTGCGGTCGAGCAGCTCCCGCATCCCTCCGATCTGGCGGGCCAGATCGACCGTCTGCGGTTTGAGATCCTGACGACGGGAAAAGGCCAGGAGCTGTCGGGTCAGGCCCGATCCGCGTTCGGCCGCCTGCCGCATTCCGTCCATCAGCCTTTTGCGCTTGGCGGGATCCGTCTGCCGGTCGAGCATTTCCAGCCCTCCGGAAATGACCATCAGCAGATTGTTGAAATCGTGAGCCACGCCCCCCGTCAACTGGCCGATCGCTTCGATCTTCTGAGCCTGCCGAAGTTTTTCCTCGACATGCGCACGTACCGTCATCTGGTCGCGCAGGGCCTCGTTCGCGGCTTCGAGCTCCTTCGTGCGCAAAACAACCTGCTTCTCCAGGTCCTGGGCAGCCTGGTCCCGCTCTTCCAGCAGCACGCGCAGCTCCAACTGACGGGTCCTCGCCCGAAGCGCCGACTGCATCGTGCTGACCAGGGTCAGGGTCTGGACCGGACGCTCGAGGAGAGCCACGTTGCGCAGAGAGTCGATCAGGCTGCGCCGCCACACCTCGATTCCGGTCTGTTCCTGGCGGCTGGTCAGCAGGATGAAAGGAAGGTCCGACCACGGCGCTTGGTCGGCAACCCACTTGAACAACACGTTGGCATCTTTGCCAAACAGAGCCTCTTCAGCAACAAATACGGCTGCGGCTCCCGACCGAAGTAATTCCACGAGACCCGCAAGATCGCCGCAGGCCCTTGCGGAGATCCCGCTCCGGCTAAGCAGATCGACGGAGGCGGCAGCATCTCTGCCAACCGGAGCAAAGACAATGACTGGACCTAGTCGATGTTCACTTGGCACTGTTACTCCCGTCTGCCTTACTCATTGCAGGGGTGATTGAAAAATGAGGCGATCCGGCCAATACGCCGGTGAAGCCAAGTGTCGGCGGGCCGAGCTTGATCCCTTGGTTGGAGAGGCTGAACTCACGCACGCTGTGCTCGTGCCTGCCGCTTCGCTTCTTGACGACCGAAATCGCTCGCCGCACGGTGCCGTCCACTTCGAAATAGCGCAGCATGACAACGGCATCGCTCAGATAGCTGAGGTCGAGCGGAGCCTCGAGCGGACCCACGAGCCCATGTTGGGCAAGGACAAGGATCGTCAGCACCCCTCGCTGGCCGAGATAGCTCAAGAGCTCATGCATCTGCAGGATCAGAAACCGCTCGTCCGGCATGGCGTTCATATAGCCGTTCAAACTGTCGATGACGATGACCCGGGCCCCATCGACCTCGACGCTCTTCTGGACATTGGCCGTGAACTCTCCTGGAGAAAGTTCCGCAGGATCGATCTGCTGCAAGCGGATCAACCCACTCTCCAACCGGCTTTGGAGATCGAAGCCGAGATTTTTGGCGCGGGCTTTCAGTGTGCCGCTTCCCTCGTCGAAGGCGTAAACCACGGCATGTTCGCCTCGGTTCGCAGCCGCCAAAGCGTAGGTCAGAGCGAGCGAGGATTTTCCGACGCCGGCGGCTCCGAGAAACAGCGCGTTCGTGCCTCGTTCAAACCCACCGCCGAGCATCTCATCGAGCTCCCTGTTGCCGCTGGGCGTATATTCCTCGTCAAAGTCCCGATGATGTTCCGCGGCCACCAGGCGCGGAAAAATGTGGACGCCGCCCGTCTCGATGGTGAAATCGTGGTAACCGCCACGGAACTTGATGCCACGCATCTTGATGACCCTGAGGCGCCGCCTTTCGCCACCGTAATCTATGGCAAGCTGCTCCAGCAGCACGACCCCGTGCGAAATGGAATGAAGCTGCAGGTCGTTCTGTTGGGACGAAAGATCGTCAAGGAGAATGACGGTGCACTGGCGGCTGGCGAAGAAATGCTTCAGGGCGAGCACCTGGCGGCGGTAGCGCAGCGGGCTGTGAGCGAGCAGGCGCAATTCGGAAAGGCTGTCGACCACGACACGCTTCGGGTTGAGTTCGGAGACGCGATCCAGAATGAGTTTCGTCGTCTCGTTGAGCTCCATCTCTGCCGGATGGAAGACCGTCAGCTCGCGTTCGGGATCGAGGGTCGTCTCCGGCGGGACGAGTTCAAAAATGCTGACGCCGTCAAGCGACCAGCCGTGACGGCTGGCGACAAGCTGCAGCTCACGTTCCGTCTCGGAGAGCGTAATATACAGCACCCGCTCCCCCTGACGCACGCCTTCGAGCAGGAATTGCAGAGCAATCGTCGTCTTGCCCGTTCCGGGGCGGCCCTCGTAAAGGTAAAGTCGGTTTTCGTCGAGGCCGCCGTCAAGGACAGTATCCAGCCCGGCCACGCCGCTTGAAATACGTGGAGCGCCATCGAGCTCCACCGCTTCATTTCGTTCTGTCATGTTTACCCTGTACAATCGGATCTGTTGAACAAGGTGATATAGAACGCGCGAGACAAGCCTCAAGTGGCTGACAAAATGCAATGGTTTGAAGGCAGTAGCGGAATCCGTATCACAATTCCGATCGCCTGCGTTCCTTGGCGCGCCGTCCACTCTACTTCAGATATTTGGGGAATGCTTGCTTTCAGTCGTTGCGGGTAGCTTCTGATCTCGCTCTGATCAAGCTCTACCGCGGAACCAGCCTGAACAAGGCTTCGGTCGCAGCCAGCTATCGATTACCGGGCTTGCCGACGGACTGCAGAGGAATATTCAATCGGATCGAAAGACCGCTTGGCTGCCATTCCCGCGTGAGATTTCCGTTCAATCCCTGAAGGATCGTCCGTTCCAGGCGGGTCCCGAAGCCAGGCTGCTGATCTTCAACTCTGCGTGACACGCGTCCGCCCCTCTCCGACCACACAAGCTCCAGGATCTCCCCGCGCCGTGTTGCAGTGACCTCGAGCCGGCCTTCGGGGACCGACAGGCAACCGTATTTGGCGGCGTTGGTTGCAAACTCATGGAAAAGCAGCGCGAGGTTCGTCACCTTGTCGGCCGTCACGTGCACGTCTTCCCCATGCAGGCGCCAACGGTCTCCTTCCTTGCCTTCATAGGGAGCGAGGATGCTGGACAGCAGCTGAAACAGCGTCGCCGACTTTTCACGGAAGGCATCGTCGCCGGTAAAGCTCGGCAACGTCATTTCGTGAGCGCGAGAGAGTGCCATCAGCCGGTCCTTCATGCTGCCGGCGAGCTCCTCCGATGTCTGGGTGTTACGAGCCGCAAAAGTAATGAGGCTGCCGGTGATCGCGAAAAGGTTCTTCACGCGGTGGTGCATTTCCCGCAGCAGCAGATCCTGGTGTTCGGCGGCACGCTTGCGATCAGAAATGTCCCGCGCGATCTTCGAAGCGCCGATGATCTTTCCGCTCGCATCTCTGATCGGCGAGATCGTCAACGAGATATCGATGGGCGAGCCGTCCTTCCGCCTGCGGATCGTCTCGAAATGATCGACCCGTTGACCAGCGTGGATCTTTGCCAGGATGGCCGGCTCCTCATCCAGACGGTCTTCGGGGATGAGGATGGTGATCGGCTTGCCCACGACCTCCTCGGCCAGATACCCGAACACGCGCTCGGCTCCCTTATTCCAGGTCGTGATGATTCCGGACAAGCTCTTGCTGATGATTGCATCATCCGATGACTCGATGATCGCTGCCAGAAATGCCGCCGCATCATGTCCCGGCTGGGCTGCCTTCACCGCCTCCTGGAGGTCGTGGAGGCGATTATTGGCGTCCTCGGCCTTGCGGCTATCATTCGACGTCTGCGTCATAACCCATATCTCATCCAGGGGACGGCGCGGGAACAGGAAACATTCAGGAGACAATAATTGCTATCTGTCAAAAAGGAAGCCCGCCGGACAGATAGTCAGGTGCAAATTCGGCTGAAAGACCTGCGATGTTTGGAGTAGGCGCGAGCGAAGAGACTACCCAGGCAGCTGCGGGCGACAGGCGTGTCGGCTGCCTTGATTTAAAGCCGCGGACACACGACACCTCAGCTGCGCCGAGCCGACTCGATCGCCCCGACGTCGATCGTCTTCATGGTCATCATCGCATCGAAAGCACGCCTTGCCTGATCACCGCCGTCCGCCAGTGCTTCGATCAGGACGCGCTGAGTTATCTGCCAGGAGCGTTCAGGGCAGCATCTCGTTTCTTGCCGCCTGATACCCGAGCCCGGCGGAAGCCGTCAGCCCTGCCGTGCGCAGCAGGTCGATATACTCGGATTTCCGGCTTTCATCGAAGCGGAACATCGGGAAGGAAATCGACATCGCAGCGATCGGTTTTCCGAGATAGTTGAAGATCGGCGCCGCCATGCATCGCACGCCTGCCTCGCTCTCCTCCACCTCCTCGGCAAAACCGCGGCTGCGGGCCAACTGCAACTGCGCAAACAATTCCTGCGGATCGGTGATGGTGCGTGGTGCGAGCTTCGTCAGCTCCATCTTGCTGATCCGCTCGCGGATCTCGTCGTCATCCCGCCACGCAAGAAGCGCCTTGCCAAGCGACGTGCTGTGGAGCGGGTTGCGCAGCCCGAGCGTCGATTTCATCGAGAGACTGTAGGCGGAATCATATTTGTGGATGTAGACGACCTTCTGGTCGCGATCGTCAAGAATACCGAGATTGACGGATTCGCCGGTCACTCTGGACAGCTTTCCCATCGCCATATCCGCCACACGCAGCAGGTCCGTTTGCTCCGTCAGCGACCGGGCGCCGAGGCTGAAGAGTTTCAGCGTCAGGCCGTATTTTTCCGTCTCCGCATCCTGCTCCACATAGCCGAGTTCAACCATGGTCTGGAGCAGGCGATGCGCAGTCGTCTTCGACGTCATGGCTCGCTGGGCGAGATCGGCGAGACTTACCTTCTTTCCCTCGACCAACGCTTCCATCACCGCGAAGACCTTGAGGACAGCCGCGACATTTTCGGTTTTTGGGTTCAGCTCTGACATATTGCTTGTTCTATTTTTTTCGAAATCATATTCTGGAATTTAGAAAAACCTGTGTCAAGATACGGATGAGGCATCCGGAAATCTTTGATCGGCTAGCAGACTGCAACAGAAAAACACGGTTGAAAAGCCACCGGGAGTGTGATTTCCTAAAATCCGGAACAACATTCCGAATATTTGTGGAGGACGTCTGGCATGCATCCGCTGCTGCGGCAAAAGCGACATTTTATTCAGCGCAGCGATGTATGCGATCTCATCGATCGGCTGACCGACAACCTGGTCCATATCGAGGACCGCACCGGTGAATTCCTGCTGCGCCTCGACGACGGCCGCGTTATCGACACCAAAGGCTGGGCAGGCTGGGAATGGACCCACGGTGTCGCTCTGTTCGGCCTTCTCAAATATTGGCAGCAGACCGGCAACCGGAAGGTGATGGATATCATCACGGGATGGTTCGAGGCACGGCTTGCCGAAGGAACACCCACAAAGAACATCAACACCGTTGCGCCGTTCCTGACACTTGCCCATCTCTACGAACTCACGGGCGACGCCAGATGGCGGCCCTATCTGGAAACATGGGCCGAATGGGTGATGTACGAGATGCCGCGCACCCGCGAAGGCGGACTGCAGCATATCGTCTACAACAGCGTCAACGATCAGCAGATGTGGGACGACACGCTGATGATGAGCGTGTTGCCGCTTGCCAAGATCGGCCTCGTGCTCAAACGCCCGGAATTCGTGGAAGAGGCAAAATACCAGTTCCTGGTCCACGCCCAATATCTCTCCGACACGCAGACCGGCCTCTGGTTCCACGGCTGGACGTTTGACGGCGATCACAATTTTGCCCGCGCCCGCTGGGCACGCGGCAATAGCTGGATCACAATCGCCATTCCGGAATTCATCGAGCTCCTCGATCTTGCCGAAAACGATCCCATCCGCCGCCATCTGGTGTCGCTGCTCGGTCGGCAGGCAGCCGCGCTCAAGCTGCACCAGCATCCGTCAGGCCTGTGGCACACGCTGATCGATGATCCGTCGAGCTATCTGGAAGCCTCGGCGACGGCCGGCTTTGCCTATGGCCTGATGAAGGGCGTGCGCAAGCGGTATCTGGGCATCGAGTATCTGGAAACAGCCGAACAAGCCATGAAGGGCGTGATCGATAATATCAGCCCCGAGGGAGAGCTCCGGCAGGTGTCTTTCGGCACGGCGATGGGCAGCGATCTCGATTTCTATCGGCAGATCAAGCTGACCTCCATGCCTTACGGGCAAGCGATGGCGATGCTTTGCCTGACCGAACTTTTGCGCAGCTTCATCTAGCGGGCTTGCGTCGAGGAAGATTGGAGCGTGTCCGGCGGGAGGAGCCGGCATTCGGCCAAGTCATGAACAACAGCAACGTGCCCGGCGCCGGTAAGACGCTCCGTGGCAGAAGGAGGAGGACGAAATGACCAAACTGACAAGACGAGCATTATTGGGCACGATAGGCGCGGCAGCGGCCGCGTCTGCGCTCCCGGCCATGTCGGCGTTCGCTGCGGACCGCTCGATCCGGCATTATTGGTGGGGCAATCCGGAGCGCGACAAGCGCACCTTTGCCGTTATCGACGCATTCCAGAAGAAGAATGCCGGCATCAAGGTCTCCGGCGAAACGATCGGCTGGGGCGACTACTGGACCAAGATGGCGACCCAGACGGCAGGCCGCAACATGGCCGACCTCGTGCAGATGGACTACCGCTTCCTGTTCGAATACGTCAATCGCGGCGCGCTGAAGCCTCTCGACGAATTCGCCGGCAAGAACCTGATGATCGCCGACTTCGACAAAGGCCCGCTTGATGGTGGCAGGGTCGATGGAAAGCTTTATGCCCTCAACATCGGCTCGAACAGCCAGGTCATGGTCCATAATACCCGCGCCTTCCAGGAAGCCGGCATCGATGCGGACCTGATCAACTGGACCTGGGATGACTTCGCCAAGGTCTGCGAAAAGATCACCTCGAAGTCCGGGGGCAAGATGAAGGGATCTGACGACCTGTCCCTGATGATCGAAACCTTCGAATCCTGGGTCCGCCAGAACGGCCGGGAATTCTACAGCCCGGACGGCAAGGTCGCGGCGACAGCCGCGGACGTGAGCAGCTGGTGGCAGATGTGGGCCGATCTGCGCAAGGCGGGGGTCGTTCGCGACAAGAACAAGACCGTCATTCTCGACCCGCCGATTGCCGAATCGGGCATTGCCGTGGGCGACACTGCCATGTCCCACTACTGGTCCAACCAGCTCGTCGGTATTCAGGCCGTATCGAAGGACAAGATCGGCGCCGCCATGGTGCCCCACAAGGCGGGCGGCAAGCCCGGCCAGTTCATCAAGCCCTCGATGTTCCTCTCGCTCAGCCGCGACGCCAAGGACACGGAGGCCGCCATCGCCTACATGAATGCCTGGGTCAACGATCCCGAGATCACCGGCATTCTCGGCCTGGAACGCGGCATCCCCTGCTCGCCCAAGATCCGCGCGGCTCTCGCCCCGAAGCTCACCGAGGTCGAGAAGCTCTCCGTCGATTACTTCACGGCGATCCAGAGCAAGGTGGGTCCGCTGCCGCTGCCCGCCCCCAAGGGCGCCGGCGAAGTGCGGGACGCATTCATGCGGATCGGCACCGACGTCGTCCTTGGCAAGGTGGAGGTTGCAAAGGCCGCGGGCACCTTCATCGAGGACGCCCAGGCTATCATCGAACGCGCCCAGTAACAGGCGCTGGAATATCGAGGCCCCCGTCACTCCTGCGGCGGGGGCCTCTCTTCCGACAACAAGGTCGTTTCGATGAGACGTTTTTTTGCCCGCAACGCCCCGGCCTACGTGTTTCTTCTTCCATGGCTGATCGGGTTCTTCCTGCTCGCCCTGGGCCCGATCCTTGCGTCGCTTTATCTCTCCTTCACCCGCTACGACATGGTGAGCGCCCCCCGATGGATCGGCTGGGGCAATTACGAATACATGTTCACGCGCGACCGGCGCTTCTGGAAAGCGCTGGAAGTGACTTTTTCCTATGTTGCCCTGGCTGTGCCCGCCCGCCTGATCATGGCGCTCGGCGTGGCCATGCTCCTCGACAAGGGCCTGCGGACGATCGGCGTTTACCGGGCGATCTTCTACCTGCCGTCCCTGCTCGGCGCTTCCATCGCCATCGCCATATTGTGGCGCCAGCTTTTCGCCGCCGATGGCGTGGTCAATCAGGTACTGGCGATGGTCGGAATCCAGGGCGCCTCCTGGATCACCGATCCCGATACCTCGCTCTATACACTGGTCGTGCTGGCCATGTGGCAGTTCGGTTCGCCGATGCTGATCTTTCTGGCCGGCTTGCGGGGCATTCCGCGCGATCTCTACGAGGCGGCGGAAATCGACGGCACGCCGCGCTGGCGGCAATTTACCCGCATCACGTTGCCGCTTCTTGCTCCGGTGATTTTCTTCAATCTGGTTCTGCAGACCATCGAGTCCTTCAAGACCTTTTCCAGCGCCTTCATCATCTCCAACGGCACCGGCGCACCGGCCGACAGCCTGCTGTTCTATACGGTCTATCTGTTCAACGAGGCCTTCAAGTTCTTCCGCATGGGTTATGCATCGGCGCTTGCCTGGTTCCTGCTGGTCATTATAGCCGCCTTCACCGCGATCGCCTTCTTCACGTCGAAATATTGGGTGCACTATGAAAACGAGCGCGACTGATCTGGAACTTGCCATCCAGATGGATGAGGCCGCGCGCGTCGCTCACGAGCTGCGGCTGAAACGCGACAGGCGTGAGCGCAACGGCCGGATCCTGAAGCATATCTTCCTGATCGTCGTGTCATGCGTCATGCTCTATCCGCTGTTCTGGCTGCTGGCATCCTCCCTGAAGCCGGAAAACGAGATTTTCGGCAGCCTGACGCTCTGGCCGTCCGAATTTCATTTCGAGAACTATACGAAGGGCTGGTACGCCCTGCCGATATCCTTCACGGTCTTCTATGTGAACTCGGCGATCGTCACTATCCTCTCGGTGATTGGCAACCTCATCTCCTGCTCGTTCGCGGCCTACGCCTTCGCACGGCTGAACTTCACCGGACGCAGCTTCTTCTTCGCGTTGATGATGATGACCCTGATGATCCCCTATCACGTGGTTCTCATCCCACAATATGTCCAGTTCCTGAACCTCGGCTGGGTCGATACCTATCTGCCGCTGGTCGTGCCGCGCTTCCTTGCCTCCGATGGCTTCTTCATCTTTCTGATGGTGCAGTTCTTTCGGCAGCTGCCGCGCGAGCTGGATGAGGCCGCCATGATCGACGGCTGTTCGCCCTTCAAGATCTATTGGGCGATCATACTGCCGCTTTCGCTGCCGGCCATGGGCACGGCGGCGATCTTTTCGCTGATCTGGGTTTGGGAGGATTTCCTCGCCCCGCTCATCTACCTCAACGACATCAAGAGCTATACCGTGCCGCTGGCGCTTCGCCTCTTCCTCGATCAGGAGGGCCAGTCCGCCTACGGCCAGATGTTCGCGATGTCGGTCCTTTCGCTGGTCCCGGTCGTCATCTTCTTCGGCCTGTTCCAGAAACTCATCGTGCGCGGCATCGCCACCTCCGGAATGAAATAGGGAACAAGACGCATGGCAGGATTGACGCTTCGAAACGTCGGCAAGCGCTATGGAGCGCTGTCCATCATCCAGGGACTGAATCTGGACATCCATGACGGCGAGTTCCTTGTTCTCGTCGGGCCGTCGGGCTGCGGAAAGTCGACGCTCCTGCGCATGATCGCAGGCCTCGAAGACATCAGCGAAGGAACGATCTCGATCGGCGGAAAGGTCGTCAACGACCTGCCCGCCTCCAAGCGCGAGCTTTCCATGGTGTTTCAGAGCTACGCCCTCTATCCCCACATGAGCGTGCGAAAGAACCTGGCGTTCGGCCTCCAGAACTTCAAGGTGTCGCGCACCGAGGTGGAAAGCCGGGTGGCCGAGGCCGCGCGCATCCTGCAGATCGAGCAGCTTATGGACCGCAAGCCGCGCCAGCTTTCCGGCGGCCAGAAGCAGCGCGTCGCCATCGGCAGGGCGATCGTGCGCGAGCCGCAGCTTTTCCTGTTCGACGAGCCGCTTTCCAACCTCGATGCGGAGCTGCGCGTGCAGATGCGTGCGGAACTTGCCTCGCTTTACGCGCGCCTCGGCACCACGATGATCTACGTGACCCATGACCAGGTGGAAGCGATGACCATGGCAAGCCGGATCGTGGTCTTGCGCGGCGGCAAGATCGAGCAGCTCGGCACGCCGCAGGAACTCTATACCCGGCCGCAGAACCTGTTCGTTGCAGGTTTCATCGGCTCGCCGAAGATCAACATGCTCAAGGCAAGAACGGCGCGCGACGCCGGCAAGACCGTGGTGTCGGTGGAAGGCATGCCCGACTTTGCCATCCCCGAACTTCCGGCCGAGGATCAAGCGCTGACTTTATGCGTCCGGCCTTCATCGCTGCGTGTCGGCAACGGCGACGTTACGGGCCAAGGCACGATCCGGCTGGTGGAATATCTGGGCAGCGAGACCCTGCTGCATATCACTCTGCCGTCGGGCCAGGTGCTGCTGGCCTGCGACAATGGGCGCAAGCCCTATCGGATCGGTGACCCGGTCACCATCGGGTTCGACCTCTCCGACCTCCACTATTTCGATAGCAGGGGTCAACGCATCGAAGTTATCCAGAACGAAAGCCAAGCACAGTGAAGATCGCCATTGTTGGATGCGGCTCGCGGCATCAGATGTTCCGCAATTCCGTTGTCGAAGATTATGCTGATAAACATGAGATCGTCGCTCTCTGCGATAGCAACGCGCATCGCCTCGGCGAAGCGGCGCAGGCGGCCTCGAAGCCCGGGACGAACGGTGTCGCCACTTACCTCGCCGCGGATTTCGACCGCCTGATCGCGGAACAGAGGCCGGATACGGTCGTCGTCGCGACGCCGGATTTCCTGCATGCCGATTACATCGTCCGGGCCTTCGAGGCCGGCTGCGACGTCATCTGCGAAAAGCCGCTGACCATCGATCTCGGCCGCCTCAAGCAGATCGTCGATGCCCAGGCACGCACCGGCCGAAAGGTCACCGTGACTTTCAACTATCGCTATTCGCCGGCACGCACCCAGATCAAGGAATTGATCTCATCGGGAGCAATCGGCACGGTGACGGCGGTCGATTTCCGCTGGCACCTCGACCGGGTTCACGGCGCTGATTATTTCCGCCGCTGGCACCGCCAGAAGGAGAATTCCGGCGGGCTGCTGGTCCACAAGTCGACCCACCATTTCGATCTTCTCAACTGGTGGCTGGGCACGGTGCCGACGGAAGTCCTGGCCTCCGGCCGCCGTGTCTTCTATCGCCCCGAAATGGCGGTGGAGCTCGGTCTCGCCGGCCGCGGCCCCCGCTGCAGCGACTGTCCCGTCGCCCATAAGTGCGATTTCCGCCTCGACCTCGCAGCCGACGAGAACCTGCGCAAACTCTATGTGGAGGCCGAGCACGAAGACAGCTATTTCCGAGATCTCTGCGTATTCGATGAAGAGATCGGCATCGAGGATACGATGCAGGCGCATATCCGCTACGCCTCGGGCGTCACTGCCAACTACACGCTGACGGCCTATTCGCCCTGGGAAGGACTGGAGATCAAGTTCCAGGGCACCAAAGGCGACATTACCCATCGCCATGTCGAGGTCCACGGGGTGTTCGGCGGTAAACGTGCCCATGCGGACGAAGATGCAATCACGACGGAGCTTCATCTGGCCGGCGAGCCTCCGCGTCAGCTCGCGGTTCCGAAAGCGACGGGGGATCATGGCGGAGCGGATCCGGTCATGCTGGGTTATATCTTTGATCCGGAAAGCATGCAGCCCGACCCTTATGGCCGCGCTTCCGATCACGTTGCCGGCGCCTGGTCCATCCTCACCGGCATCGCTGCCAACGCGTCCATAGACACGGGCTCGTTGGTCAACATCCAATCCATGCTTCGCGCGCGCGGCATCCACCTGAACAGGTAGTCCCATGTCTTTTAACCTTCGCATCGGCGTCATCGGCATAGACCATGGGCACATCTACGGCATGATCAACGGCATGCTGGATGCCGACGCCACACTCGTTGCGTGGACAACGGGCGAGGAGACCCCGGAGGCGGTTCGCAAGACCTTCCAGGAAACCTATCCGGATCTGCCGGCCCGGTCGATGCAGGCCATCCTCGACGATGAAAGCATCGTCCTTATCCTGTCGTCCGGGATCAACAGCGAGCGCGCCGGTGTCGCGGTGGCGGCGATGTCGCACGGCAAGGATGTTCTTGTCGACAAACCCGGCTGCACCAGCCTGGAACAGTTGGCTGACATCCAGCGTACCGTGGGCGAAACCGGGCGACGCTGGGTCGTGTCTTTTTCCGAACGCGTCTCCGTCGAGAGCGCCACCCTTGCGGATCAGTTGATTGCGCAGGGTCGGATCGGCAAGGTGGTTCAGACCGTTGGTCTCGGACCACATCGCATGAATGCCCATCTCAGGCCGGCATGGTTCTGGGACAGGGCACGCTGCGGTGGGATTCTCGCCGATATCTGCGCCCACCAATTCGACCAGTTCCTGCATTTCACCGGATCGACCGAGGCGAGCGTGGTTTCCGCCCATGTGGCCAATGTCGCAAATCCGGATCGGCCGGCATTTCAGGATTTCGGCGAGGTTCTGCTGGAGGGCAATGGCGGGCGCGGTTATGCCCGGGTCGACTGGCTGACGCCGGCGGGCCTTCCCGTCTGGGGCGATGGCAGGATCACCATTCTGGGGACGGAAGGTTACATCGAACTTCGCAAATATATCGATATCGCCGGCCACGACGGCCAGGACCATGTGTTCGTGGCCGACAGGACGGGCGTGCAGCGGTTCGAGGCCCAAGGTGCCGGAAAACCCTTCTTCGCCCGACTGGCCGCCGATGTGGAAAGGCGAACCGAAACGGCCATGGCCCAGTCCCATGCGTTCCTCGCCACCCGGTTGGCGCTGCAGGCGCAACTCGTCGCGGAAGAGAAAGCAGCGCGATGACCGAGCGCATCCGTGTCGCCGTCATCGGCGCGGGCATAGGCAAGGCTCATATCGCCGCCTATGCGGAGTTGGCCGATCTGTTTGACGTCCGTTACGTCTGCGACCTCAATCTTCCTCGAGCCGAGGAGGCGGCGCAACAGGCGCCGGGCAGTCGGGCTGTTCCCGATATAAAAGAGGTTTTCGCCGACCCTCTGGTGGATCTGGTCGATATCTGCCTGCCGCCTCAACTGCATGCGGCGATGACGCTTGCGGCCCTCGAAGCAGGAAAGCACGTCGTCTGCGAGAAACCTCTGGCAGGTTCAATTGCGCAGGTGCGCCAGATTGCCGACCGCTCCGCACGAACGGGGCGGCAGGTCTTTCCGGTGTTCCAGTATCGCTATGGCGGCGGCTACCGGGCTGCCCATGAACTGAAGGTCCGCGGGCTGCTCGGCAGGCCTTATGTGGTGGCGCTGGAGACGCATTGGCAACGGGGACCAGCCTATTATGCCGAGCGCTGGCGGGGCACCTGGAAAGGTGAACTCGGCGGGGTGCTTGTCAGCCATGCATGTCACATCCACAATCTGATGACTCATCTCGTCGGAGATGTCGTGGAGGTTGCCGCTTTCCTCGACACACGCGTCAATCCCATCGAGACGGAAGATTGCGCGGCGCTTTCCATGCGCACCGAGAAAGGTGCCCTGATCACGTCCTCGGTCACCTTGGGCGCCGCCGGAAACAGCTCGCGGCTGAGGATGTGTTTCGAGCATGTCACCATCACGTCGGGCACCGAACCCTATCAGATAGGGGCCGGCCCGTGGAAATTCGAAGCCACCGACCCTTCGCGACAGGCAGAGATCGATGCGGCAACTCGAGACTTGCCGGAAGTTTTTCCACGGTTTCCGGGACTATTCGCCGATGTCCATGCCAGGCTCACCGGCAAACAGGATCTCTATCTCCCATCGCTCCAGGAAAGCCATCACTCGATCGAGCTGGTGACGGCAATCTACGCATCCGCCAGAGAAGGAAAGGTCGTGCACTTGCCGCTTTCGGCCGATCATCCCCTGGACGCGGGCTGGCTGCCAGACTGATCGACGACGCCTTGATGGCCGGCGATTATCGGCCGCCGGTTCAGGCGGCTGTAGCTCGCTCGGCGACCGCGCGGTGGACTACCGTCTGCAGCTGTTCCTGAGTGAACGGTTTTGTCATCCGCAAGAGTTCCGAAAGCCCGTGATCTTCCGGCAGTTCGGCATATCCCGAAGCGAGGATCACCGGCAGACCCGGATAGGCCGAAATGATCAGCCGCGCCAGTTCCGCGCCCGTCATGCCCGGCATGGAGTGATCCGTGATGACCAGGTCGAATCTCTGAGGCGAGCCGAGGATCTCAAGTGCGGCGGCCGCCGAGGACGCCTCCGTGGTGAGATGGCCGAGATCCTCCAGCATTGCCGACGTTCCCAGGCTGACGAGCGGATCATCATCCACCACGAGCACGTTCAGCGCGTGCGGCAAGTTGGGGACAGAGTCCTGCGGGATGGCTTCAGGTGCCGGCGGGGCCGCCACGATGTTTTCGGCCACCGGCAACCACAGAGACACCGTCGTCCCCTCCCCCTTGATGCTCGAGAGGTCTAGAATACCGCCTGATTGCGCCGCAAGGCCGTGGACCATGGAAAGGCCGAGGCCCGTTCCCTTTCCCGGCCCCTTCGTCGTGAAGAATGGTTCGGCAGCGTGCGTCACGGTCGCTTCGTCCATGCCTTCACCGGTGTCGGAAACCGATATCCGCACGTAACGGCCGGCGGTCAGGCCGCCGGGCCGCGAGACGTCCTTCTCCTCTGCGGACACCATGACCGTGCCGCCCCCCGGCATGGCGTCCCGCGCGTTCACGAACAGATTGAGGAGGGCGAGCTCAAGCTGATTGCTGTCGACCAACAGAGGCGGAAGCCGTGGAGGAATATGTTTTCTGATATCGACGCCAGGTCCCAACGCCTTGTTCAGGAGGTCCTGAATGTTCTCGAAGAGTTCGGCAAAATCGACGGCCTGCGGCTTCAATTCCTGGCGGCGCGCGAATGCCAGCAGCCGTTGGGTCAAGGCGGCGCCACGCTCGGCCGCCTGAATAGCATTGGCGACCAGGCGCTCGCTCTTGTCGTCGACGGGAAGCCGTTTCTTCAGGAGGTTCAAACTGCCCAGCACCGCCATCAGCAGGTTGTTGAAGTCGTGGGCGACGCCGCCGGTCAGTTGCCCGATCGTGTCGAGCTTTTGCGCCTCGAACAGTTGAGCGAGCGCTTCTTCCCGCTCACGCGTCCGCTGTTCGATCCGCTCCTCGAGTTCTTCATTGAGCTGACGCAGCTGCTTCGAGGACGCTTCGAGCTCGGCGGTTCTTTCGCGAACCCTGTCCTCGAGGTCGGCATTCAGCCGCTCAAGCTCCCTGGTCTTCCGGTACAGGTCCGCAAATACCCGGACCTTGGCACGCAGAACATCCGGCACGATGGGAACGGAGACATAGTCGACGGCGCCCGCCGCGTACCCGCGCAAGCGGTCCGGTTCCGCCATCATCACGGCCGAGACGAAGATGATCGCCGTATGCTGATAGCGCGGATGCTCCCGGATCATGCTGACGAGCTCGAAGCCGTCCTGCTCCGGCATGCAGACATCCACGAGAATGACGGCGATCTCGTTGCGCAGGAGGTGTTCCAGCGCCTCCCGGCCCGACTGGGCCTTTATGAGATTTTCGCCGAGTTCCTGAAGCACGACCTCATAGCTTAGGAGTTTTGCCGGCTGATCATCCACGAGAAGGATATTCACAGGGTTCATGGCCATGTTCCTAGCGATGCAGCCACATGCGGAGCGCGGAAAGCAATTGCTCCGTATTGACCGGTTTTGCCAGATAATCCGACGCGCCCGCCTCCAGGCACTTTTCGCGGTCTCCCTTCATCGCCTTTGCGGTCAGCGCCAGGATCGGCAGGCGCCGGAATTTGGGATCCGAGCGGATCACCTGCATCGTCTCGTAACCGTCCATTCCCGGCATCATGATGTCCATCAGGACGATTGCCACCGCCTGTTCCTTCTGGATGACATCGATCGCTTCGCTGCCGGTCGTCGCGGTCAGAACCCTCATCCCGCGGCGTTCCAGAACGCTGCTGAGAGCGAAGATATTGCGGGCATCGTCGTCCACCAGCAGAACGGTCTCGCCGATCAGATCCTCGTCGGAGCTGTGAAGCTCCTCAAGCATCGCCTGCTTGGCGGGCGGCATATCGGCCACGACCCGGTGGAGGAAGAGCGCGGTTTCATCCAGGAGACGCTCAGGCGATTCCACGCCTTTCACGACGACGCTGCGCGCCATCGTGTGAAGCCGGGCGTCCTCCTCCGGCGAGAGCTCACGCCCGGTGAACACCACGACCGGAACCTCGGCGATATCGGTGTCGTCCCGCATCTTTTCCAGAACCTCGAAACCCGACATGTCGGGCAGGGTCAGATCGAGAACGACGCAGTCGGCCGGATCCTGTTTCAGGGCGGCCAACGCTTCCGCTCCGGAACCTACGCTGTCGATGTCGATGTCGTCATGGCTAAGCAGAGCGGTCACGCTCAGACGCTCCGCCTCGCTGTCCTCGACCAGCAAAAGCCGCTTGCGGCGCGGTTCGGCATAATTCTTCAGCCGCAGGAACGCCTTGCCCAGACTGTCCGTGGTCGTGGGCTTGCTCATGAAGGCAAAGGCGCCGCGCGTGAGACCATGCTGACGGTCCTCATCCAGGCTGATGATCTGGACGGGAATATGCCGCGTCGCCGCACTCTGCTTGAGCTGGCTCAGCACTGTCCAGCCAAGCATATCGGGCAGGAAGATGTCGAGGGAGATGGCGGCAGGCTTGTATTCCTGCGCGAAATTCAGCGCTTCGCTGCCGCGCGTGGCCACCAGAACCTTGAACCCGCTGTCATGGGCCAGATCGACAAGCACGCGGGCGTAGTGAGGATCGTCCTCGACAATCAGCAGAACCGCATCCCCGGGCTTTATGTCGCCGCGATCGTCTTCGACCTGTTCCGCGGATTTGTCGGCGCGCCGTGCGGCGGCTGCCTCGGCGAGTTGCACGACATTGCTTTGTGCCGGCAACGGTTTCGACGCCGGAGAAGCGCCGACATATGTCATCGGCAGGTAAAGTACGAACGTGCTGCCGACACCGGGCGTGCTGCGCAGCTGGATTTCGCCGCCAAGAAGGTTGGCGAGTTCGCGGCTGATCGCGAGACCCAGTCCGGTGCCTCCGTATTTCCGGCTGGTGGAGGCATCCGCCTGTTGGAACGCCTCGAATATGATCCGCTGCTTTTCCGGCGGTATGCCGATCCCCGTATCGGTGACCTCGAAGGCAATCACGGATGGAGCGTGTTTGAGAGACGAATGATCCGAGGACCAGCCTTCCGTCACCGGAACGACCTTCAACGTGACGCCGCCCTGCGCGGTGAACTTGAATGCGTTGGAGAGCAGGTTCTTGAGGATCTGCTGCAGCCGCTTGGAGTCGGTGATGATGCTCCTCGGTACGTCTTCGCCGATCTCGACCATGTAGGTCAGATCCCGATTTTCCGCCTCGTGCCGGAACGGCCTCGACATCATCTCTAGGAGATTGGCGATGAATATCTCTTCGGCATCGACCGACACCGTCCCGGATTCGATCTTGGAGAGATCGAGGATGTCGCTGATCAGGTTGAGGAGATCGGTTCCGGCCCCGTGGATCGTCTTTGCGAACTCCACCTGCTTGCCGGACAGGTTGCCGTCCGGATTTTCTCCCAGTTGCTGGCCGAGAATGAGGATCGAGTTGAGCGGCGTCCGCAGCTCGTGCGACATGTTGGCGAGGAACTCGGACTTGTATTTCGACGTCAGCGCAAGTTCGGTCGCCTTCTCTTCCAGCGCGCGACGGGCCTGCTCGATTTCCTGGTTCTTCGCCTCGACCTCGACGTTTCGTTCTTCGAGCTGTTGCGCCTTCTGCTCGAGCTGTTCGTTGGTCTGTTGCAACTCTCTCTGCTGCGTCTGAAGCTCGGTGGCAAGCTGTTGGGACTGTTTCAGCAGGCCTTCCGTCTGCATCGTCGCTTCGATCGAGTTGAGAACGATGCCGATCGACGTCGTCAACTGATCCAGGAAGGAAAGCTGAAGTTCGGTGAATTCACCTGCCGATGCAAGTTCGATCACCGCCTTGACTTGCCCTTCGAAGTGAACCGGCAGAACGATGGCGCTCTTCGGAAGTGTCAAGAAAACCCCCGAGCTGATAGGAACGACATTGTCGGGAAGATTGGTCACGAGAATGCGGCGGGCATCAATGGCGCACTGGCCGACCAGGCCCTGGCCGAATTCCAGACGCTGCGGATGTCCGGCATCGACCCCGCCCGCATAGCTTGACAGCAGCGACAGCGTCGCCTGGCCATCCTCGGCATCCACCTGATAGATCACGCCCTGATGCGCTCCCACGAGAGGCGCGAGTTCCGAAAGCAGCATTTTCCCGACCAGGGTCAGGTCTCGCTGTCCCTGGAGCATGTTGGTGAATTTCGCCAGATTCGTCTTCAGCCAGTCCTGTTCGGTATTCTGTTCCGTCGTCAGGCGCAGGTTGCCGATCATCGTATTGATGTTGTCTTTCAGCTCGGCGACTTCACCGCGCGCTTCCACCTGGATCGACCGCGTCAGGTCGCCCTTGGTCACGGCCGTCGCGACCTCCGCGATAGCCCGCACCTGGGTGGTCAGGTTGGCAGCCAGCAGATTGACGTTGCCCGTCAGGTCTTTCCAGGTGCCAGCGGTGCCCGGCACGTTCGCCTGCCCGCCGAGCCGGCCTTCGACGCCCACTTCGCGAGCAACCGTCGTCACCTGGTCGGCGAAGGTCGCGAGCGTATTGGTCATGTTGTTGATGGTTTCCGCGAGTGCTGCGACCTCGCCCTTGGACGCCACGGTGAGGTTCTGCTTGAGGTCGCCGTTGGCGACGGCCGTCACCACCTTGACGATACCGCGTACCTGCTCGGTGAGGTTGGCGGCCATGACGTTGACGGTATCTGTTAGATCCTTCCAAGTCCCGGCGACCCCGGGAACCTGCGCCTGCCCGCCGAGCTTGCCTTCGGTGCCGACCTCGCGCGCCACGCGCGTCACTTCGCCCGCGAATGCGTTGAGTTGGTCCACCATCGTGTTGATGGTGTTCTTGAGCTCGAGAATTTCCCCCTTCACGTCAACGGTGATCTTGCGCGACAGGTCACCTCTCGCGACGGCGGTCGTCACCTCGGCGATGTTGCGGACCTGCGTGGTCAGGTTTGCGGCAAGCAGGTTGACGTTGTCGGTCAGGTCCTTCCAGGTACCGGCAACGCCCGGCACAACGGCCTGGCCGCCGAGCCGGCCGTCTGTGCCGACCTCGCGCGCCACGCGGGTGACTTCGCCCGCAAACGACCGAAGCTGGTCCACCATCGTGTTGAGGGTGTCCTTCAGGAGCAGGATCTCGCCGCGCACGTCGACGGTAATCTTGCGCGAAAGGTCGCCGTTGGCGATCGCGGTTGCGACCTCGGCAATATTGCGGACCTGGGCCGTCAGGTTGCCGGCCATCGAGTTGACGCTGTCGGTCAGGTCCTTCCAGGTGCCGGCAACACCGGAAACCTGGGCCTGTCCGCCGAGCTTGCCTTCCGTGCCGACCTCGCGTGCCACGCGCGTCACTTCACCGGCGAAGGCATTGAGCTGGTCCACCATCGTGTTGATGGTATTTTTAAGCTCCAGGATTTCCCCCTTCACGTCGACGGTGATCTTGCGCGACAGGTCTCCTCGCGCCACAGCGGTCGTTACTTCCGCAATGTTTCGCACCTGGCCGGTGAGGTTGGACGCCATCGAGTTGACGTTCTCGGTCAAATCCTTCCAAGTGCCTGCGACACCCGGAACCTGCGCCTGGCCGCCGAGCTTGCCTTCGGTGCCCACTTCACGCGCGACGCGCGTCACTTCCGAGGCGAACCGGTTGAGCTGGTCCACCATCGTGTTGAGGGTTTCCTTGAGCTGCAGGATTTCGCCCTTCACGTCGACGGTGATCTTGCGCGACAGGTCGCCATTGGCGATCGCGGTCGATACTTCCGCGATGTTGCGGACCTGAGCCGTCAGATTGCCCGCCATGGAGTTGACGCTGTCCGTCAAATCCTTCCACGTCCCGGCAACCCCCAGAACGTTCGCCTGGCCGCCGAGCCGTCCTTCCGTGCCGACCTCGCGGGCGACGCGCGTCACCTCTCCCGCAAAGCCATTGAGCTGGTCCACCATCGTGTTGATGGTCTCCTTCAGCTCAAGGATTTCTCCCGACACCGTCACCGTGATCTTCTTCGACAGGTCGCCTTGCGCGACGGCGGTCGCCACTTCGGCGATGTTGCGCACCTGACCCGTGAGGTTGGAGGCCATGGAATTGACCGAGTCGGTCAGGTCCTTCCAGGTTCCCGCGACACCGCGGACATTCGCCTGGCCGCCAAGCCGACCTTCGGTCCCCACTTCGCGCGCAACGCGCGTCACTTCGGAGGCAAACGCGTTGAGCTGGTCGACCATGGTGTTGATGGTCTCCTTCAGCTCCAGGATTTCGCCCTTCACGTCGACGGTGATCTTTTTGGACAAGTCGCCGTTGGCGATCGCCGTGGATACCTCGGCGATGTTGCGCACCTGGGCTGTCAGGTTCCCGGCCATGGAGTTGACGTTCTCAGTCAGGTCCTTCCAGGTTCCGGCGACGCCGCGAACGTTCGCCTGCCCGCCAAGCCTACCTTCCGTTCCCACTTCGCGAGCGACGCGCGTGACTTCGGAGGCAAAGGCATTCAGCTGATCGACCATCGTGTTGATGGTTTCCTTCAGCTCCAGGATTTCACCCGAGACCGTAACAGTGATCTTCTTCGACAAGTCGCCGTTGGCGATCGCCGTCGACACTTCGGCGATGTTGCGCACCTGCGCCGTCAGGTTGGACGCCATGGAGTTGACGTTGTCGGTCAAGTCCTTCCAGGTTCCGGCGACGCCCGGCACCTGAGCCTGGCCGCCCAGGCGGCCTTCCGTGCCGACCTCGCGGGCGACGCGCGTCACCTCTCCCGCAAAGCCGTTGAGCTGGTCCACCATCGTGTTGATGGTTTCCTTCAGTTCGAGGATTTCGCCCGATACATCGACGGTGATCTTGCGTGAAAGGTCGCCTCGCGCAACAGCGGTCGTGACCTGGGCGATGTTGCGCACCTGCGCCGTCAGGTTGCCGCACATTGCGTTGACCGAGTCGGTCAGGTCTTTCCATGTGCCCGCGACACCCGGGACGAGCGCCTGGCCGCCGAGCTTTCCTTCCGTACCGACCTCTCGGGCCACACGCGTCACTTCCGACGCGAAGGAGCGGAGCTGGTCGACCATCGTGTTGATGGCTTCCTTCAGTTGCAGGATCTCGCCGCGAACATCGACCGTGATCTTTTTGGAGAGGTCGCCGTTGGCGACTGCGATGGTGACGTCAGCGATATTGCGGACCTGAGCGGTCAGGTTCGAAGCCATCGAGTTGACGCTCTCGGTCAAGTCTTTCCAGACGCCGGTCACTTCCGGGACCTGAGCCTGGCCACCCAACTTGCCGTCCGTACCGACTTCACGGGCGACACGCGTCACTTCGGATGTGAATACGCTGAGCTGCTTGATCATCGTGTTGACGATCTCGGCCGAACGCAGGAACTCGCCCTTCAGCGGTCTCCCGTCGACATCCAGCGGCACCGTCTGCAGGAGGTCGCCTTTGGCGACCGCGGTGATCGTCCGGGTAACGGCTGTCGTCGGCCACAACAAATCGTCGATCAGGGTATTGATCGACCCTTCCATGTCCGCCCAGGCGCCGTCGGACAGTCCAAATCTGACGCGTGTGCTGGTGCGGCCATCGCGTCCGACCACCTGGCCGACATTTTCCAGCTGGGCTGCCATCTTCTGGTTGGCGGCGATGATATCATTCAATGTGTCCGCAATTTTTCCGGTGACGCCTGTCAGATCGGACCGCATCCGGACCGAAAAGTCTCCCCGTTTCATCGCCAGGAGCGCTTCCAGCAAGGCTCGAGAATCCTCTGCCGCCATCGCCCCGACATCTATCTCCGACAGGTCCCCCGATTCCGGACCGCTACGCTGAACATCATGACCCTGCCTATTCACCGCAACCCCCTGCCTCGAAATGCCATTTAATCTAGTGCACGATTCCGAAAAGACTACTGGCCGGGCGCACGCTGCCCCACACATCAGACGAGCGCGTTTTGCCCCGATCCGGGCGGCACACGAAATGCCTCGAAGTTCAAAAAACTCCGCTAATCCAGCGCAGTAGCAGGACCACCCCGACGAGCCGCAAGGCACGCTGCAGACCACGCCTAAGCCTGGATGCAAAGCTCTCGGACGCACATAAGGAATGCGGTTCTGCCACAGCGGCAGGGCCTTCGGCGTGTGGCAAAGGTAATTTGAAAAGATCAACCGCGGGGGCGCTCTTCTCGCATCACCTCGGCAATCGCCTGAAGAAGCGGCACCTCTTTCAAATCCTCGATCGAAACCGAGAGTTTCGGTTTCCAGTTCGGATAGCCGTCACTGGTGCCGGGGACGTTCGTTGGCTTCTTCTCGCCCGTCAGGTCGGCCAGGCGCACAGCCGCCAGGAGCGACGGTGTCCTGGCAATGAAGCGGTGCGCGCTGATCACCAGGTTCTCCAGCTTTTCCTTGGTGCCATGCCGAGGTTGTTGGGGAGACGCCATTCCTGCCTGTTGCAACACGTCCTTCAGGTCCGCACGCTCGTGTTTCCGTTCTTCGAGATGTCGTTCCGTGACGTCGGGTGGAACAATGCCATGCTCGGCGCGAACCTTGATGTCGGCGCCTCGCCACCAGCCCGCAAGCGTCTGGTGATCGTGGGTCGAGATGCATGCCAGCGCCAGGACGGGATAGACCTGCGCCGGCTTGAAACTGTCCTCGTCGCGCTCATAGGAAAGGATACGGTAAGAGAGGATCTGCGCTTTCGACAGGTCGTCCTGAAGTCCCTCCGGCAGGATCCCCAGATCCTCGCCGATCACCAGGCACCGATATTCGGCCGAAGCTTCCGCGATTATCCGCAGGAGATCTTGCTGCGGATAATCGACGTAAGCACCGCCATCAGGCCGGCTGTCCAGCGGTACCAGGAAAAGACGCCTCAGTGCCGCGGCGTGATCGATCCGAATGGCTCCGGCGTAACGCATTGCGGCACTTACCATCCGCCTATAGGGAGGCTCGTTCCCGCAAGCGATCGCCGAGGGATGGAAGGCGGCCAGATGCCAATCCTGGCCCTGCGTGGCAAACGGATCCGGCGGGCTCCCGATGGTCGCTTTCGCGATATAGGCGCCCTGCTCGCCCCAGGTGGCCGAACCGTCCATGGCCTCGCCGACGGCGAGGTCCAGATAGAGCCCGATCCGAAGACCGGCATTCCGGGCGCGGTCTGCGGCCTTCGTCAGCTGCCGGTGAGCAAGCCATTGCAGCCACATGTGGAAACGCACTTCGTCGGCATGCTCCCCGGCAAAGTCGGCAACAGCCGCACTGTCCGGGCGCTGAAATTCCTCCGGCCAGGCAAGCCAGCCGGCGCCGCGTCGTTCCATTGAAGCCGAGATAGTCTCAAAAAGTGCATGAAGGCGCAGCGGCTCACCGCGTTCCTTGACAAAGGCTTCAAAAGCACGCCGATCATCGTCTGCCGCATTTCGCCACGCCTGCCAAAGATCACGAAGCACCCCGAGCTTGGTTTCCGCCACCCGCACATAATCGACGAGGTCGGTTCGCCGCAGCTCTTCCAACCGGTTTTCGAGTTTGGGAGCGCTCACAAAGCCCGGCACCTTGTCCACAGCGATATAGAGCGGGTTGAGCTGTTGGCGGTTCGACGGCTCGTAGGGGCTGCAGCGGTCAGGATCGGCGAGAAAGGGTGCATGCAGCGGATTGAGCCCGATAAAATCCGCGCCCAGTGATCCCGCGAGATCGACCATCGCCAAAAGGTCTTCGAAGTCGCCGATCCCCCAGTTGCGCGTGGATCGAAGCTCATACAGTTGCAGGCTCACTCCCCACACCCGGCTGGCCTTGTGGAAATTCGGCACGTAGGATTTGGGGTTCTTCCTGGCGGGGGGCGGCTTCCGGGGCCCCCTGGGCACGCCCGCTCCCGGGTCGAGTTCAACGCCAAGCGCAGTCAGAACTTTTCTCTTGGTCGCATCGGAGATCGGCACCTCCTCATTGTCCGGTGTTGGCCTGGTCAGGCCAACACCGTGTCTGCAAGCCAGATCGTCGAGTTCTGCGCGTTTCATGATTTTCACTGCCCTTTCTAAGGCGGACAACATCAAGCCGGCCGATGTTTCACCAAAGCGGACAGGACTACGCCACCGGCCGGAACCTTGGACGGAACAGCGGCGAAAGAGGGGGCCGCCATGCTCGGGAAAGTGGCTAACTCGGATTGCTGCAAGGAGAAAACCTTCCGGTCGCTATGGAGAGGAGAAGGTCCAAACTTCAATGCGACTGGAATGTTTCAGCGGCAAGGTAAAGAAGCCGGCAGAGGTGTATCGGCTGCGACACGGCGCCCGAACGGGAAGAGCCCCCGCGGAAACGGCATTATATCGCTCAACCGCAGCCAACGTCTGTTGCGTGAAGGCAGGTTGCTGGATAAGAGTATCGCCTTCAGACTATTCAATCCGAGGAATAAGCATGGCCACCGGTACCGTCAAGTTTTTCAATCAGGACAAGGGCTTCGGCTTCATAACCCCCGAAACCGGCGGAGCCGATGTGTTCGTCCACATATCTGCGCTGCAGGGGACAGGACCGCTCCAGGACGGACAGAAGGTCTCCTATGAGCTCGGCCAGGATCGCAAGACCGGAAAATCAAAAGCCGAAAACGTCAGAACGATTTGAAGTTCTCATTCGCCGAATACCGCCTGTTTATTGAGGCTCGGGCCTGCACAAACCGGCGCGGTTCGGCGGATCGATTTGATAAATATCGAGGCCGGGCCTGACGTCGTTGGCCCCCGGCCCCGCTTGCGTGTCCACCGATGCCTCAATGAGGCGAATGCCTCTCAAGCTCGGTGTGACGGCTCATCACCGCGGCTGTGGTGATCGATCGCTCCCCTTCCGAATGAATCTTCAGCGGTTCAGGCCAGGCACCGCAAAGAGGATCGGCATCGATTTTCGCGATGCCTGGATCTTCGTGGAAGACGATGAAATCGTCCTCACGCCTGCCGTTCCCCTCACCGTGCAGAAACCATTGCCGATCTTCCGAGCCGAAATGCTTTCGGCTGCCGCTCGCATCAGCCCGGCCAATGAGCCGCCGGGACGCGATGCGTGGCCTATCCTGCCTGCCATCCGTCTTGGACACCCCGAATTCCGCAGGGGGCAGAAAGCTGCAATCCACGCAAATCACGACACTCCGGCGATCTCTCCGTCGCGCCCAAACGACATCGTAATTTGTTAAATGCGGACGTTACATGATTGACAATATATGGTAATTTCTGCTCATAAAGATAACAACAGATTATGTGGTCCGATATGCTGGTTATTCTCGCCGACGACCTGACCGGCGCGCTTGATTGCGCTGCACCGTTTGCCGGCAGAGGTCTGCATACTGAAATCGCGTTAAGCCCGAAGTCCGTCGAAGCGGCTCTGCAAGCCGCGCCAGCGGTTCTGTCGATCAATCTTGGATCTCGGGAAATCGACGCCGAAGCGGCGCGGCAGGCAACTGCGGCAGCCCTGTCGGCCCTACCGCCCGACGTCCTTCTGTTTAAGAAGGTCGATTCCCGCCTCAAAGGGAATATCGCCGCCGAACTCGACGCGACACTTTTTCATCTGGCGCTGGTCGCTCCCGCAATACCTGATTTCGGCAGGACCGTCCGGTCGGGACATGTCGAAGGCTTCGGCCTGGACAAGGCGCTGAATATTGCCGATGCGCTGGGCGTTCATGCGGAGCGCGCGATCATTCCCGACACCCTTTCCCAGGCGAGCATGTTCGACGCCCTGGCGGCCGGCCGGGAGGCCGGTGCCGACCTTCTTGTCGGCGCCAGGGGCCTCGCCGAGGCGCTGGCATGCCATGTGACCGGTCGCCGGACGGCCGAGCCGGCCCTGCCCAAACCTGGCCCTGCCCTTTTTGTCATCGGATCGAGAGATCCCATCACGCTGGCACAGATCGAGGAACTGCGGCGCCTGGTGGCGCCCGACCACATTGCCGCGCCGAACGGGCGGCCGGAACGCGTCGCCTCGCCGCAGCATTCAGTGACGCTCGTCCAGGCGACGCCGGGTGGAAAGGACGATCCGCCGCTTCTGGTATCGGAAAGACTGGCGGCAAGCATCGTCCCGGATATGACCGCGCCGGTCGCTACCCTGCTTCTGTCCGGCGGAGCGACCGCCGAGGCGGTCCTCGAGGCGATGAACGTGTCCAGCTTTCAACTTCTCGGCGAATGCCTTCCGGGCCTCGGCTTGGCTTATATCGATGGCCAATGCATCATCGCCAAATCCGGGGGATTCGGCACGCCGAGTACCTTATGTGAGATCGCGAGAGCAACCATGGGCGAGAAGGACTGAACGATGGGGCTGGAGAGCGGCACCGCCCGCAAGGGCCTCCCCGATATCGTCTTCGAGCGGATGTTGCGCGCGATCAAGTCGGGAGCGTACAAGCCGGATGAACGGCTGCCGACCGAACACGATCTTGCAACGGAATTCGAGGTGTCGCGCCCGGTCATTCGCGAAGCTCTGAGGCGGCTGCGCGAACAGGGACTGATCTATTCGAGGCGCGGGGCGGGCAGCTTCGTGCGTGCGCTCGGGCTACGCGAGCCGCTTGGCTTCGGCCAGTTGGAGAACGTCGCCGACCTACTCAACTGTTACGAGTTTCGCATGACGCTCGAGCCGGCCGCCGCGGCCGCTGCGGCCGCACGTCATGACAAGGAAAGCCTGGGGGCCATAAAGCGGGCCCTGGAATTGCTGCGCGACGCCACCAACCGTCAGGCCCATCGCGAAGACGCAGACTACCAGTTCCATCTGGCCATCGCACGGGCGGCGCAGAACACCTACTTTTCGACGGCGATGGAAGCCTTGAAGGATCACATCGCCGTGGGGATGAAATTCCATGGAGCCTCCGTGAAAAGAGAGGCTACAGGGCTGGCGAGAGTGTTCGGCGAGCACGAGGCGATTGCCGATGCAATCGCTCGCGCGGATCAGGAAGCGGCCCGGCAATTGATGCTGGACCACCTGAAGGGGTCACGGGAACGGCTGTTTCAATCCTCGCACCGATGAAGCCCATAGAGTCATCGGAAATAGCGGTCATCCGGCAACATCGCACCGGATGATGGGGCTTCAAAACGCCGCCTCGTAGATCCCCTGCACGTCGCTGACGGTCATTTCCGCCGGGTTGTTATCCATCAGCCGACGGATGGCATGCGCCTCCGAAGCGTAGAGAGAGAGTTCGTCCCGCTTCGCCCCATGAGCCGCAAGCGACATCTGGATGCCGAGCCCCCTGCAGAACTCGAAGGCCGACGAGCGCAGTTCATCCGACGAGAGCTCCGCACCAAGACCCAGCGCAGCAGCCACTTCTGCCGTCTTCGCGCCCACGACCGGCTGGTTGAAAGCCAGAACATGCGGAAAGACGATGGCATTCGCCAGACCGTGCGGCAGGTTGAGGCGCGTGCCCAGCGGATAGGCGATGGCGTGACCGGCCGCCGTGTTGACCGGCCCAAGGCAGATGCCTCCGTAATAAGAGGCGAGCATAAGCCCTTCGCGAGCCTCCGTATCGTGCCCGTTCTTCACCGCCCGCGCCAGATACCGGCCGACCAGCCCGAAACCCATGCGGGCAAAGCCGTCGATCATCGGGTGAGAGCGCCGGCTGGTAAAGGCTTCGACGCAATGGGCCATGGCGTCGACGCCCGTCGCAGCGGTCACGGCGGGAGGCACCGAATAGGTCAACTCGGGATCGAGCACCGCGAAATCGGCGATCATGTGCGGACTTTCCACCGCGATCTTCGTCCGCTTTACCGGATCTGTGATGAGCGAGCGGATCCCGGCTTCCGAGCCGGTACCGGCAGTGGTCGCGACCTGGGCCAGCCGCGTGCGACGACCGGCAACGCGGTTGGGACCGGCAACATCCTCGAGAGTCTGCTCGGAATCCCAGAGCACCGCGACCAGCTTGGCGACATCCAATACGGACCCGCCGCCAAGCCCGACGATCACCTGGGGGGGGACGTTGCGGGCCGCTTCCAGCGCGGCGCTCAGCGTTGCGGTATCCGGTTCGCCCGGAATGGCGTCGAATACCGAGAACCGGCCGGACAGTTGCAGACGGTCGACAAAGCCTGCCGTGATCGGCGTTGCGATGACCAAGGTCGAGGCGACATCGCCGGCCCAGGGACCGACCTGGCTGACCGTGCCTGCGCCGACGGCGAGCCGCAGCGGCTGATGAAGTGTGATCGGCGCGATGGCCATGGCGCTTGTCCTTATCAGGCCCGCCCCGCAACGAGCTTGCGCGCGTAGGCGATGGCGGAGTTCATGTTGCCGTGATTGGCGATACCCTTGCCGGCGATATCGAACGCCGTGCCGTGGTCGACGGAGGTACGATCGATGGGCAGGTCGACGGAAACGTTGACGGCCGTATCGAAGGCTACGAGCTTGATCGGGATATGGCCCTGATCGTGATACTGCGCGACAACCAGATCGAACGTGCCCGAGTAGGCCCGGTGGAAAACCGTGTCGGCCGAGATCGGGCCGTGAACCTCGATGCCTTCCGCGCGCGCGGCCGCGACCGCGGGGGCGATCTGGTCGTCGTCTTCCGTGCCGAAGAGGCCATTCTCGCCGCAATGGGGATTGATGCCCGCTACCGCGATGCGCGGACGTTCGTAGCCGATGCGCTTCAGATGCGCGTCGCCAGCGCGGATGGTCGCCAGCACCCTTTCCGTCGTGGCGCGCCGGATTGCCTCCTGCAGGGAAACGTGGGTGGAGACGTGGATCACCTTCAGACGGTCGGAGGCCAAAAGCATGTATGCCGCTGCCGAACCGGTGAGGCTACGCAACATGCCGGTATGGCCGTCGTAATGATGGCCGGCGAGGTTGAGCGCCTCCTTGTTGATCGGTGCGGTGACGATGCAGCCGATCGAGCCGGCTTCGGCATCGCGCACGGCACGTTCGATGAAGCGGAACGCCGCATCGCCGGCGATCGCGGACAGCTGGCCCCAGGGTAGAGGCGCTCTCTCGACCGGAAGGTCGACGACGTAAGGCGCGAGGTCGAGCGCGATCCCTACAGCATCGCGGGCCGCCTCAAGCGTCGCAAGGTTACCGTAGACACGCGTCGCGGAGCGGTCCGCGGCTGACATCTCGGCCAGAGCCTTGACGGTTATCTCCGGCCCCACGCCGCAGGCGTCTCCCATCGTGATGCCAATGATATTGCTCATCAAACTCTCCCGTCAGTCGCGTCCGCCCAGCCCGAAGCCAGGCTCACGTATTTGATTGCCCGCCTGTGATAGGTATAGGCGATATGCAAGGCCCCGTCGGGCGTTTCCAGAAGCCATGGATAGGACATTTCCTTGTTACGGCCGTCCGTGGAATCGTTCGACAGGCATGTGCCCGGCCCGTCTTCGATGAGGATGCGCACAGGGAAACTCAGGCCGCCATCGTCCGAGATGCACACCGAGACCGGTGCGCGCGGCACGCCCCAGACGGGCACGCAACCGCCCGCCGGATCGGCATCGGGCCTGTCGTCGTTTTCGCCGAGTTCGTCATAGAGCGAGGCACGGCGATCGCCGGACTGGGCGGCACTGACCGGGTTGCAGATCATCGCAAGCCGTCCATCCCTCAGCCGTATGACCGCGATCGAGGAATTGTTGTTCGGTACATCGGTCGCTGCCGGCACCGACCAGGACCGGCCACCATCTGCGCTTTCGGTCCGATAGACGAAGTCAGCCTGCCTGCGGCGGAAAAATGCCGCATGGCCTCCCTTCGGCAGTGCGACGGGGCTCATATGGACGCAGCCGGTGGATTGCGGCAGTTCTTCGAGACGCCAGGTTTTCCCGGCATCCGTCGATATCCCGATCGCCGCCGTATCATGGCTGCCGTTCCATTTCTGGCCGGGCCGCTGAACACAGCGGAAGATCGGCAGAAGCCAGGCGCCATCATTCCGCACCGTCAGCGGCGCCCGAATGAAACATCCTCGGGGCAGATCGAGATACCGGCCCTCCTCCGAGGTCAACCGTGCCGGATCGCCTGGATCACGCCGGATCTCCGCCATGCGGATACGGCATTCGTCCTGGTTGCCGGAAGGTTGCGACGTATGGAAAAGCCAGAGCCTGCCATCGGGCGCGGTAAACAGGACCGGGTTCTGTTCGGAATGCGCGTCATCGAAGCTCAACCTCTGCGGCTGACCCCAGGCATCCGATCCGGGGGCTAGAACGGACGCAAATATGGATATGTCTGACTTGCCTTCGAGCGAGCCGCCGAACCAGGCGCAGGTCAAGGCGCCATCGCCCGAGACGTGCAGGAAGCTCGCATGGTTCTGCACCATGGGCGAAGGCAGGAAGGCTTCGCGCCGGTTGGCAGCGACCATCCGGACGGCGCCGGTCATTGCTGCCGCTATTTCATCAGGGCTCATAAAGCTCTCCTTTCGGCCCAAAGGATTACCAGAAACACAAAGTTGTCAAGTTTTATAATGTTATTGAATTGCCAATATCCGCCCAATCTTTCTTATTAATTATTTGATATATATATGTAATTTTCTGGCATAAATTTTTCTGGAAAATAACATTGCGAAATAATTTGACAAACTGCCTACAACGGAAGATGGTCTGAAACAGAATAGCACAGGAGGAGTGCGGCGATCGCAGTGCAGCGAAATCCAAGGACCTTCAGCGGGGAATTCGATCGAAGGATCGAGCATTCACCGACAGAACCTCGGAAATCGCCGCTGGGCTTCCTTTAGCGGATCGGCTCGCCAATCACCGACACAGTCGGCTGCTCATTGGGCGCCATAGGCAAACGGCAGATCGACCGGAACGTGTTCGACCACATTATATTCACTTGGGAGGTGAACCACATGAAGAAGATGCTGATGATGACCGCGCTGATCCTGGGATCGGCGCTTCCGCCGGCTTACGCAGGGTCCGGCCCGATCAAGATCGTGCTGCCCGAGGAAGCCGACCTGCTGGAGCCTTGCATGGCGACCCGCTCCAATATCGGCCGTATCATCATGGAGAATGTCAGCGA